>WBZO01001451.1_pt1 | contig 26630 bp, 28 predicted proteins | sample 5204261 | NCBI WGS metagenome assembly WBZO01 (sample SAMN12412400, study PRJNA552823) | activated sludge metagenome | isolation source: activated sludge from anammox sidestream of wastewater treatment plant... | place: USA: North Carolina | collected 2017-09
AGCAGCACGCTGAACGGCAGTGTCCAGCTCTCATAGAGCGCGGCCAGAATGAGAAAGACGGCAAAGAGGGACATCCCGAAGATCACGGCAGGCGGCACACCCTCCTGCGCCCGCTTCTCCTGGAACGACATGCCGGCATAGTCGTATCCCATCTCGTTCGGCATGGTTTCGGCGAAGGTGCCTTCGAGAGCCGTCATGACATCGCGTGAGCTGTAGCCCGGTGCTGCCGTCACGTTGATCTGTGCGGCGCGGTAGAGATTGAAGCGCATGGTGAACTCCGGTCCGCTGCTTGGCATGACGGTCGTCAGCGCGCTGAGCGGGACCATCTCGCCCGCGGCGTTGCGGACGTGGAAAAGGCCGAGGTTCTCGGCTTTCGTGCGGTAGTCGCCCTCAGCCTGGACGTACACCTCCCACTGTCGCCCGAAACGATTGAAGTAGTTCACGAAGTAGCCGCCCATGAAGGTCTGGAGCGTCTGGCTCACCTCCGTGAGGTCGACGCCCTGGGCCAGCACCCGGTCGCGATCGACATCGATCAGGATCTGCGGGACCGAGGGTAGAAACGTGCTGCTCGCGCTCGCGATCTCGGGACGCTGACGCACGGCCTCGAGGAAGCGATCGAGATTCTCGGCGAGAAAGGCGACATCGCGCCCGGCGCGGTCTTCGAGCATGAACGTGACGCCGCCGGAGGTGCCGATACCGGGTATCGCGGGAGGCGGCAACGAGAGTGCGCGCCCTTCCGGAATGGCGGCGAGCTTCGCATTGATGCTCTCCTTGATTGCGGTGTACTGCTCCTCGGGTGCCGTGCGTTCCTCCCACGGCTCGAGCGTGATGAAGAAGAACGCATTGAAGGTGGTGTTGACGGTGCTGAGCAGGTTGTAGCCGATTACCGAAGTCACGTGCGCGACGCCGGGAGTCGTCAGGAGGGCCTGCTCGACCTTGCGCGCAGCGTCGCCAGTCCGTTGCAGGGACGCCGCGTGGGGCAACTGCAGCGAACCTAATATGTAACCCTGGTCCTCCTCCGGGAGAAATCCCGGTGAGAGCCGCGAGCCGGTCAGTCCGGCGACGACGACGAATACGCCGAGCAGCACCATGCTCAAGGAGCCCTTCCGGATCGCCAATTCCGAAACGCGCACGTAACGCTCGGTCGTGCGCCCAAAGGCGCGATTGAACCAGGCAAAGAAGCGGCCGAGTATTCCCGGCGCCGGTGTGCGCGGCTTCAACAACAGCGCGCACAGCGCGGGACTCAAGGTCAGCGCGGTGAAGGCCGAGAGGATGACCGATATCGCCACCGTCAGGGCGAACTGCTGATACAGGGCGCCAGTGATGCCTGGTATGAAGGCGGTCGGCAGGAATACCGCGCTGAGCACCAGCGCAATGCCGATGACGGGACCTGAGACCTGCCGCATCGCCTCAAGCGTCGCCTCACGCGGGGAAAGCCCGCGCTCGATGTGATGCTCCACCGCTTCCACCACGACGATCGCATCATCGACCACGAGGCCGATCGCGAGCACCAAGCCGAACAGCGCGAGCGTATTGATGCCGAAACCGAAGAGTGGAAACAGGATGAAGACACCGATGAGCGAGACCGGCACCGCACAGAGTGGAATCAATGTGGCTCGCCAGCCCTGCAGGAAGAGAAAGACCACGAACAGCACGAGCAAAAGAGCTTCGAGCAGCGTCTTCAGGATCTCGTCGATCCCCGCGCTTACGGCCCGCGTGGTGTCAAGGGCGATCGTGTAGCTCATATCGGCTGGAAACTGCCGAGACACGCGCGCCATCAGCGCCTTGGCGCCGTTGGCGGCCTCGAGCGCATTGCTGCCGGGTAGCTGGTAGATCGCGAGCACCGCGGACGCCTTGCCATCGAAGCGGCCGCTCCAGTTGTAAGTCTGTGCGCCGAGTTCGATGCGCGCGAGATCCTTCACACGCAACAGAGTGCCGTCCGGATTCGCGCGCACGACGACCTGTGCGAACTCCTCGACGCTGGCAAGCCGGCCCGAAGCGCGCACCGTGTAGGTGAACTCCTGACCGCGTGGCACGGGTTCGCCGCCGATCTGTCCGGCGGGGTTCACGGTGTTCTGCGCACGCAGGGCGCTCGTGATGTCGGTGACCGTGACACCGAGCTTGGCGAGCTGGTCAGGCCGGACCCAGAGGCGCATGGCGTACTGGCCGGCGCCGAAGACGTTGACGTTGGAGATGCCGGGAACGCGCGTCAGCTGGTCGACGAGATTGATGTTGGCGTAGTTGGCGAGAAAGACATTGTCGTGAGTCTCCTGCGGCGAGTGCAGCGCAATCAGCATGAGGGGCGCCGAGGTCGACTTGACCACCGAGACGCCGGCGTTGACCACGTCGCCCGGCAACTGCGAAGCCGCCTGATTGACCCGCATCTGCGTGAGAATGTGGTCGGTGTTGGGATCCGTGCCGGCCTCGAAGTTCACGGTCATGCGGATGGAGCCGTTCGCGTTGACCGACTGGATGAAGTTGCTGCGGTCCACGCCGGTCATCTGCTGTTCGATCGGGGTTGCGACGGACTGCTCGATGGTCTGCGCATCGGCGCCCGTGTAGTTGGCGCGAACCTGGATTTCCGGGGGAACGATGCTCGGATAGTGCGATATCGGCAGCTGGATCAGCACCACCACCCCGACGAAGGTGATGAGGATCGCAATCACGATCGCGACGATCGGGCGGTTGATGAAAAAGCGTGACATGGCGTGTCAGGAGGCTGGCGCCGCCGGAGTCCAGGGCTTCGGATTCACGACGGTACCGGCAGTCGCCTTCTGCGTGCCCTCCACGACAATCCGCTCGCCGGCCTTCAGCCCCTGCTCGACGATCCACATCCGGTCGATACGGCGGCCCATCCGGACCGGCCGGATCTCCGCCTTGTTGTCCGCACCGACGACCACGACCTGATAGGTGCCTTGGAGCTCGGTCACGGCGCGCTGCGGGATGAGGAGCGCGTCATGTTGCACCTCGGAGCGCATTCTCACGCGCACGAATTGCCCGCTCCGCAGAACATTGCCAGGGTTGGGGAAGATCGCGGCGATGCGCTGCGTACCGGTCCGGGCGTCGACCACTGTATCGACGGCGAACAACCGGCCCTTGTAGGGAAACACGGAGCCATCCGCCAGGATCAGCTCGTACTCGAGTTGCTGCTCATGCGCCGCGCGGGCCTCGGGATCGTCCGCCCAGCGCCTCGTATAAGCAACGTAGCGCTGGTCGCTCACCGTGAAGTACGCCTTGATGGGATCCACTGTGGACACCACCATCAGGGGACCCGAGTCGGGGCCGACGAGATCACCGACCTGTGCGCGTGCGAGTCCCGCGATGCCGTCAATGGGTGAGCGGACCGCCGTATATTGCAGGTTGAGCTTCGCCTGCTCTGCCGCAGCCTGTTCCGCCTTCACATTGGCACGGGCGGCTTCGGCCTGCTTCGTGGCGTTGTCACGCTCCTGCCTGCTGATCGCGGACTGCCCTGCAAGGCTGTTGTAACGCGCCGCCAGCAGGTCGGCCTGCTGGGCACTCGCCCGTGCCTGCGCCAGGCGCGCCTGGGCCTCGGCGAGCGCGGCCGCCGAGGAGCGCGCGTCGATCTGGAACAGCAGGTCGCCGGCCTTCACCGCGCTGCCCTCCTTGTAGTTCTGGGTAACCAGGTAGCCTTCGACGCGCGCCTGGATGTTCGCAGTGACGGAGCCCTCCAGAGTGCCGACGAAGTCGTCGAAGAGCGGGACATCCTGCCGCAATACCTCGGTGACCAGCACCTCCGGCGGCGGCGCCGGTGGCGGCGCCTGCGATCCGCAGGCGGACAGTGCCAGCGCAAACACCACGAGCGCGATCGGCGCGACCTCGAGTGGCCCGATGCGCCGCTTGGCCGGCAAGGTTGCAGTCGAAACCTGTGCCCAGACCGGCAGAGCGGAACCTGCGAGCACGGTCGCGGCAAGCGCGACGGCGCCCGACAGAACCGTGCGGCGGGAAAGTTCAGGAGATGCTGTGGTCATGCCTGGCACCTCTCATGCGTCAATTCAACCTTCAATGCCTGACCAGAACTCTCAATGCGGTGCGTTTGTTCATGGCCTCGTAACCGCCCGGCACACCCTGGAGGTCAACCATCATGTCGATGACGGGTGATGGATCGAGCTTGCCCGCCAGCACGTCGCCCATGAGATCGTCCATGTACACGCGTACCGGCGCGGGACCGCCCCGCAGAGTCACGTTTCTGATGCACATCGGCACGATGTCGAGGCCCTCCTCGGCCGGACCGTGAGGCACGCCGACATGGCCGAGAGCACCGCCCGGGCGAGTGACCGCGATGATGCGCGCAGCGCCGAGCCGTTTTGCCGCGAGGACGGCGCACGGACCGACTGCCCCGTCGCCGACAGTCACCGCCGTGGACCCGAGCCCCACGCCGGCGCATACGGCTGCGTGATGTCCGGTGCCCATGACGTCGGTCGGCGGGAACAACGCTTTCAGCAACTGCTCGTCGTTGGCGGCATTGTCCGGCGCGCGACCTGCTTCGCCCCGCGCGCCGTCCGTACCCATGGCCCAGCAGCCGCCGCGCTTGATGTGCCGCACGGCCTTGCCCACTTCCTCGACGATGCCCGTGGGCTCGTGGCCCGTGCGTGAGCCGATTCCGTAATCCTGCTGACCGCGGTAGAACCAGAGGTCCGAGCCGCAGATCGCCGTGTGGGTGATGCGGACGATGGCGTCGGTCGGCTGCTCGATGCGGGGATCGGGCACGTCGTCGATACGGATGTCGCCCGGCCCGTGAAATACTGCTGCTTTCACGTATGCTTCTCCTTGTCCATGCACTGCGAGGCCACCGACTCGCCGAGCTGATACTCCTCGTCCGAAACCAGTTCCATCCAGGTCACACGACTGCCGTCGAGCGATTCGACGATCGCCAGATGCGACATGGGCGTGGTCGCGGAGCCGCCGTGCCAGTGACGGACCTGCGCCGGAATCCAGACGACGTCGCCCGGACGCACCACCTGCACGTCGCCGCCTTCGCTCTGTACCCACCCGCAGCCCGACGTGATGACCAACGACTGGCCGAGCGGGTGCGTGTGCCAGGCGGTCCTTGCGCCGGCGTCGAAGCGCACCATCGCGCCACTCGCGCGGCCGGGCGCCTCGGCGGTAAACGGGGACTCGATGAGTACGCGACCCGTTAAGTTTTCGGCTGGACCGGCGACGGGTTCCTTGGCACGCCGCACGGCCAGTTCCGATGCGACAGCGCCGACCAGTGCAGTCATGAGCAGGAAAGCGAATGCGATATTGCGTATCAACATCTCGAGACCTCCTGCCGGTTTCACGCCGCCGGCGTATCCACACCTGATAGCTGCAGAAGACCGTCGCGCAATCGTTGCCCCTTGATCTCGATCCGTCCGAGCTCATCGTTGAACTCGTTGAGTTCATCAGGAGCAAACTCGACCTCGACGGCTCGCAGGTTCTCGACCAAGTGGTTGGGATTCGTTGTGCCGGGAATCGGCACGATCCAGGGCTTCTGCGCCAACTGCCACCCGAGAGCCACCTGGGCGGGAGTGGCTTCCTTGCGCTCCGCCCAGCGCCGGACGAAGTCGGCCAGGGCGACGTTGTGACGGAGCGTATCCGGCTGAAAGCGCGGGTGAGTCAGGCGATAGTCCTGGTAGAAGGGGCTCTCGAAGCGCGTGAAGGCATCGATCGCGCCGCCCAGCAGCCCGAGACCCATGGGACTCCAGCTCACGAGCCCTATACCCAGTTCCTCGAGCACGGCAAAGACAGACTCTCCCGGTTCACGGCTAAGAAGTGAGTACTCGTTCTGCACCGCCGCGACGCGTTGCACGGCGTGCGCGCGCCGGATGGTATCCAGTCCCGGTTCAGACAGGCCAAAGTGCCTGACCTTGCCCTCGGCAATGAGGTCCCGCACCGTTCCGGCGACGTCCTCGATCGGCACCTCGGGATCCACGCGGTGTTGGTAGAACAGGTCGATCGTCTCGACCTGGAGGCGCTTGAGGCTTCCGTCAGCCGCTTTCCGAATGTGCTCAGGCCGGCTGTTCAGGCCACGCCGTTCCGAGTTCGGCCCGAGATCGAATCCGAACTTCGTGGCGACCACGACCTGGTCACGAATGGGCGCGATGGCTTTGCCGACCAGTTCCTCGTTGATGTAGGGACCGTAAACTTCCGCCGTATCGAACAGGATCACGCCCTGCTCGTAGGCCCAGCGGATGAGCTGCACCATGTCGTCGGCGGAGCGCGGCGGATTGTAGTGGCCGCCGTTCATCGTCATGCAGCCCAGGCCGATTGCCGAGACCTCCAGTGGCCCGAGCTTGCGTGTGGGTAGAGCGCCATGCCGGCTCACCGCCCGGGAAGCGCTCGCAGGATAAGTATGGCGGGCGGAAGCACCGGCCGGTGAAAGGGATGTCACTGCCGCGCCGACCGCGCTCATCGCAAGGAAATTGCGGCGGCTGACCGGCCGCGATTCCTGCAGACGTTGAAATTCACTTGGCTTCATTGGACTTCCTGGTCATGCAACTGGATGTGTGCCGGTATTCGACGCATGGTCGGCCCGCGAGGCGGGATCCCGAGCGACGCCGAGGCTCGCGCGCACGTGGAGCCGCGGGTTCAGTGCGAGCCTGACGATCAGTTCCGAGAGGCTGTTCAGCGACACCTCGTGGCCCTTGAACGGCTGACCCTTTTGCGTGATCTCGTAGTCGACTGCGACGTCTCGGGTGAACCAGCCCGGCCGGAGGATCGTGTAGTCGAGGTCCGAGCCTTCGATGACGGCTGCAGCATCGCGATACGGATCCAGCACGCGCTCGTAGCGCTCGCCCGGTACCTCGCCGTAGATACCCATCGAGCTCACGAAGATCAGCCGTTTCAGGCCGGTGGCCTGCATCGCCTGAACGATGTTCTTTGCCTGCCGCTCCATGGGCCCGGCGAGATTTGCGTACACGACGTCCTGCCAGCGCATCGCGGATTGCAGCGCCGGCAGGTCGAGGACATTGCCCTCGATGATTTCCACACGCGTGGGATCGGGGTTTGACAGACGCTCGGCACGCCGCAGATAGAGGGTTAGCCTCGCGTCCGTCAGATCGAGGAACCGCCGCGTCGTATTGCGCGCGAGCTGGCCATTGGCACCGAGTATGAGAACGTTGGTCATGACTTGATTCCTGTGGCGCAGTCTGAACCGCAGGCATTGATCTGATAATCCGGATCATCGAGAATAGACTTGTGAGACTGGTTCATTAATATGCTGAACCGCGACCGCGGGTCATCGCGCGAGAACTACAACGAATTGCAGGCATTCCTGGCGGTGGCCCGCGAGCACAGTTTCACCCGCGCTGCGGCGCAGCTCGGCGTGTCCCCCTCCGCGCTCAGCCACACCATCCGCGGACTCGAGGAGCGTCTGAAGGTTCGGCTGCTCACCCGGACGACGCGCAGCGTTTCGACGACCGAGGCCGGAGAGCGCCTCGCCCGCGAGCTGGAACCACGCTTTCAGGACATCGACCGGGCGATCGCCGATCTGGGCGAGATACGCGAGAAGCCGGGCGGCATGATCCGCATCACCACCAGCGAGCATGCCGCTTCGACGATCCTTTGGCCCGTGCTGGAGAAATTCCTGCCGAAGTATCCGGACATTCGCGTCGAGGTGATCTCCGACGCCCGGCTCACTGACATCGTCGCCGAGCGTTTCGACGCCGGGATTCGCCTCGGCGAGTCGGTTGCCAAGGGCATGGTGGCCGTGCCGATCGGGCCGCCGCTTCGCATGCTCGTGGTGGGTGCGCCGAAGTACCTGGCATCCCGGCCGCCGATCAAGTCACCGCGGGATCTCGTCCATCACGACTGCATCAACATCCGTTTTCTGACGCACGGCGGTCTCTACGCGTGGGAGTTCGAGAAAGGCGGCCGCGCGTTGAACGTGCGCGTCGAGGGACGCCTCATCTTCAACAGCATGACGCGGGTCCTCACCGCCGCACGCGCCGGCTTCGGGCTCGCCTATACCCAGGAAGATCTGGTCGAAGCGGACATCGCAGCCCGCCGACTCAAGGCAGTGCTGACGGACTGGACGCCGCCCTTTCCGGGTTATCACTTGTATTACCCGAGCCGGCGGCAGCACTCGCCTGCATTCGCGCTGCTGATCCAGGCGCTGCGGGAGCGGGTGCCGACGTAGTGTGGACTGCGAGCTCGGAGCGTTCGGAAACTGTTGGTTTGGAGAACGCCCACGGGAAACTCACCTTACTGTCCTCTCGGCCGCAGCTTCCTCGTGGGTGCGGTCAATCCGAGCCCGCGCTTCGGCGGCAGGGAGCGCGCATCTGACTCCCGACGAACTGCGCGAGATTGACACGGGCCAGGCGCGTCGGCGGCGGCTCTCTGCACAGGGCGTCGATCTCATTTCCCTTTGCTACATTTGCGGCATGACCCATACCAAACGATCGGTATTCCGTCTCTTCGCGCTTGCCCGCTTCATCGCCTGATCCGGTTGCCGCTTGGACAATCTCACACATACGCTCGCGGGTGTCCTGCTCGGCGAAACACTGGCACGCACGACGTCTGCCGATCCCACCGGGCTGTCGCAACCGCAGCGGCGCAACCTGCTCGTGACGCTGATGGCAGTGGGCAGTAACGTGCCCGACCTCGATTTCCTCTCGTCTGCGATCAGCGGCAACAAGATCGAGTACCTGCTCGAGCATCGGGGCTACACGCATACCGTGATCGGCGCGCTCGTCGGTGCGGCGCTGTTGTACGTGGCGGGTGAGGCGTGGTGTCGCTGGAAGCGCTGGCCGCTCGCGACGCGCGATCGATGGCACATCGCTGCCGCGGCGCTGCTCGCATTGTTGTTGCACATCGCAATGGATTTCACCAACAACTACGGCGTGCATCCGTTCTGGCCGGTCGACAATCGCTGGTTTTACGGCGACACGATCTTCATCTGGGAACCACTGCTGTGGACCGCGGCGACGCCGCTGGTCTTCATCCTGCGCACGATGACGGCACGCGTGCTGGTCGGCGCCCTGCTGGCCGCTGCGCTGGTGGTCTGTTTCGGCAGCGGTCTCGTGCCAATCGGATTCGCCGTACTTGCAACCGGGCTGACATTGGCGATGCTGGGCATTGCACGCAAGGCGAAACCCGTCACGGCACTGTGTGCCGGCATTGCCCTCTGGGTGTCGATCACCGCGACCTTCGCCATCGGTCATCACGCCACTGAAACGCAGGTGCGCCGCTTCGCGGAAAATGCCTGGCCGAACATGGCGGTGCTGGACTATGCGCTCACGCCCTTTCCCGCCAACCCCGTGTGCTGGGATGTACTGCTGCCGATGACCGACGCCGATCACTACGTGGTCCGGCGCGCCACCTGGTCGCTGTGGCCTGACGTGCTGCCGGCCGCGCGCTGTCCCGGTCGCGAGGCGCTGAGCCATGGCACGGCGCCCATGAGGCGCGTGGGGATCGACGATTCGCCGGCGGCGACCTGGGAAGGTGAAGTCGTCATGCCTCGCACCGAGATTGCGGAGCTGGCCGCCCGCTACTGTGACGCCGCAGCCTTCATGCGCTTCGCGCGAGTGCCGTGGGCCATGCAACGCGGACACACCTGGATCATCGGCGATCTGCGCTACGACCGCGAAGCGGAGCTGGGATTCGCCGAGATCGAACTCACGGACGATCCGGCGACGTGCCCCTCGCCGCCGCCTCCGCGAGCACGGCATTCGACCCTGAACTGTGGCGGTGGCTGCCTTCCATCGTCCTGAATTTCCTGCTCATCGCCTGGGTCTGAAGCGAAACGGGCCGCAGCGTCCTCGCGGCGGCGGCTCGGAGTACGCATTGGGTCACCTGCGCTCAAGCAAGCGACGAGACAGTTCGCGAAAGCGATGTCCGGGTCCGTAGTAGCTTCCGTCGGCATCGATGTGGATAGATTGCCCCACATGCTACACTCGTGCCGCGCCAGGACGGCCTTCTGCCTGAGGATGATGGACCATCCGGGGAGCGTGTATCAGGCTCACCGTCGATCTGTCATTGGGCACTCGCCTGGGTATCGGTTTCGGGGTGCTCCTGCTCGGACTCGGCCTGTTCACGGCCATCGTGCTTTCCCTGGAAAACCAGAGCGCCCGCGCCCAGCGCGCCTTTTCCGAAGACATCGCACCGCTGCGCGATCGTGCCCTGCAACTCGAGCACGACCTGCTGCATGTCGCGATCGGCATGCGCGACTTCGCGCTGCTTCCCGAGCATGCGAGTCGTGCCGAGCTGGCGACGCGCATCGAGGGCGCGCGAACGACCCTTGGACAGCTCGAAGCGCTTGCGAAGTCGCCGCTCGACGCGGATCGCCCGGCACGATTTGGCCCCGATGCACGTACCTATCTTGCGCAGGCGACGGCGCTCCTCACGACGGACCTCACTGGCGAAGCCCGTCTGGCGCGGGCCCGCGACCTCGGGCAGCTGCGTGCGTCGGTGCTGGGCGAACTCGAGCACTATCTGGCCGGACTGCAACGAGATGCCGATGCGGCGCTTGCGACCATGGCCACCGCCCGCGAGCGTGTCGCGACAGGCTCGCTGGCGATGGTTGCGCTTGCCGCACTGTTCACCCTCGCAATAGCCTGGCTTACGACTCGCGCGGTGCGCCACCCACTGCGCACCCTCACCCGCGTCGCCGCCTCCCTCGGGCGCGGCGACTGGACCGATGCTTTGCGCCTGACAGCTCACGAACTGCCGCCCCATGGCGAAGCTGATGTCGTGCATAGCGAGACTCGTGCGCTCACCCGTGCTGTCGCGACGGCGGCACTGCAGATCGAAAGTCGCGAGCGGCGACTGCGGGCCCGCGCCGCGGTGTCCGCGGCGATTTCGTCGACAGCGGACATCGGGCTGCTCGCGAGCCGGGCACTCTTGCCCATCGTGGATCAGGTACACGCCGAGGTCGGGATTGTCTACCAGCCTGTCGGGGAGACACCCCGATTGCGTGCGCTTGCGACCAGTCCGGCCGAAGGGAACCCGTCCATCCTGGTGCAGGACGAAGGGACCCCGCGGGAAGCGGCGCGCACCCGGCGCACGATCGTCACGCGCAATCAGCTGCGCGATAACGAAACCGGCCCGGTCCCGCGGTGCGGGCAGGTCGGAACGAAGGCGATCGTCGCGGTACCAATCCTCGCCCAGGACACGCTGTGCGGCGTCCTGCTGGTCGCGCGATCGCAGGACTTCGACGAGTCGGCGGTGACCTTCCTCGAAAACGTGGCCCGCGAACTCGGAACCGGCATGCAGAACGCCGTCGCGCAGGCGCATACCTGGCATCTCCTCGAGGAGATCACCGAGCGCAACGGGCGGATCGAAGCGCAGAACGAGACACTGCGGCGGCAAGGCGAGGAACTTCGCACCCAGGCCGTGGCACTCGCCACGGCCGACGAGCACAAGAACCGGTTCCTCGCGATGCTGGCGCACGAACTGCGCAATCCGATGGTCCCCATCGCGATCCATCTCGAGATCCTGCGGCGCGTCGCGACAGACAGCGCGCCGGCTCGCCAGGCACAAAGCGTCATCACGCGCCAGACGCGACAGCTCACACGCCTCATCGATGACCTGCTCGATCTCTCGCGCGGCTCGCAGGACAAGCTGCGCGTGGAGCGCGACCCGCTCGACCTCGTGCAGGTCGCGCGTGCCTGTGTCGAGGACCAGGCGCCGGTGCTCACTGGCCGCTCGGTCCGGTTCGAGGTGGACCTGCCGGGCGCACCACTGGCCGTGAATGGCGATCGTGCGCGTCTGACGCAAGTTATCGACAACCTGGTCGCCAACGCGGTCAAGTTCACGCCTCCGGGCGGATGCATCCGGCTCTGGCTCCACGCCGATCGATCCCGCAACCATGCGGTGCTGCATGTGATCGACACCGGCGAGGGGCTGGATGCCGAACTGATCCCGCAGATCTTCGAGCCCTTTCGCCAGGGGCCTGCGAGTCTCCATCGCGCCGATGCGGGCCTCGGTCTCGGCCTCGCGCTCGTGAAGATGCTCGTGACGCTGCACGGCGGTACGGTCGAGGCGCGAAGCGAAGGACCGGGCCGCGGTTCGGAGTTCATCGTGCGCCTGCCGCTCGGCGCCGAGGACGTGCCCATGCCGGCGCCCGGACCCGTGCTGACCCCGCCGGAGGCCGCCGACCGACGCCGCTGGCGGGTACTGATCGTCGACGACTACATCGACGCCGCCAGGGGCCTGCAGACACTGCTCGAACTGGACGATCACGTCGTTGAAGTCGCGCACGACGGCGCTGAGGCGCTCGCGAAGGCTCGCGACTTCCGCCCGCACCTCGTGTTTTGCGATATCAACCTGCCGCTCGTCGATGGATTCAAGGTTGCCCGGCAACTGCGTGCCGAGGAAGACTTCGGCTCCCTCTTTCTCGTCGCGCTCACGGGATTCGGCTCGGAGGAGGATGCGGCGCGCTGCCTGGCAGCGGGCTTCGACCGGCACATCGTCAAGCCGATCGATCCGGAGCGCCTCACGGAGATTTTCCAGTCACTCGAGCGGAGGATGGCCTGAGCTGACGGGCGGCGCAGGCCGGTTTCGCGTGATCCAGGTCTGTGCGGTTTGCATTATGGAAACGGGATGGGGATCGACATGCACATTCGCACCTCGCCCCTAAGTGGTGGACGCAGGATGCTGCGTGGATCCGGCGACTGCAGACGACGCGCCGTTGCGGCATGCTCGCCCGCCATGACGCCGCGCAACACCGGGATCCCGTGCACGCCGACCCGCAGGAGTCCGGTGGCGACTCTCGGACTGCACCCGTGAAAGGACCGACTGCCGGGAATGAGGACGACGGCGCTGCCCTGCTTCTGCTCGAGCGACTGCTGCAACTGGCGCGACTGTCCGCTCTCGAATCGATGGGCTCCGGCGTCGCACACGAACTCAACCAGCCCATCGGCGCGATCACGACGTTTGCGCATGCCGGCCGGCGCATGCTCGACCGCCCCGAACCGATGGTGGCATCCGCCGTCGAGACCCTGCAGCACATCAGCGAACAGGCGCTGATCGCCGGGCGGGGCATCGGCCGATTCCGGGAATTGCTGAAGGCACCGGCGATGGTCCGTCGCATTTGCGAGCCGGCTGACGTCGTCACGGAACTCATGCCCGTGCTTCAGCTGCTTGCCCGCCGATGGGGTTCGAATGTGGAACTGTCCGTGCAGCCCGGTCTGCCCACCGTGTCGATCGACCGACTGCGCATCCAGTACCTGCTCTTCGCACTGACGCAGAACGCACTGGAAGCGCAGTCGGGATTCGATACCGGGCCCATCGCGCGTATCTGCCTGACAGGAAGCGCCCATGGCGTTCGCATCGCGGTCGAGGACCAGGGCCCGGGAGTACCGGATTGCGCGCGCGCACGACTGTTCCACCCCTTCTTCACGACCAAGCCGCATGGGACTGGACTCGATCTCGCTGCCGGACGGGCTATCATCGAGGCGCATGAGGGCACGATCGGTTTTGAAAATCTGCCGGGCGGCGGCGCACGATTCTGGTTCCACCTGCCCGCCTCCGCGGCCGGATGAGTCGCGAAGCACCCTGCCATGACCATCGACATGCGCCACGATGCCCGGCGCGGACCGGTCATCTATATCGTCGATGATGATGACGGCATGCGTCGCGCGATGGCCTCGCTCGTGACCACCGTCGGGTATCACCCCGTCGTCTTCGCGAGACCCACGGAGTTTCTCGTGAAGCTCGACCGGAGCCAGCCGGGCTGCCTGGTGCTCGATGTGCGCATGCCGGAGATGAGCGGCCTCGAAGTCCAGCAGCAGCTCAACCGCTCGGGCTCGATCCTGCCGGTGATCCTGGTCAGCGGTCACGCCGATGTTCCAATGGCCGTTCAGGCGATGAAGGCCGGCGCCTTTGACTTCCTGCAGAAGCCCTTTCGCGACCAGGATCTTCTCGACCGCATCAATGCGGCGCTCGAGCTCGACGCCGCCAATCGCCGCAGCGTCGAGCGCTTGGCGGACCTGAAGCGCCGTGCCACCACGCTCACACCCCGCGAGCGCGAAGTCATGTCACTCGTCGTCGACGGGCGCGCGAACAAGGTGATCGCGATCGACCTCGAACTGAGCGAACGTACGGTGGAAATCCATCGGGCAAACGTCATGACCAAGATGGGCGCCACCTCCGTGGCGCACCTCGTGAAGATGCACATGCTGCTGCAGGGCGAGAGCAGCTGACGCGCCGCGTGCGCGTCAGGCGGCTGCCGCCGGGCCGCGAACAAGCAGCACGGGTACCGGCGAGGAGCGCAGCACCAGCTCGGCATCGCTGCCGAGGACCAGGCGGCTCACGCCGCGCCGTCCATGCGTGCCCATGACTATCAGGTCGGCCGGCCATTGACGGACTGCATCAAGAATGAACTGTGCAGCCCTGCCACCCGACGTCTCGAGCAGTTGCGCCGAGTGCTCGACGCCGGCGTCCCGGGCGAGCGCCTGCGCAGCCTCGAGGACCCTCGTTCCGTCCGCCCGCAACGCCTCGCACAATGACTGATAGGTCTGCGGCGAGAGAGTCTGCGGCATCACATAAGTGGAATCGAAGATGGACTCGTTGACCGCATGCACGATGCGCAGCGTTGCGCCCGTCTGCCGTGCGAGCTCGACCGCCTCGCGCAGACCGAGGTCCGAGGTTGGGCTGCCGTCGACCGGGACAAGAATCCTGCGATACATTTCCCGCTCCTAGGCGCGCTTCAGTTGCAGGTGCTGCTGGCGCGCACCCAAGTCCAGAAAGCCTGCCAAGTGCGCCGGCGCCTCTGTCCGCACGTGCTGCCGCCCGCTCCGTCGCAGCGCCTCGGCCACCCGGCGTGGCGTTCCAAGATCACTCCAGCCGCACGCGGGCACGCGCAGCACGCGCAGCAGATGCGGATGATGATGCATGACGTCGCGCGAAAAATCGATGCTCGGCAGCTGCGCATACAGCCGGGCCAGTCGGGCGACACGATGGGAGTCCGGGCCGTCCTGTCGAACGGCATCGGCCATATCCGCGACGATCTCCGGCATGAGGCTCTCGAACGTCCGCAGCAGGAATCGGCCACGCACGGCAAAGATGAACGAGTTCCACAGCGCCCCGCGCTGCATCAGGAAGGCGGCGGAGGCGGGGTCCGGCTTCTCGACGAACTCGCGGACGTCGTACACGCCTGTTGCAGGCGTCTCGCGCACCACGATATAGCCCAGTTCAGGATCGGCGTCCTCGGGCGTGAAGCCGAGCAGGACCAGTGCGGGCATCGCACGCGCCTGGCGCACGGCCTGCTGCATCGCATCCGCGAGCACTCCCTCGTCGCTGACGAAGTGGTCCGACGGCAGCACGATCACGGTCGCGTCCGCGTCACGTTGCAGAATCGACAACAGGGGCAGCAGGATTCCGATCGCGGTGCCACGATTGGCCGGCTGCACCACAATGTTCGAATCGGGCAGCGTTGCCGGCAGCGAACGCCACCAGCGTCGGTGCTCGCCCGAAACGACGGCGAAAGTACGTTCTGCGGGAGCAACCGCCTCGGCACGCCGCAAGGTGTCGTGCAACAGTGACGCGCCACCGGACAGCGAACAATACTGCTTCGGCACGGCGAGGCCCGATGCCATGGTCGTCAGTTGATGCAGCCGGCTCCCCTCTCCTGCCGCGAGGACCAGGGCCCAGTCGTGCCGGCGCTCGAGCGCGCTGCCGTGACCGAGTGAAGGGGGCATCGCCGCGTCTCCCATTGCAGTGATTGACCGGCTGGCAGAATCCGCAGTCAGCTTGGCATCCGTCGCGCGCGATTGCAGTCGTGAATGCCCGCGATTCGCTACGTAATTGACCGGACGCGGCAGAGCCCGACCATCCGCTCGCAAATGGCACACTGGTGGACGCTCCCGATACCATTTCGCCATGCCCGGCCCGTCTGCAGAAATCACGCATACGACGCACTGTGACGGCGCCCGGGCACTCGTGACGGCCATACCAGAGCGGGGCGCCAGCAGTCTGCCCGAGTACATCTGGCAAACGCGCTATCGCGACCCCGATGCCCATCCCCCCGAGCGTTCAATTCAGGATACCTGGAGGCGTGTCGCGCTGGCGGTGGCCGCCGTGGAGCGCGATCCCGGCGAATGGGTCGAACGCTTCGTCGCACTCCTCAGTGATTTTCGATTCCTGCCCGGTGGGCGCATCATCGCGGGGGCGGGCACCGACCGCCCGGTCACGCTGTTCAGCTGCTTCGTCATGGGCGCACTCGATGACTCCGTCGATCGGATCTTCGCTGCGCTCAGGGAAGGCGCCCTGACGATGCAGTTCGGCGGCGGCGTCGGTTACGACTTCTCCACACTCCGGCCGCGCGGCAGCAAGGTGCGCACGACGGGGCTGGTTGCAGCGGGCCCGGTGTCCTACATGCGAGTGTGGGACGCGATGTGCGCGACGATCCGGTCGAGCGGTGCGCGACGCGGCGCGATGATGGCCACCTTGCGTTGCGATCACCCCGACATCGAGGAATTCATCGACGCGAAGCGCGAAGTCGGTCTACTGCCCCACTTCAACCTGTCGGTGCTCATTTCCGATGCGTTCATGGAAGCCATCCGCGCCGACGCGCCATGGCCCCTTGTTTTTCCTGCCGCCGCACTCGGGGAGGACGACCACGATGATTGCATCGAACGCGCCTGGAGCGGATCCCGGGAACCCCAGCGATGCCGTATCGCCAAGGTGGTGCCTGCGAAGCGGTTGTGGTCGAGACTCTGCGCCAGCGCCTACGAGACGGCAGAGCCGGGTGTGCTGTTCATCGATCGGATCAATGCCACCAACAACCTCGGATATCGCGAGACGCTGAGTGCCACGAATCCGTGCGCCGAGGAGCCCTTGCCGCACTATGGCGCCTGCAATCTCGGATCGATCAATCTCACGCGGTTCATCGACGATCCATTCACTTCCGCTGCGCGCGTCGACGAGGCGGCGATGTGCACGGCCGTGCAACTCGCCGTCCGGTTCCTCGACAATGTCATCGACGTTTCGAACTTCCCGCTTTCACGGCAACGCGAAGAAGTCATCCGGGCACGCCGGATCGGCCTCGGAGTGACCGGACTCGCGGATGCGCTCGCGATGCTGCGACTCAGGTATGACACAGCGGAAGCCCGCAATGCTGCCGCCCGGATCCTGCGCACGATCCGGGATGCTGCCTATGGCGCCTCGATCGATCTTGCCGTCACGCGCGGCCCCTTCCCCGCCTTCGATGCCGTACGCTTTCTCGAAAGCCCATTCGTCCGGGCACTTCCGCCCCGCGTTCGCGATGGAATTCGCCGGCATGGCATCCGCAACAGTCACCTGCTCGCGCTGGCGCCGGCCGGTACCATCAGCCTCCTTGCAGGCAATGTCAGCAGTGGAATCGAACCGATCTTCGCAACGGAGGCCACGCGCCGCGTTGCAGGCGCGCAGGGAGGGGAATGCCGGTTTCCGGTAGTCGACTTCGCATACGCGCGCTGGCGTGCCGGGAACCCGGATCACACCATCGATCCACCCTCCTGGTTCGTGACGGCAGACAGCATCGCGCCGAACGATCATCTGTTGATGCAGGCTGCCTTGCAGCCATTCGTCGACGGTGCAATCTCGAAGACGATTGCGCTCGGTCGCCACATCGAGCACAGTGCCGCGGCGACCATACTCGAAGCGGCCTACGGCCTCGGCCTGAAGGGTTGTACCCTGCATCGCCCCAAAGCGCGGCCCGGCATACTTCGCCGGCGCGAACCCGACCTGGCGGAATCTGCGCCAGCGGAATGCCAGCCCTGCAATCCGGATGGAGCCATCTGCGCCAGCACCGGCGAGGGCAGCATACAGGGGAAACAGGCCGTGCTTCCCGCGGAGGCACCGCCCTCCCGGCCCGCGGGAGCTACTGCACCTGGATCTCCGTAAGCTTCTTGCTCTCCTTGCTGACCTTCGGGACGCGGATCGTCAGCACGCCGTCCTTCGATTCGGCACGAATCGCGCCGCTGTCCACGTTGTTCGGCAGCGAGAAGCTGCGCGAGAACTTGCCGTAGAAGCTCTCGACACGATGGAATTTCTCGCCCTTCGCCTCCTTCTCCTGCTTGCGCTCGCCGGAGACGTTCAACACTCCATCCTCGTACGTGACCTGCACATCTTCTTTCTTCACGGCCGGCAGGACCGCGCGCACCAGGTACTCGCCGTCCGTTTCGCTGATGTCGGCAGACGGTGACCATTCAAAGCGAGTCTCGCCGTTCGGATCGCGCATCCATTGCCAGCGATCGAAGAGACTCGGCAGGCGCCCGAAGGCGTCCTCGATGGACCGGAACGGTTCCCAGCGAATGATGTTCATGGACCTTCTCCTCTTGATTGATTTGAGATGACGACTTCAGTAGATGCCGCTGATGCAGCGCCACACCCGGCAAACGCGCTGCGATTTCCACGAGGCCGGCGGTTCCGCCCACCCCGGCGGTACACGAGGCTGCCGTTGACTCAGGTGAGTTCCGCGTCCGGGGCCTCATCCTGCAACAGCATGGCATCGATCTCATTCTCGGCCGCCAGCCAGTCCTCGAGGTCGTGTCCCGGTTCGAATCTCCGTTGCTCGGCAAGGTAGTACGCGGCCTCGGAAATCAGGACGCAACGCTGCTCGGGGGAGATGGGGGCCCTGGAGCAGTTGGGCACGGCGTCACGAGACGCCATGTTTTCGATCTGCGCAGTCATTTCGTGCTCCTTCTACACGCAACGCGACCCGATCATGCTATGCGCGGGGCACGAAGCCGACGATCGGCATTTCCCCGCAAATCCTTTCGGCGCCCACGTACTGCTCGGTGTCGACATGCGGGCAATCGTGTGCGCATCGCCTCTTCTACGTAGATGCGCCGGTGCTAGTCCGGATGGATTCCAGAGCCATTGCGCTGCACGATGCCGGCAACCCACAGGTTATCGCGCCCGCAGCATGACGACACGCAAACCGGATTTCCCGCAATCGCGGGATGCCGATGGTCATGCCGGACTGCGCGAAGATTTCGCACACTTCGATCGCAATTGCGACGGCCGGATGGAATTCGACGAGTTCGTGCAATTCCTCGAGGCGCAGGACGCCGGCCTGTCCAGGCAGGAATTGCGCATCGGCTTCACCGAAATCGACACCGACCGGAACGGAAGCATTGGGTTCGACGAATTCCTCGCCTGGTGGACCGGCTGACTTCAACATCAAGAGACTGGAACTACCCATGGACATCAGCACGCTCATGCAACGCGACGTGGTCACGGTGCGTGCCATCGACGACCTCGTCGCGGCCGCCAAGACCATGCGCCAGAGACATGTCGGATATCTCATCGTCACCGAACCCGATATCGCCTCCGGCGACGAGAGACCCGTCGGCGTGCTCACCGATCGCGACATCGTGGTGACCGTGGTCGCGCCCGGCGAGAACCCGCAGTCGCTGCGGGTCGGTGATGTGATGACACGCCAACCCGTCACGGTGAGGGAATCAGAGCCAGTGGGAACCGCCCTGCGGGAAATGCGCCGCATCGGCGCGCGACGCCTGCCGATCATCGGCGACCGCGGTGAACTGCGTGGCGTGCTGTCGCTCGATGACATTCTGGATTCACTCGCCGGCGTGTTCGACGAGGTGACGGGAACGATGCGCGTCGGACGCCGGACCGAAGCCGCCCTGCGCCCCTGAGGAGAAGCGGTTGCTGCATTCGTCGGCGCGGGAACCTTGGTCAGTACCAGGGCCACTACCTTGCTGAACCTTGTGCCAGAATCACGCTTTTGGGAACGTGCGAATTATGGAGTCCACCGCAACGCCAGGACCGGCAAGCCGCCTGACCGGCCCCGCGCACGCCGCGCTCCACGCGCTGGTGGTTCCGGTCGATCTGAAGCCGGGCTCCGGTCGAGTCTTGGGCCGGCTCGCGCTGCTTCCGCTCGCGGACGACGCGGGGATTACGCTCCTGCATGTGGTTCCCGGGAGCATGCCACTGCGTGAGCAGCGGCGCGCAGCAAAGGACGCCAACAGAGCGCTGGCGGACGAGGCGCGCCTCTTGCGCAAGCAGGTCCACAGGAGGGTCCGCATCGAGCCATTGGTGAAGGTGGGCGCCGCGGCGAAGGAAATCGCTGTGTGCGCCACCGAGATGAGAGCCGAGTTGATCGTGATGGGCCGAGGGGGTGGCCGCGTGCTGCGCGATGCGTTCCTCGGCTCCACTGCGGAGCGGGTCGTTCGGCAGGCCCGGCTCCCGGTGTTGGTGGTTCGACTCGCCCCGCGTGCGACCTACAGACGCCCTGCACTTGCGCTCGATCTGGATCAGGCCGCTCACGAGGTCGTGCGCCTCGCCTTGCTCCTGCTTCCGCCCCCGCGCCCTCGGATCGAGGTCATTCATGCATTCGACGATCCCTACCCGCGCTTTGTTTATCCGAGCCTCTCCGAGGACGAAGCAGAAATGCGGATCGGCGAGCTCCGTGCCAATGCTGCCGATGCGTTGGCGAAGCTGCTCGCCGCGGGGCTCGTGAAAGCGAAGGTCCAACCCGAGGACAGGCCGTCCTGGAAGACTCACGTGCAGTACGGCTCGCCGCGGATCGTCGTGGAAAGAGCCATCGAGAAGGCCGGGACCGACCTGCTCGTGCTCGGCACCCACGGCTACTCCGGCGCAGCCCATGTTTTCCTGGGGACCGTCGCTGGCGACCTGCTCAGGGCAGCCAGGTGCGACGTGCTCGTCGTTCCGCCCGCGCCTGCGCTCGAGTGACCCGCGCGTGATGGGCACGGCCGCGCGCAGTCTGCTGCATGGCGCGAACACTGCCGCAAATGGACTCACGCCTCCGGATCCCTTCCGGCAACCGGTACGTTGTGCACGATGGCAGATCCCCGCATCCCGCTCCGCAGCTCTCCTTGCGCGATCGCAACGGAACTCGAGCGCGGCCTCTCAGCACGGGACGCTGCGCAGCGACTCGCCGATTGCGGCCGAAACGAGCTGCGCGCCACGCCGCACATGCGGCGCTGGCAGCGATTCCTCGGCCAGTTCCGTGACCCACTCATCTACCTGCTGCTTGCGGCGGTTGCGATCTCCCTGATCGCCTGGGTGATCGAGCCGGAGGGCTGGCCCGTCGATGCAATCGTCATCGCACTCATCATTGTGCTGAACGCGTTGCTCGGCTTCGTGCAGGAATCGAAGGCCGAGGATGCCGTAGCAGCGCTCGCGCGGATGCGCGCGTCGCGGAGGCCGCTACCCTGCGTGTGCTGGAGGCTTCCCTTACGGGCGAAAGTGAGGCCGTCAGCAAGAATCCGGCGCCGCTGGCGGAACCCGTCGCGCTCGGCGATCGGAAGAACATGGTCTTCAAGGGCACCGCGGTCGTGCAGGGAACCGGTCGGGCCATCGTCGTTGCGACCGGCACGCAGACCGAGATGGGCTCGATCGCGCAGATGCTCGGGGCCACGGAGGCGGAGGCGACTCCGCTGCAGCGCGAAGTCGCCTCCATCGGGCGCATGCTCGGCATCGCGGTCATGATCATCGCGGTCGCAGTGGTGGCCATCACGATCGCCGTGTCAGATATCCGCGGCGCCGACGATGTGATCACGGTGCTGCTGCTCGGCGTCTCGCTCGCGGTGGCGGCCGTGCCCGAGGGCCTGCCCGCCATCCTGTCGGTCGTGCTCGCGCTCGGCGTACAGCGCATGGCGAAGCACAAGGCCGTCGTGAAGCAGCTCTCTTCGGTGGAGACGCACGGTTCGGCCTCCGTCATCTGTTCCGACAAGACCGGCACCCTGACGCGCTCGGAGATGACCATCCAGCGCGTCATGACGGCTTCCGGTGCGACACACATAATGAGGAGTCGGTTACGCGCCCCACGGCGAGATGGAGCGCGACGTCGACGACGCTGCTGCCGCCTCGAAGGAGGCCGAGGACATTGTCGTGTTGAGCGGCGGCAGCCTTGCAAGCAATGCCGCTCTGCATCGGCGGGAAGACGGCGTATGGGAGGTGCAGGGCGATCCCACCGAGGCTGCATTCCTCGTGGCGGAACGCAAACTCGGACTGACCCAGCGGCGCAAACAACGCTTCGAGCGCATCCGCGAGATTCCGTTCACCTCCGAACGCAAGATGATGTCGACCATCGAGATCGACCACGAACAGGATGATAGGCTCGTGGTGATTTCCAAGGGCGCGCCAGACGTGCTGCTCAGCCGCTGCACGCACGTGCGTATCGGCATGGATGTCGTACCGCTCGACGAGGACCTGCGCAAGCGCATTCTCGCGGATGTCGACGCACTCACCGACGATGCACTGCGCACGCTTGCCGTGGCCTACCGTCCCCTGGAGGCTGACGAGGATTCCGCAGGCGAGAATCTCGAGTGCCATCTGGTCTTCGTCGGCACCGTCGGCATCGTCGACCCGCCGCGCGAGGAGGCGGCAGTGGCGATCCGGGAGGCACATCGTGCCGGCATCCGCGTGATCATGATCACCGGCGATCATCCGCGCACTGCGGCGCGCATTGCGGCAGACCTCGGCATCGTCGAGCGTGGCGCACGGGTGCTGAGCGGTCCGGAACTCGATCGTCTCGATGACGCGGCGATCGCACTGGCCGTTCGCCAGATCTCCGTCTACGCGCGCGTCGCGCCACAACACAAGCTGCAGATCGTGGACGCACTGCAGGTCGAGTGTCATGCGGCAAAGATGATACTCGCCGATGACAATTTTGCCACTATCGTGGCCGCGGTGCGCGAAGGGCGCGTCATCTTCCACAACATCCGCAAGTTCCTGCGCTACCTGCTGTCCTCGAACATGAGTGAAGTGCTCACGGTATTTTTTCGAACTCCTGCTGGCCGGTGCGATCGGGCTCGGCGCGGACGGCGAGGCCGTGGCGCTGCCGCTGCTCGCGACGCAGATTCTGTGGATCAATCTCGTCACCGATTCCGGGCCCGCACTCGCGATGGGCATGGATCCACCCACGGCCGATGTGATGAGTCGCGCTCCACGTCGCGCGACGGATCGCGTGATCGACGCCCGCATGTGGATGGGCGTAATCGGAACCGGAACCATCATGGCAATCGTGACGCTCCTGACGATGGAGCTGTATCTCCCGGGCGGCCTGACCGAGGGCCACCGCAGCCTCGATGAGGCGCGCACTGCGGGTTTCACGGTGCTGGTGTTCGCGCAGCTCTTCAACTGTTTCAACGCGCGCTCGGATGAGCACAGCGCGTTTGCCCACCTGTTCGTCAATCCATGGCTCTGGGGCAGCATCGGACTGGCGGTGCTGTTGCAGGTGGCCGTGGTCCACATCGACTTCCTGAACGTTGCCTTCGGCACGGCGCCGCTCGATGCGGGGCAATGGCTGGTCTGTGCCGCGATGGGCAGTGTCGTGCTGTGGTTCGGCGAGCTGAGAAGGCTCTTCCCGCGAGCACGGCACCGGCAGACCGATGCGGGAATGTCCTAGTATCGACCCAGTCACTACGCCTGGATGGTCCGGTCCGCAGACAAATGGTCGCACTGCTGAAGCTCAAGCTCGCCGAGACGCTGCGGGCTGTCATACCGCTGATCCTCGTCAGCTGCGTACTGCAGTTCACGATCGTCAAGGCCCCGGTCGAGGTCTTCCTGCAATACCTCATCGGCTCATTGTTCGTCACGGCCGGGTTGCTGCTCCTGCTGGCGGGGATCGACTTCGGCATCCCGCCGATGGGCCGTTTCATCGGGGCGAACCTTGCCTAGAAACGCGCGCTGCCGAGCCAGCCGATGGTGTACGTGATCGCACTCGGCGTTGCGATTTTCACCATCATCGGCTATCTGCGCATCGTCGTAGGCTATTCCATGCGATGTCAGCTGACCGTGATTTACACATTGATGCTCTTGCTGACGCTGCTCACGCCAGAAATGATGATTCCGCTCGCGTACGATGCAGGCAGCGTAACGACCGGTGCGCTGGCAGGCCCGGTGGTACTCGCCGTGGGGCTTGGCGTGAGTTCGGTGATCGGCGGTCGCTCGACGATGGACGATGCGTTCGGGTTGCTGGCTGTGGCCTCTATCGGTCCCATCATCGTCATCCTCACAATGGGCTGGCTGATGACGTGAACGACACATCGCTCCTCGTCGATCTTGCGATCACCGCGCCAGGAAGTGGCACGCATCATCAAGGGGACGCTGCTGGCGGCCGTCGGGCTCTTCCTGGTCCTGCTCGGCGTGAGTGTCGGCTTCATGCCGTTCGGGCGCACGATAGGGGAATCTTTCGGCACCATGTCGCAGCACTGCCTGCTACCCGGCTTCGGCGCCCTGCTCGGCTTCGCCACGACCTGGGGTGAGCCGGCCGTGCGCGTCCTCGCGGGCCAAGTCGAGGCAGCATCGGCAGGTTCGATCCGCGACCGGGTCTTCGTCGCGATCGCGGTGGACTCGGGCGGCGTTGCCACCGGGCCGCTGGCCAATACATTCCTGCTGGCGCTCATTGCGCTCGCGCCCGTCATCTCGGTGATGCTGCTGGGCTTGGTGGTGCGAATGAAGGGTGCGCCCAAGGAGGCAGAATCGTGAGCATCGATGCGTCGCTGATCGTAACCATCGTTCGCAAGGGTTGGGGCAGCAGCGTCATGCAGGCCTCGGTGAATGCCGGCGCTCGTGGCGGCACCGTGCTGCTCGGCCGCGGCGCGGGCGTCCATGAGCGTGAGGAGATCTTCGGCATGTCGATCGAGCCCGAGAAGGAGATCGTGCTGACGATCGTCCAGAAAGACCAGGTCACCACGATCCTTGCCGGGATCGTCCGCTCGGCGCAGCTCGACAAAGCCGGTCACGGCATGGCATTCGTCGTCCCCGTGAGCAGGATCCTCGGCGTGCTCGATTCGATGAAGCCGTGACTGCGTGCGCGTGGAATCGTGGCAGTCGGCAGGAAGGCCATAGACACAGGCACGACCGGGAATGGTCTTGCTCGTGATGCCGGGCCACGCATTGGGTCCGACTGGTGCTGCCATTTTGCCTCGGCAGGACGCACGACTATCTGCTCAGCATCGGTCTGCACGAGATGTCAGCTTGATGCGCAGCATGCGGCCTGGCGATTCCACATGGACGACGAAATGAAGGCGACACAGGTGGAGCACTGATCCGCATCGAGACCGGAGCCACGGCATGTCCAGATTTCTTGTAACAGGCGTAAGTTGCCTTCACGGACAGCACGACGGGGTCTGCGGCGGCGGCAGAATCGTTGATGGCTCCGGGCCTTCAGGATTCAACTTCGTGAACAGTTGAAGGAATTCGGCAGTTCCGCGACGGCTGCCGTGGAGCGGCCAATCGGACACAGCGAGAGAATGCATCCGTGCCCAGCATGACCCGGCGCTTCCATAAAGCGCGGCAGGCCAGCCGATGAGGAACACCAGTACGCCAGGGATAGATCAGGGCACTTCCCGGCGGCTTGTCGAGCTTCTTCTCAGTAGATGCACCTGAAGGTGGTCACGTACCTTTCCTTCCCCTGAGGCGCGTTTCCATCCTTCTTCACCGTCGACACGACTTCCGCGCGCAGCGCGCGCGCCTTGGCGCAAGCCCGGCCCGCAAGTTCTTCGCCGGTCTCCGCACCACCCGAATGCTCGATGCTGTTGGTACCGTCGTGGTTGAGCTTGATCACGGCGCAGCTGACGAGAAGCGATGCCGCCACGAAAGTGATCGCGAGACGTGCGACCGAGGCAATTGCGGCAAGTCTGTCATCCATGATTGCACCCCACTGTTGACGGACAGGACCTGCACAAATTTGACGCTCAAACTTCGGCTCATTTCAACTGGCACCTGATGTGCGCGCCGGCCATGCAGCAGATCGCGCAGCTATATAGAGAGTGTCCCCAACTGGCCGGGCGATGGCTTGGTGCCGTGCGGGGACGGTGCGACGTCAGTCGTCCGTGACCAGCAGCGGGCTCACGAACCCCGGCGGCTTGACGATCAGCAGGTCGCAAGCCGTGCGCTCGAGCACCTTGGCCGTCGTACCGCCGCCCGCAGAGTGCTGCCAGTGGGGCCGCGATGCCGCTCCCATCACGAGCACGGCCGGATCGCGATAAGTGGCGACCGGGCAGGAGTCCAACGACCCCAGACCTCACTGCTCATACACCACATCGCGCGACACGATTGCGATATCTTCTATGCTCTCACCTGCGAATCCATTGCGGAACAAGGAGAGGATTGCCGGCATGCGTTTTTCAGGCATTGCTCACTCGATGTCCGCGCCGCGCATGTGCCGTATCGGCGCCGCTCTGGCCGCGACCCTGCTGGTGGGCTGTGCTTCACTGGCACCGGACTACCAGTCGCCGCCCCTGCCGGTGCCCGCCGCTTGGAAAGACGCCGCGACGGCGGGCCCGGGCCAGAGCGCGCCGGCTCTGCCGTGGAACGCCTACTTCACCGATCCACTGCTGCAGCACTTGATCCAGACCGCGCTGGACAACAACCGCGACCTGCGCATCGCACTGCTTCACGTGGACGAGGCACGGGCCGCCTTGCGGATACAGCGCGCCGACTTGTTTCCCCAGGTCAATGCCGCCGCGCAGGCTGCGCGCGCGCGCGTGCCCGGTGACCTGAACGCGAGTGGTCAGCCGGTGACCGGCGGCGAATACCGCGCCGAGGCCGGCATCAGCAGCTGGGAGCTGGACCTGTGGGGCCGCGTGCGCGACCTCAAGGAATCGGCGCTGCAGCAATGGCTGGCGTCCGAAGCCGGCGGCCGTGCGGCACGCCTTGCCCTGATCACGCAGGTGGCCAACGACTATCTGGGATTGCGCGAGCTGGATGAGCGC
>WBZO01002170.1_pt1 | contig 26630 bp, 17 predicted proteins | sample 5204261 | NCBI WGS metagenome assembly WBZO01 (sample SAMN12412400, study PRJNA552823) | activated sludge metagenome | isolation source: activated sludge from anammox sidestream of wastewater treatment plant... | place: USA: North Carolina | collected 2017-09
CGTTTTTGGTTATTTCACGGAACTCATCAAACAGCTTGTCCGCGCCAGGAGCTTCCGTGGTGGCGCCTGTTTCTCCTATTTGACCAATATTCACAACAACCGTGTACTCCCCCTTCGGATCCTGGATGGAGATCTCACCGAGGCGCGTCAGGACGATCTCTTCGTGCACCTTCGTAAGTTCCCTTGCAAGAAGAACTTCAAGGCCTCCGAAGCGGCCGTGCAGCTCGTCCAGCGTCTGGCGGATGCGGTGAGGGGCTTCGTAGAAGACAACCGTCGGGGCGCAGGCCGCTGCCGAGGAAAAACGTCCGAACCAGGCCTCTCGGTCCGTCGCCATTGTTGGCGGAAAGCCCAAAAACACAAATCCACCAGGGCCGAACCCTGACACCGACACAGCCGAGACCGCGGCGCAAGGACCAGGTATGGGTTCCACCCGAATGCCAGCCTCATGGGCCAGATGGACGAGGTGTGCACCTGGGTCGGAGAGCGTCGGGGTGCCAGCATCCGATACCAGGGCAACACTCTCGCCGGACTTCAGCCGCCCGATAAGATCGGGCGCCTTGCCCTTCTCGCTGTGCTCGTGGAAACTGATAGTTCGGGTGGTAAGTCCGAACCGTTGAAGCAGATGGCCGGTCCGCCGGGTGTCCTCTGCGGCGATCAGCGCCACCTCGCGAAGCACCCTGATGGCCCGGGCTGAGATATCTTCGAGGTTGCCGATCGGCGTGGCGACGACGAACAGCGTTCCAGCCATCGGAAGGAACCTTTATTGTACCATTGGCGGATCGGCGTCCTCCCGGGCGTGACCATAGCCCACAGGCCCCAACAACCGCTGCGTCGAAGGACACATGCCCGTTTCCGAACCGCTTCCGCATTTCGTTGACGACCTGCTCGGGTACCTCCACGAAACGCATCCCACGCATGCCACGCTCGATGGCGTACATACCCATGACGACCTCCTCGAGGATCTCAGCCGTCATGGCATAGATTCGGAGGCGCGCGCGCTCGCCGGGTACCTGCGGCGGCTGGAGGAGATCGATCGCGACGGCCTCACGCAGGTCGAGGCCCTCGAGCATCGTATGCTGGCGTCGCACCTCAAGGGTCGGATGTTCGACCTCGAGGCGACCCGTCCCTGGGAGCGCAACCCGCAGATCTACGCGGACACCCTGGCGTCCAGCCTCGCCGGGCAGGCCCTGTTCACGCACGCGCCGGCTCCGGAGCGGGCCCGCCGCATCCTCTCGAAGCTTCGCCAGGCACCGCGCCTCATTCAGGCGGCCCGCGACAACATCAAGGAACCGCCGGGCATCTTCGTCAAGGTCGGCATCGAGACGATGCGCGGGGCCCTGAAGTTCATCGACGACGACCTGCCTCGCGCCCTGTCCAGTGTGGACGACCTTCACCTGCTCGGCGACCTCGCCGATGCGCAGCAGGAAGCCTCACAGGCGGTCGCGTCCTATATCGAGTACCTCGAAAAGGACCTCGGACCGAAGGCGCGAGCCTCCTTCAGGCTCGGCCGCGACAAGTTCGAGCAAAAGCTCCGCCTCGAAGAGGGGATCAACATCCCGGTCGATCGGCTCCTGCTCATCGCGGAACGCGAGCTCGCTGCGACGCAGGAGGCGTTCCGCCAGGCCGCAGGCCGCCTGAACGGCGGCGATCCGCTGGCCGCCTGGGCGAAGACCAAGGAGAACCACCCCGCACCGGGACAGCTCGTCAAGGTGGGGCGCGAGCAGGTCGAGGCGCTGAAGACCTTCCTCGAACGCCAGGCATTGGTGTCCATCCCTGACGGCGAACCGGTCGTGGTGGCGCCAACCCCCGAGTTCTACCGCTGGTCCTTCGCCAGCATGTGGACGCCGGGTCCGTTCGAGAGCAAGCCAACCCGGGCGTATTACTACCTCACCGACGTCGACGGATCCTGGCCCGCCGACCGGCAGTCCGAGCACCTGCGCGACTACAACCTGCCGACGCTCTGGTCCGTGTCGATTCACGAGGTATACCCGGGCCACTTCCTCCACTACCAGCACCTGCGGAAGGTGACGTCGAAGGCCAGGAAGTCGATCATGTTCGCGTCCGCCTCCTTCGTTGAAGGCTGGGCGCACTACTGCGAGCAGATGATGATCGAGAGCGGCTTCGGCCGCGAGGATCCCAGCATCCGCCTGGGCCAGCTGGCGGAATCGCTCATCCGTCTCGTCCGCTTCATCGTCGGGATCCGGCTGCACACCGAGGACATGTCCGTCGAGCAGGGTGTCCGGATGTTCAGGGAAGACGCCTATCTCGAGGAGGCCAGCGCCCGCCGCGAGGCCGAGCGGGGGACCTTCGACCCGACGTACCTCGTCTACAGCGCGGGAAAGATGATGCTGCTGAAGCTGCGCCAGGACTACAAGGCGCAGCAGGGGAAGGCGTTCTCGCTCCGCACGTTCCACGACACGCTGCTCTCGAATGGAACCGCGCCGTTCTGGCTGCATCGCGAGCTCATGCTCGGTGCGAACGCGGGCGACGTACTGGAGTAGATCGAAGAGGAATATGCCGCTTTACGAGTACGAGTGCGACAGTTGCAGTCACCGGTTCGAGGTCATCCAGAAGTTCTCGGATGCCCCGATCGAGAAGTGCCCAGCCTGCGGATCCAGCGTCCACAAGCTGATGTCCTCGCCGGCGATCCAGTTCAAGGGCTCGGGCTGGTACATCACCGACTACGCGAAGAAGGAATCGACGAGCGCGACCAAGGCAGGCGCCGCCAAGGATGGCAGCACATCCGGTGAGGCCTCCGGTAGCGCCGGCAGCTCCACGCCAGCCCCCGCGCCGGCGTCGACGACGACCAAGACCGATTGAGGAGGGACCCCGGCCGCGGCTGCGGCCGGGACCTTACCGCTTGACGGCCGCGTCGAGGCCGAGCGTGGCCAGGTACTCCGCGAACCGGTCGCGGAGGTCGGGCCGCCGCATCGCGAAGTAGACGACCGCCTTCAGGAACCCGAGCTTGTTGCCGGTGTCGTGCCGAACGCCCTTCACTTCGCAGGCGTAGATCGGCCGGGTCTTCAGCAGCTCCCGCAGGCCGTTGGTGAGCTGGATCTCGCCGGTGCGATCGCTCTTCGTGGCTTCGAGCGCCGGGAAGATGTCCGGCGTGAGGATGTAGCGGCCGATAATCGCCAGGTCGGACGGCGCCTCGCTCCGGGGCGGCTTCTCCACGAGATCCTTCACCTCGTAGATGCCCTCGCCCAGCGACACCTCCAGGTTCGGCGCAATCACGCCGTAGCTGGATACCTCGTCCATCGGCACCCGCTCGACGGCAAGCACCGGACCCTGCACGCGGTTGAAGACGTCCACCAACTGGCGCACCGCCGGCGGATCCGCATCGATCACGTCGTCGGCCAGGATGACGGCGAACGGCTCGTTGCCCACCAGCTCCCGGGTCACCAGCACCGCGTGGCCCAGGCCAAGCGGCTCGCCCTGCCGCACGTACGCGAAGTTGATCAGGTTCGAGATCTTGCGGATCTCGTCCAGCTGCTCCTTCTTGCCCCGCGCTTCGAGGAACGTCTCCAGTTCGACCGACACGTCGAAGTGATCCTCGATGGCATTCTTGCCGCGGCCGGTCACGAGGATGATGTTGTCCACCCCGGACCCCACCGCCTCCTCGACGCCATACTGGATGATCGGCTTGTCCACGAGGGGCAGCATTTCCTTCGGCTGCGCCTTGGTGGCCGGCAGAAAGCGCGTACCCAGTCCAGCGGCAGGGAACACGGCCTTGCGAACTCTCATCGTCACGGCGGGGATCGTAGCAGAACTCATTCCGGCCCTTCTATACAATAGGGGCGCGAGGTTGCATGCTCGATCCCACTTTTGTTCGTGAAAATCTCGAGGCTGTGCGCGCCGGACTCCGTAACCGTGGAATGGATCCGGACAAGGCACTGGAACAGATCGCGACACTCGAAGGACTGCGCCGTAGGCTCATCGGCGAGTTCGAGGGGCTGAAGCGCGAGCAGAACACCTCGGGTGACGAGATCGCGCGCGCGAAGCGACAGGGCCAGGACACCGGCCCAATCCAGGAACGCAACCGGCTCCGCGCCCAGCAGATCAAGCAGCTCGGCGTACAGCTCGACTCCATCGAGCACCAGCGCGAGCAGGCGCTCCTCGTGCTGCCCAACCTGCCGCACGAATCGGTCCCGGTCGGGCGGAGCGCCGAAGACAACCCGGTGGTACGCACGGTTGGTGACCCACGCGCCTTCGACTTCGAGCCGCAGGCGCACTGGGATCTGGGGCCAGCCCTTGGCATCATCGACTTCGAACGGGGAACCAAGATCTCTGGCGCGCGGTTCACCGTGTTGAGCGGCATGGGCGCGCGCCTGGAGCGTGCGCTCATCAACTTCATGCTCGATCTCCACACGACCGAGCACGGCTACCGCGAGATGGAGCCGCCGTTCATGGTGAACGCGGCGTCACTCACGGGCACCGGCAACCTGCCCAAGTTCGAGCAGGACCTGTTCAAGATCGCGGGTGACTGGGACCTGTACCTGATTCCGACCGCCGAGGTGCCGCTCACCAACCTGCACCGCGGTGAGATCATCGATGGGCGCGAACTGCCCATCAAGTACACGGCGTACACGCCCTGCTTCCGGAGCGAAGCCGGCTCCTACGGCCAGGACGTGCGCGGGCTGATCCGCCAGCACCAGTTCGACAAGGTCGAACTCGTGAAGTTCACGACACCCGAGCAGTCGCACGCCGAGCTGGAATCGCTCGTCGCGAATGCGGAAGAAGTGCTGAAGCGGCTCGAACTGCCGTTCCGCACGGTGCTCCTCTGCACCGGCGACATGGGCTTCGCCTCGGCGAAGACCTACGACATCGAGGTGTGGCTGCCCAGCCAGAGGACCTACCGGGAAATCTCCTCCTGCAGCAACACGGAGAGCTTCCAGGCACGCCGCGCCAACATCAAGTTCCGCGCGGGCGGCACCGGCAAGGCCGAGTTCGCCCACACCCTGAACGGCTCAGGGCTGGCGGTCGGCCGGACGCTCATCGCGATCCTCGAGAACTACCAGCAGGCGGACGGCTCGATCGTCATCCCGACAGCCCTGCGCCCGTACATGGGAGGAATCGAGCGAATTGCGAAAGGCTGATTGGCGATTCGCAATCAGCGATTCCCGACGTCCATCGTCGACACGAAGCCGTTCGTGCCCGAGTGCGACCAGGCGTGGTCCGTGCTCGTGTGCGTGTGGGTGATGGACCTGAACTGCGTGTAGTCCTGGTAGGCGGGGTTCGGGAGGTTCAGGATCTTCACCGGCTTCCCGCCGAACCCCTTCATCACTTCCATGTCCACCGACGACTCCGGGCCGCTGAAGCGGACCCGCGTGTCGGTGATCTCCATCGTGATGGGCGCCTTCTGCAGCGAGAGCATGCCGTTGCGGAAGCCTGCGAACGCAATGGGCAGCAGCGCCTCGACCGCGGCGTTCTGCGCCTCGCTGATCCGGTCGCTCACGTAGATCTTCGACCAGCTCCGCATCTCGAACGTGACGAGGAACGACACGCCTGACAGGTCCACGCTGCCGTAGTGCCCCTTGCTGATCGAGATGAGCCGGTTGCCTTCACACGGCATCCGGTTCGGATTGCCGCCGAAGTTGCACGAGCAGGACACGGCGCAACTGCAGCTCTCGGCCACCGTGGCGGTGACATGCCACTCGGGCGCCGCCGCCGCTGGCGCCGCGGGCCGCGACTGCGCAGGGCTGCCGGCCACGAGGGCCACCCCGGAGATGACGACGGCCACGAGGGCGGTGGTGACGACGGCTGCAACAGGACGCATCAGAACCTCCAGTGAGTGCGCACAGCCTGAACCCAGTCGCGCCCGACAGTCAAGTCCGGCCCGTGCCGGTGTCCCCGACAGGGTGGCCTGTCAGCGACCGCCGGTCACGTCGAGGATGGACCCGGTGACGAAGGAGGCCTCGTCCGCAAGCAGCCACATCACCGCCGCCGCCACCTCTTCGGGAGTTCCGCCCCGCTTCATCGGCACCGACGCGGCCAGGCGCTGCACGCGCCCCGGTTCGCCGCCGCTCGCGTGGATGTCGGTGTGAATGAGCCCCGGACGGACGGCGTTCACCCGGATCCCCTCATCCGCCACCTCCTTCGCAAGGCCGAGGGTCAGGGTGTCGATGGCCGCCTTCGCCGCCGCGTAGTCCACATACTCGTTCGGTGAGCCGAGGCGCGCGGCCGCCGACGAGAGATTGACAATGGCCCCACCCGCGCCGCCCCGCTTCGTCGACATCCGCCGTACCGCCTCGCGACAACAGATGAACGACCCGGTTACGTTCGTCGCAAACACGCGCGAGAGCCGTGCCGCATCCATCTGGTCCACGCGCATCTGTGTCTCGAGCATGCCCGCGTTGTTCACCAACGCATCCACGCGACCGAACAGCGAGTCGACCGTCTCGAACATGCGCACGACGTCCTGTTCCACCGACACGTCCGCCTGCACGATCGCCGCGCGGCCCCCGGCCCGCACCGCTTCACCGGCCACCGCGTCGGCCGCCTGCCGATCCTGCCGGTACGTCAGGCAGATGCGGTAACCCTGCCTGGCGGCCAGCCTGACCGTCGCGGCGCCAATGCCCCGGCTCCCGCCCGTGATGACCACCACCTTGCCCATGTCGCGAGTATAGGCCGCGCGCCGCGCCGCCGATGCCAGGAAGCAACAGGTTTGTCGCCTTCGCCGCGCCCGAACACGCAGCGGCGATAATGGCGGGTCAACCTCTTCCAGGGCATCCGTTGAGCATCCACGTCGCACTGCGTCACGTCACCGAGTACCGATACGACCGGCCGGTCAGCCTTTCTCCACAGCAGGTCCGCCTCAGGCCCGCCCCGCACTGTCGCACGCGCGTGCTGGCCTACTCGCAGCGCGTGACGCCGGCAGGCCACTTCATCAACTGGCAGCAGGATCCGCACGGCAACTACATCGCCAGGCTCACGTTCCCGGAGAAGGTGACCGAGTTCCGCGTCGAAGTGGACCTGGTCGCCGAGATGGCGGTCTACAACCCCTTCGACTTCTTCCTCGAGCCCCGCGCGGAGAACTACCCGTTCGCGTACGACGAAGTCCAGCAGCGCGAACTGCAGCCGTACCTGGAAGTGGCTCCCGCTTCGGCGCAGCTGACCACGTACATGGAGGGGATCGATCGCCGCCCGCGGCGCACCGTCGACTTCCTGGTCGATCTGAACCAGCTGCTGCAGCGCGATGTGCGATACCTCGTGCGCCTGGAGCCAGGCGTCCAGACACCCGACGAGACACTGCGCCTCCGATCCGGCTCGTGCCGCGACACCACGTGGCTGCTCGTCCAGATCTGCCGTCGCCTGGGCCTCGCGGCGCGCTTCGTGTCGGGCTACCTCATTCAGCTCGTGGCGGACGTGAAGCCGGTATCCGGCCCGGCCGGGCCGGCGAACGACTTCACCGATCTGCACGCCTGGTGCGAGGTCTACCTGCCGGGAGCAGGCTGGGTGGGACTCGACCCCACCTCGGGGCTGCTGGCGGGCGAGGGGCACCTGCCGCTGGCCTGCACACCCGACCCGACCAGTGCGGCACCGATTACCGGAGCCGTGGAGAAGTGCGAGGTCCAGTTCGGCCACGACATGGCGGTGCACCGCATCGTCGAATCGCCTCGGGTGACCAAGCCGTACACGGACGGGCAGTGGCAGGCCATTCGGGATCTGGGTCACGCGGTGGACGCCGACCTGGCGGCGAACGACGTGCGGTTGACGATGGGTGGCGAGCCGACGTTCGTCTCGGCGACCGACCGCAACGCCGCCGAGTGGAAGACCGAGGCGCTCGGACCGACCAAGCGCCAGCACGCCCTGGCACTGCTCCGGCGGCTCAAGCAGCACTACGCTCCGGGCGGCTTCATCCATGCCGGGCAGGGGAAGTGGTATCCCGGCGAGCAGCTGCCCCGATGGGCGCTCGGCTGCTACTGGCGCGCCGACGGCGTGCCGGCCTGGTCTGACGATTCCCTGTGGGCCGACGAAGAACATCCTGATGCACACACGGCCGCAGACGCCGCCCGTTTCATCCGCGCGCTGGCGGCCGAACTCGGGGTGAGCGACGCCCACGTCCAGCCTGGCTACGAGGACACCTGGTACTACCTCTGGCGAGAGCGAAGGCTGCCCACCAACGTCGACCCGTTCGACTCCAGGCTGGATGACGAGCTCGAGCGCGCGCGGCTCCACCGCGTCTTCACCCGTGGGCTCGATGCGGTGGTTGGACATGCGCTGCCGCTGACTCACGTGGGACAGCACCACTGGGCGACCGGCCCCTGGTTCCTGCGTGCGGAGCGGATGTACCTCGTGCCCGGCGACTCACCCATGGGGTTCCGGCTGCCGCTCGACTCACTTCCGTGGTCGGCCGACACCGACGCACGACTGGTACGCGAAACCGACCCCTTCGCGCCGAGACCGCCGTTGCCCGCATACGCCACCGCGCCCCGCGGGAGCAGGCCGGCGCCACTGGTACAGGAGCGCGCGACGGGATCGTCTGCACCAGGCTTCGCCTCATCAGGTGCCGGCACGCACGCGGCAGAGCCCCCGGTGGAAGACGCCGTCGCGGTACCTGTGCGCGGACTGTCAGCTGAGGGGATTGTGCGCTTCGCGTTGTGCGTCGAACCCCGCGGCGGCGTGCTCTACGTGTTCATGCCACCGGTTCCCACGCTCGAGGCGTACCTCGACCTTGTCGCGGCCATCGAGCGCACGGCCGCTCGCGAGGGATGTCGCATCCTGATCGAGGGCTACCCGCCACCGCACGACCCTCGACTCACGCACTTCCTGATCACGCCAGACCCCGGTGTGATCGAGGTGAACATCCAGCCGGCAAGCGGGTGGGCGCAGCTCGTCGAGCAGACCACGACGCTCTACGAAGAAGCCAGGCAGTGCGGACTCTCCACCGAGACCTTCCAGCTCGATGGACGGCACACCGGTACGGGCGGCGGCAATCACTTCGTGCTCGGCGGACCCACGGCTGCAGACAGCCCGTTTCTCCGGCGTCCAGACCTGCTGCGCAGCCTCGTCGGCTACTGGCACAACCATCCGTCGCTGTCGTACCTGTTCTCCGGGCTCTTCATCGGCCCCACCAGCCAGGCACCGCGCATCGACGAGGCGCGGCACGACAGCGTCTACGAGATCGAGCTGGCCTTCTCGAAGCTGCCGCCGTCGGGACAGCAGGTCCCGCCGTGGCTCGTCGACCGGTCGCTGCGCAACCTGCTGGTCGACGTGACCGGCAACACGCACCGCGCGGAGTTCTGTATCGACAAGCTCTACTCGCCCGACGGCCCTGCCGGCCGGCGTGGGCTCGTCGAGCTGCGCGCCTTCGAGATGCCGCCGGATGCCCGCATGAGCCTCGCGCAGCAGCTGCTCCTCCGCGCCCTCGTGAGCCGTTTCTGGCGCACGCCGTACGAGGCGCCGCTCACACGCTGGGGTACGGAGCTGCATGACCGGTTCATGCTCCCGTACTTCGTGTGGCTCGATTTCCAGGACGTGGCGGCGGAGCTGCGCCAGGCCGGTTACGCCGTCGACGCCGCCTGGTTCGCGCCGCACTTCGAGTTCCGCTTCCCGGTGGCTGGCGAGCTGTCCGCGCACGCCATCGAGCTCACGCTTCGCCAGGCGCTGGAACCCTGGCACGTCCTCGGGGAGGAAGGGGCCATTGGCGGAACGGTGCGGTACGTGGACGCTTCACTGGAGCGGCTCCAGGTGCATGTCAGCGGCCTCACGCCCGGACGCTACGTCGTCACCTGCAACGGCCGGCCGGTGCCGCTGCAGCCCACGGGGCGCAACGGCGAATTCGTGGGCGGGGTGCGCTACCGTGCCTGGCAGCCTCCGTCGGCACTGCATCCCACCATCCCCGTCCATGCCCCGCTCACGTTCGACATCGTCGATACCTGGATGGAACGGTCGGTGGCGGGGTGCCAGTACCATGTGCAACACCCGGGCGGACGGAATCCGGAGGTCTACCCGCTGAACAGCTTCGAGGCCGAGAGTCGTCGACTTGCACGGTTCAGCCGACTGGCCCACACACCTGGACGGGTGGTGGTCACGAAGGCCGCGCGGAGTTGCGAATTCCCATATACGCTTGATCTCCGCGCCGATTGAGGCGCCTGACCGGCACACCTGAATGACCGACCCGACGCCGAAGGGGGCCGCGCACGCCGCCGATCCGCTCACGCCCCTCCTGGGCGCGTACGACGTGCCTGCGGGGCACTTCGACGAGCTGCGTACCCCGACCGGCACGCTGCGGCAGCCGTGGGAGACCTTCGCGGCAGCCGAAGCGGACCTGACCGCCGCCTCGTGCGCACAGGCGCAGCAGCGCGTCATCCGGCAGATCGACGAGAACGGCGTCACCTACAACGTCTTCGCCACCGACCGGAACGCCGTGCGCCCCTGGACGCTCGACGTGCTCCCGCAGATCCTGCCGGCGGGGGAGTGGGCGATCATCGAACGCGGCCTGCGGCAGCGCGCACGGCTGCTCAACGCGGTCGCCGCCGACATCTACGGCCCGCAGACGCTGTTGCGCGAAGGCCTCGTGCCGCCGGCGCTCATCTTCAGAAACGCCGGCTTTCTCAGGTCGTGCCACGGCGTGCGGCCCGTCGGCGGCACGCACCTTCACATTGCGGCGTTCGACCTCGCACGCGGCCTCGACGGACGCTGGCGTGTGCTCGGCAGTCGCACCCAGGCACCCTCGGGTCTCGGCTACGCTCTCGAGAACCGGGCGGTGGTGTCGCGCGCGTTTCCCGATGCCTACCGCGCGCTCTCGATCCAGCCGCTCTCGCCGTTCTTCCACCACCTGCGAGACACGCTGTCCACGCTCGCACCGTCCGGCGGCGGCGCGCCGCACACGGTGCTGCTGACACCGGGTCCCTACAGCGAGACCTATTTCGAGCACGCCTACATGGCGCGGCAGCTCGGCTTCACGCTGGTGGAGGGGAGCGACCTCACGGTCCGGCACGACCGTGTGTTCCTGAAGACCGTCTCCGGCCTCCGCCCGGTGCACGCCATCCTCCGTCGCCTGGACGACGACTTCTGCGATCCGGCGGAGCTGCGGTCCGATTCGGCGCTCGGCATCCCCGGCCTGGTCCAGGCGTGGCGCGCCGGAAACGTCCTCGTGGCCAATGCCTTCGGCCTTGGCGTGCTCGAGTCGTCCGCGCTGCTCGGGTTCATGCCGGCCATCTGCCAGCATCTGCTCGGTGAGCCGATCGAGATCCCCGCGCTTGCCACCTGGTGGTGCGGCGAGCCGGCGGCAGTGGCCGATGCGCGCCGTCGCCTGGAACGGGGCGTGATCAAGCCGGCCTTCGCGCGAGCGTCGATGCAGCCGGTCTTCACGTCCGAACTCGACGTGTCGGCCCGTCGCGCCTGGGAAGAACGGCTCGGCTCGAACCCGGACGAGTACGTGGTGGAGGAGTACCTGCCGCTGTCGCAGGCGCCGGTCTGGCAGAATGACCGGATCGAGAACCGCGCGATCATGCTGCGGGTCTTCCTGATGACCGATGGCCACGGCGACTACCGCCTGATGCCCGGTGCGCTCGCGCGCATCGCGGGCTCCGACCCGGGCATCGTCTCGAGCGGACGCGGCGGCAGCAGCAAGGACGTGTGGGTGGTCGCCGACACCCAGCCGGTTCGCGCGACGCCCGTGCCCAGCCGCACGCGCACGCGGGAGCCGTTCGGCGAGCGGGTCACCTCGAGCCGTGCCGCCGAAAGCCTGTTCTGGCTCGGGCGCTACGCGGAGCGCAGCGAGAACGCCGCCCGGCTGCTGCGTGCCGTGCTGAGCCGTCTGGCAGACAGCAGTTCCGCGACGTCGGCCATGCGCCCCGCGTTCATCCGCGCGTGCGAGCGGCAGGAGCTGCTGCTGCCGCCCCCGACCGGCACCATCGGCCTGCCGCGCGACGGGTCGGACGCGGTGCTGGCGCGCGAACTGCTCGACGGCGTGTTCGACAGCACCAACCGCCACAGCCTGCGCTTCGACATCGAGCAGACGGTCCGCGTGGCCGGCGCGGTCCGCGATCGCCTCTCCTCGGACAACTGGCGGGTGCTCAACCGCATGATGCAGCTCTTCACCCGGTGGCCGGCCACGGGCGGGCACCTCGACGAAGCGCTCGACATCATCGACGATGCGCTGATTTCGCTGGTGGCGGTGGGCGGCCTCGAGATGGCGCACATGACCAGGGACCAGGGCTGGCGGTTCCTGAGCCTGGGCCGACACCTGGAACGTCTGCAGTTCATCGCCACCACGCTGCTCGACACCGCCGCGCACTCCTCCGTGTCCGATTCAGGCTTGCTGGAGTGGCTGCTCGAGCTGAGCGATAGCGTGCTCACGTACCGCGTCCGCTACGTGCAGCGCCCGGAGTGGCACTCGGTGATGGACCTGATCGTCTTCGACGATCGCAACCCGCGGTCGGCGCACTTCCAGGTGGCCAAGCTCGCCAAGCACGTGAAGCTGCTGCCCGATGCGCCGATGGGCGACGGCATCGCCGACGCCGAACGGGTGCTGGCGGCGTGCCGTGCGGCCGATGCGGGCCGCGGGTACACGGCGGGACGCGACCGCACCATCGAGCCGCTGCTGGAGTCGTTCGACCGGCTGTCGTCGCGCCTGTCCGATCTCATCACGCTGCGGTACTTCAGCCACGTGGACGCCGTCCCGCGATCAACGGTGGCCGTGTGAGCCAGATCCGCTACCGCATCGAGCACGAGACCCGTTACGAGCACGAAGGGCTCGCGTCCACGTCGCAGCACGTGGCCTGTCTCGCCCCGCGCGACCTGCCGTACCAGAAGCCGGTATGCCACTGGCTGGAGATCGATCCCGAGCCGGCGGGGCGCCTGACACGAGTGGACTACTTCGGGAATGCCGTGGATCAGTTCGCGATCCTGGCGCCGTACACCGTCATGACGGTGATGAGCCGGAGTGAGGTGGACATCCTCCCTCGCACCAGCCAGGTGGACCCGGCCAGCAGCCCGGCGTGGGAGAGTGTGCGCGACAGCCTGCTGTATCGGGGCAGGCGGGCCTATCCGTCCGCCACCGAGTTCAGCTACCCCTCGCCCTTCACGCCGCTGGGTCCCGAGGTGCGCGCGTATGCGGCGGCCACGTTCGCGGCCGGGCGTCCGCTGCTCGACGCGGCGATCGAGCTGATGCACCGGATCCATGAAGACTTCGCCTTCGACCCGACGGCTACGTCGGTGGCCACGCCGCTCACGCGCGTCCTGGCCGACCGGCGTGGTGTGTGCCAGGACTTCGCGCACCTGCAGATTGCGGTGCTCCGCGCGGTGGGGTTGCCGGCGCGCTACGTCAGCGGCTACCTGCTCACCGACCCACCACCAGGACAGCCGCGCCTGGTCGGCGCCGATGCCTCGCACGCATGGGTGAGTGTCTGGTGCCCTGCGCATGGCTGGGTGGATCTCGACCCCACCAACGACGTACTGCCCACGATGCGGCACATCACCCTGGCATGGGGGCGCGACTACGGCGATGTGAGCCCGCTACGCGGAGTGGTGCTCGGCGGCCAGGGGCACCGCCTCCACGTCGGTGTCAGCGTCTATCCCATTCCCACCTGATCCGGCGCGGCCCATGCCGGAACCGTCCGGCGGCGGTCCACGTCTTCAGGAAGAGCCGGTACGGGCCTGCCGGCCCGTAAGATGAGAGGCACGATGGATCCAGCAGACCTGTTGGGCGCGCTCGTGCGGGGCGCCATGAAGACGAAGCCGCACCGGAAGAGCGGGAAGGCGCTGCGCTACCTCACGGGTGGTGGCAGGGGCAGCTTCGTGAACGCCAGCACGATGCTCGCCGCTGCGGGTGTGGCCTGGGGCCTGTACGAGACGTGGCAGCAGGGGCAGGGCCAGGCGTCGCAGGCGTCCACTGGCAACCAGTGGGGCGGTGGCGGGCAGCCAGTGGCGGCACCCGCACCATTTCCAGACCCGACGCCATCCTCGCCTGCGCCGACCGGTGCACACCCGGTGATGCCGCCACCCATTCCGGGCGCCGCACCCGTGAACCCGGCTTCGCCACCCGCCGATATACCCCCTGCGGTCCTCCGTATCGTGCAGGTCACGATTGCCGCGGCCCGGGCCGATGGTGCGCTGGGCGCGGCCGAACGGGAGTCGATTCTGGAGCAGGCGCGCGCGGTAGGGGCCGGTGCCATCGTCGAGCGCGAGCTGGAGATGGCCCGGCCGCTCGCACAGATCGTGGCCGGTGTCAGCGATGCACGGGAGAAGGAAGAGCTGTACGTGCTGGCCTTCGCCATTGTCCGTGCGGACGAGAGCCTGACCGGTGCCGAGCGGATCTTCCTGGCGCAGCTGGCCGCGCTGCTGGGGTTGAGCGCGGAGACGAGGGACCGACTGGAACAGGATGCCGCGCGGGGGATCGACACCCAGGACGAGCCGCGCTGAACGACAGATCAACGGGACACACAACTATGGCTCAGTGGTACATGGCAATTGGCGGGCACCAGGTCGGTCCCGTCAGTCAGGACGACATCGTCACCAGCATTCGCAGTGGGAGCGTCACCGCGGACACGCTCGTGTTCACGGCCGGCATGACCGAGTGGACGCCGCTGAAGAACGTGCCGGTGCTCGCAGGGTACCTGCCGGGCGCGTCGATGCCCGCTGGCGCGGGCGTGCCGCCTCCGCCCGCACCGGGGCGAAGTGCGCACGAGATCGACTTCAAGGTCCACGGCGTCGAGATGCAGTTCGTGGAAGTGGAGCTCGATCCAGGCGAGAGCGCGGTGGCCGAAGCCGGGTCGATGATGTACATGACACCGGGCATCAACTTCGAGACCGTGTTCGGGGACGGAAGCCAGCAGGGGCAGGGTAGTGGCCTGATGGGCGCGCTGCTGGGCGCGGGCAAGCGGCTGCTGACGGGTGAGAGCCTGTTCATGACCGTGTTTACGAACCAGGGTGCGGGAAAGCAGCGCGTGGCGTTTGCCGCGCCCTATCCGGGCAAGATCCTCGCAATGGATCTCAAGGCGCTCGGCGGTGAACTGATCTGCCAGAAGGACTCGTTCCTGTGTGCGGCCCGCGGTGTATCGGTGGGCATCGCGTTCCAGAAGCGGATTGGCGTGGGCCTGTTCGGCGGTGAAGGCTTCATCATGCAGCGGCTGCAGGGCGACGGCCTCACCTTCGTGCACGCGGGCGGCATGCTGCACGCGCTCGACCTCTCGCCCGGCGAGACGCTTCGGGTGGACACCGGCTGTCTCGTGGCGCTGCAGCCGTCGGTGCAGTACGACATCCAGTTCGTGGGCAAGGTGAAGACCGCGCTGTTCGGCGGCGAGGGTCTGTTCTTCGCCACGCTGACGGGACCAGGGCGCGTGTGGCTGCAGTCGCTGCCGTTCAGCCGCCTGGCGGACCGCATCTACGCCGCGGCGCCGAAGGGCGGCGGTGGGCGCCGCGAGGAAGGGTCGCTGCTCGGCGGCCTGGGCGGGTTCCTCGACGGCGACAACAGCTGACGGGGGCCGGCGGGTTGGGCAGGGAAGACTGTCATCGGTCCCACCCCGCCTGACCTGCCCCCGGCTGCCGATCAGTCCGGCCATACCCGCCCCGACTGGCCTTCACGCTACAATCACCCGGACGGAGAGGTGGCCGAGCGGTTTAAGGCAGTGGTCTTGAAAACCACCGAAGTCGAAAGGCTTCCAGGGGTTCGAATCCCTTCCTCTCCGCCAGTCTTCGCCAACGCTCGCTTCGCTCGCAGCCACGGCTGGACGCGCTGCCCTTCTCAGAACGCCGGTCTCGCCCGCAGCAGTTCCTGCTCCAGGCGGCGACATCCCGGCAACTCCTTGACCTGACGCCTCTTGACCCGTCGCCATCACCCGATGGCCCGAACGCGGCCGCGTGCCCTGGCCCGAGCGCGCCTCGAGTTTACGTAGTCGTCACCGCAACGTCACCGAATGCTTGCCGCCGACCACTACCTTGTGCAGGACAGTCACGCACCCGTGGGCCCCCAGTGGGGCGCGTGGGTGACGGCCATTCACGGCCATCAGCTCTGCCCAAGAGGTTCCAATGAGATTCCGGCAAGCCGCCACGCTCCTCCTTGGCTGCGTGTGCCTCTTGACGGCCCAGCCGTCATTCGCCCAGACCACACCACGAGGATCAGCGGCCACCCAAAGAACGAGGGTGTCCGGCACGGTTCGCGACGAGAAGAACGCCATCACGCTGCCCGGCGTGCCGGTGACCGTCAAGGGGACGGACCAGACGGTGTTCACCGACGTGGACGGCCGCTTCATCCTCGACCTCGCGCCCGGCGACTACGAACTGGAGGTCGCGATCGACTCGTACGAGACGCGCACCATCCGCGTGACCGCTGGAGCGGAGCGAAACATCACGGCGGACATCGGCCTCACCCTGAGCCGCTTCTCCGAGACCGTGAATGTCACGGCCACGGCCATCGATGTGTCGACGTCGACCGCCGAGGCACAGCTCGTGGTCCGACGGCAGGCACCCGTCATCACCGACAACCTGGGTTCGAGCGAGATGCGCCAGAACGGCGACTCCGACGCCGCGTCGGCCATGTCCCGGGTCACCGGCCTCTCGGTCGTCGACAACCAGTACGTCTTCGTTCGAGGCCTCGGCGAGCGCTACAGCAACACGATGCTCTCCGGTTCGATCCTGCCGACGACGGAGCCCGACAAGAAGGTGGTGCCACTCGACCTCTTCCCGGCCGGCCTCATCGACAGCGTCCAGGTCGCCAAGACCTACTCTCCCGACAAGTCGGCCGAGTTCGCTGGCGGGCTGGTCCAGATCGTGCCCCTCAAGCTGCCGTCGCGCCCGGTCGTCGATCTTTCGTATGGCTACGGTCACTCGTCGACCGCGACCGGCAAGAGCATCCCCCTCAGCCCCCTGGGCTCGCGTGACTGGCTGGGTTTCGATAACGGCGCCAGGGCACTGCCCGGCAGCTTTCCCGATTCCAAGATCGTGAGGCAGGGCGTCTACACCCCGTCGGTCGGCTTCACGCCCGACCAGATCACGGCCTTCGGCCGGGCGCTCGGAAACCAGTGGCGCCCCCAGAACGCGTCGGGCAAGCCAGCACAGAACTGGGGACTTGCCTTCGGCAACCGCTTCGGGAACCTGGGTGTCGTCGCCAGCGCCATGCAGTCCTACCGCGAGCTGTTCGTCGACGAAACCCGTCGCTTCTACCGCGTCGCCGACGGCTCGAACGACCTCGAGGCGGTCAGCGACTACCAGATGCAGTCTGGCACCCAGCGGGCGCAGCTCGGCATCGTCGGCAACGTTTCGTACCAGTTCAGCCCGAACCACCGCGTCAACGTCGAGAACTTCTACAGCCATTCCGGACGCGACGAGGGTCGAACCTTCCAGGGGCCCAACACCGAGAACCTCTTCCTCTACCGGAACTACAGGCTGCAGTTCATCGAAGAGGGCCTGATGGCGAACGCCGTCGGCGGGGATCACTTCTTCCAGCGCGCCGGACGCAGCCGGATCGACTGGCGCGTGAACGTCGCCCGGGCCCAGCGCGACGAGCCCGACTTGCGTGAGGTGCTCTACCAGTCGCCGCTGCCCCCCGCCCGCGAGAGCTTCGTGCTGGCCGACGAGTCCCAGAGTGGCTTCCGGATGTTCAGCAACCTCAAGGATCGGACGAGCGATGCCCAGGTCAACTGGAGCGTGCTCCGCAGCACTGCCCAGCTGAAGTTCGGCATGAGCTACATCAACCGGACGCGCGACTTCGCCTCCCGGCGCTTCCGTTTCATCCCGATCACCCTCACGAAGGATGGCCCGACGCTGTTCAACCCGTCGCTGGCGCCGGAGGACCTGTACGCCTCGACGAACGTGGGCACGGCCTTCCGCTTCAACGAGGAAACCCGGCCCGTGGATGCCTACGACGGCGAGCAGTCCACGGCATCCGGCTACGGCATGGTGGACCTGGCCATCAGCGGAGGAAGCCGGCTCGTGGCTGGTGCCCGCGTCGAGCGCTTCAGGCAGCAGGTCAACACGTTCGACCCGTTCGGGCTGTTCGTGCGGAAGATCTCGGCAGAGAACAACAACACGGACGTCTTCCCCGGCGTGAACTTCGTGCGGTCGCTCCGCAACGACATGAACCTCCGCATCGGCTACAGCGCCACGGTCAACCGACCGGAGTTCCGCGAGCTGGCGGAGTTCGAGTTCACCGACGTGGTCGGCAGCCGGGCGGTCCGTGGCAACCCGAACCTGAAGCGTGCCCTGATCCAGAACGTCGATGCCCGCTGGGAGACCTACGTCGGCAGCCGCGGCATCCTGGCGGCCAGCGCCTTCTTCAAGTACTTCGACAGCCCGATCGAACGGGTCGTCATCGGTGGCGCGCAGCCCCTGGTGACCTTCCAGAATTCCGACCACGCCAGGAACTTCGGCCTCGAACTCGAGGCGGGCCACGGTTTCGGATCGCACCTCTTCTTCAACGCCAACTACACCTTCGTCGACTCGAAGATCTCGCTGCTGCCCGAGCAGCAGACGGTCCAGACCTCGCTGGAGCGTCCGCTGGCCGGCCAGTCGAAGAACCTGTTCAACCTGACCGCCGAGACGACAGCGGCCGGCTTCACCGCCCGCGTGCTCTACAACTACTTCGGCGACCGCATCTCCGACGTCGGCTCGAACGACGCGCCCGACATCATCGAGCAGGGCCGCAGCACGGTCGACGTGGTGCTGTCGCAGCGGGTGCGCCGGCTCAACTTCCGGCTGAACTTCGAGAACCTCACGGACGTCAAGTTCCGCTTCACCCAGGGCACGGCCGTGCAGCGTCTCTACCAGGCCGGGCGCATGATCACGGCGTCGCTGACGCTCAGCGCGTTCTAGATGCGCGCCTCGAACGGGAATTCCATGACCACATTCACATCACGCGTAACACGCCTCGCTACTGCCACCCTGCTGGCCGCAGGCCTCAGCCTCTCGTCCACGGCCGTTGTCCGCACTGACCAGGCTCCTCCGGTCAACGTGCCCGGGATCAGCAAGCCCGTGATCGTGGTCACGGGGGAGGTCAATGGCAACGAGACCTGGGTCAACAGCAACATCTACGTGCTCCGCGGCGCGGTGTTCGTGCAGCAGGGGGCCACGCTCAACATCCAGGCCGGTACCCTCGTCATCGGGGAATCGGGCAGTGTCGGGACGCTGATCGTTCTCCGGGGCGGACGGCTGAACGCCATCGGCACGGCCGCGCAGCCGATCGTCTTCACGAGCGACCAGCCGGTCGGTTCCCGGAACCGCGGTGACTGGGGCGGCATCATCATCAACGGCCGCGCACCCATCAACGTGCCTGGCGGCGAAGCCGCCGGCGAGGGCGACACCGGCGTCTACGGCGGCAACGACCCGAACGACAACAGCGGCATCCTGAAGTACGTCCGCGTCGAGTTCTCTGGCGTGGAGTTCAGCCCGGACAACGAGCTGAACGGCATCGCGTTCCAGGCCGTCGGCCGCGGCAGCACGTTCGACTACATCCAGGCGCACGGAAGTCGCGATGACGCCATCGAGTTCTTCGGTGGCACCGCGGACGCGAAGCACGTGGTGCTGTCGAACGCCGCCGATGACAGCCTCGACTGGACCTTCGGGTGGACCGGCCGCCTGCAGTTCGTGACGATCACCCAGCGCGGAGACGATGCGGACAATGGCATCGAGGCGGACAACAACGAGTTCAACAACAACCTGCTGCCGCGCTCGAACCCGCAGATCTACAACATCACGATGTGCGGCGATCCCGACCGGAACGAGGGCGTGGAGAGCGTGAGGGCGGCCAACCTCCGTCGCGGCACGGCCTTCACGATCCGCAACTTCCTCATCACCGGTTTCAAGACCACGGGGCTCCAGATCGAGACGTCGAACACGGCGACGACGGGCCAGGTGGACAACGGCACATCGCAGCTCGGTGCCGGTGTCGTCTGGAACATCCCGACCCCGCTGCACTCGAGCGTGGCCGCGTATGTGAACAGCGGTCGTTTCCCGAATGTGCGGACCAACGTGGACCCCGGCGTCTCCACGCTCGAGTGCTCCAATCACGAGCGCCCGAACTTCCAGCCGTCGTCCGTCGCGACCCTGGCTGGCGGTCAGCTGGCACCCATCATTCCGCCCAACGACGGGTTCTTCGAGGCGGTCACCTTCATCGGTGCAGTGCCGCCCGCTCCAGAACCGAACTGGATGGACGGCTGGACCGCGTTTCCGCAGCGCTAGGTCGAACGGCTGGTGGCCGGATCTCCGGGTCCGGACCACCAGCCGCGACCGCACGTCCCTTCGATGCTTTCCCTCGAGTCCATGATGGCTCGCTGCCGCCTGACGTTGTTCCTGTGCGCCCTGTGTGCAGGAGTCATCGCCACCGCTTGCGGGTCGCCACCTCCCCTGGCGCATGCCTCACCGTCAGCGGAAGGCCTTGCCGTGGCGGTGCTGCAGGCACTCGAAGCCAGGGACGCCGACGCACTGGAACGCCTCGCCCTCAGCGAGGGGGAGTTCCGGGATCACGTCTGGCCAGGCCTCCCGGCGGCCCGGCCTGAGCGCAACCTGCCGTTCGGCTACGTGTGGGGCGACCTGCACCAGAAGAGCCGACAGGGACTGGCCGCGCTCCTGGCCGGCCACGGCGGCGCACATTACAGGTTCGTCCGCCTGTGCGCCCTCGAGGGGACGACGCAGTACGATCAGTTCGTCGTCCACCGTGCGATGGAAGTGACCGTCGAGGACGGCGTCGGGAACCAGATTCCGCTGAGGCTCTTCGGCTCGATGCTGGAGAAGGACGGTACCTACAAGGTCTTCAGCTTCGTGATCACCGACTGATTCCGGTCACGGTCCGACATCCCCACCAGGCCCATCCTCGCTGAAACGGTAACCCACGCCGACCACCGTGTGGATGACCCTGCCGGCACGGGCGAGCTTGTGGCGAAGCCGCGCGATGTGATGCTCGATGGTGTTCGAGGCGAGGCTGACCCGGTTCTCCCAGACACGCTCGACGAGCTCCTCACGGGTGACAACCTGCCCCCGACGCGTGACCAGGTCGCAGAGCAGCTGCAGCTCCCGTTTCGTGAGGATTTCCGGAACGCCATCGACCCTTACGTCGCAGGCGGCGAAATCCACCCGCAACGTCCGACCGTGGTAGGGCGCGGTCCGCCAGAAGTCGGGACTCTCGCACTGACGACGAAGCGCAGCGGCGACCGGGGGAATCACGGTGGCTGGTTCCAGTGAGGTCAATGCCCCGTCGTAGTCCCCCGGGCACCCTGGCTCGGTCTCACCGGGGCCGACCAGGAAGAGGGCGACCTGTCTTCGTCTGGTACGCCGCCGTACCAGTACGCCGAACTCACCGGGGGTCAATCCGCCGAGCGCCGCGCTGACAAAGGCCGCGTCGGTCGCGTGGTGGTCGAGCCAGCGAAGGGCGTCCACCGCGGGAAGCGGCCCCTCAACCTGCCAGCCGCCGGTTTCGAGTTCCGCCAGCCTGTGCCTGCCCGACGCCGGGTCTTCACCAACCAGCAACAGCCTGCCTTGCATCTCAGGCCGAGGCTACGCAGCTCGCATGGCTTTCCGGTGTCGCTGACGTCTCGCCCCTGTAAAGAAAGTGCCAGGCCTGCACGGCGGCACGATTCGATGGGGCGGAACCCCCAGACCTCTATCGAAGGGTGAAACCATCCTGCACCTTTCGTTGTCTTACCGGTGGCTTCTGATATAGATTCCTTATTGTTTCCGTTCTTTTCCAGTCCGCAGTGGCTGCACCGGTCCGAGCTGTCATGACTTCTGAGTACTCTCACGACTGTTCAGGCCCGTCAGGTGGTGCTACCCCGCCCAGGCTCTCGCCGCCGCTCGGCCGCTACCTTTCATACCGCCGGTAACCCACATCCAACGGACCGCATCGCATGACTGAGCACACTCATGTTCCGTAGCGCTCTCTGCCTGGCCCTGGTGCTCAGCGCCAGTCACGCTTTTGCAGAGAAAGTCACCCTTGATCGGGCACTGGCGCTCGCCGACTCGTCGCACCCGCTCCTGCGCGCCGGCGCGGCCGGCGTCGACGCGGCCGCCGCTGCCATCGTCACCGCGCGCGCCTACCCGAATCCGGAAGCGTCCATCATTGCCGGCAAGCAGACAGTCACGCCGGGCACCGGACCGCGCAACGGCGTGCCGCAGTACGCCTTCACGCAGCCGCTCGAGTTCGGTGCCCTCCGGCCGTCCCGCATCCAGCTCGCCGAACGGGGCAAGGAGTCGAGCGACCACTTCCTCGCGGAGGTCCGCCTTGGTGTCCTCTCCCATGTCCGCCGCACCTTCTTCCAGGTGCTGCGCCGAGTGGGTGAGGTCCGGATCGCCGCCGAGAACCTCCGCCTCGTCCAGGACCTGCGCAATCGCATCCAGGTGCGGGTCGACGTCGGTGAAGTCGGTCGACTCGAACTCGTGCGGGCGGAAGCCGAAGTGGCGTCGGCCCAGACGCTCGCGTCGAGCGCGCAGCTGCAGCAGGTCACCGCCATCGCGCAGTTCCGCGCGGCTGTCGGCGGCAACCTCGAACCGCAGCTCGACTTCGAGGGCGACCTCGACCAGCAGGTCACCCTCCCCCCAATCGAGGCGCTTCGGCAGCAGGCCATCGACCGGCACCCCGCCCTCGCGTTTGCCCGTTCCGAGATCGCGCGCGCCGAAGCCCGGGTGGCCTACGAGCGCGCGCTGAAGACGCCGCAGCTCCAGCTGCGCGGCGAAGTGGACATGAGCGGTCCGTCCTACCGCCTGGGTGTCGGCCTGCCCGTCCCGGTCTGGAACCAGCGGCAGGGCCCCATCGCCGAGGCCGCGGCACTCCAGCGACAGGCCACCGCCTCCGCCCAGGCGCGCCAGATCGAGATCCTCGAGGCGCTCGAGGGCGCCTACGAGCAGTACGCCGTCGCCAACCAGCAGGTGATGCTGTTCGAGCAGGGCCTGATGCGCGAAGCCGAAGAGGCGCTGCGCGCGGCCGAAGTGGCCTACCAGCTTGGCGAACGCGGCATCCTCGAGGTGCTCGACGCGCAGCGGCTGCTGCGCACGGTCCGCCTCGACTTCCTGAATGCCCAGTTCGATCGGCAGGCGGCCCTGGTCGACCTCGACGAACTTCGCGCCATCGAACTCCGGAGGAACCCGTAATGAAGACCCTCACCATCCTCGCCTTCGTCGGCGCGATTGGCACCGCTGCCTGCGGAGGCGCCGCGTCCACCACGGCCGCAGACACCAAGCCGGCCGCCACGCAGCCCAACCCGCTCGAGATCACCGCGGGCGACAACCTCCTCCCGCGCCTCAAGCTCGGAGAACCGGAGTGGGCCAACGTGGCCGTCAGCCAGACGGTGGCTGCCCGCATCGAGGTGAACCAGACCCGCGTCACCCGCGTCGGCTCCTCGGTCATGGGGCGCATCACGCAGCTCATGGTCACCGAGGGGCAGCAGGTGCATCGGGGCGAACTCCTCGCCCTCCTCAACAGCACGGGACTCAGCGACGCGCAGCTCCTCTTCCTGAAGGCCGACTCGCAGCGCAAGCTCGCGCAGCGTGCCGTGGAACGCGCGCAGGTGCTGCTGAAGAACGACGTCATCGGTGCCGCCGAGCTCCAGCGCCGCGAGGCCGAGCACGCGCAGGCCCAGGCCGAATTCGACGCCGCGCGCGACCAGCTGCTCCTGATCGGCATGGCGCCCGAGGCGGTGGACGAACTCGAAAGCACCCACAACATCAACTCGGTGGCCCGCATCGTCGCCAGCATGAACGGCACGGTGCTGGACCGGAAGCTCACGCTCGGCCAGGTCATCCAGCCGGCCGACACCGCCTTCGAGATCGCCGACCTGTCGGAACTCTGGCTCGAGGCCGACGTGCCCGAGCAGCAGGCCGGGAACCTGCGCGTGGGCACACCGGTCGAGGCCGAAGTGGCCGCGCTGCCGGGCGTGAAGATCGAAGGCGCCCTCTCGTTCGTCGCTGCCACCGTCAACCCCGACACCAGGACCGTGCGGGTCCGCATGGACCTGCCGAACCCGAACGGCAAGTTCAAGCCGGCGATGCTGGCGACCGTGAGGCTGAAGGACGACAGCATGCGCCAGCGCGTGGTGCCCACGTCGGCCGTCATCCGCGAAGAGAACGGTGAGTTCGTCTTCGTGCAGGTCGAGGGCAACAAGTACGCGCTCCGCCAGGTCCGCCTCGGTGTCGAGGTCGATGGACGCCGCGTGCTGCAGGAGGGGGTCGGCGAGGGCGAGAAGATTGTCGTCGAGGGCGCCTTCCACCTGAACAACGAGCGACGCCGCCAGCTGCTGCGCGGCGAAGAAGCCTAGGCCATGCTCGGCGGACTGATTCGCAGCGCACTCGAGCATCGCATCATCGTCGTCGTCGTTGCGCTGATCGCGCTCGCCGCTGGCGTCGATGCCACCCGCAAGCTCTCGGTGGACGCGTTCCCGGATGTCACCAACATCCAGGTGCAGGTGGCCACCGAAGTCCCCGGCCGTTCGCCAGACGAAGTCGAGCGTATCGTCACCGTGCCGGTCGAAATCGGCATGACCGGGCTGCCCGGCATGACCGAGATGCGGTCGCAGAACGAGCCGGGGCTCTCCATCGTCACGCTGGTCTTCACCGACGATACGCCGCAGTACTTCGCACGACAGCTCGTGGCCGAGCGGCTCGGCGACGTGCGCTCGCGCCTGCCCGAAGGCATCAACCCGGTGCTCGGGCCGGTCTCAACGGCCCTGAGCGAGGTGTACCAGTACACGCTCGAGCATCCCGATGATGGGGAGCGGGCACTGACGAGGGATGAACTGCGCGAACGCCGCATCGTGCAGGACTGGGTGGCGCGGCCGCTCCTCCGCTCGATTCCCGGCGTGGCCGAAATCAATTCCACCGGCGGCTACGTCAAGCAGTACCAGGTGCTCGTCGACCCGGTGAAGATGCGCTACTACTCCCTGACCATCGCGAACGTCAGGGAGGCGCTCGCACGGAACAACGCCAACGCCAGCGGTGGCATCCTGACCCAGGGACCGGAGATCCTCCTCGTCCGTGGCCTCGGCCTCGCGCAGAACCTCGACGACCTTCGCAGCATCGTCGTCAAGGAGGTCGGGGCGACGCCGGTGTACCTGCGCGACGTGGCGGAGGTCAGGATCGGCGACGAAGTGCGCTACGGCGCGATGCTCAAGGGCGGCTACACCGAGGCGGTGGGCGGCATCATGATGATGATCGCCGGTGGCAACGCCAAGGAGATCGTCAGCGCGATCAAGGCGCGGGTGGCCGAGATCAACGAGCGCGACATGCTGCCCGGCGGGCTGAAGGTGGTGCCCTACTACGACCGATCGGAACTGGTCGATGCGGCCCTGGCCACCGTGACGCGCGTGCTGATGGAAGGCATCGTGCTCGTCGTGGTCATCCTGTTCCTGTACCTGGGCGACCTCCGGTCGAGCCTGATCGTCATCGCCACGCTGGTGCTGACGCCGGCGCTCACCTTCGTGGTGATGAACCGGTACGGGCTCTCGGCCAACCTGATGTCGCTCGGCGGCCTGGCCATCGCCATCGGCCTCATGATCGACGGGTCGGTGGTGGTGGTGGAGAACGTGTTCTCGCGGCTGGCGCACGACAAGGGCGGCACGTCGAAGGCGGCGCTCGTCTACGACGCCGTGATGGAGGTGGGCACGCCCGTCATCTTCGGCATCTGCATCATCATCCTCGTGTTCCTGCCGCTGATGACGCTCGAGGGGATGGAAGGGAAGATGTTCGCCCCGCTGGCCTACACCATCGCCATCGCGCTCGGCATCTCGCTCGTGCTCTCGCTCACCATCACGCCGGTGCTGTCGTGGTACTTCCTCAAGGGCGGCAACGAGCACGACACGCTGTTCGTGAAGATGCTGAAGTGGCCCTACGTGCGGGTGCTCGACTGGGCGACGCACAACCCGATCAAGACCATCGGCGTGTCGGTGGCCGTGTTCGTGGCCGCCATGTCGCTCTTCCCGTATCTCGGCACCTCGTTCATCCCGGAGCTGAAGGAGGGCACCATCTCGCCGAACATGGACCGGGTGCCGAACATCGCGCTCGACGAGTCCATCAAGATGGAAGCCGAGGCGATGCAGAAGCTGCGCACGCTGCCCGGCGTGAAGTACGTGGTGTCGCGCCTCGGGCGTGGCGAGTCGCCGGTCGACCCCGCGGGCTACAACGAGAGCGACATGATGATCCAGCTCGCCCCGCAGGAGGAACGCGAGGGGTTGACGCAGGACGAGATCGCGCAGCAGGTGCGCGACGTCGTCACGTCGTTCCCGGGCGTGAACCCGGTGATGGCGCAGCCGATCTCGGATCGCGTGGACGAGATGGTGACCGGCGTGCGCGCGGACGTCGCCGTGAAGATCTTCGGCGACGACCTGCCCACGCTGCTCGAGAAGGCCAACGACGTGGCCCGCGTGGCCAACTCCATCCGCGGCACCGGCGACGTGAAAGTGGACCGCGTCTCGGGGCAGCACAACCTGAACGTGACGATCGACCGCGCGGCGATCGCTCGCTACGGCCTGAACGTGGCCGACGTGAACGACGTGATCGAGGCGGCGGTGGCGGGCGTGAGCGCCACCGACATCTACGAGGGTGAGCGCCGCTTCCAGGCAGTGGTCCGCTACCCCGAGGACCTGCGCAACAGCATCAAGGCCATCCAGGGCATCCTGCTCAAGGCACCCAACGGCGAGGACGTCCCGGTGGGCAGCCTCGCCACGATCGAGATCAGGGAGGGCATCTCGCAGATTCGGCGCGAGATG
>WBZO01001575.1_pt1 | contig 26608 bp, 25 predicted proteins | sample 5204261 | NCBI WGS metagenome assembly WBZO01 (sample SAMN12412400, study PRJNA552823) | activated sludge metagenome | isolation source: activated sludge from anammox sidestream of wastewater treatment plant... | place: USA: North Carolina | collected 2017-09
ACCTTTCAGGTATATGCTGATTTTTCGGGATATACCGATATCGCTTTAGGGACGGCCAGGTTATTCGGATATAACCTGATGGAAAATTTTCAAAGACCGTTTTTATCAAAGAATATCGGAGAGTTTTGGCGCCGTTGGCACATTTCTCTTTCCTCCTGGGTGAATGATTATGTTTTTACTCCATTGGCATTTAAAAAAAGAAAATGGGGGATCTGGGGAGTTTATGTTTCTTTAGTCATCAGTTTCGCCATTATAGGTATCTGGCATGGCCCCACATGGAACTACCTTCTTTTTGGTTTACTACAGGCTTTGGCGCTTATTTATGAATATACTACAAGGCGATTTCGTAAGCGAATGTCAAAAACGATTCCCCCAGCCCTATACAACAACGTGAGTATCCTGCTCATGTTCTTATATATCAGCTTTTGTCTGATAATATTCAGGACAGAAACTTTCGGTCAGGCTTTCGGAATTATTAAAGCAATGTTTACTCATTCCGGTACATTTTTTTATAATAAACCCTCTACTCTGTTTTTTATTCTCATAGGCTGCAGCGTTATGCTTTTGTATGATATACAGGCTGAATTTAAACTTTTACGTTTTTCAGCCTTTTCCAATAAACGCTGGATAGTACAGCAGGTCTCTTATGCATTACTCATAATCTATATTTTATTGGCAGGGGTATTTGACGGAGGCCAGTTTATCTATCTGGCTTTTTAATCTGATAATAGTTGAGCAGTATGAATAGTTTAAATAAAAAAGAAAGTAAGACTCACATTTTTATTAAATTATTTTCTTTCCTGGCTATCCTGTTTCTACTGGATCTGGCAATTGGCAACGGTTTAAGATATTATTATTTCAGGCAGACATCCGGTTTGTATTATCGTACGACTTATGCTTTAGATAGTACAAATGCTGATATGCTTATATTCGGAGCATCAACAGCCAACCATCATTATGTTCCCGTTAGGTTTGAAGACCGGCTACAATTATCTTGTTACAACACCGGCAGAGATGGAAATAGTATTTTCTATTCTTTTGCTGTATTGCAAAGCATCCTGAAAAGGCATAAGCCACGTAAGGTAATTTTGGACATTTATGATCGTGAATTCAAAAAAGATGAAAAAAACTACGACAGGCTCTCCTCATTACTGCCTTATTATGATAAACATCCTGAAATAAGGCCTATTGTTCAATTAAAAGGGCCATATGAGAAACTTAAAATGTTCTCTAAGATATATCCTTTTAATTCCATGTTGTTTACTATTTGGGCAGGAAATTCTGAATTTAATAAGGGAAGGGAAAACATTCCGGACGAGAGCGGATATGTGCCATTAACGAGTAACTGGAAAGGTACTTTGATCATCGACAGTTCATCAGCTAAATATGAAACGGATACGACAATGATTAGTGTTTTTCGTTCCTTTATTAAGGAGTGTGTCAGTAAAAATATTGCCTTATATATTTTTGTTTCACCAAAGTTTGTCAGATTTGAAAAGCGGGACATAACATTAGATGTTGTTGAAAAGATTGCCGATGAATTTAAAATCCCTTTTTACAATTTTGCAAATGATCCGTTTTTTTTGGGACAAAAAGATCTTTATTATGACAATAGTCATTTAAATGCTAAGGGAGCTGAGATATTTACAGACATGGTAATAGACAAAATCGAAAAAGAGAAGTAAAATAATTTTGAATTTTAAAAAGGTAGTGCTTATGGGATAAGCTTATCTGAGTTTTAATAAATGAGTGAATAACTAAAACGAAATGAACTCAAAAGAACAAAAACGGTTTTCGCCGGATATTCTCCGCTTCGAAGACGTTCAAATTACAATTAGCTCAATTGTTGAGAAATTAAGGTCTGATATTTTCACTACTTTCAGGCGAAAAGGTGCAGTGATCGGTATCAGCGGAGGAATTGATTCATCTGTTTGCCTGGCCTTAACAGTAAAAGCTCTTGGGCCTGAGCGGGTGATCGCTCTTATGATGCCTGAAAAAGATTCCAGTGATGACAGCAAAGAGCTTGCATTGAAATTAGCAAACCAATTTGGAGTCAAGGTTATCGAAGAAAATATATCAGCAGCATTGGAAGGCATCGGGTGCTACCGTAGAAGGGATGAAGCTGTTAAAGCCATCTTTCCCGAATATAACCCGTTACTTCATTCTATGAAGATCGGGATCAATCCTGAATCGATAGGGCATAACCTGCCCCCGGTCTTTTTGATCAGCATTGTAGATAAGGCGGGGGCAGTAAAGACCAGGCGGCTTCCTCCTAAAGAATATTTACAGATTGTTGCGGCATCCAATTTCAAACAAAGAATGAGAATGTCCATGTTGTATTATTATGCGGAATCCAGATATTATGCAGTGGTGGGCACCCCGAATAAGCATGAGCATCAACAGGGATTTTTTGTAAAATACGGGGATGGCGGCGCCGACGTAATGCCTATCGTTCATTTATACAAGACTCAGGTCTATCAACTGGCAGAATATCTTGGCATTCCTCAGGAAATTATTGAGCGCACACCCACATCTGATACTTATTCTGCCGAACAAACCCAGGAAGAATTCTTCTTCCAGCTTCCTTTCCGGGAAATGGACCTGTTTTGGTACGGGTATGAAAACGGATACAACCCTGCAGAAGTGGCAAAAGTTATGGGAAAAACAGAAAATGAGGTCATTTCCATTTATAAGAATTTTGAGAGAAAACAAAAGACCACTGAATATCTCAGGATGCTCCCGATAAAGGATTATTAATTAGATTTTGTTTAATGATATAAAAAAGTCAACTGTGAGACCTGTTCCGCAAAGATTGCTTGGCGAAGCCTTACTGAATTCTGCTCATGATGATCCCGAAAAAACCGCAGTTATTGTAAAAGGGATATCCTATCCTTATAAAAGGTTGAAGGAAGAGGCGATGAATTTTGCAGGGTATCTGTGTAAGGCCGGCCTGAAGAAAGGTGACCGTGTGGCAATTTATCTGGATAATTCATGGGAAAATATTGTGGCTATCTATGCAACATCCCTGGCAGGAGGTGTTTTCCTGGTGATCAACCCTCAGACTAAAGCCGATAAATTAAAATTCATCCTTAATGACAGCGGCTCGAAATTTTTGGTCACTGCTTCAATTCTTAGGCATGAATTTATTCCGGCTGTAAAGGAAACAGGGACTTTACAAGAAATGATTATTGCGGGTGATCCGCTACCGCCGGATGAAGAAAGAAACCTGAAACAGGTTTCTTTTGCTGAAGCAGTAACGGGGCCTGTTGAAGATGTAAAAATGCCGATTGTCATACCTAATGATCTGGCTGCATTGATCTACACTTCAGGGAGTACCGGTTTTCCTAAAGGAGTGATGATGACTCACCAGTCCATGGTCTTTGCATCCTGGAGCCTGATACAATACCTGAGATTGAATGAGAACGATAGGATCATTCTTCTGCTACCCCTGGCATTTGACTATGGGTTATATCAGTTGTTAATGGCCATTACCATTGGCGGCACTTTGATCGTGGAACAGTCATTTATCTTTTTAGCTTCCGTTTGTGAGAATATCAAAAAGTACAAGCCTACAGTATTCCCCGGCGTGCCTACCATTTATTCAATGCTGATTTCCTATTGCAAAAAGAATAACATCAGTTTTGAATCGGTGGGAAAAGTCACCAACACAGCGGCCGCACTTCCGGATGAGATGACCCCTGATCTGAAAAATATTTTTCCCAACGCACTAATTTTTAAAATGTATGGCCTGACAGAATGTAAAAGGGTCTGTTATCTGGAACCGGAATTGGTGGATTCAAAGCCGGGATCGGTAGGAAAGGCAATCCCCGGAACAGAAGTGTTCCTCCTGTCACCGGATGGAGAGCCTGTACCTACGGGTGAGCCGGGAATTCTGCATATACGGGGCCCTCATGTGATGCTGGGATATTGGAACAGGGAAGATCTGAGCAGGGAAATGCTGAAACCCTGGAAGCTTCCTGGTGAAAAGGTATTATGTTCCAACGACTGGTTTAAGATGGATGAAGAAGGCTTTTTATACTTTCTGGGACGTAATGATGATATTATTAAGACTCGAGGAGAAAAAGTTAGCCCGGCGGAAGTGGAAAATATTATCTATTCAATAGAAGGTGTGAGAGAGGCTGTGGTAATGGGCTCACCCGATGAATTATTGGGTGAATCAGTAATAGCAGTTGTGACGCTGAAAGAAGGGGTTTCATTGGAAGAAAAGGCGATACACCGTTTTTGTGTATCACGTCTGGAGTCTTTCATGGTGCCGGAAAAAATTATTCTGCTCGAAGAGATGCCTAAAAGCCCTAATGGGAAAATAGACAAAAAAGAGCTAAAGAAAATCTTACAAAATGACTCTGCCAGGAATAGAAATGCAGGAACGGTTTGAAAAATGGCTTGATGGCTGGAATAATCATGATCTGGAAGCTGTCATGGATTTTTTTCATGAGGAGATCATATTTGAGAACTGGGATGGAAAGTCCATTGCAGGAAAAGAGTCGCTCAAGAGAGCATGGATGCCCTGGTTTTTTCATCATGGCGGGTTCAGATTCCACAGGGAATCACTCTTTTTTGATGAGAAGCAGCAGGTGATAGTTTTCCAGTGGAAATTGGAATGGCCGTCCAATGAGGAAAAGTTCAGAGGTCAAAAAGAAATGAGGCAGGGGGTGGATGTAATGCAGCTTAAAGATGGAAAGATATTGAAGAAGATGACGTATTCGAAAACTGCTGTTCAGATTGGGAACAATAAGTATGAAATACATTTATAATGGCAGGTAGAGATTTGGCAGATATAATGGATACCGGAAAAATTTATGATGAGCTGAAAATTGAATTTGAGGGGAGACTGCGTTTTTTACCGGATAAACCGGATGAAAACCTTGATTCCACTTTAAAGGCTTGCTGGCAATTTGCTTCGGGAAATCCGATGTCAGCATCAGAAGCTGTTAAACACCCCTTGCCTGTGCTTGATGAGAAGCAGCTTAAAGTTTTGCACCACCTTCTGGCACAAAGAGTGAAGAACGTCCCGTTGGCTTACCTGACAGGAAGGCAAAACTTTATGGGAATTGATTTTTTATCAGATCGCAGGGCTCTGATCCCAAGAAAAGAAACTGAATTGCTCGGCGAAAAAGCTTTGGAACTCTCTCTGGATTTAGCAGAGAAGCAGCCTGAAGTGAATGTAATGGATTTATGTTGCGGATCAGGGAACCTGGGTTTGGCAGTCGCCTATAATAATCCCAAAGTTCACCTGTGTGCATCAGACCTTTCAGAAGATGCAGTGGGACTCGTAGGAGATAATGCACAGATGCTTGGTCTCGGGGACCGGGTAAGGATCAGGAGAGGGAATCTGTTCTCAGCCTTTCAGGATAGGAGTTATTACGAATGCTTTGATCTGATCATTTGCAACCCTCCCTATATTTCAAGTGCAAAGATCAAAAAGATGGAAAAAGAGATCGCTGCACACGAACCTGTTTTGGCCTTTGACGGAGGTAAACATGGATTTAAAATTATTTATGAACTGATAGAAAAAGCTCCCTTGTATTTAAGGACATGCGGATGGTTGTTGTTCGAAGTCGGCCTGGGTCAGGGAGAGTTCATTGCCAAGGTCTTTGAAAGTACGGAAAAGTATCACTATTGTGGTTATGTAAAGGACCTTAAAGGAAATATCCGGGTTCTTGTATTGCAAAAAAGATAAGATAATTTGGCTTTCATGTCATCAAAAATTTCGTAAAACTACGAGGTGGACTTCTGAAATGTGGAAAAATTAGCTGGATAAGTGGATTTTATTTTAGCAATAGTTTCCATGATTAGCTGATAAAAAATAATTTTACAGTCAGTTGATTTATGAACGAAATTTTTGATATTAATTTTAAAAACTCAACTGTGTAAATAATAAAATCATTTAACCACTTTTAAAGGATCTTAACCTTAAAGCTATGGAATTAAAAAAAACAGAAATCAAAGACAAGATCAGGTTGTATATCGCAGAAGAGACCTACACTTCTCCTGATCAGGTAAAGGACGAAACAAAGATTTTTGATGAAGGTCTTTTCGATTCAATGGGTTTCATTCTCCTGATCAATTTTATTGAAGAGACTTTTTCAATAAAAGCCAAAGATTCCGAATTGCTCGATTCCAATTTTGAAACGCTTAATGCCATAGCGGAATACATTACCAGAAAGGTAGCCTGACCATTACTTCATGTGCGGAATAGCGGGGATATATACTTTATCCTCACATAATAAACTCTCCCTGGAACAGGAAGTGCGAAAGATGCTTTCTCTGATCCGGCACAGGGGGCCGGATCAGAGTGGTATTTATTTGAATGACAGCCTGGCGATAGGGAATGTCCGTTTAAGCATTATTGATCTTAAGTCGGGCCGGCAACCCATGACTGACGATTCTGGTAATTACTGGATCGTTTACAATGGCGAAATATTTAATTACCCGGAGTTACAGAAGGATCTTCAGAAAAAAGGCATTCACCTTAAAACGAATTGCGATACTGAAGTTGTGGTGCAGATGTATGCTCTTTATGGGCCTGACTGTCTTCAGCATTTCAACGGGCAGTTTTCTTTCTGTATATGGGATAAAAAAAAGAAAGAGTGTTTCCTTGCCCGTGACCGGGTAGGCATTCTTCCATTGTTTTACTCTTTTAAAAATGGGTTGTTTTCATTTTGCTCGGAGATAAAAGGCCTGATGGCGCTATCTGAAAATGAAAGAGCGATCAGTTATAAAGGACTGGCCCAGATCTTTACATTCTGGACTACTGCAACAACTTTGACCCCATTTAAAGATATCTATCTGTTACCTCCGGCTCATTATATGGTTGTTAACAATGAAGGGATCAATACCTATAAGTACTGGGAATCAGATCTGTCTTATCCAGGTTCTTCTTCTGCACTCACTTTTTCGGATACCATTGCTGAATTTAAAGAGTTGCTGACAGATGCGATAAAGATCAGATTAAGGGCGGATGTGCCTGTTGGGGCATATTTGAGTGGCGGCCTTGATTCCACAACGGTCACTTCGTTGATCCATAGTATCGAACCCGGGATACTGAACACCTTTTCGATCGGATTTGAAGATCCGGTTTATGATGAGACTTCTTACCAAATGGAAGCCGCCCGGTATCTGAATACCCGGCATCGTGCTTTTAAATGTGGCGAAGAAGATATCAGGAACTCTTTTGAGAAAACCTTATGGCATACCGAATTTCCGGTTTTAAGGACTGCTCCTATTCCGATGTATCTATTATCCGGGGAAGTACACCGGAATAATATCAAAGTTGTGATCACGGGTGAAGGGGCCGATGAATTCCTGGCGGGTTATGATATCTTCAAGGAAGCAAAGATCAGGGAATTCTGGGCGAGAGAACCGGAGTCGGAAATAAGGCCAAGATTATTGTCGCGGTTATATTCGTACATGCCTTCGATCAGGGATGCCAGCCCGGCAGTTCTAAGATTATTTTTCGGATACAAACTGAATGAAACAAAGAATCCGTTTTATTCTCATCTACTCAGATGGCATAACACTTCAAGAATCAGGTCATTTTTATCAAGGGATATATCTTCCGAATTGAGCAGTTATGATCCGGTGAATGACCTTTATGATCTTCTGCCTCCGGATTTTGAGAAGTGGAGTGTTTTATCCAGAGCGCAATACCTGGAATCAACGATTTTTATGTCAGGCTATCTTCTTTCCTCTCAGGGAGAAAGAATGATGATGGCAAATTCTGTGGAAGGGAGATATCCGTTTCTGGATCACCGGGTGATTGAATTTTGCAACAGGCTTCCTGAACGCTGGAAGCTGAACGGACTTAATGAAAAATATTTATTGAAGAAAATGAGTGAGGGGATGATACCTGACTCAGTGAGAAAAAGGATCAAGCAGCCTTACAGGGCGCCGGTTCCCGGTAAATTTTTATTGAGCGATGAGTCGGGTTTTCTTTCTGATGCTTTATCTCAAAAAAAAATTGACAGTACCGGAGTATTTGACAGTTCCAGAGTGAACACCCTGATCAAAAAAATTAGAAGTAAAAAAGAAGTTTCTGAAGTGGATCAAATGGCCCTTACCGCGATAATATCCACGCAGTTGCTTTATAAAATGTTTATTGTTGACCCGGTTATGGACAAAACAAATAATCTGAGTGACCTGCGTGTTGTGACTGAGGCCCGGGCACTATAATTTATATAGAATAATTTCTTACCAAAAAATTAATTTCTAATGAAAGTATTGATCACCGGAGCTGCAGGTTTTATCGGCTCCAACCTAACCAAAAGACTTTTAGAAAGAGGTCATTCAGTGATTGGAATAGATAATCTTAATTATGGCTTTTTACGAAATATTGAGTTTGCAAAGGGCAATCCCAACTTTGAATTTATTTTGGGCGACATTGCAAACCCATTAATTATGAACGGGGTCAAAGCAGATGTTATCGTTCATCTTGCTTCTCAAAAGATACCCAGGTACACAAATGCCCTGCGTACGTTGGAGGAGAATTACCTGATGCTCAGAAATGTTGTGCAAAAATGTACGTATGATAAAACGAAGATCATATTTGCGTCCACGTCTGATGTGTACGGAAAAAACCCCAATATCCCCTACAATGAAGAATCGGACCTGGTAATGGGCCCTACCAATGTAAAAAGATGGGCCTATGCGTTATCTAAGATGTATGGTGAGCAATATATAATTGCCAATCATGATGAATACGGGCTCACTTATTCCATCACTCGTTTCTTTGGATCATACGGACCTAATCAAAACCTGACATGGTGGGGAGGACCGCAGTCTGTCTTTATAGAAAAAGCATATAAGAATGAACCGATAGATATTCATGGCGATGGACTTCAGACCAGGACATTCACCTACGTTGATGATACGGTAAGCGCTCTTGTCTTATGTGTTGAAAATGAGAAATCGAATAATGAAGTCTTTAACACCGGTGGGAAATCAGGCTCAGAGATATCCATTAAGGATCTTGCGATTCTGATCTGGAAACTGGTGAATGGAGAAAAATCAGAACCAAAATTGAATTACATTCCTTATTCTTCCTTTGGTAAATATGAAGATGTACGAAGAAGGGTTCCCGATATTACCAAACTCCGGACCTATTTTGGTTTTGAGCCGGAATGGGACCTGGAGCGGGGTTTAAAAGTAACCATAGAATGGCAAAAGCAATTTTTGACTAAATAGAGATTTTACAGAATGGGATCTAAAAAATGGGGTATTGTGGGTGGTGGCATCATGGGAATGACCCTTGCCCATCGCCTGGCACAGGCAGGACATTCAGTTTCCCTATATGAAGCTGCACCGAATTTAGGCGGGCTGGCAAGTCCATGGAAAATGAATGATATAGAATGGGATAAATTTTACCATGTTATTTTGTTATCGGATTTTGGTACAAGAACGATTCTTAAAGAAATTGGCCTTGAAGATAAAATCGAGTGGGTGGAGACAAAAACAGGTTTTTATATTGATGGAAAACTTTACTCTATGTCTGATACGATGGAGTTTTTGAGATTCCCCACACTTAATCTGATTGACAAATTCCGCCTGGGTCTGACGATATTGGCTGCTTCAAAGATCAAGAACTGGAAGAAACTGGAAAAAGTACCGGTCACTGACTGGCTAAAAAAATGGTCCGGGAAAAGGACTTTCAATAAAATATGGCTTCCCCTTTTGAGGGCAAAACTTGGCGAAAGTTATCAGAGAACCTCTGCCGTTTTTATCTGGGCAACGATCCAAAGATTATATGGTGCAAGAAAAAGCGGTTTGAAAAAGGAGATGTTTGGATATGTTCCCGGCGGATACAAGACCATTATTGAAGCGTTTGAAAAAAAGTTGCAAGAAGAGCAAATCATAGTTAAAACCGGCTGTGCTGTGAAAAAAGTCAGCAATTCTCCCGAAGCCAAGCCGGCCATATCTTTTGCAGACGGAAGTACAGAGGAATTTGATGAAGTAATTATCACCCTCCCATCAGGAATCGCCGCACAACTGTGTTCCGGGATTACCGGGGATGAAAAAGATAAACTGATGAACATTGAATATCTCGGTGTGATATGCGTAGCCGTGCTGCTGGACAAACCGGTCAGCAATTTTTATATCACTAATATCACTGATTCATCAGTTCCTTTTACCGGGGTCATCGAGATGTCTTCGCTGGTAGATAAAAAATATTTTAAAGGACACTCACTGGTTTATCTTCCGAAATATGTAAGTTCTGAAGACCCTATGTTTAACAGCCCGGAAGAAGAAATAAGAAACTATTTTATTTCGAATTTTAAAAAAATGTATTCCCGGATCTCTGATGAGAACATAAAATTTGCCGGAGTTGCCCGGGCCAGGCATGTCATTACGGTGGCTAAGCTGAATTACTCTGAATTACTTCCGGGTATCAGGACATCCATGACGGGTGTGAGCATCGTAAATACATCTCATATTAAAGATGGGACATTGAATGTGAATGAAACAATAAGAGTTGCCGAAACCAAACTAAAAGTATTATTAAGCTTGAATGAAAAAGAAAAAAATACCCGCATGCATCTCTTTGGACCTGGATGATAAATGGTCCTATATGAAGGTTCACGGGGATGATGGATGGGAGTCATTCCCTTCTTACCTTGATGTGGTTATTCCCATCACCCTGGATCTTTTGGATAAGCTGGATATAAAGATCACTTTCTTTATTGTGGGGCAGGATGCTGCAATCGAAAAGAATCATCCGATCCTGAAAAGCATTGTGGAAAGAGGGCATGAAGCGGCCAACCACTCTTTTCACCATGAATCCTGGTTAAAAACCTATTCAAAAGATAAGATAGAAGAAGAGATACGGATAGCTGAAGAAGCAATATTGAAAGCTACAGGCAAAAGGACAAATATGTTTCGCGGGCCGGGCTTCAGTTGGAGTAATGACCTGCTGGAAGTACTGGAAACCAGGGATTATATTTTTGATGCTTCCATTCTTCCTACATATATCTCGCCTCTTATGAGGAGGTATTATTTCTGGAAGTCAAAACTTTCCAAAGAACAGAAAAAAAGCAGAAGTGAGCTATTCGGCTCTTTCAGGGAAGGTTTTTATCCCCTTAAACCTTACAGATGGAAGCTGCACAGCGGAAAGACCCTTTTAGAGATCCCGGTAACGACAATGCCGGTATTCAAGTTACCTTTTCATCTGAGCTACCTGATCTATATCAGTAATATATCCGGCGCCCTGATGAAATTGTATTTAAGCTTTTCCATTTTCATGTGTAAGCTTACCCGGACGCCTCCAAGTTTCCTGTTACATCCGTTGGATCTGATCGGAAGTAAGGAAGCTCCGGAACTGGAATTCTTTCCGGGTATGAACGTTCAACGAGAAAAGAAGATAAAAATATTTGAAACGGTTCTGACAAAACTGAAGAAGAATTTCGAGCTTTTGCCTATGGGAAAATTTGCAGAAGAATTTTCAGGCAAGCGAAAAGAAATTAAAATAAAAGAGGAGAAAAGATCTTCATGAAAATATTTTCCATAGTGGGAGCAAGGCCGCAGTTCATCAAACTGGCGCCGCTGTCCAAAGCCTTATCAAACCGCCACGAGGAATACATTGTGCATACCGGCCAGCATTATGATTATGCAATGTCTGAAAAGATATTTTCTGACCTGGGCATTCGCAAACCGGACATACACCTTGAAGTGGGTTCCGGAACCCAGGCTGAGCAAACGGGTAATATGATGATCAGGCTGGAAAAAGCAATGGGTGAAAACAGGCCTGACCTTGTTATTGTTTTCGGTGACACTAATTCAACCCTGGCTGGTGCGGTCACTGCTGCCAAACTAAATATACAGATCCTTCACATTGAAGCAGGGTTGAGAAGTTACAATAAAAGAATGCCTGAGGAGATAAACCGTATTGCCACGGATCATATCTCCCGCTATCTTTTTGCACCAACTCCGACGGCCGTCAGGATCCTTGAAGAAGAAGGCCTGAAGGAGAATACTTATTTTACGGGAGATATTATGGTGGATACTATGAAGGATAATATCCCGGTAGCCTTAAAAAATTCCACAATCATTTCTGATCTGAATCTTAATGAAGGCGAATATAATTTGCTTACTCTTCACAGGAATTACAATGTTGATGACCCTATGGTCCTTGAAAATATCTTAAACCAATTGGGGGAGCTTGGAGAAAAAATAGTTTTTCCGGTACATCCGCGTACAAAGAAAATGATATCTGAGAAATTCTCTATTCCACCCAATATTCTGACAACTGAACCGCAGGGATACCTGGATTTTATAGTTCTGGAAAATTATGCAAATAGGATCATTACGGATTCGGGAGGAATTCAGAAGGAGGCATATATCCTGGGCAAACCCTGTATCACTCTCAGGTCAGAGACTGAATGGGTGGAAACTGTAAGGGAAGGATGGAACTATTTAGTTGACCCATGTGATAGGAATATAGCGTATGAGATGCTGAACTTTAAAGCGCCTGAAACACAAAATGATATTTTTGGTATAAATGTGACTCAAAAAATGCTTGGGATTATTGATAAATTCGTATGGTAAGTTTTCCTTAGTATAAACTTTTATAAATTTAAGCACAGATTTTATGATCCCTTCTGATAAAAATTTGATCTCCGTTATACTTCCCTGTTATAATGAAGAGGCGATTTTAAAAGAGAATCTGAATACAATCGTTCAGTATTTAAGAGAGAAGAATTATAAATGGGAGGTCTTATTGATTAATGACGGAAGCAAGGACAGAACAGGCGAGATTGCTGATGAATGTGCAAAAGAGATAGAGGATGTAAGAGTGATCCATCACCCGGTAAACCTGAATCTTGGCAGGGCACTCCAGACGGGATTTCGTAACGCTGATGGCGATATTCTGATCGTATTGGATGTTGATTTAAGCTATTCCGTTGAACATATAGGGAGAATGATCGAAAAAATGAATGAGACAGGAGCAGATATGGTAATAGCTTCTCCATATATGAAAGGAGGAAATGTAACTGCCGTGCCTTTTACCAGAAGAGTGATGAGCCAATGGGTGAACCGGATCATGAGAATGGCTGCACAGGAAAAATACCATACTTACACGGGGATGGTCAGGGCTTATCGCAGGGATTTCATTAGGACATTAAATCTGAAGACCAAAGACTATGAAGTGAACCCCGAGATCATGTATAAGGCCATGATATTACGGGCACGGATTGTTGAGATTCCGGCACATCTTGATTGGACCGAACAAAATAAATTCGCAGGTAAGAGGACTTCAAATATCAGGGTGATCAGAGGTTTTTTTTCAGGGATCATGTCAAGTTTTATCTTCAGACCATACATATTCTTTCTTGGTATAGGAGCTGTATTAATGGCGCTTTCCATGTTTGAACTTATCTGGTTATTATATGATACGATCAAAGGGATACATGAAGTTAAGGCTCTTAGCCCGGGTACTGAATTCGCATTCTCTGAAAGTTTATTACTTCAATTTAAAAAGAATCCACAAACTTTTATTGTCGGAGGTGTCACTTTCATTGCGGCTATTCAATTTTTGAGCCTTGCTTTTTTATCTCTTCAGAATAAGAGATATTTTGAGGAGTTGTTTCATTTAGGGACTTCAATAAATAAAAAGCAATAATTTGAGAATGATAAAGAATGCATAATGATATTATCTCACAGCAAATTTAAAATACCACATAATCCATATATTTTATTCCTTCCTTTTTTATTATTCTATATTCTGATCGTTTTATATTTTCAGCCTGATGATTTATGGGGCGACCAAGACAGGTATATTATGTATGCGCAAAATCTACTTCAGGGTTATTTTTCAAAGGGAGACCCTAATTTGTCTAGTGGACCCGGATATCCTGTGATTCTAATGCCGTTTGTTGGATGGAAGCTGCCATTAGTAACAATAAGGCTGATGAATCCTTTTTTCTACTATTTATCTGTTGTATTCCTTTTTAAGACAATCCAAAGAATTACTTCGTTTAAAATTGCTGCCATCGGGGCAACTTTCTGGGCGTGTTATTTTAATTCCTATGAAAATTTTCCTCTGATACTTACCGAAACATTTTCTATTTTCCTCGTTTCGTTATCGTTATTATGGATATCAAAGGCATTCGACCCGGGTCTGTCTGTAAAGTCAAAAAAGTTTATTTATTTATCGGGCTTCCTTATCGGTTATTTAGCTTTGACCAAGGTAATTTTTGGGTATGTGATACTTGTAATGTTGATTGGCGCTCTTTTTTTATGGTTTTTAAAACGAACAAACCATAATCTAAAGCGGGTAATAACTATCCTGATGATTGCGTTCTTAACAACCACGCCTTATTTAATATACACATATAGTCTGACAGGGAGAATCTTTTACTGGACTACTGTTTCGGGTAATAACCTATATTGGATGACCACACCTTACGAGGGCGAATACGGGAATTGGTCAGATGACCTTGAATTCAAAAATGATACGCTTGTGTTATTGTCTACAAAAGATGAAAAAGATAGAGGTGGAATTTTCAATGTTAAAAATAGAGTTAATACTTTTCAAGATATTGAGAATTCAATTAAACTGAATCATGAAAAAGATTTCAGAAAGATATATAAATATAGAACTGCAATAGATCGGGATGATGCATTTAAAAGGATTGCGATAGAAAATATCAAGGCGCATCCGAAAAAATATGTAGAGAATTGGTTCAGTAATATCGGCAGAATATTATTTAATTATCCTTATTCTTTTAGAATTCAAAGCCCTGGCACATTATTAAGACTCCCTATGTCTGGTATCATTGTAGTTCTCATTTTATTTAGTTTAATCCCTACACTGATGAATTGGAGGAAAATAGATTTTGTAGTGCGTTTTTTTCTCTTGTTTTGTTTTATATATTTAGGCGGAAGCTCTTTGGTGAACGCTGAAGCTAGAGTGTTTACAATAGTTGTACCTATGTTAGTATTTTGGATAATTTATATAATGAATAAGTCAATAAGAATTAATTTTAAATTCTAAAAAAGATAGACCAAACAGGATTTTAAGAAATATAAATATTGGTGAATTATAAAGAAAATATTATTACGGCATTTAATAAACTGAAAAATTATTGTGAAGAAAATGACTATAAAGGATGGGATCCTTATGATGGATTGAATAGTCGTATTTTCAGAGTTCTTCCTTTATTATCGAAAAGTAAAATTGTCAGGTTAGCTTGGATCCAGTTCTTTAGAAGGTCACCCCTGAATTTCAGGAAAATTTTCGGTGTTAAAAAAGAGCTGAACCCCAAAGGGATCGCCTTATTTATTTCGGGATATTGTAATCTTCTGAAATTGGAAAGTTTTGATCAAGAAGAGATCAGGCAAAAACTTATAAGGCTTTCTGATTTATTGGTTAACTTAAAGACCAGTGGATATTCTGGTGCATGTTGGGGCTATAATTTTGAATGGCAATCGAGGGCTTTTTATTTCAAGAAATTTACTCCCACAGTTGTTGCTACATCATATGCAGCAAATGCTTTACTGGATGTTTTTGACATAACAGGAGGTGAGCAATACCTGGAAACAGCAATTAGTTCGAAAAACTTCATTTTAAAAGATCTGAAACGAACGGCCGGCTCCAATGACAGTTTTGTTTTTTCATATTCGCCTTTTGATCAAACTTCAGTTTTTAATGCTTCTTTATTAGGAGCGAAATTATTGAGCAGGATCTATAGTTATACCGGAGAAAAAGAATTAAGTGAAATTGCGAATAAAGCTGTGAAATACTGTGTGGATTTTCAGAATGAAGATGGTTCATGGTATTATAGCACTTTGCCTCATCATCAATGGATAGATAGTTTCCATACGGGGTTCAATCTTGAGTGCATTGCAGAATATTCGAAATTTACAGGTGACAGTTCTTTTACGGAAGCATTTCATAAAGGGATGGAATACTATTTAAATAATTTTTTCGATAGCAAAGGAAGATCAAAATATTATAACAAGATTCTTTACCCCATCGATATTCATGCCCCGGCACAACTTGTAGTGACTTTAGCACATTCAGGCTTATTAGAAAAGAACAGAGATATGGTGGATCAGGTGATTTTCTGGACCATAAAGAATATGCAATCACCTAAAGGGTTTTTCTATTATCAGAAGCAGAAATATTTTACTAATAAGATTTCTTATATACGATGGTCACAGGCCTGGATGTTTTATGGATTGTCAAATTATTTAGTTAATATACAGTAGGATGTTGAAAAATAAACTTCGTCATTATATTTTGGGTTATCAGTAATAAGAATTAAGCTTAAAAGCTAACTGAAAACTTTAAAAAGATCTATGAGCAGAGTTGTAATATGCAATATTCCTATTGATAATTATACCATGCAGGAAACTCTTGAAAGAATTGATCAGGCAATTTTAGGAAAAAGAGTAATTCATCATGTGGTAGTTAATGCTGCAAAAATTGTAAATGCTCAAAAGGATCCTGAGCTTAGAAACTCAATTATAAATTGCGATATTATTAATCCGGATGGCCAGGCGGTAATCTGGGCCTCACGGATTTTGAATAGAAGATTACCGGAAAGGGTAGCAGGTATTGATTTGATGTCAGCACTGGTCGAGTTAAGCTCAGAAAGAAATTATCGCATCTTTTTTTTGGGCGCTAAAGAAGAGATAGTAAAGAAGATTGTCGAGATATACAAACACAAATATGGTGAAAATATTATTGCAGGTTACAGAAACGGTTATTTTAACCCTGATGAAGAACCGGTAATAGCCCGTCAAATTGCAGGCTCAAACGCTGATATTCTATTCGTAGCTATAAGCTCACCTCGAAAAGAAATATTTTTGAATAAGTACAAAGAAATCATCAAGACTCCCTTTATCATGGGCGTAGGAGGCAGTTTCGATGTAGTTGCAGGATATGTTAAGAGAGCACCTTTATGGATGCAAAGATCGGGACTCGAATGGTTTTATCGGTTAATGCAGGAGCCCCGACGAATGTGGAGACGTTATTTATTCGGGAATTCGAAATTTATTTTTTTGATTATTAAAGAAAAGATAAATCAAATATTCAGACAAAAGGGATAAACGATAGTTTTTTTAAAAAAAATATTTCTATAGAAATGAGAGTTACAATAGTAGCCGGAGCCCGTCCGAATTTTATGAAAATAGCTCCGATCATCAGGGCAATCAGGAAAGCGCAGAAGGAGGACAAAAATATATGTTACAGGCTTGTTCATACAGGGCAGCACTATGATAAAAAGATGAGCGCTGATTTTTTTGAACAGTTGAATATTCCGGAACCGGACATAAATCTGGAGGCTGGAAGCGGCACTCAGGCAGAGCAGACTGCTGCTATTATGATAAGATTTGAGAAAGAACTGATGGAAAATAAGCCGGATATTGTTTTAGTAGTGGGCGACGTAACCTCAACTATGGCGTGTACAATAACTGCTAAAAAATTATGTGTTGATGTGGCTCATGTGGAAGGCGGATTACGTTCCTATGACTGGACCATGCCTGAAGAGATCAACCGGATTGTTACCGATTCCATTGCAGATTATTTCTTTACGACCACTGAAATGGCAGGAGATAATTTAAAGAAGCAGGGAGTGGATGCCGGCAGGATCTTTTTTGTAGGAAACACAATGATAGACACTTTGTATTACAATAAAGAACGATTCAGGAAGCCTGCAATATGGGATAAAATAGGCTTGCACAATAAATCATATTTTATACTCACCTTACACCGGCCATCCAATGTGGATTATGAAACTACTCTTGAAACAATTTTGAATACCATTCTGAGTTCAACTTCCGGTTTGCCTGTAATTTTCCCCGTACATCCGAGGACAAGGAAAATGCTTCAAAAGATGAAATTTGAAGATTCCCGGCTTATCCAACTGGATCCGTTGTCCTACCTTGAATTCATGTATTTGGTTGAACGTGCAAAAGCTGTGATCACGGATTCGGGAGGCATTACCGAGGAAGCAACTGTTTTAAAAATCCCATGTGTGACACTTAGAAATTCAACTGAAAGGCCTGAGACAGTCCTGATCGGGTCCAATGAATTGGTTGGGTCTGATCCCAACAATCTTAAAAAATATTTGACCAGGATCATTCAAAATGACTGGAAACATGGTAACATACCCGAGTTGTGGGATGGTAATACTTCTGAAAGGATTATTGAATCACTTTTGGAGATTTATCGATAAATTCCTCTTTGTTATGTTTAAGTAAAAGCCACTCCTGGATAAGCATAACCAGGTTTAGATATGCAAGTAAAAGTGTAAGGGGTAACAAAACAGTTTCAATGAAAATCCTTTTTGTAAAGTTTGGCAAATTCTCTCATACAAATGAAAAGATATATCATATCTTAAAAATAGGTTATCCTGATTATGAAATAAAGGTAGTTGATGCCTTAAAAATTTTAAAAAGTAATTTTTTTTTTATCATTACATACCCAACATTTATTATTTTATTTATGAATATGGTATGGAGATGCTTCTTGGACGAAAGAAACGTCGTGATTGGTGTAGCTGGTTTTTAAGAACATCTTATATTTCGATTCAGATTGGCAAGAGGCTGCGAAAGATAAATAAATGGGAAAAATTCCTATTCACATTTCAGACTCAATCAATATTTAATGGGAAATTGGAAGGAACGCCAAATTTTATATATACAGATCATACGAATCTGACCAATTGTTTGTACCCTGGAATCGATCCCAGGGTGTATTTACGGCCAAAAAGATTCATTTATAAAGTTGAGAAAGAAATATATAAAGATGCAACGATCATATTCACATTCGGAAGCTTGCCTGCTTATTCTCTCATTCATCAATACAAGGTTGCTAAAGAGAAAGTGATTGTAGCCTATGTGGGGAGTAATATCCCAAAACCCGAATCGAATAAAAGCTCCGATCAGTATTATTCAAAAAACATTTTATTTGTAGGTGTTGATTGGGAAAGGAAGGGGGGGCCTTTGCTTTTAAAAGTATTCCGGAAAGTTTTAGAAAGGCACAAGGATGCTACTTTGACAATAATTGGATGCACTCCTGACATTGAGAATACACCAAATTGTAAAGTAATCGGTAAAATAGCGCCTAAGGATTTACCAGCCTATTTTAAAGAGGCTTCATTGTTTTGTATGCCTACTTTAAGAGAACCGTTTGGGATTGTTTTTATTGAAGCTATGGAATATAAATTACCGATCATCTCTAACGAGATCGGCTGCTTACCGGACATGGTTGTGGATGATTTTAATGGATATTTAATTGATGATAATAGTATTGATTGCTATTATCAAAAAATATGCAACCTTTTGGGAAATCCTGAAAAATGTAGACAAATGGGAGAGAACGGGCACAATTATGCTCTCTCAAGATTTACCTGGAATCATGTGGAAGATATTTTGAAAGAAAATATTGATAACTGGATCTAATCCGGTAATAGGAAATAATTTTAAAAGGGGCTGCTTGAATCCAAGCAGCCCCTTTTACTTTGAAAGAACCTATTGGAATTACTGTTTTATTAGTTTCCGGTTTTTGAAGTTTATACCATCATAGTATTGAAGAATATATATCCCCTTTGAGAATTTACTTATATCCAGGGTCATAACGTGGCCGGCAGCTCTTTTCTCTAATAATAACTTTCCTTCCGAATTGAACAACTTGATATATTCATTTCTTTGAATACCGGTTATTGTAAGTTCATTATTAGCAGGATTAGGGAAGAAGTTAAAGCTCCCTATTCCTTCAAAAGTTATATTTATTACCGAAGAGTAACTCGCAGAACCATCAAGATCTACCATCTTAAGCCTGTAAAAGTTGTTGGCCAAAGGAATCATATCTTCATAACCATAATGATTGATGCCAGGAGTGTTGTGGGTTGATATTTGTGCGATCTTGTTGAAATTTACTCCATCAGCGCTTCTTTCCAGTTCAAAATGGCTTGTATTTATTTCGTTTGTTGAGGACCAGGACAAGCTGACTGAGCCGCTTTGTTTTACCGCTTTGAAATCTAAAAGCTGAAGAGGTAAAACACTTGGGCATAGAGTGCTGTAAAAATTTTGAATTTCCTCAGGCGTTGACGCAACATTTGAAATGGAGAGATAGCTGATACTCCCAGGACCGGTCTCGCATGAATAATTTTCTGAAATCCCATTATCAACGAAAAACCAGATAGGTGCAGTTGCATTTTGTGGGGCATAAAGACCTGAAGTTTCGTAGATACTGTCTGCTTTATGTCCATTGATATAAATAAACACTGAATCAGTTGCAGCATTTCTGATAATTGTGAAAAGGAAAAAAGTATTGGCAGTTATCCTGTTAGAAGTATTACTAGTCAAAGGGTCGCCCGTATAAAATTGCACACCACCATCCGGAGGAGCTAAGATTGGAGGGAATGAATAAACTCCGAAATTAGACGCTGTATCAAAATTTATTAATCGCTGAGCCCCCGTTGCATAGGGATATCCTAATGTGCCTTGAAGTGTGTTATATTTAAAAAGCATATTTATTGTGTAACTGGAATTCGGTCCTAGAAATCCACCGCTGTTTTCAAAAACCAGCCCTTCCCCTGCATTAAAATTAAGTACTGTTTTCGTTCCTCCGGTACAAACGGCTTGTGTAGAAAATCCCGCTTGTGCTGCGGCTCCGCAGGTCAGGGTATCTACCAAAGGCGGCCCACCCCCTTTTTCATTAAGGTTGTTATTAAACAAATACTCATAAGTCTGGGACTGTGCCCAAAAGCTGCAGGCAATAAGCAATAGAAACGAGATGTAGAATTTCTTCATAAAGAAATAATTAAAAATGTTAAGTTGAACTTGTGCTCTTACGAAGAAATTGGATTTCTGAGGGGGTTGATCGTTCGGCTATCGGGAGATATGATGTAAAGATATATACAATTATTAGAAATCAAAACCTGATTGAAAAGATATTTTTTCATTGATTTTTTTACCCTTTCTGCCATTGTGAATCAAATTATTCTATTCTCTTTAAAAAAGCTTTTTGGCGATGGGAAATCTCCGCATGACTTTTTATTCTTTTTGTGCTTGTTTATATGCGTAAAGTAGGTTGTTGGTATAGATAGAGCAGAACAACAAAAGAGGCTCTGAAAGATCAGAACCTCCTTATGTAGCCCGTACGGGATTCGAACCCGTATCACCACCGTGAAAGGGTGGTGTCCTAGCCCTTAGACGAACGGGCCAACTTTTCAAAAACTTTGCTGGCTTTCAACCTCTCCAAACCCGTTTTGAGTTGGGCGTGCAAAGATAGTTGCACCGGAATTTTTTGCCAAATGTTTTTGCTCTAATCTGCCTCTTTTACTGAAATATGATATAGCCTTTGGTAGCAGTTTTCATAACTTTGTGCCTCATTTTTAATTTTTAAAATCAATTTGATACATGAACAGCATAAAAGTTGCGATCAATGGCTTTGGAAGGATCGGCCGTTTAGTTTATCGCCAGATCTATAAAATGGAAGGCATAGAGGTGGTGGCAGTCAATGATCTCACCAGCCCTAAAGTTTTGGCACACCTTATCAAATACGACAGCGCTCAGGGTCGTTTTGATGCAGAGGTAAGATCTACTGAGAATTCAGTTATCATAGATGGCAATGAGGTTAGGGTTTATGCGCAAAGAAATCCTGCCGACATACCCTGGAAAGATCATGGAGTTGATGTTGTTTTGGAATGTACCGGCTTCTTCACCGATAAGGAAAAAGCTTCTGCTCATATCGCAGCCGGAGCTAAAAAAGTGGTCATTTCTGCTCCGGCGACAGGCGATCTGAAGACTATCGTTTTTAATGTCAACCATGATATCCTGGATGGCAGCGAAACGATCATCTCCTGTGCTTCCTGCACTACCAATTGCCTGGCGCCCATGGCTGATGTTTTGGATAAAAAGTACGGGATCAAAGTAGGGCTGATGACCACAGTTCATGCCTATACCAATGATCAGAATACACTGGACTCTCCGCATCCGAAAGGTGACCTTAGAAGGGCGAGGGCTGCAGCTCAAAATATAGTTCCCAGTAAAACCGGCGCAGCTAAAGCGATAGGACTTGTCTTGCCTAACCTGAAAGGGAAGCTGGACGGCACGGCTCAAAGGGTTCCGACCATCACCGGCTCACTCACTGAATTGAACTGCATTCTTGGTAAAAAAGTAACCGTTGAAGAGGTAAATGCCGCTATGAAAGAAGCTTCCAATGAATCGTTTGGTTATAATGAAGATGAGATCGTGAGTACGGATATCATCGGAATGCGTTATGGCTCACTCTTCGATGCCACCCAGACCAAAGTGCTGACTGTAGGCGATTCACAACTGGTGCGTACCGTTAGCTGGTATGATAATGAAATGAGCTATGTAAGCCAGTTGGTCAGGACGGTTTATTATTTTGCAAAACTGATCCGCAAATAAAACACAACTGAACTGAATGCTCCGTGATCCTGGACTTAAAAAGGCACGGGGCATTTTTGTTTCCATTAACTTTAAAAATAAAAATCTTTGAATATGTCTAAGTTTTCAGATCATAATTTCAAAGGGCAAAGAGCATTGGTCCGGGTTGATTTTAATGTTCCGCTGAATGATAAGTATGAGATCACTGATGATACCAGGATCAGAGCATCTTTACCTACCATTGTAAAAATATTAAGAGATGGCGGCTCGGTTATTTTAATGAGTCATCTTGGCCGCCCCAAAGATGGGCCCTCTGAGAAATTTTCGTTGAAGCATTTGGTTGCTCATGTAAGAAAATTATTACAAGGCGTTGCTGTATTCTTTGCTTCTGATTGCACAGGAAATGAAGCAATTCAAATGGCAGCTTCATTGAAACCGGGCGAGGTGCTTTTATTGGAGAACCTGAGATTTTATAAAGAAGAAGAAAAAGGAGATGAAAATTTTGCAAAGAAGCTGGCTTCGCTTGGAGATGTTTATGTAAACGATGCCTTCGGAACAGCACACCGGGCACATGCTTCCACCGCGGTGATCGCTCAGTTTTTTCCCAGAGAGAAAAAGATGTTCGGGTTGCTGATGGAAAATGAAGTGGCCAGTGCAGAGAAAGTATTACACCATTCAGAAAAACCATTCACAGCTATCATCGGTGGAGCAAAAGTGTCGGATAAGATTCTGATTCTTGAAAACTTATTGGAGAAAGCAACTGATATCATTATCGGGGGCGGCATGGCATACACTTTTTTGAAAGCAGTGGGCGGCAGGATAGGAAATTCGCTTTGTGAACAGGACAGGATCGAAACTGCTTCATTCCTTTTAAAAAAAGCGGAAGAAAGGGGAGTGAATATTCATTTGCCCTCAGATTCAGTAATCGCCGATAAATTTGATGCTGAAGCAAACATCTCTGATGCTCCCAGTAATAGTATTCCTGACGGGTGGATGGGGTTGGATATAGGGCCTAATGCCTGTGAGCAATTCTCCAACGTGATCCTCCATTCGAAAACAATCCTATGGAATGGCCCCATGGGTGTTTTTGAGATGCCTCAATTTCAGCATGGGACAAAATGTGTTGCCGGCGCTGTAGCCGGTGCCACACAAAAAGGCGCTTTTTCACTTGTAGGTGGCGGAGACAGTGTGGCAGCAGTGAATAAATTTGGCTATGCAAATAAAGTCAGTTATGTATCCACCGGTGGCGGGGCAATGCTCGAATTCTTTGAAGGAAGAACTTTGCCGGGTATAGCCGCAATTCAATCATAATGAAGTTTCAATATATCCATAATGTGAAGATGTGCCTCAGGGGTAACTTATTTCTTCGAAACCACAATGATTTTGTCATTACTTCCATTAGTGGTACCAATAAATACTTTGCCGTCAGGTGATATGCAGACATCCCTCATTCTTCCATACTTATTGGTGAAGTATTCGTTGGTTTCTGTAATAGAAGTATGGGCTGCATCTAATTTTAGCTGGTAAAGCCTTGAATTTTTAAGAGTGGCAAGTAACAAAGAATTCTTCCACTGGGGTATTTCGTCTTTATTATAATAATCCAGACCGCTTGGAGCAATGGTAGGCGACCATGCTTTTATTGGCTCTTTTACATTATTTGCTGAACAAAAAGTTTGTTCGTTTGGACCATCGCAAAACCCATCTACATTAGGCCATCCGTAATTCCTTCCTTTCTCAATAATATTGATCTCATCATCAATATTGGTTCCATGCTCGGAACTATACAAGGTATTATTAGCAAATACCAAACCCTGAGGATTTCTATGGCCATAACTCCAGACTGGATTGCCTGGATATGGATTATCAGAAGGAATAGTACCATCAAGATTCAGCCTCAATATTTTCCCATTTAATGAAGATAAACTCTGCGGATCTGTGTCGTATCTGATAGCATCACCTGTAGTGATAAATAGTTTTTTGTCAGGACTTATTAACAAGCGGCAACCATTATGATTGGATGCAGCATTAATATTGTCAAAAATAACCAGAGGATTAATTAAAGTAGTTCCATTGTAAGTGTATCGAACGACTTTTCCTTTATACCCACCGGGAGAATTATAATCATACTCTACATACAGAAGATGATTTGTCATAAAATCAGGATCCAATACCAATCCCAGCAACCCGCCTTCATTATTAGTAACTACTTCAGAAATTGTAAGTAAGGGCATAACTACACCTGTTGTCGGATTAACCCGGCTGACTTTGCCGCCCCGTTCTGTCATCCATATAAAATTATCAGGCCCCCAGGTAAGCTCCCAAACATGTGTAAGATTTTGAACCAATACAGAATCTTTGATCTCAACAGGACCAGGCGGATCAACAATTGGTTTGCCTTTTTTATTACAGGCTGTTAAAAAAGTAATAGAAAGTATAGTTAAAGAGATGATCATTTTCATAAACGGAGTTTTAAAACTTCATTTTAGTGGCGAAAATCATGCCGTATCCTTAAGAAATTATATTGAGTAATTTACAAGATTTTAAGCAAGAAGGAGTATTCTATGAATAAATAGCTTATGGGGAGAATGGCAGCAATTTTGTCAGAAAATAAAGCCTGGTATCTGCTTTGTAATTGAGCTTGCCAATGTTATCTTATAAAACCTTAATTTTAATCTTCACTAAAACCTACTAAAATGAAAGGAACCAAAAATCTCTCTCTGCTTATTATCGGAGCCTTAGTTCTGATCTTCTTTGTCTGGGGATGCAGCGGATATAATGGATTGGTAAAACAGGACGAGAATGTGAAAAATGCCTGGAACAATGTAAACACGGAATATCAAAAAAGGGCTGACCTGGTAGATAACCTGGTCAATACGGTGAAAGGAGCAGCCAACTTTGAGCAAACTACTTTGACTAATGTAGTGGAAGCAAGGGCCAAAGCCACCTCCATAAAACTGACAGCGGATCAGCTGACCCCTGAAAACATGGAAAAATTCCAGCAGGCACAAAATCAATTGTCAGGCTCTCTGAGCCGGTTGTTGGCAGTTGCCGAGAATTACCCTGAGCTAAAAGCTACTCAGAATTTTCAACAATTGCAGGGCCAGCTGGAAGGGATCGAAAATGATGTCCGTAATTCCAGGAAGAATTTTAATGATGCTGTGAATGTTTACAATACTAAAGTAAGATCATTCCCCATGAACTTTCTGAGCGGAATGTTCGGTTTTTCTAAGAAGGAAGGCTTCAAAGCTGAGGAAGGGGCTGAAAAAGCGCCTAAAGTTCAATTCTAAAGATCCGGGATGAACACAAAGAAGTTTAGAAGCTTTATCATTGCCGGGATCATTTTGCTGATCGTTACCGTTTATGTGATAACTGCATTTAATGGGTTGGTTAAAAAAGATGAAAAGGTAAAACTGCAATGGTCCGAAGTGCAGAACACATACCAGCGAAGGCTCGATCTGATCCCGAACCTGGTCAGTGTGGTAAAAGGAGTTTCTGATTTTGAGCAGACTACTTTAGTACAAGTAACAGAAGCCCGAACCAGGGCCATGTCAATGCCCGTTGAGATCACTGCAGAGAATTATCAAAAACAAAGAGTATTGCAGGATACATTGGCAAGCGCTGCGAACCGAATGATCATCCTGATCGAGAAATATCCTTCCTTAAAAGGCACTGCAGCATATTCCGGATTGCAGGCACAACTGGAAGGAACGGAACGGAGAATAAGAGTGGCCAGGAATGATTTTAATGAATCGGTGGCAAACTATAACAGGGCGGTCAGAAGATTTCCTTCCAACATTGTTGCGGGAATTTTTGGATTTAAAGTGAAAGAAGGATTTGAAGCGGAAGCGGGAAGCGATAAAGCCGTTGAAATAAAATTTTAAAAATAATAATGATCCCTTTCCTGAAAAGAAAGAAAAAATTCTTCACAGAAGAAGAGCATCAGAAGATCCTTCAGGCTATAAAGCATGCGGAAAAGGATAGCAGCGGAGAGATCCGTGTCTTTATTGAAAGTAAATGCAGTTATGTGGATGCACTGGACCGTGCAAAAGAGGTATTTGAAAAATTGAATATGCAGAGGACGCAGGAAAGGAATGCGGTACTGATCTATGTAGCGGTGAAACACCATCAGTTGGCTGTTCTTGGAGATGAAGGCATCCATAAAAAAGTGGGGAATGAATATTGGGAAAAGATAATGAAGCGGATGGAATATCACTTTGAGAGAAAAGATTAT
>WBZO01002172.1_pt1 | contig 26538 bp, 24 predicted proteins | sample 5204261 | NCBI WGS metagenome assembly WBZO01 (sample SAMN12412400, study PRJNA552823) | activated sludge metagenome | isolation source: activated sludge from anammox sidestream of wastewater treatment plant... | place: USA: North Carolina | collected 2017-09
GGTGCCCAGCGGTCCGCCGGGACCGCCGACATTGGCGCGGACGGTCATCTGATAGATCTGGTTGAACGATTGGAACGAGCCGATGGTGGCGATGATTGCGCCGAACAGGATCGTGGGCGTCAACATTGGCAGGGTGATGCGAAAGAATAACTGCCGTTCGTTGGCGCCGTCCACCCGCGCCGCTTCATACAGGTCCTTCGGCACGTTGCCCAGGCCGACCAGGTAAATCACCACGTGGAAGCCCAGATAGTGCCAGATCGTGACGACCATGATCGCCACCAGCGCCAGGCTGGGGCCGTCTGCCCAGCCGGGCCACGGGATACCAAGGAAGCCGGTGACCATCTCGAAGATGCCCTTGGGCTCCTGAATCCAGCGAAACGGTCCGGCCCCAAACCAGCCGAGGATCGTGTTCATCACGCCCACGCGCGGGTCGAAGATCCAGAGCCACACGGCCGCCGCGGCCACGGTAGAGGTGACGTATGGCAGGAAGAACGCCGTGCGGAAGAAGGACAGGAAGCGCACCCGCTGGAAGAGCAGGTAGGCGATGACCACGCCGAGGATGATCTCGAACGGTACGGTACCGAGGGCGAACCATACCGTGTTGCCGAACGAGCGCCACACATCGCCGTTCGTGAATGCTTCGATGTAGTTGTCGATACCGATGTAGCCGCGGTCCCGCAGCCGCCGCCAATCGCGGGTTGAGATCCAGGCGGCGTAAAACATCGGAAAGATGTGAAACAGCCCGAGGATGACGAGCGCTGGGGAAAGCAGGACAAGCGCCGTCAGCCACTCGCGCGGGTTGCCCTCCGGCCGAAGCCGCCGCGGCCAGCGCGATGCACGCCGTGATTGCGCCGGAGCGACTGCGGGAGACTGCTCGACGACCGTCATCGACTCGCCCGTTACTGCCCTGCGCCGGCCCCCAAAAATCCAGGGGCACTGTATCAGAGCGGTCAAGGCGGCGCGAGAGGACCAGCGCACCCCACTTCGAACTACCGGCTGACCGCCGGCGCCGTCGGCGCTGGCAGCAGGATGTTTTGCTCGGTGTCGGGGTCGAAGAAATGCAGTTTCTCCGCCACGGCGTACAACGTGAGCTGGTCGTCGGGGCGCGCGCGCGTGTCTGGCTCTACCCGGGCGATGTGGGTCTGGCCGTCGATGTGGGCGTACAGGTACACTTCGCTGCCCAAATGCTCGACCACGTCGACACGGGCCGGGAGCGGGGTATCCTCGCTGTTCGGCCGAGCCCGCTCGTGCAGATCCTCCGGGCGGATGCCGGTGATGATCTCGCGGCCATGGTAGGGCCGCAATGCCGGGTGAAAGCGCGAGGGCGCCGCTACCGTGATGTGCTCGCGATGCAGCGTCACGGCGTCGCCTTCGGCGCGGACGCCCATGCGGAGCATATTCATCGCCGGGCTACCGATGAACCCTGCCACGAAGGTGTTGACCGGGTTGTCGTATAACGATTGCGGCGTGTCGAGTTGCTGCAGCACGCCGGCCTGCATTACGGCAATGCGGGTGCCCATCGTCATCGCTTCAACCTGATCGTGCGTCACGTACACCGATGTCGTCCGCAGTCTCTGGTGCAGGCGGATAAGGTCGGCGCGCGTCTGGACACGCAGCTTGGCGTCCAGGTTCGACAGCGGCTCATCAAACAAGAACGCAGCCGGCTCCCGCACAATGGCACGGCCCACGGCTACCCGCTGGCGCTGGCCGCCGGAGAGCTGGCGTGGCTTGCGGTTGAGCAGCGTCTCGATGTCGAGCATCTCCGCCGCCTCGTGCACCCGCCGCTTGATCTCGGACTTCGCTACCTTGCGCAGCTTGAGTCCGAAGGCCATGTTGTCGAATACCGACATGTGCGGGTACAGCGCGTACGACTGGAACACCATCGCGATGTCGCGGTCGCGTGGCGCCACGCTGGTCACACGCCGCTCGCCGATGAAGATCTCACCGCGGGTGACGTCCTCCAGGCCGGCGATCATGCGCAGCGCGGTAGACTTGCCGCAGCCTGATGGGCCGACGAGCACGAGAAATTCGCCGTCGCGCGCCTCAAGGGTAAGCTCTTGAACGGCCACCACATCGCCGAACTGCTTGGTGACGGCATCCAGCAGCACCCGCGCCATGCATCTGCCTCCATCGCTGTCGCTGCCGTTGACGATGCGCCTGCCGGTATGTGCCGGTCAATCATCAATCCGGGTACGCTCACCGCCCTGCCGTGACCGGGGGGAGTAGCGCCCGCCTGCGTGTATCTACGGTACCGGCCAGCACACCTCAACCCGTTGCCGGAATCGGGCGGGACGGCCGCGATGCGCACGGAGCGGAATGATCACATGGCCGTTGACGGCGCCGAACCGCCACAGGTCAAACGTCAGGCGGACATCCTGCTCGCAGTAATCCTCCACCAGACGCCGGCTAGAGGGTGTGGCGTCGCGCCACAACTGAACCGCCTCGCCACCGTCGGCCAGCAGCTTGCTGGCGCCGAGCGTGGTGCGGCTGGCACGTTCGAGGCTGACACAGTGGGGGATGCCGGTGACTTCGCTCAGGCTGTGGAGCAGGTCCAGCGAGCGGGCGCGGATGCCACTGACATCGCCGTGCACGGCCAGGACGCCGCAATCGAAGCGCAGGCTGTTAAAGCCGACGACCAGGTCTTTGCGCTCCAGGAACGCGCGCAGGGCAGGACCATCCTGCTCGTAGAACGTGTGCATGTCTCCCCGCTCGTCCAGCGCCTTCGCCACGGCCAGACCGAAGCCGGCGGGGTTCGCCCAGCCGCCCGGCACCTCGAAAGCCCAGCGCAGCGTCTCCACATCCCATACGGCCCAGGTGCCCATGCCTCACTCCATCGCCGTCGTGGGTACTTGGTAGAGCCTGGCGTCCCTACGCGCAACCCTGTGCCCGGACGGAGCATTGCCGTACTCAACCGCCGTCCGTACGCTGTGCGCATCGCAGTGCAGCGCCGGAGGACGGCATGATCATCTGGTGCTCAGGTATCTCGGGGTCGGGGCGCAAGGACTACCTGCGCGAGGTGGCAGCGTATTTCCAGCAGCAGGGCCGGCGCTGCCGCGTGCTGGAGTTCGGTGAGCTGCTGGCCAAGGTGCAAGGTGAGACCCGCATCGCCGACGACGCCACCACGCTGCTCGATGGCAATCCGGTGGTGCTCGATGTGCAGCGGTCGGCAGCGTTCCGGCGGTTGATGGACGAGCTGCGCGGCTGGCCGGCGGAAGATGTGGCGATCATCTCGAATCACGCCTGCTTCATGCGCCGCGGCCGGCTGCAAACCGCGATGGACATGGCCCAGGTCAAGGCCCACCTCGCGCCGATCGTCGACTTCTACGCCACCGTCGTGGACGGCGCGTTCGAGGTGTACGCCCGTCAGCAGGAACACGCTGAATGGCGCGGCCACCTCACGGTCGCCGAGATCGCCATTTGGCGGGACTTCGAGACGACGCTGACGCAGGTGCTGGCGACGTACGAGAGCAAGCCGTTCTACGTGCTTGCCCGGGCAGAGCCGCCGGAGATGCTGTACCGCCTGTGTCAGCGGCCACTACCCAAGCGCATCTACCTGAGCTACCCGATCACCGCGATAACGCGCACCAACCCGGAGCTGCTGGAGGAGGCATCCGCGCTGGCGGCGCGCCTGCGTGACGAAGGCTACGTGGTGTACAACCCGATGGCGGTCGATGACACCCCGGTCAGCCTCGGCACCCGCGGGCTGGAAATGGGGGTCACCCAGCAAGGCATTGCCGCTGCGGAGCCCTACCTCAATAGCCAGACGATCAGCCGCGACTTCCAGCTCATTGATCAGGCGGACTGGGTGGTGGTGTACTACCCCACCGACAAGATCTCGCCGGGCGTGTTGAGCGAGATGCAGCACGCCCGCGACGTCCGCATCCCGGTCTTCCTGTGCGCCTTCCCCGGGGCAATCAGCCCGTTTCTCGGGATTCTATACCAGGAGGCATTCGCCACGCCGGAGGACTTGCTCGCCGCACTCCGGCGGAACGCCGGGGGGTAGTCACCACCGGGGCAACATCAGGGGCGGTCGAGACCGCGATCTCGTCCGCCCCAAACGGTCACGTCACGTGGTCTGGATCAGTCGACCAGGAGCCGGGTCGCCACTTCGCGCAACGCATCCTCAGTGACGGCGCGGATCTGCAGGCGGCCATCGACTTCGATCACATCGCGCACGATCACGGTATCACCGCGGCGCAGCGATTCGCGGGAGTCCAGGAAGAACGAGAACGTCCGCCGGTCAATGTCGATCGCCGCCTGCCGCTCGATGCTCGCCATGCCCTGCTCCTTCGCGCTGCGCGCCACAAATTGATAAATCGTTGACTTGATTTCGCCTTCGCCGGGATCATAGCCGTGGCTGCGAGGGGCCGTCCACAGGCTGGCGTCACCGTCTTCCTGGCGCCGGCGGACAGGAACGGGACCGGCTTCCGGCAGATGCATTGTTGCGTCTACGGCCGCCCGAGGAGGAAGCACTTGAAACGCAATGGCGCTGGCCGTCGTGCTTCGGTGTGGGAAGGCACGCATGAACCGAAGGAACCAGCTCGCCCGGCTCGGCCTTAGCGCTGCGGCGGTGGTCGCGATGATGGCGGTGGTGACTGCCGCCGGCAGCTCCCTGTACGCGCAGGATTCCGAGGCTGTACCGCGCCACGGCGCCGTTGAGATCGTCATGCACGACAGCAGGTTTCGCCCAGACTTCGAAATCGTGACCGTTGGCTCGACGGTGATCTGGGTCAACCAGGACGAAGGCGACGGGAGCACGCACGACGTCTATGCGGAGGATGGCTGGTTCAGCTCACCGCCGATCTCGCCCGGCGGGCAGTGGGCTTTCACCTTCGATGTCGAGGGGTTCTGGACCTACTACTGCAGCTACCACGAGAACATGATCGCTCAGATCATGGTGGTCCCAGCGGACGAGCCGGCGGCAGGCTCCTAAGCCTGCATCAGCGGCCAACCACGATCGTCACACCCTCGCGTGACACCCGTAGCTCTGGTGCCCGCGGTCCCGGGCGCACCGTCCCGCCGATCCGCGTTTGGTTCGCTATTGCATCGTAGGCAGCCGTGATGGACTCGTCTGGCGTGACTGCCTCACTGTCGAGAGTGGTGAGCCCTGCACCCTCACTGAAGTCGATGCGCAGGTAGCTGCCGGATACAGGAACCACCGGCCCATCACCGGCTGCGATCCCGACCACCCTCACCACCGCCCGTTCCGCTTGCAGTTCGCTGTCAAGCACGACCCGCAGCTCGTCTGCGGACGCGTCGCGCATGACGTACTCGTGCCGTCCGGCGCGCACCTGCTCCGGCGCGATCACAGCCGTGGCGCTGTGCGGTCCACTGGGCACCAATGTCACCATCCGGCGATTTGGGTCGAAGCCGATGTCAAGCGCGGGGGGCGATCGCGAGACGGTGAATGGTAGCGCCGTCAACGGCCCCCACACCCCGGCGCCGTCCTGCTGGCGCACGTAGAGGATGTGGCCGCCATCGGCCAGCGTCTGCGTGTTCACCGCCGCCACACCGTCCACCGGCTGCGCCGCGCCGGCGCTGGGGTCCGCGTCGATGGCGAACTCGCAGATACAGCGGGCGGTCAAGGTCAGCATGCCGCTGGTGACCACAGGATGCAGCGCCGCGGCCGGTGCGGACGGCGAGCGGGTATCTACGGCCAGCAGCCCACCCGCCGCGTGCCAGTCTGAAGCGAACACCTGGGCAAAGTAGCGGTAGGCATCGATTGACCCAAGCTGAATGCCAACCTCGCGGTTGAAGACCGATGAGTTCTCCGAGCCGTTGATGCTTGAGATGTGCACCCACCCCTCGGCGTCGCCGGTCACCAGCACCATCTTGTTGTGAATCGGTCCTCCCGCCGGCCGCCCCAACCGGGCATCGAGTGCCAGGCCTTCTCGCCGCGCGGTATCGCGCAACCAGTCAACCGTTCGCTGGTTCGGACCGGCGTCGTTTACCGCATCCAGCAGCACCAGCACGCGCGCGCCACGCCGGGCGGCGGCGAGGTACGCCTGCAGCCGGGGGTTCGGCCGGCCGCCGCCCCAGGTCAGGTGCTCATATTGCTGTTGCACCAGCACCGAGTCACCCGCCCCCGCCCGCCGCACCATCCCAATTAGGGAATCCACGGTCCGCAGTGACGATTCCGGGGCCTGAATCAGCTCGTAGGTCAGCGGTCCCGTCAACGTCAACGGGGACGGCCGCTGCACGCTGTAGCCGCTCTGGTCAGCCCGTCGTACCGGGGCGCGATAGATCCTGTCCAACGCTACCGGCTGGATGTCGGGCCGCGCCGGATTGGCATCGTGCTCGAAGATCGCCTGAAGCCGGGCCACCACGCCGGGCGCGTCGGTGATGACGCCCGTCCCCCGGTTGCCCGCCGTGCCGTTGCCCTTGGGGCCGGCAGGCATGGACGATTGCTCGAAGTTCTCGGTTGCGATCAGCGCGCGGCGGCCATCGACGATCAGGAACTTCTGGTGGTGGTTATTGAAGCGGGCCGCAATGCGCTCGTCTGGCGCGTCGCTCCAGAACCAGGCGCGGCCACCGGCCCGCACAATCTGCTGCGCGACCCAGCGGTCTTCCTCATAGCTGCCATCGGGAGCGTTATACACGCCGCCATCAAACAGCGCGCGCACCACGACCCCATCCCGCTGGCGGGCCAGCAGCCGGTCTAGCAGATACGGGTTGGAGAAGGTATAGACCTCGATGTCGATCTGCTCCCGTGCGGAGTCGATCAACGCAGCCGTGGCCTCGTACAGATGGTCTGGTCCCAACAGCAACTGCGTCGTCGCCGGTTCGACGCCTGCTGCCGGATAGAAGAACGGCCCCAGCGACCAGCCGGCATACAGCAGCCGCCGCCCATGCTCTGCGTCGTCAGTGTCTTGCAGCCAGTCGGCAGCGGTGTTGGTGTCGGGCAGCGGCCGGCCGGTGTGCTGATCAAGCTTCCGCTGAAAGACCTGGCCGGCGGGCGGCACGAACGTATCAAACAGGTACGGCTGGACTGCCACACCGTTCCACCCCGATTGAGGTAGCCTGCCCAGACCGTAGACGAAGACATCGACGCCCGCCCCCTCTGGGTCGAGCAGCGCCGCCGTGCCGCCGAAGTTGGAGAAACGCAGCCCGCCGCCTTCCATCTGCGCGGGCGCGTCAGGCGCGCCAGAGCCGCCCGCTCCCCAGCTCAGATCCGGCGCGTACCCAAACTCCAGCGCAAAGCGAGCCGCATCACCGGTCACCCACACGCGCTCACCTGGTGCCAGCACCGTCCCCGGCGGGAAAACCGCCACGTGCGTCGCATCGCTGAGCCGCCAGCTGGTGACGTCAACCGCCCTGTCACCGGTGTTCTCCACACCGATTGCCTCCGCCCGCTCTCCCGCCCGGCTTTCGTACGTGTGCGGGTACACCGCCGTGAGTTTCAGCTGACCGGCCTCGGGCCGCGTGCTCAGCGGCCATGATGGCGCAGGCGACGGCTGCTCCGGGTCGGGCCACCGCCCCAGAACCGTCAGATCCCCCTGCCGGCGCGGGAGGATCTGCAGAGTGCCTTTGGAGCGGCTGGTGATGCCGGTGATGGACACAGCGTCCCCGGCGGCAGGTAGCGGGTTGATACCGGGCGGGATGACCAGCGCCTGAATGCTCCCGGTACCGTCATCAAGCCAGATGGCGGTGCCCTGCCTCGCGATCACCCCGCCCTGCACCGTCGCCAGATCACCGTATTGGGAAACAGTGATCTCACCCGTGCGCCGTTGAACCGGCGTGATGGGGGCACCTGTCCCCGTCACATGGACGGCGCTTGTACTGGCCAGCGTTAACTGCAATTCGCTGTTGAAGGCAGCAAGGGTACCGGTCACCGAGACCTGATCACCTTCGCGGACCCGGAGATCACCGCCCGCGGCGAAGACCGCAATACCGCCGCTGCTGTCCTGCATGTAGAACTTGCGACCATGACTATCGAACACGCGGGCGTCCGCCGTGACGATGCCGGCCAGGCGAACCGGGGAGCCCGACGGCAGCATGCGGGCGGCAGCAATGGGAGTATGTGTCGAAGATTGGGAGGCCGCCGGTGTCGCGGCCGGCGGTGACGGCATCGGGGCAGGCGGTGATGGGCTGACGGCGGCGCGCCGTTCTGGCTCCCGGCAGGCGACAACCACAAGCGCCAGCAGCACGACTGCCATCCGTCCGCGGATTCGCCGGTTTGGCTGTCGGAAGGCCGCCATCGCCATATTGTGGTTGCACCGGCGCCGGCCGTCAAAAAGGGGGTCCAGCTTCCGCGGCGCGTGTCGATCGGTCATGCTCAGGGCACGTGGCCGCAGGCCCAAACGTGGCAGGCCGGGAGGGAAGCGCAGATGCTGATGATCGACGCGCGGGAACAGGCGCTGGTGGAGCAGGTGCGGTCGCTGGCGCGCGATGACTTCGCCGGACGGGCCGCCGCGCACGACCGTGATGGCAGCTTCCCCGCCGCCAATATCGAGCAGCTGCGGGGTCTGGGACTCGCCGGGCTGTCGCTCACGGCCGAGCAGGGCGGACTCGGGCTCTCCCCCTTGGCGCAGATGCGGGTGATGGAGGAGATTGCCTACGGCGATGCTTCCACCGCCGTGGCGCTGAACATGCACCGTATCGGCACCGATCTCGTGTCTACCTTGCCGCCGTTCCCGAGCCGTAACGCCGTGCTGGAGGATATCGCCCGCAACGGTGCGCTGCTCTGCGCTCCCGGTTCCATCCCCACCGGCGAGCTTGACAACCGCACGACCGGCTATCGCGCCGTCGAGCAGGGCCCGGACCTGGTCATCAGCGGCCGGGCAGGATTCGCCTCGATGAGTGAAGGGGCGGCGTACTTGTTCTGCGGCGCGGTGATTGACCGCGGCCTGAACGCCGAGGGCAAGCCCAACGATCCTGACCTGGTCTTCGCCTTTCCACGCATGGACGCGCCCGGCGTCAAGTTGCAGCACAACTGGGATGCGATGGGGATGCGCGCCACGGCCAGCCACGACATCGAGATCGAGGGCCTGGTGCTGCCGCGCTCTGCCGCGCTGGTGTTGCCGCTGCCGATGATCCGCGCGGTGTTTGAGGCGTTGCAGAACCAGGTGTCCGCCCAGAGCCAGCGCCGTTCGCTGGGTACGCTCGGCATCCTGGCGATCTGGTTGGGGCTGGCACAGGCGGCGTTTGACTTTACGGTTGAGTACGTGCAGAAGCGGCACGGTTTTTTGGCGGGCGAGGCCGCTACGCTTGGGGCGCCGGCGACCTACCGCGCCGAGCAAGGCTGGGCTCAGGGGGCAATCGGTCACATGGAGCACTGGCTTGAGACGGGCCGCAGCCTCCTCTATGACACCGTGGCGCGGCTAGATACGCCATTTCCCAGTGCGCAGGCATTCACGCGTCACCTCGTCCGCACGGTGTACCACCTGCGGCGGATGGTTGAGGATGTGATGCTGGGCGCCATGAAGACGTGCGGCGCCCATGCCTACGTACGCTCCCGGCCGCTGGAGCGCATCGCCCGCGACATGATGGGCGGTGTCGTCATGGCCTGGAAGACCGACGAACTGGTACAGGTGCTCGGTCGCGGCGCGTTGGGACTGCCGATCACACTGGTCGGTCCGGCTGGTTCATGAGGTGGCGGGCGATGGCGCTGTACAACCACATCGGCCTTGACTATGACCGCACGCGCCGTGCCGACCCGTACCTGCTCTCGCGGCTGCGGGCGCTGCTGGGTCTAGAGGCCGGTGCTACCTGTCTGGATGTCGCCTGTGGCACGGGCAACTACACCACCGGGCTGGCCGCGGCCGGGTTGGTGATGACCGGCGTCGATATCGCGCAGCGCATGATCAGCGTTGCCGCTGCTAAGGCGCAGGCCGGCCAAGCCCTGGTGCTGGCCGATGGCGCGTCGCTGCCGCTGCGCGAACGGTCGCACGATGGAGCCGTGTGTACGCTGGCGCTGCACCACTTCCCGGGATTGGTACCGGTCTTCACCGAGGTGCGGCGTGTGCTGCGTGGCGGCCGGTTCGTGCTGTTCACCAGCGCGCCGGAACAGACCCGCGGCATGTGGCTGCGGCATTACTTCCCCACGCTGATCGAGCGGGCGGCGATGCAGATGCCCGCTATCGCAAGCATCGATGCTGCCCTGCTGACAGCCGGATTCGGCGCCATAGCGCATGAACGCTACGAGGTGCGCCCCGATCTGCAAGACCTGTTCCTGTACAGCGGCAAGCACCGGCCGGAACGGTACCTTGACCCGCAGGTACGCGCGGGCATCTCGTCCTTTGCGACGGCGGCGCCGGATGAGGTTGACGCCGGGCTTCGCCGGTTGGAAGGCGATATCGCCACGGGTGAGATTGAGAACGTGATACGCTCCGCGCGGCACGCAGACGGCGACTACCTATTTGTCACGGCCGGCATTGCGTGAGACCGGCGCTGGGGAGGAAGACGGCGATGAAGTTCGGCCTGGAGATGTTCCCGACGGACTACGCGATCGCGGTGACGGAGTTGGGACGCGCTGCCGAAGACAGCGGCATGGAGTCCCTGTGGTTCCCGGAGCACACCCACATCCCCGCCAGCCGCCGCTCACCGTGGCCCGGCGGCGCCGAGCTACCGCGCGAGTACGCACATACGCTCGACCCGTTCGCGGCGCTGGGTGCGGTTGCGGCGGTCACAAAGACGCTGCGGCTGGGCACCGGCATCTGTCTGGTCGTTGAGCGCGACCCAATTACCCTGGCGAAGGAGGTGGCGACGGTTGACCATCTCTCCGGCGGCCGGTTCCTGTTTGGCATCGGTGGTGGCTGGAACCTGGAGGAGATGGAAAACCACGGCACCGATCCTCGCCAGCGCTGGCGCATCCTGCGAGAACGCATCCTCGCGATGAAGGAAATCTGGACCAAGGATGACGCCGAGTTCCACGGCGAGCATGTGAACTTCGACCCGATCTGGTCGTGGCCCAAGCCGGTGCAGAAGCCACACCCGCCCATCGTCATCGGCGGTGACGGGCCGCATACCCTGCAGCGGGTGGTGGAGTACGGCGACGAGTGGATGCCGATCCCCGGCCGGAGCCGGGAGCCGCTCGACGAGAAGATCGCACGGCTCAACACAATGGCGGCTGCGCGTGGCCGCGGTCCTATTCCCGTGTCGCTGTTTGGCGTGCGCGCCGACCCCGCCCAGATTGAGCGGTATGCAGTGGCGGGTGTATCCCGGCTGGTGTTCGCGCTGCCCGCTGCCCCCGGTGATGTGGTGCTGCCGCTGGTGCAGCGCTTCGCCGCGGCGGTCAAGGCTGCGGCGGTGTGAAGCGCTGGTTGACGCGTAGTGGACCGGCACCTACCATGAGGGGGCGTTTTGGGCGGTTAGCTCAGTTGGTTAGAGCGCTGCGTTGACATCGCAGAGGTCACTGGTTCGAATCCAGTATCGCCCACCAGCTGTGAGCCATAGCCACCGGCAATGACCGGGACATGCACCGCGGGCGCCGCGCCCAGAGAGAGACGGCCACCGGCTGCAAGCCGTCTCCACTCCGGCACCGCCGTACACCACCCGCGAGCCTAACGGTGAAGCGCCTCGGCGAGGTAGCCGTCTACGGTTGGCCCCGTTACCGGCCAGACCAAGAAGCGCTGCGACGCGCCGCGCTTGAAGTAGGGTGGAACCACGTGAGCATCGCCTCCCGTCCCTTGGGACGGGAGGCGTTCGTGCTTAATTGCCGGGATGGCAGGGAGGGCCGCTTCGTGCGCGACGATGGCCTGATAGTTGAGGTGACCGCCGCTCCGCCGCCGCGGAGCGGTGTGACCGTGCCGGAGTTTGGCCAGCGCTGAGACACCCAGCGAGATGCCGGGATTGGCACATCCGCTGTCCCGGTTGCCGCGCCATTGGGCACCATGCGCCGCGAACCGCGCGGTCTGGGTGTGGGTTCCTTACCGGTACGCAGCGGAGCGCCGATGGGCTTCAGAGATGATGAGTGAGGGACGCGAATCATGACCACCGACCACAGTCACCTGGATGCAGAGGCGGTCAACGCCGGGGATGAGCGCGAAGACCGGCTGTTTCGCATGCGCCACTCCGCCGCACACATCCTCGCACAGGCCGTCACCGAGCAGTTCCCCGGCGCTGAGCTCGCCATCGGCCCGCCGATCGATACCGGTTTCTACTACGACTTTCGCCTGCCCCGGCCGGCCACGCCCGAGGACCTCGAGCGGCTGGAGGCGCGGATGCGGGAGGTCGTGAAGGCCAACGTGCCGTTTGAGGAGTCGCGCGTGCCCAAAGAGGAGGCTCGGCGGCTGTTCGCTGACCAACCATTCAAGCTGGAGCTGATCGACAGCTTCGACGGAGAGGACGTGGGCCTCTGCCGGCACGATAGTTTTCTCGATCTGTGCCGCGGCCGCCACGTGCATCGCTCTGGCCAGGTGGGCGCCTTCAAGCTGATGAACACCGCCGGCGCCTACTGGCGAGGCGATGAGCGCAATCCCATGCTCACGCGCATTTACGGCGCGCTGTTCGCCAAGCAGGCCGATTTGGACGAGCACCTGCTCCGGCTGGAAGAAGCCCGCCAGCGCGATCACCGGCGTGTCGGCCGCGAGCTGGGCCTGTTCGCCTTCGCTGACGACATCGGCCCTGGTATCCCCCTACTGCTGCCCAAAGGTGAGGCGATCAAGCACATCTGGGAAGCATTTGTGCGCGAATTACAGACACAGTACGGCTATCAGCACGTATGGACGGGGCATCTGGTGAAGGAGCAGCTGTATGCCAAGTCCGGGCACCTGGAAGCTTATCTCGATGATATGTTTCCGGTGATGGCAGACGAAGACGGCGACCGTTTTCGGCTCAAGCCAATGAACTGTCCGTCACACATGACGTTGTTCAACACCCAGTTCTTTTCGTACCGTGACCTTCCCGTGCGTTACGCCGAGTTCGGCACGCTGTATCGTTACGAAAAATCCGGCCAGCTCAACGGATTGACGCGAGTGCGCGCCCTGACGCAGGATGACTGCCACATCTTCTGCACGCCGGACCAGATCCAATCTGAGTTTGCGCGGGCGCTGGACCTGGTGCGCGAGACACTGAGGGTCTTCGGCATCAACGAGTACCGCGTTCGCCTGTCGCTGCGTGGCGAGGACGACGGCGGCAAGTACGTCGGTACCGTCGAGCAGTGGAACCAGGCCACACAGGCGTTGCGCGCGGCGATGCAGGCAAACAACGTCGATTACTTCACGGCGCTTGGTGAGGCGGCAATCTACGGGCCAAAGGCTGATTTCATCGCCAAGGATGTGCTCGGCCGCGACTGGCAGATCTCCACCATCCAAGTGGACTTTGTCCAGCCGTCGCGCCTGGGCTGTGAGTACGTGGCCGACGACGGCAGCCGCAGGACGCCGGTTGTTCTGCACCGGGCGGTGACGGGCTCGTTCGAGCGGTTCCTGGCGCTGCTGATCGAGCACTACAACGGCGCGTTCCCCGTTTGGCTGGCCCCGGTTCAGGCGCGGCTGGTGCCAATCGCTGACCGGCACAACGACTTTGCCGCGGACGCCGGCAAGCGCCTGCGCGCCGCCGGCCTCCGCGTCGAAGTCGACAGCCGGACGGAGCGGATGCAGCACAAGATCCGGGACGCACAGCTCCAGAAGATTCCCTACATGCTGGTGATCGGTGACCGCGAGGTGGAGGCGGACGCCGTCAACGTTCGGCTGCGCTCGGGAGATAACCTGGGCGCCATGACGGTGGCAGACGTACGCTCACGCCTGCTAGATGAGGTTGCTGGCCACCGTTAGCCCGCCGGTGGCAGGTCCCAAAGCGGCGCGCTCCGGCAGCGCGCCACCTCCTAACCGTGCCGGATCGCGCAGCGCCCCCGCCCGCAGTCGCACCCAACGGCTGAGGAACGCTGAATCGTGGTAGGGTTTCGGTGGCCACCGGGGGAGCGCTGATGTTCAAGAAACTGCTGGTTGCCAACCGCGGTGAGATCGCCATCCGCGTGATGCGCGCTTGCCGCGAGTTGGGAGTCCCTAATGTCGCGGTCTACTCCGATGTCGATCGACGATCGATGCATGTCCGCTATGCCGATGAAGCCTATCGCATCGGCCCGCCGCCCGCAGCCCAGAGCTACCTCAACATCCAGGCCATCCTTGACGTGGCCGCCCGCGCCGGTGTGGACGCCATCCATCCCGGCTATGGCTTTCTGGCGGAGAACGCCGCCTTTGCTGAGGCGTGCGGCGCCGCCGGGATTACCTTTGTCGGCCCGTCGCCGCAGGCGATGCGTTCGCTGGGCGACAAGATCGAGGCGCGGCGGCTGATGCGCCACGCCGGTATCCCCACCGTACCCGGCACCGATGAGATCACAGACCCGCAAGCGGCGATTGCGGCCGCCCGGGAGATCGGCTATCCGGTGCTGGTCAAAGCGGCTGCCGGTGGCGGCGGGCGGGGTATCCGCCGGGTTGAGTCCGAGGCGGAGCTGCGCGATGCGCTGGCAGTCGCTTCCGGGGAGGCGTTGAGCGCGTTCGGCAACGGGGGAATCTACCTGGAGAAGTACCTGGCGCCGGTCCGGCACATCGAGGTGCAGATCATCGCCGACCGCCATGGCAACGTCGTCTCGTTGGGCGAGCGAGAGTGCTCAATCCAGCGCCGTCACCAGAAGATGATCGAGGAGTGTCCTTCGCCGATCGTCAATGAGCGGCTGCGCGACCGGCTGACCTGGGCGGCGATCACGGCGGCCCGAGTCGCCGGCTACGAGAACGTTGGCACGGCAGAATTTCTGCTGGACAGCGACCATAATTTCTACTTCCTGGAAATGAACACCCGGCTGCAAGTCGAGCACTCGGTGACCGAGATCGTCGCCGGTGTGGATCTGGTCGCAGAACAACTGGTGGTAGCGGCCGGCCGGCGGTTGAGCTACACCCAAGAGTCCCTGCCACGTCGCGGTTGGGCGATTGAGTGCCGGATCGTGGCCGAAGATGCGCGCCACAACTTCGTGCCGTCCGTGGGCGCCGTCTCCTTTGCGCGGGAACCCGCAGGACCCGGCGTACGCGTGGAGAGCGCGTTGTACGACGGCTTTGAAGTGTCGATGTTTTATGACTCGCTGGTGGCGAAGGTCACGGCCTGGGGGCGCGATCGCGATGAGGCGATTCGCCGGATGCGGCGGGCGCTGTCCGAGTTCAAGATCGCCGGTATCGAAACCAACATTCCGTTTCATCAGCGGGTGCTGGCCGGCGATGAGTTCCAGCGTGGTGACCTCCATACCGGCTTCGTCCAGGAGCACTTCGACGGTGTGGTTGAGCCACCGCCCGGGGATCGCGCGGCCGCGCTGCTGGCAGCGGCACTCCTCACGGTCCGCCGCACACCGGTCATGCGGCGTCAAGAGGTCACACCTGATGGATCGTCCTGGAAGGGGCGGGCTCGTAGCGCACAGGCACGGGCCGCGGGATGGAGGACGGGCGGATGGCGCTCAAGCTCACGCTAGATCTGGACGGTGTCAGTCACGAGGTGGAGGTCGAAACCAGCTCGGGCGGCAATCGCATCCGCCTGGGTGACCGTTGGTATAGCGTCGAGTTGGAGGCGACCGGCCGCCCCAACCTCTACTCGCTCCTGGTCGATGGCCGCTCGTACGAGGTGTACGCCGAGGGCCGCCCGGGTGGCTGGGATGTGCTGATCGGTGTTGATGTCTTCTCGGTGGATACCGGCCGCTCGCGGGGAGCGCGAGAGCGGAACGGTGGCATCGCGCCACCGACAGGTGTGTGGCTGTTACGCTCGCCGCTGGCTGGGATCGTCAGCGATGTGCGCGTTCAGCCGGGCGATGCGGTAGGGCAAGGCCAAGTGCTCCTCGTGGTTGAGTCGATGAAGATGAACAACGAGTTGAGCGCCGCGCGGGCCGGACGCGTGGCGGCGGTGCATGTTGGCGCGGGGGACCGCGTGGAGCGCGGGGCAGCGCTGATCCAGGTGGAATAGCCGGGGCAACCGTTGCCGCGTTTGACCGGCTTTTTCGCACCATGCTAGAGTGAGATGCTGAACGTGCCGTCCGTCTAGCTTCGAGAGGTGTATCCGATTACCAAGGAATTCCGCGTCAATGAGCGCATCCGCACCCGGGAAGTGCGGGTGATCGACGAGAATAACGCCCAGCTCGGTGTCCTGCCCACCTATCAGGCGTTGCAGCTAGCCCGGGAGCGTGGCCTGGATCTGGTGGAAGTCGCCCCCACGGCCGTCCCCCCCGTTTGCCGCATCCTGGACTATGGAAAGTTCAAATACGAACAGTCCAAGAAGGAGCGGGACGCGCGCAAGAACCAAAAGCAGGTCATGCTGCGTGAGATCCGGATGCGGCCTAAGATCGACGATCACGACATCGACTTCAAGACGCGCACCGTTGAGAAGCTGCTCAAGGACGGCGATAAAGTCAAGGTCACGGTCATGTTCCGCGGCCGCGAGGTCACCCATCCGCAGATCGGACGTGCGCTCCTTGATCGCGTGTACGACAAAGTCAAGGAGTTTGCCCAACTGGAGAAGACGGCCTCGCTCGAGGGCCGCAACATGACCATTATTCTGGCGCCCGGCGCGGCGAAGACGCCGCGTCCCAGCGGCTCCGGCGCCGCCACGGCCGCCGCGCCGCGGCCACCGCGCGAGGAAGCGCCTGCCGCTGCCACGCCCACCAGGGAGTAACATTCCGTGCCCAAGATGAAGACGCATTCCGGCTCGAAAGGCCGGTTCACCATTACGGGAACCGGCAAAGTCATGCGCTCAAAGCTTGCCCGCCGCCACCTGAAGTACGGCAAGACCAAGCGCGTGCTCAGCGCCGACGAGAAGAAGTTCGTCGTCAGCAGCACCTACGCCAAGAAGCTGCGGGCCCTATTGCCGTACGGCACAAAGTAGGGCTGCCACCCTGCCGCCGTGCGCCCGCATCCGGGCCGGCGGCAGTGCTGTGTGCGCCACCGGCCACAAGAGGAGTTCACCATGGCTCGCGTCAAGCGCGGCGTTGCCGCACATGCACGACATAAGAAGGTGCTCTCGTTCACGAAGGGGCACAAGGGGCAACGCCACCGGCTGTTCCGCCGCGCCAACGAGAGCATGATGCACGCGCTCGACTACGCCTATCGCGACCGGCGTGACCGCAAGGGGCAGTTCCGCCGCTTGTGGATCATCCGGATTAACGCGGCGGCGCGCCAGCACGGCACGACGTACAGCCGTCTGATGGCCGGTCTCGCAGCGGCGGGCGTCACCATCGACCGCAAAGTGCTAGCGGACATCGCCGTGCGTGACCAGGCGGCCTTTGCCAAGCTGGTGGCCCAGGCAGGCGTCACGGCGTAGGCAGGTGCCGGAAGGCGCTGCAAGGCGGGGCTGCCGGTGAGCCGCCCCGCTTTTCGTCGTGTACTTGCGGCCGTTCGCAGAACGGCGCACAATGGGCCACCGAGGGCACACCCCTACCGAAGCTCTGGACGGTGCGCGATGACGGGGGCCGCTGATGCGGGACCGGCGCTGATCCTCACGAATGGTAAGAGCGCTGGCCGCCGTGTGCCGTTGCCAGAAGGACGCGCCATTGTCATCGGCCGCTCGCTGGAGGCCGACGTCACCTTTCCCGACGAGCCGTCCCTCTCCCGGCTCCACCTCCACGTCGACCATGTGGATGAGCGCTGCACGGTGACGGACTTGGGCAGCGCCAACGGCACCCGCATCAACGGCGATCCGCTGGAAGGCTCGCGCGAGGTCCAATCGGGAGACGAGATCATCTGTGGTGATCTGGCGTTCCGGTTTGACGCGCTGTCTCAACCAAGCTCACCCCTCCGACCGGAACAGATGCTGCCACCGAGCTCGGTCTCGCAGACGGTGCCGGATGTGCGCCGGATGCTCCGCGCCACTGCGCAGCAGGATAATGGCGGCGCATCGCTGGAGTCGCTCTCAGAAGCCCTCTCGGCGGTACCACTCTTTCGGCGGCTCAGTGGTGAGGAACTGGCCGCCGTGGCCCGTGCCATGACCCAGCGCCGCTACGAAGCGGGCGTGAACATCGTCACCCAGGGCGAAGATGGCCATTGCCTGTATGTCGTGCTGGACGGCCGGGCGGTGGTAGAGCGCGCGGGCGGTCACGGAGAGACCCACGTCCTGGCGCGGCTGGGCCCCGGCGGTTTCTTCGGCGAAATGACCCTGCTGGACGGCCAGCCGCGCAGCGCCACGGTTCGGGCGGAGACGCGGGTGCACTGCGCCCTCCTGCCGCGATGGGCGTTGGAGGGGCTGATCCGGGCGGACTTCGCGATGGCGATGCAGCTGCTGGCCGTGCTCAGTATCCGGCTGCGCTCCGTCGAGCGCCTGCTGACCGCCTGACGCGCGACCGCCGCTACCGGCCGGCTCGTTCGCGCAGGGTCTCGGGCTTCAGGATGGTGAATGTCCCGCGGCCGAGCGCGATCAGCCGTGCGTCCTGGTACACCCCGAGCAAGCGGTTAACGCTGACGCGGGTCGCCCCGAGCATCCCGGCTAAATCCGACTGGGTCAGCGGCAGCTCGACTTCGATGCCCTGCGGGGTCTCACGGCCGTGGTCGTCGGCTAGCTCCAGCAACCTCCGCGCCATACGCGTATCCAGATCCTGGAAATAGGCGTCTTCCAGCCACTCATCCGCGCGGCGCAGGCGGGCCGCCAGCGTCGTAATCAGCGCCAGGGCGAAGTCTGGGCTCTCCCGCGCGAAGGAGAGCAAGTCATCGCGCAGCAACGACAGCGTCTCCGTGGGCTCGACCGATGTCACCGTCGCCGAGCGTGGACCGCCGTCCAGCGCTGCCACTTCGCCGAAGCATGCCCCTTCACCCAGCAAGGCGAGTACGGTTTCGTCTCCTTCTTCCGACGGCAGGGTGATCTTGACCCGGCCGCTGCGGATGATGTGGAGGGCGCCTGCTGGGTCGCCACGGTGGATGATGACCTCTCCCCGCCGGAAGCTGCGCCGCCGCAGCCGGCCGGCCAGCGCGGTCAGTTCCTCGGCGCGCACGTCGCTGAACAGCGGCACGGCGCGCAACATCGCTCGGTTGTCGTCGGAGACCATCGCGCAGTTTGCCCCCCGAAACCGCCACGCGCCGCCGCGGAGGCGGGCAGGCTACGCCGCACATCCTACACCGGCGGTCTCGGCACGGGAAGCCATACCGTCCGCTGCTGATAATCCCGTGCTGACGCCGGTGTAACCCCTTCGAGTAGGACGGCGCGCCTGTCCACCGTGGACACTGGATCTAGCACCGTTCGAGCAGTCGCCGAGCGCACTCTCGTGTTCTGAGAGGCGGCGGGGGAACCACGCACCTGGGTGAATCACCGGTTACGTGCCGGTGTAGGCCAGCTCAGACTCTGGGGCCGAACCCGAAAGCTCACCTCGTAGGCAGACCAGAGTGACGGTACGGCAGGTCTATGACGGCGGCCGGGTGCTTCACCCGGCCGTTCGCCTGCCAATCGTGACAGGAACCGGCCCGCTCCGGTACCATCAGCACGGTGTGCCCGGTTTGCCGTCGCGGCGGATACCGCGCTTTGGGGGAGTCTGTCACGAACGGGCCCCCTATTAGCTTGTGCCGGAGAGGCGCGCCGTGCAGCCGCTCACGACCATCCTGGTTGATCTCTTTGTCCTGTTCGCCGCCGCGCGCCTTGGCGGGCTGCTTGCCTCACGTCTCGGGCAGCCGGCAGTCATTGGCGAGCTCTTGGCCGGCGTCGTGATCGGGCCGCAGGCACTGGGACTGATCGGCAATCCTGGCGGCGGCATGCTCGAAGCTTTCCACGGTGACGCAGCAGCCGCAGCGCACGCACTCGAGCTGACGCACGAGACGGTTGCAGAGCTTGGTGTCGTCGTGCTGCTGTTCACCGTCGGCCTGGAGACGCGGGCGTCCGACATCCTGCGGGTCGGTGCCCGCGCCGGCTTGGTCGGTGTACTCGGCATCGTCATGCCCTTCGCCGGCGGCTTCACGCTCATGGCGGCGACCGGCCATCCACGCCTCGAATCCGGCTTCGTGGCCACAGCCCTGGTCGCCACCAGCGTCGGTATCACAGCGCGGGTGCTGCAGGACCTCGGCCTCCTCCGGCAGCGCGAGGCGCGCATCATCCTCGGTGCAGCTGTGATCGACGATGTACTGGGGTTGGTGCTGCTAGCCGTCATCTCGTCAACGGCCGAGTCAGGCGCCTCGGCGGCTGCGATTGTGCTCATCGCCGCGCAGGCGATTGGATTCGTGCTATTCGTCGCTTGGGCCGGTTCCCACGCAACTCGCCGCTACTCATGGCAGGTCCGCCAGGTGTTCCGGATCGAGGAGCCGCTCGGGCTTGCCTTGGCCGTTATGCTCGGGCTGGCCGCCCTCGCCGGCCTGCTGGGCCTGGCCGGCATCATCGGCGCCTTTCTCGGTGGCATGGGGCTGGCCGAGTCACGCGACCGCGAGCAGCTGGAGCGAACCATCCGCCCCATCGCTACCTTTCTGGTACCGTTCTTCTTCGCCGTCACTGGCTCGCGTGTCAGCCTCGATGCTCTGCGTGACCCCGGCATTGTCGCGCTGGCATTGGCTGTGACCGTGGTCGCCGTCGCCGGCAAACTCGCCGGTGCTGCGCTGGCGATGGCTGGTACGCGCTGGTGGTCCGCGCTGTTTGTGGGGGTGGGTATGGTGCCGCGCGGTGAAGTTGGGCTGATTGTCGCGGGGATCGGCCGTAACCTGGGCATCATTCCGGCCGACATTTTCAGTGTGGTCGTGCTGATGAGTGTGGTGACGACGCTGCTGGTGCCGCCATGGCTGGCGGCGTTGCACCGCTTCGCCCCACGCTCAGGCGCCGCTGCGGCCGTGAGCCGCGATGTCAATGACGACCTTGATGTCCCCATCGACGCGGACGCTGCCGCGCTCGAGGGGCGTCGATGAGCCGCCTCGTGCTGCTGGTACTGCTGTCCTGGGCGCTGACGGTCGCGTGCAGCGATGATCTGCCCGTGGCTGTCACGCAACCGGCCGGCATACCGGAGGAGGAGGTGCGCCGCATTGTGCGCGAAGAGGTGCAGCGGGCGCTGGCCGCCCAGACGCCGGCGCCGGACCCGGACTGCGACGTCGCTACCGCAGCCGCGCGGGCGCTGCCATCGGTCGTACGTATTGAGGTGCGGGACCCACGCACTGGCGATCTGACTGGTCTGGGAACGGGCTTCGTGGCGCTGGCCGGTGGCATCGTGATGACGGCGGCGCATGTCACCGGCACATCACCCCGCGTCGATGTCATTGCCGCAGACGGCCGCCGGTTTGCCGCTGAGGTGCTGCGGGCTGACCCGATGCGTGATGTGGCCGTGCTGCGCATTCCTGACCGGCGGCTACCCGCCATGCGCTGGGCAGACACGGCGACGCTGACCCTGGGCGAGCCGGTTCGTGTGGTTGGCTTCCCGTACGGCCGGCCCGATGTGAGCGTGACCGGCGGCGTGCTGGCCGGACGGTCGGTCTCGCCAGAGCGCTCGCGGCAGGAGCTGTTCACCGACGCCGGCGCCGACCCGGGTGACTCAGGCGGGCCGCTGCTGACTGCCTGCGGCGAGGCGCTGGGCGTAGTCTCCGGCCGCCAGACCGGCAGCAGCTCGATCACCGTCGTCGTCGGGGGCGATACTGCGCTGCCCCTGGCGTTGGAGGCGGCGAAGTCGCCGTAGCTCTGGCCGCTTACACCGCGAGCCGCACCAGTTCCCACTCAGCGCGCAGCTCCAGCAAGGCGCGGCTCAGCTGCTCACGCTTGGCGGGCTTCAACCGCTTGAGTCGAGGGGCCAGGCGGTCCGCGACTTCGGCAGCGGTCGCCGCAGTGGCGCGGACTGTTGCAGCGATCAGCCGTTCGCGTCCCCAGCGAGCCGGCGCTGGTAGCCGTGGTGGCGGTGGCGGCGCGGATTGTGGCTGCCGAAGCGGTCCCGCGTCCCCTCCCCAAGACGCAGGCTGTTGTGCTGGTGCGCGGCTCATAAGCGTTGGAGGGCCCGGCGCCGTGGGCAGGGCCATCTCTGCCAGCCAGTTCCCTGAGAGGAGGGCGAGGGCTTCCCGCATCGTGATGCCGTGCTTTCCCAACGACCGTGCCAGGAGTGAATGCTTGAGCGACAGCTCGAGCAGCCGTTCCTCTGCAGGGGAACACCGCAGCGCAGTGGCGATCTCCGGCAGGAACTCGGTATCCGGTGTGCGGGCGCCGGTGGTCCACTTTCGCACCAATGACGGATCAACATTGACACGAGCCGCCAGCGCTCCGGCCGGCCACGAGCGGGCAGCCAGCAGATCACCGAGATACTCACCGAACTCCACCGGCTCCGGCGGGGCGACAGCGGGGAACATCAGCTTGCTCCGGCTGGCTGGTGGACAGCGGGACAAAAACTGTCCCGATCCCTGGACCGGATGAATTCGGTGGCATGATACCAGCGAACAGAGCGAAGACGGGAGGGCGTACACCGTGGATAGCTTGGTGATCTGGTGGCTGGATTGGGGCACGGTCGCTTGTCTGCTGTCGTCGGTGTTCTTGGCGGCGCTCGTGTCCTTCCATGGCAAGCGCCATCGCGCGCCGGCCGCGTGGATGCTGGCCTCGGTGCTGCTTGCGCCGGTGTTGATTCTCCCGTCGCTGATTCTGAAAACCCAGGTCGATCTGCAGAGCATGATCGACTTACAGTTGTCTGAGCAACGGCAAACAGCAACGACGTTCTTCGCCCTCGGCTCCATCGCCTGGATCGCTGCTTGTGTCGGCGCCATCGGCCACTTCACTCTGGCTGCTGAGCCGGCGCGGCCCGGCACGCCCCGCCCGCCCAGGCGCGGCGTGTGGCTGGAGCTGTGGGACGGCCGGTGGCATTCGCTGTACCCGCTCACCGCGACGGCGCTGACGGCCGGCCTCGATTACCGCAACCAGATCGTGCTGGATAGCCCGGGCGTATCCCAGGTGCACGCCCTGATCGAGCGCCACCGCAATCGCATCATGCTCACCGACCTTGGGAGCCAAGCCGGGACGTTCGTCAATGGTATGCGGGTACGCCGGCCGATGGCACTGAAGTCCGGCGATGTGGTGAGCTTTGGCAGGGTGGCAAAGGCGCGGCTGCTGGAGACGTGACGGCCCCAGGCCGCCGTTACCGCAGGTGGCTGCCGCCGTCCACCATGATCGTCTCACCTGTTACCCAGTCCATGCCGGTGATGAGCGAGACAACCGCCTGTGCCATGTGCTCGGGTTGTCCCGCGTCCCTGAGCGGCGTACTTTGCCGTACGTTCTCCTTGATGGTTGCAAAGCGGTCACCGTATCCGGTTGCCAGCCAGCGGGTGTCGATGAAGCCGGGCGCCACACAGTTGACCCGCACCTCCGGGGCGAGTACCCGGGCCAGCGACATCGTGAGATTGATGATGGCGGCCTTGGACGCTGCGTATGGAATGGAGCTTCCGGTCCCCCGGACGCCTGCGATGGATGACACGTTGACGATGGCGGCTCTTCCCGCCGCACGAAGTGCCGGGGCGGCGGCGCGCGACATCAGGAATGTGCCTTTGACATTGACGGCCAGGATGCGGTCCCACATCTCGTCGGTCAGTTCTTCCAGGTCACGGTGGGCGACGAACACGGTCGTGCCGGCGTTATTGACGAGTGCGTCCAACCGTCCGAACCGGTCGAGCGTCTCCTGCACCATGCGGCGGCAATCGGTGTCCGAGGAGATGTCGGCCTGCACCAGCAGCGCCTTGGCGCCACGCTGCTCCACCGCGGCCGCCGTGTCCCGCGCCTCCTGCTCGCTCTTGGTATAGTTCACCACCACGTTGCAGCCCAACTCTGCCAGCATCAGGGCGGTGCTGCGGCCCATGCCGGTGGCAGAGCCGGTGACAATCGCCGTTCCCCCGCTTACATCCATCCCGCATGCTCCTCGCGGCCCTGTCGTTGGCGGGCCGCTTGACCCGGCCAGCATAGCCGCGCCGCCGGCCAGACGCACCTTCAGGCCATGTTCAGGATCGCCATGGATTCTTTAGTGCGGTCCTTGGTCGCATGTGAGATTATCAGCCGCGTACCGGACTGGTTCCGGTAGCGGCAGGAATGGGGAGGACATCAACATGCGGACCAAGTCATGGACGTGGCGGCTGGGGATGGGTGTAGCGGCGCTGGTGCTGGGAGCGACGTCGCTGCAGGCCGGCAGCGGGCGCGCGGCGCTGCTGTGGGGGACGGCCGGCAACGATGTGCTGATCGGCGCCGACGACGATAACCAGGACAACGCCGCCATTCATCCACCAGGCACCGCCGCCGACCAGAGCCTCAAACGTGCTGACATGCTGTTCGGTATGGAAGGCGACGACCTGTTGATAGGGCTGCTTGGCGATGACTATCTTGATGGCGGCCCAGGCGACGACGTGCTGGTTGGTGGTACTGAGCAGGGTGTCGCTCCGAACTCCGATCTCCAGGTTGGGGGCGATGGCAACGACGTCGCGGTGTGGGCGGGCGGTGATGGCAGCGACGCCTTCGCCGGCGGCGCGGGTCTCGACGCCATCGTGTTCGCCGTGATCGACCGGGACGGCGCCAACGTTCCCACGGTCCAGATGGTAAACACCGGCTATGGCGAGCGCCCAGCGGTCACAGCCAATCTGACGGGCGCTCCAGGCTTTTGCACCATCGACCCGGCGCCGGCTGGCTCCGGCTACGAGTGGCTGGTGCGCTTCGTGCGCCGCACGGATAACGTGCTGCTGGTCACCGTGCGCGTCCAGAGCGTCGAGCAGGTGTTCTGCGCATCTCGGGCCGGCGGCGGCGCCGAGTGGGCCGATCTGACGAGCTACAGCGGCGGCGAGCTGCGCCCGGTGACGCTAGACCGAATCCGTGAGCTCAACCCGTTGGCCGGCGCTATGGTGCGCTAACCTGCCACCGCCAGGAGACCACGGCACACGGGCCGGTTTCACGCCGGCCCGTGTTCGCCAGTTTCGCGAATCGAGGCAAAGCGGGGGTGCAGGCGATGTCGCTCCGCACCAGACTGTTGGTGGCGATGGGCGTGATGGTCGTTACGGCTGTCGGGCTGGCCGGTTGGCTGTCGTCCACCCGGCTGGATGCCGGGGCGCGCCGCGAGGTCGCCACCCAGGCGCGCGCACGGACGGCGCAGGCCCGGGCGCTGTATCTGCAGCGTGCCGCTACGCTGTCGGCAGAAGCCGAGTCCATCTCGCTGTATCCTGCCGTGATCACCGCGATCAGCGATGGCAATGCCGCACCGTTGCTCACCTGGTCAGGCGAGGTCAGCCGGCGTCAGGGGGTCAGCGTGACGGTGGTGGACGCCGGCGGTCGGGTGATCGCGCGCGGCCATGCGCCCAACCAGGCCGGCGACGTGCTCACCGGGCGGGCCGAGGGTCTGCAGCGCGCGCTGGCCGGCGATCGGCTGAGCGGCACGGAGTCCGGCGATGAGCTAGGTGTGGCGCTGCGCGGCTACGCTCCGGTGCTGCGCGAGGGCCGGGTCTCCGGGGCGGTGATGATTGCCCAGCCCTGGGATGATGCCTTCCTCGCAACCCTGGCCGGTGACGGCGCGCGGGTGTTCGTGGCGGATGGGTCACTGGTAGGCAATCAGGAGTGCGGGACGCCACGGGCGGGGGCGGTGTCCTGTTCGTTCACTGTCCCGGCGCCCTCCGGCCGGCCGGCCGCCTCGCTGATGGTGACGTCATCGCTGGCGGCCGTGGACCAGGCACGCGCTGATGCCCGGCGCCGGCTGTGGTTGGTCGCTCTGGGGGTGCTGCTGGCCGGGGGCGCCGGCGCGGCTGCGCTCGCTACCAGCTTGACCCGTCCGTTGCGAAGGTTGACTGATGCCGCCGGTGTGATAGCGGCGGGGGACTACAGTCAGGGTGTGGCCGCGGCAGGGCGGGACGAGATTGCTACGCTGGCCCGGGCCATGGAGCGGATGCGCGTTGAGATCGGCCGGGCCAGGGCCGCGCTCCAAGAAGAACGCGACACGCTCAATGCCGTCCTTGGCGCAACCGACGACGGCATCCTCATGCTTGATCCCTCTGGCATGGTTGCGTTCGCAAACGACCGATGGTCCGCGCTGCTTGGCGGGCCAGACCTGGGACACGCCGGTGAACTGGCGATCGCCGCCGGCGAGAGCGGCACGCTTGCCGGCGCAATTGACCGCTGGCGCGAACACAACAGCCAGATAGCACGGGCGGACTGCGAGCGGTTTGAGCCGTACCAGCGATTCCGGTGCTACTCCGCGCCGGTGCGACGGCATGACCGCTATGCCGGCCGTATCATCGTCCTCCACGATGTAACGCGTGAGTCGGAGGTGGAGCGGGTGCGCACGGCGCTGATCTCGACCGTATCCCATGAGCTGCGCTCACCCCTGACCGCAATCACGGGCTACATCGACGCGCTGCTGGACGGCGGTCCGTGGGACGGCGCGACCACCCGTGAGTTCCTGCAGATCATCGCGGATTCCGCTGAGAAGCTATCCGGGCTTGTGGAAAGCCTGCTGGACGCCGCCAAGCTGGAGGCGGGCGTGTTGGGGCTGGAGCGCGAGCCCGTACGCGTCGAGCGCATTGCGCAGCAGGTGGTAGCGCAGCGGCGGGCGCTGTTCCCCTCGCATCACTTGGCCGTCGTTGCCGGTTCGAGGTTGCCGCTGGCGGACGCCGATCCGCTGCGCGTCGAGCAGATCATCTCCAACCTTGTCGATAATGCGATCAAGTACAGCCCGGATGGCGGTGC
>WBZO01002173.1_pt1 | contig 26537 bp, 24 predicted proteins | sample 5204261 | NCBI WGS metagenome assembly WBZO01 (sample SAMN12412400, study PRJNA552823) | activated sludge metagenome | isolation source: activated sludge from anammox sidestream of wastewater treatment plant... | place: USA: North Carolina | collected 2017-09
CGGCCGAGGGCTGACGAAAATTCGAAGTCTCGTCGAGGGCCTGCAAAATCTCGCAGAGATGTGACGAATGATCAGGGCCTGGCCCGTGCCAGTCACCTCCCGGCCGCTCGGGCGTTTCTTGATTTGCTCGGGCGCGGCGAGCACACTTCTCCGCGGTGAACAGTGTCCGCGCTGGCGACGTGATCGCCGGGAAATTCCGGATCGAGCGCGTCCTCGGCGAAGGCGGCATGGGGTACGTCGTCGCCGCGCGCCACCTGCAGCTCGGACAGATGGTCGCGCTCAAGTTCATGCGCGACGAGGTGTGCACGCCCGAGTACAAGAGCCGCTTCCTCCGCGAGGCGCGCAACACGGTCCGCCTCAAGAGCAAGCACGTCTCGCGCGTCCTCGACGTCGGCTCGACCGAGGGGGGCGCTCCTTACATGGTGATGGAGTACCTCGAGGGCACGGACCTCTCGGACCTGCTCCAGAAGCGCGGACCTTTCCCCGTTCACGAGGTCTGCGAGTACGTCATCCAGGCGTGCGAGGCGATCGCCGAGGCGCACGGTCACGGCATCGTGCACCGCGACCTCAAGCCGGCGAACCTTTTTCTGACCCGCGGCAGCGGCGGCGAGCCGGTGGTCAAGGTCCTCGACTTCGGCGTGTCGAAGGTGCTCGATCTCGGGCTCGACGACGACACCAGCCCCGGCGGCCGGCCACGGCGAGGCCACGATCCGGACAGCGTGGTCACGAAGGCGAGCGATCTCCTCGGCTCTCCGAGCTACATGGCCCCGGAGCAGGTCGTCTCCGCGCGCGACGTCGACGCGCGGACCGACGTCTGGTCGCTCGGCGTCATCCTGTTCCGCCTGGTCAGCGGCAAGCCGCCGTTCGGCGGCACGTCTCTCGGCGAGCTGATCCAGAACATCATGCACGGGCCCATCCCGAACCTGCGCGAGGCGCGGCCCGACATCCCTCCCGGGTTCGAGCACGTGGTCGCACGGTGTCTCGAGCGGGACAAGGAGCGACGCCTCGGCGACGTCATCGAGCTCGCGCGCATGCTCGCGCCGTACGCCGGACCGGTCGCGACGCCTTCGCTCGAGCGCATCGCCATCCTCGGCCCGGCCCTCGTCGCGGCCGTGCCGCGGCAGACGCGCACGACCAATCCTTCGGTATCGAACGCGCGGAGCGCCTGGACGACCGCGCCCACGGCATCGGCGGTCGAGGGGCCTCGGCCGACCTCCGCCTTCGTCTCGAACCTCCTCTGGGCCGGTCTCTTCCTGGCGGTCGTCGGCGTCGCGTTCCTCACGGTCATCAAGCTGACGGCGCCGAAGGCGAACGCCGAACGCGCGAGCGTGGCGCCGGTCCCGCCGCCGCCGGCGACGATCGTCGCCGCCCCCGAGACCGCGACCACGAGCATCCCTCCGCCCCCCACGACCGGAACGGCGTCCTCAGCCGCGGTGCTCACGGCAGCGCCGGTCACGCAGCCCCCGGCGGCGCACCCGCGTCCGAGGACGAAGGCGACGGCCACGGCCGCCGCGACGACCACCGCCGCGCCGTCGACGGCCGACATCCCGGCGACACGCGAGTGACGATCCTCCGTACCTTCGTCGAGGACGGCCGCTCGCTCGCGCTGCGTCGGAGGAAGGACGCGCTCGAGCTCGTGCTCGGCAACGTCGTCCTCCTCTCGAGCGCGGCCCTCGAGACCGAGCGCGACTTCGGCCGGCTCGCGCGCGAAGCGATCGGCTCCGACCCGCGCCCGCGCATCGTCGTCGGCGGGCTCGGCTTCGGGTCGACCGCGCGCGGCGTGCTCGACGTCGCGCCGGAGGGCGCCCAGGTGATCGTCGTCGAGAAGCTGGAGGCGGTGATCGACGTCGCTCGTCACGAGGCGGCCGACCTCGCGGCCGGCGTGCTCGACGATCCACGCGTGGAGCTCGAGCGCGCGGACGTGGCGGACGTGATCGCGCGCGAGAAGGACCTGGCCGCGATCCTCCTCGACGTCGACAACGGTCCGGAGTGGGCGAGCTTCCGCACGAATGCCAGGCTCTACGCCGATGCCGCGCTCGTGCGTGCGCGCGAGGCCCTGCGTCCGGGGGGGATCTTCGCCGTCTGGAGCGGCTATCCCGCCGATCCTTTCGTGGCGCGCCTCCGCCGGGCCGGGTTCGTCGCCCGCATCGAGCCCCTGCGCGAGCGCGGTGTCGTTCGCGCGCGGGCCTACGTCGGCGTCAAGCGCTGATCGACCCCTTCGCTACCCGTCGAGGATGGCTGGGGATTCCAGTCCTATCCGGACCGCGATGCGCTCGTCACACGGAAGACACGCAAGCCGCGGACGAAATGAGTAGCTTCCGCAGCGAGGAATGAAGGAAAAGAACCAGCGAAACACCGAGAACATGCCGCTGCCCAGGAGGGCCCGCTGATGGGGATCCAGGACGTCATCCGCTTCTTCTTGCCACGAGAAGATCACTTCTATGACTTCCTCGAGAGGCAAGCGGCGGCTGCACACGAAGGGGCCAAGGCCCTCTCGAAGTTCTCGACCAACGGGACGACCGCCGCGCAGGCGCGCGACGCCGTCCAGAAGATCGAGCACGAGGGCGACCGCATCGTCCACGAGATGGAGGAGGCGCTCGCGAAGACCTTCGTGACGCCCATCGACCGCGAGGATCTCCAGAAGCTCTCATCGGAGCTCGACGGCGTCCTCGACCTGACGAACGGAGCCATCCGAGCCTGCGTGATGCTCGGCGTCGACAAGCCGACGGAGCCGATGTCGAAGCTCATCGACATCATCGTCCGCGCGACGGCGAAGCTGAACGAGACGATCCCGAAGCTGCGGAAGCACCAGTACTCGGACATCGTCACGGACGCGCGCGAGCTGCGGAAGATCGAGAAGGAGGCCGACGCGGTCTACCGCGACGCCATCTCGAAGCTGTTCCACGACGTGAACGACGCGAAGGTGCTCATCCGCGAGAAGACCGTCCTCGAGGACCTCGAGAACGCCATCGACCAGTGCGACTCGATCGCCGACACGCTCGCCAACCTGGCTGTAAAGCATGGTTAGTCTGCTCATCTGCGTCATCGTCCTCGCCATCGTCTTCGACTACATCAACGGGTTTCACGACGCCGCGAACGCCATCGCGACCGTCGTGTCGACGGGAGTGCTGCCGATCCGCACCGCGGTCATCCTGGCGGGCCTCCTCAACTTCTTCGGCGCGGTGACGGGCACCGCCGTCGCGAGCACGATCGCGAAGGGCTTCGCCGACCCGGGCGACGTCACCCAGGCCGTCGTCCTCGCCGCGCTCATCGGCGCGTGCGCCTGGAACATCATCACCTGGTGGTACGGCATCCCCTCGAGCTCGTCGCACGCGCTCATCGGTGCGCTCGGAGGCGCGGTCGTCGCGCACGCCGGCGTCGACCACTTCAAGTGGACCGCGTTGAAGCAGAAGGTGCTCGTCCCGCTCGTCGCGTCGCCGACCATCGGGTTCGTCGTCGCCTTCATCCTGATGATCCTGCTCGTGTGGGCGGTCCGTCGGATGAGGCCGCAGACGGTGCACCGCGGGTCGCGCCGGCTGCAGCTGATGTCGGCCGGCATGATGGCGTTCGCGCACGGCTCGAACGACGCGCAGAAGTCGATGGGCATCATCACCCTCGCGCTCTTCGCCTTCGTCCAGGCGGGACATCACGTCGGTCTGCCCTCGTGGTTCCTCCCGCAGGACGACAAGCACATCCCGCTCTGGGTCGTCATCGCCTGCGCGAGCGCCATCGGTCTCGGCACGATGGCCGGCGGGACGCGCATCATCAAGACGATGGGCACGAAGATCATCCGCATCACGCCCCTCCAGGGGTTCGCGGCGGAGACCGCGGGCTCGCTCACCATCCTCGGCGCGAGCCACTTCGGCGTGCCCGTCTCGACCACGCACATCATCAACGGCTGCATCATGGGCGTCGGCGCGAGCAAGCGCGTCAGCGCGGTGCGCTGGGGCGTCGCCACGAACATCCTCATCGCCTGGGTGCTCACCCTCCCGCTGAGCGGGCTGATGGCCTACCTGACGATGAAGCTGCTCGACGCGGTCATCTAACGCTTCTTCTTCGGCGGAGCGCCCGCCTCTACGCCCGCATCCGCGGCGGACGGGGGCTCGGGCTCGAGGAGCTTGCCCGTCGCCATGTCGACGACCCCGACGTCCCAGCGCTCGTCGGGGTCGCGGTGCTTCCGGTCGCAGAGCTCGGCGGTGCGCGCGCCCTCGAACCACACCTGGACGCACGCGAGCGGCCCCTTCTCGATGTGCTCGTCGACGTAGCGGACCGAGAGCGGGACCTTCTCGTCGGAGGGCGAAAGCTTCATGATCGTGTACGCGCTGAACCGCTTCACCTGGCACAGATCGGGCGGCTGCTTGTCGAGCGAGCATTCGCGCTTCCCCGCCTCCGCCGCGAGCGTCAGGCGCGGGAAGGTGTCCGGGTCGTCGCTCACGTCGAAGCCGGTCCACACGAGCTGGACGACCGCGTGCTTCGTCTTCGCCGGGGCCGCCGTCACCTCGACCTGGGCGACGCCCTTTCGACCGCTCTCGTCGGTCGCCTCGCCGCGGATCGCATACGTGCCGAAGACGTCGACGCGGAACTTCGCCCGGACCGGCCCCTTCTCGTAAGCGAGCTTCGCCGTCGAGCCGCCGGGCAAGTCCGACAACAAGAGCGATCGGTCCACGACCGCGAAGCGGCCGCGCGTCTCGACCGTCATCATGCAGTCGACGATGTCGCCGGGCTGCGCCTCGACCTTCGTCGTCCAGTCCTTGCTCTCGCCGGTCCGGCATCGCACCTGCGTGACCGGCGGATCCCCGCACGTCTCCGCGCGCGTCTCCTCGACGTAGAACTTCACCGGCTTCTCGATCCGAGGAACGAAGACGGCCTCGTGCGGAGCGCGATCGCTCGCGCGCGCGACGCAGCCCTCGCCCCGCATGGTCTCGCGCACCCAGACGTGGACGAACCCCGTGCTCTCGACGACCTTCGTCATCTTGACGTCGACGGCGTCCCTCGAGTCCGGCACCGCGAGCAGGAGCATCGAGCTCGACGTGTCGAGCGTCGCGGGCATCGGCGGCTCTTGGCCGTCGCGCCAGGCGTTGCGCCAGTCCTCGACGCTACGGACGACGTAGTAGCCGCCGCGGATGCCGTTGTACGTGTCCTGCGGCGGCCGGCGCAGCTTCACCGGGTCGCCTTGCAGCCCGCCGCTCTTGTCGCCGACTCCGAGGCGGTACACGCTGACCGACGGCGCCGTGCTGCAGGCGCCGGTGAGCGCGACAATGGCGAGGAACGTTCGCGTGCGCATGGGCCGCGGCGATGATACGACGCAGCCGGAGCACGACAACCTTGATCAACGACCGCTTCACCGCGAGGGTCATCGGCCTCGTCCTCATCGTTTTTTCGGCGCTGATCGACGCCTCGTTCTTCATGTTCTCGAAGCCCGAGGCGAAGGCGAAGCCGGGCTTCGCGTTGATCGTGATCGTGCCTTCGCTGCCGTTCGTCGCGATCGGGGCGTGGCTCCTGCGGCGAGCGGAGCGGATGAAGGACGCCGACTGACGCGGGGTCGTCGCGATCAGTCGACGGCGTCGCGCGCGCAGCGGAAGCCGATGCTCGCGTTGCCCGCGTTCGCCGGATACGGGAGGCGAAAGGTCGTCTTCGCCGCGAGCGGGGAGTAGTCCCACGATCCGCCGCGGAGCACGCCACGGTTGTTCTGTGGCGTCGGCACCTTCGGATCGACGATCTCTCCGCCGTCGGGCGTGGCGCGGTACGGCTCGAAGCCGTCGGCGACCCATTCCCACACGTTGCCCGCCATGTCGAGCGCGCCGAACGGGCTCTTGCCGTCGGGGGCGGAGCCGACCTCGCTCGTGCCCGCGCGCTCTGCGCACGCACCGGTCATGGTGGAGACGACGGCCGTGGTGCACGCCGTCGGTGCGGCGTTGCCCCACGGCCACGCGCGGCGGTCGTCGCTGCGAGCCGCGTACTCCCATTCCGCCTCCGTCGGCAGCCGCTTGCCGACGAACGCGCAGTACTTCTCGGCCTGCGCGCGATCGACGCAGTTCGCCGGGTGTCTCGGCCGGTCCTTGCCGTTGCAGCCGAACTCGTTCTGCGGGACCTCCGGTCCGTGGACGCTCCCGGGCGTGCAGACGCCCTCCTCGATGCACGCGGCGTAGGCCTCGGCGGTGACCTCGGTGCGATCGATGGTGAACGCATGCGAGATGCGAACGCGGTGGGACGGGCCGTCGCCCTTGCCCTCGAAGTCGACGCCCATGGTGAAGCTGCCTGCGGGGACGCTGACCATGTCCGTGAGGAAGGGCTTCACGTGCACCGAGGGCTCGTCGGGCCTCGAGGGCGCCGGCGAGGGGGACGGGAGAGGCGAGGCCGACGACGAGGCCGGGGGCGGAGGCGCCGGCGCGTCGGAGGCCGAGCTCGCGATCGTGGTGGCCGTCTTCGAAGCGGTCCCTCCGGCGAGCTTCACGGCGATCACCGCGACGGCGATCGCGGCGAACGCCCCGGTGGCGATCCAGGCTCGCGTGCCGCTGCGCTCCGGCGCGGGCGCGGGCGCAGGCAGGGGGGGCGTCGCGGCCACCGTCGCGGCCTCGGCGTGCGGGCGGACGCTGGGCGGGGCGGGCGTGAGCTCGGGGACCGCCGCGAGCAACGCGTCCCAGAAGGCGCGTGCGCCTTCGTACCGTCGCTTCGGATCGACGGAGAGCGCGCGCTGGAGGACGGCCTCCACCGCGTCGGATACCGCGACGCCGCGCGCCCGCAGCGTCGGGCGCTTCTTGATGTCGCTCGTCGCGAGGTAGAGGTCGGTCTCGTCGGCTCCGTCGAGGGCGGGGCGGCCGGACACCATCTCGACGAGCGTGAGCGCGAGCCCGTAGACGTCGGTCGCGGGGCCCACCGGACCGTACGACCGCTTGAAGTGCTCCGGTGCGCCGTACCGCGGGGCGAAGAGCGGCTCGCTGCTCGTCCCGAGACGGGACGCGAGCACGAACTGGGTCAGCTTGACCCGCGTGCGGCCGTCGGACTTCGCGAGCCAGAGGTTCGCGGGTCTCACGTCGCCGTGCGCGACGTCCATTGCGTGCGCGGCGCCCAGCGCGCGCACGGCCGGCTCGAGGATGGTGAGCGCCTCGCCGATCGAGCGCGTCGCGCCGGCGCCCTCGGCGAGGTGCGTCTCGAGCGACTGTCCCTCGAGCCACTCGAAGACGCAGAACGGGACCCCATCGCTCACGCCGTGCGCGAGCAGACGCTCGGCATCGGCGCTCGCCGCGGAGACGCGCGCGAGCAGCGTCGCCTCGGAGGCGAACGTCGCGAGCGCATCGTCGAGCGCGGCACCGGCGAGCCCGTCCGGGACCGCGAGCGCCCGCACCGCGACCGGCGCACCGGTCTCGACGTCGCGTGCGCGGTAGACGAACCCGGAGGTGCGTCCCACGCCGACGGTCGCCTCGACGCGGAAGCGACCGTCGAGGAACGTGGAGGCGAGCTCGCCCGCCCTCAAGCGGCCCTCTCCGCGCCGACGAGATCGAGGGTCGGCACCGCGAGCCTCGCCCCCGCGCGATCCACGACGTCGATGCACGCGAGGAGCAGCTCCTCCTTGATCCGGGCGAACTCAGCGGCGTCGAGCGTCTCGACGGAGGCGGAGACGTCGACGTCGAGCGACGATTCGCCGATGGCCGACATCCGGACGAAGACGTCCTCCTTGCGCAGCGATGCGTGCCCCTCGAGCATCTTCCGGATGCCGTCCGTGACGGCGCGGACCTGAGCGGTCGTCGTGCTCCGGGCGAGTCGCAGCTTCGTCGAGAAGCGGATGCGGTCGCGTGGTCCGAGCGACTCGATGCGCATGTCGGCGAGCTTCCCGTTCGGGATGATGATCAACGTCCGTTCGACCGTCCGCAGGCGCGTCGAGCGCAGCCCGATGTTCTCCACCGTGCCCTCGATGTTGTCGACACGGACGATGTCTCCCACGCGGAACGGCTGATCGGCGAGGATCGAGATCGAGCCGAAGAGGTTCTCGACCGTCTTCTGTGCGGCGAGCGCGAGGGCGACGCCGCCGATGCCGAGCCCCGCGACGACCGTCGTCACCGGGTATCCGAGCTCCGAGAGCGCGAACATCAGGGCGAAGGCCACGACGACGAAGCGTCCGAGCTTCACCAGAACCGACGTGAGCGAGCGCACGCTGGGCCGCGAACGTGCCCAGTCCGCGGACACCACCTCTTCGCCCGCGAGCGCGACCGTGCGCAGGAGGGCCCAGAAGAACGCGATGTAGCCCAGGGCCTTGAGCAGGTGCAGGACGAGATCCTCGGCTCGGACCGTGAGCGCGAGGTGGGGCGTCGCGAGCGTGAACACCACGAGCGCCCAGGCGAGCGTCGTCGGCTGCTTCAGCCGGGGCAGGAGGCGCGGGGCCCACGCGTGGCGGCGGAGCAGGCGCGAGACGAGTCTCCCCGAGAGCCACGTGAGCAACCGGCCCACGGCAAGACAGAGCGTGGCGAGGATCGGGAGCGCGATCCACTGCCAGTAGTAGAGGGCCTTCGGACCCTGGACGAGCAGCGGTGCCGGCAGATGCTCGCGGAGCCAGCGATCGTGCAGCGACGCGTACAGCGCGTCGACCTGCTGCACCGTCGACTGCGAGAACACCCATCGTGCCTCGTCCTCCGGCGAGCGCGACTCGTGACGCACGATGCGGATCGCGACCGGGTGCCCCCTACGGTCGACGATCCTGCCGAGCTCCTCGGTGCCGGCGGGGAGCCCGTCGGTCGGCCGCCCCTGGGCGCTGGGCGAGAGCAGCTCCGGATCGACGAGGAGCCGCTGGCTCAGGACCGCCTCGAGCTTGCTGGCGAGCTCGGCGGCGCGCTTCTCGTGTCCCTTCGGAACGTCGAGGTACCTCGCGGCGTCCTGGTAGCGCCCGCGCTGCGCGAGGTCGAAGTACGCGCGCATGCTCGCGCGAGGGGAGTCGGCCGCCTCCTCCTCTTCGCGGTCACCGTTGACGGCCGCGCTCGATGCCGGGGCCGCAGCAGCCGGCGGCGCCTTCGCTTGGGCCGAAGCCCGGGCGAAGCCCGACAGCACGAGCATCGCGAACAGGGCGGCGACGAGCGTGTGCCACGGGGCCGGAAGGCGGACCACGCGCCCTCCTTAACATCGCTCGCGCCCGGAATACAGATCGGCGACGAGCACGAGCGCGGACCGCTATCCTGGCAGCGTGACCGTCCGCATGGACCTCGGGAGGCTCGAGACGATGAGCGAGGCCGAGCTCGCCCGCACGCTCGAGATCGCGCCGGACCGACTGGCGGACTTCGCGCGCACCATCGTGCAGAGCCCGACGTCGACCATCGAGCCCGCGAGCGTCCGCGCGGACTCGCTCGGACGCCGCGCCCTCGCGGGGCTCGGCGAGCAGACCGCGGCGCGGGGCATCGCCGGCGGCCTCGACATCGACAGGACGATCGGCGAGGGCGGCATGGGCGTCGTGCGTCTCGCGACGCAGCGCTCGCTCGGCCGCAAGGTGGCGGTCAAGACGCTCCGGCCGAACACGAGGACGGAGGAGGCCACCCTGCGGCTGCTCCGCGAGGCCTGGGTGACCGGATCGCTCGAGCACCCGAACATCGTGCCGGTGTACGACCTCGGGCTCGATGCCGATGGGTCGCCGATCATCGTCCTCAAGCGCATCGAGGGCGTCGAGTGGGCGACGCTCATCGCCGATGCGGACGCGGTCCGCGAGCGCTTCGGCGCCTCCGATCTGCTCGAGTACAACCTCCGCATCCTCATCCAGCTGTGCAACGCGGTGAGCCTCGCGCATGCACGCAAGGTCCTGCACCGCGATCTCAAGCCCGAGAACGTGATGATCGGCCGCTTCGGCGAGGTCTATCTCGTCGACTGGGGAATCGCGGTGAGCCTCGATGCCGATCCGAGCGGGCGATTGCCGCTCGCGTCGGAGGCGAAGGAGATGGCGGGCACGCCGGCGTACATGGCGCCGGAGATGCTCGGCGCGATGGGGCGGCTCTCCGAGCGGACGGACGTGTACCTCCTCGGCGCCATCCTCCACGAGATCCTCACCGGTGCTCCACCCCACCGAGGCGACAACTTCCGCGAGATGGCGGTGTCGATCCTGCTCTCCTCCTTCGACTATCCGGCGAGCTCCCCGCGCGAGCTCGTCGAGATCGCGCGGAAGGCGATGAGCCGCGAGGCCTCCGCGCGCTTCGCGAGCGCCGACGAGCTGCGGCTGCGGCTCGAGGCATACCTGCAGCATCGCGGCTCGCTCGCGCTCTCCGACGAGGCGAATCGACGGCTCGCCGAGATGCGTGCGGTGGCGGGCGAGGCCGAGGACGAGGACGCGCGCGCGCGCCTCTACCAGCTCTCGGCCGAGGCGCGCTTCGGCTTCCGGCAGGCGATCATCGCATTCGGCCAGAACGAGGCCGCGCGGGCGGGCCTGCGCGAGACGATCGAGACGTTGGTCGTCTTCGAGCTGGAGCAAGGCACTCCGGAAGGCGCCGCTGCGGCGCTCGCCGAGCTCGAGTCTCCTCCTCCCGAGCTCGCGGCCAGGGTGCGCGAGGCGCTCTCGAAGAGGGAGGCCGACAAGAAGCGCGTCGCCGAGCTCGAGGTCATCGGCGCGGAGCTCGATCCGTCGGTCGGCCGGCGCACGCGGATGATCGTCACCGCGATGCTCGGCGTCGTCTGGACCGTGGCGCCCGAGCTCCTCGGGTGGCTGCACCGGACGCACCCCGAGACGCGGCCGCACGTCATGTACCTGTTCACGGTCAGCATCGCGGCTCTGGGCTTCGGCGCGGTGCGGTGGGGGCGCGAGTCGCTGCACAAGACGGCGGTCAACCGGCGGATCATCGCGACGGGGATGCTGCTGTTCGCGACGCAGCTGCTCCTCGAGGTCGGCGCGACGGTCCTCGGCCTCCCCCTCGCGCCGACCCTCGTCATGCACCTCCTCGTCTGGTCGGTGATGGGCGCCATCGTGACGGTGTTCATCGAGCGCAAGCTCTGGCCGATGACGATCGTGATGATGGCCGGGTTCATCTTCGCCGCCGCACGGCCGGAGCTCGTCTGGCACACGATGTCCTTCGTCGACTTCGTGTTCCTCGTGAACGTCCTCGTCGCCTGGACGAACGTCGCCGAGGACCGCGAGCACACGAAGCGCGTCCGGGCCGCGCGCGCTGCGCGACGTAGGCCAAGGTAGGCGTCACTCCTTCGTCTCGAAAGACGGAGAAAGAAGGATCGGGCGCGAGCCGACGGCATCCTCGCGGCCGGAGGGAACATGCGTCACGTCACTCGACCTTCGGGAGTCCTCGTCCTGGCTGCCTTCTCCGCGCTCGCCTTCGCATGCGGATCGGCCAAGGAGCGCGACGGGTTCGGCGACGGCACCAGCGCGACGCAGCCGTCCGGGGATCCCGGCGCGCCCGGCACCTCGGGCCAGCTCGGATCGTCGAGCGGCGCACCGACCCCGGGAGACGGCGAGAAGTGCGCGGCGGAGACGGTGAAGGCGACCCGCGCCGAGGTCGACGTCATCGTCCTCATCGACACGTCGGGATCGATGAGCGAAGAGACCAACCAGGTCAAACAGAACATCAACGCCTTCGCCCAGAAGATCGGCTCGACGGGGCTCGACTACACCGTCGTGATGATCGCCGAGAAGCCGCAGAGCCTCCCGTTCATCCCGCCCGGCTTCCAGCCGCCCGGCATCTGCGTGCCCGCGCCGCTCGGGGGAGCGAGCTGCGCCGACAACCCGCCGCTGTTCCACCATCTGAACGAGGCGGTCGGCAGCACCGACTCGCTGCAGATCATCCTCGACAAGTACAACGACTACGAGAAGTGGCTGCGGCCGAGCGCCTACAAGGTCTTCATCGAGGTCACGGACGACAACTCGTCGCTCGGGTGGCAACAGTTCGAATCGCAGCTCTTCGCGAAGGACGGCGGCAAGCACTTCGGCGACGCCACCAAGCGCCGCTACATCTTCAACAGCATCTGCGGATGGAAGCGGAACACCGCGCTGCTCTCGAGCGACAAGTGCGGGAGCGCCGAGAACACCGGTGACCAGTACCAGAACCTGAGCAAGCTCACCGGAGGCACGGTCGACGCGGTCTGCGAGACGGACTACTCGAGCGTGTTCGACAACATCGCGAAGGGCCTCGTCACCAAGCTCGGCTGCGAGTTCGCCTTCCCGAAGGCGCAGTCCGGACAGACCGACCCCTCCGCGGTCGTCGTCAACTACACGGCCGGAGGCCAGACGACCCCGAAGGCGCTCACGCAGGTCACCGACGCGACCAAGTGCGGGTCGATCCCGGACGCGTGGTACTACGACGACAACGCCAACCCGACGAAGATCCTCTTCTGCCCGACGACGTGCACGACGGCCGGCGCCGATACGGGGGGGAAGGTGGAGATCGCGGTCGGCTGCAAGGCGCCGCCGCCGAAGTAGCGGATCAGTCCTCGCGGCGCTGACCGCCGAAGACCCGGAGCGCGAAGTACAGGAGCTGGAGGACGGCGGTGATCGTCGCCGCCACGTAGGTCGCGGCCGCGGCCTTGAGGACGCTCCCGACGCCCGCGAGCTCGTGCGGAGCGAACACGCCGGTCTGCGCGAGCGCGCCGTACGCGCGTCGCGACGCATCGATCTCGACCGGCAGCGTCACGACGGTGAACGCGACGAAGCCCGCGAAGACGAAGACGCCGATCTGCGCGACGCCGAGCCACCCGAGCATGAGCCCGAACATCACCATGAGCACGCCGAGCTGCGTGCCGACGTTCGCGACGGGCACGAGCTTCTGCCGGACGCGCATCGGCCAGAAGCCGTGGGCGTCCTGGATGGCGTGACCGGCCTCGTGGGCCGCGATGCCGGCCGCGGCGACGGAGCGGCCCCAGTAGTTGTCCTCCGAGAGCCGGAGCGTTCGCGTCGTCGGATCGTAATGGTCGGTCAGAAACCCGTGGCTCGGCTCGATGCGGACGCCGGCGAGCCCGCTCGCGCGGAGCACGAGGCTCGCGACGTCCGCGCCGGACATCCCGGACCTCAGCGGGACGTTCGCCTGCGAGCGCACGGCCATGGTCACCCAGGCCTGCGCGGCGAGCCCGAGCACGAGGCTCACGCCCATGACGAGCAGGTAGAGCGGATCGTAGAAGTACATCTGTCTTGCCGTGACCATAAGGCTGCGGCAACGCGGTGCAACGGACGCGCTCTCTCGCGGCGTCAGCGCAGCGTGCAGGTCACGCGCGCCGTGAACGTCTGCGAGGGCGACGACATGAACGTCAGCACCTCGACGGTCGAGCTCGGTCCGACCTCGACCGTCTGCGGCTGCGGAGCGATGTCCGTCGCGACGGTGCACATCGCGGGCTTGGAGCAGCCGTTCCTCAGGATGACGACGTGGTTGTAGCCGAACGGGATGTACCGAGCCTCGGTCGACACCGCGACGCACGCCGGCACCGTCGAGGTTCCGGCATCACCGCCGGCGAGGGCGAGCAGCAGCGCGACACCGAACATCGTCTCATGAGGATGGTCACGTCTGGCCGCCGAGGCAAGCGCCGGCGACCTCCCATGGAACCGCAGCGCGCACGGCCGCCGCGCACTTGTCGTGCGCCCAGCGCATCGCCATCTCGAGGCCGCAGTCCATCGACGCGATCATCTGCGCCTCGGCGGCCGCCGCGGGCGCGGATGCGAGCACGTCGCGATCGACGACGCCCATGCCGACCGCCAGCGCCGCGCGAGCAGCGGCCTCGCTGGAAGGATCGCTCGCGCCGGCGGAGGCCGCCTCGAGGGCGCGCGTCGCGTCCGTCACGTCCTCCGTGGACGCGGCCCCTCGTGTCCAGCGATCGGCGACGTCGAGGAGATGCGCAAAGGGTTGCGCGAGTCGCGCATCGGCGACGGCGAGGTCCTCCGCTACACGCGCACAGCCGATCGCCGCGCGCACGAGGGCGATGTGCGCCACGCCGATCCGCGTCGCGATCCCGAGCAGCCAGTCGCCGCGCGGGCACTCGCGCCAGAGCGTCGGCCAATCCGCGGCGAAACGCGTGAGGCCGTCGATCACGTCGGCCTGCGCCCCGTTCGCGCGAAGCCAGGCGATCGGGTCGGGCTCCGACGTCATTCCCTCCATCCTACACGTGAGCACCAGATTTCGCGCGAGACGCCGCGGGGACGGCTCAAAGAAACGCATCTGTACCATTACTGCGCCCGGGTCGACGGAGGAGGTCGGGATGAAGCTCGCACGGATCGTCGCGTTCGCCGTTCTCGGGATCACCGCATGTGGAAGCGAGGCGGGAGCGCCTGCGCCCTCGGGCTCCGACGGGACCGAGCAAGGGCCGCCTGCGGCTGCTCCGGCGAGCACGTCGAGCAGCGATCCCGGCGCGGCGAGCAATGCGCCGGCTGCTCCTGCGCCGCTCGGCGCGCCGTACCCCGTCGTCCTGATCCATGGGATGGGCGGCTTCGGCACCCTCGAGGTCGGGCCCATGAAGGTCACGTACTTCGACGGTGTCGTCGCGGACCTCACGAAGAAGGGCGAGGCCGTCTACGCCACGCTCGCGCCGCCGTACGACACGAGCGAGGTCCGCGCGGCGGCCATCGCGAAGCAGATCGACGACATCCTGAAGCGCACCGGCAAGGCGAAGGTGAACCTCGTCGGTCACAGCCAGGGCGGCCTCGACGCGCGCGTGCTCGCGAGCCCGAACGGGCTCGGCTACGGCGACCGCATCGCGTCCGTCACGACGGTCGCGACGCCGCATCGAGGCAGCCGCATCGCCGACGTGAGCCTCGGCCTGCTGAAGTGGCTGCCGGCCGACGTCGTCGACAGCGTCACGGGCGGCTTCCTCGGGCTGCTCCAGAAGAGCGCGTACGAGCTGCAGAGCGATGCGAACCTGCGCGCGCAGGTGACGCTGCTGAGCGAACAGTACATGAAGGACGTCTTCAATCCGAAGTACGTCGACGACCCGCGCGTCTCGTACATGAGCTACGGCGGACGGACGAACCTCCGCACGGGCATCGGCGCGTGCGACGACGGCGTGTACCCGAACGATCCCACCGACGTCGACCTCGCGCAGGGCGGCCTCGGCGCGATGGCGCTCTTCCTCGAGGACGGGAAGGGGAAGGTCAACGACGGTCTCGTCACCGTCGAGAGCGCGAAGTGGGGGAAGTTCCAGCAGTGCGTCGCCGCCGATCACCTGAAGGAGGTCGGGCAGCTCGGCGCGCTCGCGGCCTCGTTCGATCACCTCGCGCTCTTCCGCTCGATCGTCGATCGGATCCGCAAGGCCGGCTTCTGATCGTTCGGCGGCGCGGCGGTCAGACGTGAGGCGGCTCCTCGCGGTCCTGTTCCGCGGGCCGCGCCAGCTTCTCCTCCAGGAAGCGCCGCGCGAGCCCCCGTCCGCCGAGCCCGAACGCGATCGCCGCGGCGAGCATCACGGCGCCGAACGCCACCATGAACGCGGTGAGGACGACCTGCCGGGCGACGTCGAGCTGCTCGAGCGCCATCGCCGCGGTCGCAAAGAGGAGGACCGCACGGACGAAGCCGCCGATCAGGCGCGCCGACGGCAGGCGCGCGTTGACCGCGGCGAGGAGCGTCGCGCGCCATACGAAGTTCGAGAGCGCGACCCCGACGAGGACGATCGCCGTCGCGATCACCAGCTTGGGCACGAGGCGGACGAGGTCCGCGACGAGGAGATCGGTCCCCGTGAAGCCGAGCGCGTGGAGGCCCGAGAGGAAGAACGCGATCCACACGAGCCAGAAGACGGCCTTGCCCACGATCCGCTCGGGCGCGGGCGCCCGCGCCTGCCTGAGGAAGGCCGCCGTGCCGGATCGCTCGAGGAGCGAGTCGAACCGAAGGAGGCGCAGCATCCGCTGGACGACGAGGGCCGAGAGCTTCGCGATCAGCCATCCGGCGACGACGATGAGGATCATCGCGATGAGCTGCGGGAGGAAGCGTTTCAGGAGCTCGAGGAAGTTGGTCCATGCCGAGCGGAGAACGGAGATCACGTCATCCATCGATCACCTCGTCGCGTCGCGAAGGAAGGCGGGGACGTCGGCCCTCGTCCGCACGAAGGCTTCGAACAGCCGATCATGATGCGCCTCGGCAGCCTCGGCCGAGACATCTCGAGTCTCCTCGAGGAACGTGGCGACGCGCCCCAGGTAGATGGGGAACAGCGCCGCGACGATTTGCGACGCGGGCAGTGCGCGCCGTCCTACGGCGACGAGCGCGGCCCACACGACATGCGCCCAGAGATCATCGTCGAGGCGGACCGGCGCGGCGGCGGCCGACGCTCGGAGGCTGCGGAGGAGGTCCGCGCCGAGGGCCGGCTCGAGGATCGGCGCGAGGTCTGCGACGCCTCGACCGAACGCGTCGCGGAAGGCGGCGACGTCGAAGGCGGGACGCTTGGAGGACGGTGGCACGGACGAGCCGATGCGCCTGGTCTCGGTCACGTGCTTCGCGTCGAGCCACCGCTGGTCGTCGAGCAGGCTCTCGAAGAGCGGGCCGACCACCTGCTGGAATGCTTCGCGCGCCCGGGGGCGGGATGCGTGCACCGGCTCCGTCAGGTCCGGCACCCAGACCTCGCCCACCACGCATGGATCGACCATCGCGCGCGCAGACAGCCAGAGGTCGATGCCCTCGTGCGCGAGCGCCTTCTCCCAGAGGTCCGCCTTCAGCGATCGCGCGGCGAACGTCCCGCTGCACGCGAACTGCGTGGCGACGGGATCGGCCAGCCTCCGCCCGTACGCGGCGCTCATCAGCGGAGCCACGAGCTGCGTGACGAGCGGGCGCTCCCAGGGTGAGCGAGCCGTCCGGGGCTTCACGTAGTCGCAGCCCTCGTCGAGCACGGCCCGCGCGAGCGTCGCCACCGTGTCCGCGGTCAGATCCCGCGCATCGGGAGCGACGACGACGACGGCGCGCGCACCGACGAGGTCGGCGGCGGCGAAGAGGAGCCGGAGCCCGCTGCCGCGGCCGGGCACGCCGTGGTACGGCGCACTGATCCGGTGGATCGTTCGGAGCGCGTGCGTGGTCACGACCGGAGCCGCGCCGGCCTCGTGGATGCCGCGCACGATCTCCCTGGTGGCGTCGTGCGAGCCGCCGTCTGCGTCGAGCACGAGGCATCTCTTCCGGGCGAGCGGGCCGGCGAACGCCGCGATCACCGCGCGCACGACGTCGCCGACGGTCTCGGCGTTGTCGAGGGTCGGGATCCCGGCGAGGACGTCGACCTGCCCGGCCGCGACGAGCGCGCGTACGAGCTCGTCCGGAAGGAGGGACGGACCCCGGGCGGGAGGACGCACCCGCGGCTCGGCGGCGGCGGCCGTCAGATCCATCGCAGGCGAAACCAGTAGTAGCCGTAGGGCCCGAGGGTGAGCAGATAGGGCGCCTGCCCGATGCGGGGGAAGATGCTCCCGCCGAACATCTCGACGGGGATCGCGCCGGCCCAGAGCGCGAGATCGAGCTCGGCGGCCTGCGCGGCCGACGAGAGGTTGCAGACGACGAGCACGGTCTCGCCGTCGTGGACGCGCACGTACGCGATCACGCGGTGGTTCGCCGGATGGAGGAGCGCGAACGCGCCGCGTCCGAACACCGTCGACGACTTTCGGACGTGGACGAGGCGCTTGGTCCACGTGAGGAGCGAGCTCGGGTTGTCCTCCTGCGCCGCGACGTTGATCGCCTGGTACCCGTAGACGGGATCGGCGATCACCGGCTGGTACAGGCGCTCCGGCGGCGCGGACGAGAACCCTCCGTTCGCCGTCGGCGTCCACTGCATCGGCGTCCGCACGCCGTGCCGATCGCCGAGGCGGATGTCATCGCCCATCCCGATCTCGTCGCCGTAGTAGAGGAACGGGCTGCCGGCGAAGGACATCAGGAGGACGTTCATCAGCTCGATGCGTCGCCGGTCACCCTCGAGCAGCGGCGCGAGGCGACGCCGTATCCCGAGGTTCAGCCGCGCGGCGGGATTCCGCGCGTACTCGTCCCAGAGGTAGTCGCGCTCCTCGTCGGTGACCATCTCGAGGGTCAGCTCGTCATGGTTGCGGAGGAACACGCCCCACTGGCAAGCCTCCGGGATCTCGGGGGTCCGCGCGAGGATCTCGACGAGCGGCTTCCGGTCCTCGAGCTGAATGGCCATGAACATCCGAGGCATGATCGGGAAGTGGAAGGCCATGTGGAACTCGTTGCCGTCGGCGAAGTAGGGCCTCACGTCCTCGGGCCACATGTTCGCCTCGGCGAGCAGGACCGTGCCGGGGTAGTCGGCATCGAGCCGCGCGCGCAGGGTCTTGAGGACGGCGTGGGTCTCGGGGAGGTTCTCGCACGACGTGCCTTCGCGCTCGCAGAGGTAGGGGACGGCGTCGACGCGGAAGCCGTCGACCCCGAGGTCGAGCCAGAACTTCATCGCTCGCCAGATCTCCTCGAGCACCTCGGGGTTGTCGAAATTGAGGTCCGGCTGGTGCGAGTAGAAGCGATGCCAGTAGTAGGACTTCGAGACCGGGTCCCAGGCCCAGTTCGACGTCTCCGCGTCGACGAAGATGATGCGCGTCCCCTCGTAGCGCTGCGGCGTGTCGCTCCACACGTAGTAGTCGCGACGCGGCGACGCGCGCGAGCTCCGCGCCTCGACGAACCACGGGTGCTGATCCGACGTGTGGTTGAGGACGAGCTCGATCAGCACGCGGAGGCCGCGTGCGTGCGCCGCCTCGAGGAAGGCGCGGAAGTCTTCGAGCGTCCCGTAGTCGGGATGGATCGCGGTGTAGTCGGAGATGTCGTAGCCGTCGTCGCGCAGCGGCGAGGGGTACATGGGCAGGAGCCAGATGCAGTCGACGCCGAGCGCCGCGAGGTGGTCGAGCTTGTCCGTCAGCCCGCGGAAGTCGCCGATGCCGTCGCCGTTCGAGTCGGCGTAGGCGCGCACGTGCAGCTCGTAGAAGACCGCGTCCTTGTACCAGAGCGGCTCGTCGCGTAGCGGCGTCATTCGGCGTCGGCCACGTTAGCAAGTCCGTCCATGAAGCCGGCGAAGAGGAGGACGCTCTACCGCTTCATGAGGCGGCGAGCCGCACGGCAGGGAGCGGGACGATGAGCGCACTCCGGTCGATGCGCTCCACCACCCGGTTCGCCGTGCGGCCGTGGGGACCGCGCATGCGCGTCGAGCTCTCGTGCGCTCCGACGACGACGATGTCCGCATCACGTCGCGCGGCGTGCGCCGCGATCGCGCTGACCGGATCGTCGTTCCCCGAGAGCACGGCGTCGGCGTCCACTGGAGCACGGCCTGCAAGCGCGTGCATCGTCGCCGCTCGTGCGTCGCGCAGCTTGCGGAGCGCGGCGCTCCCGAGCACCAGGCCGAAGCCGCGCGTGAAGGCGATCCCGCGGGGATCGACGTTGTGGAGGAGAAGGACGTGCGCGGACGATGCCGTCTCTCCGGCGAGCGAGACGGCGCTCTCGAAGGTCGGGAAGCGCTCGTCGGAGAAGTCGGTCGCCGCCACGAAATGGCCCGCGGAGCGCCGCGGCCGGGCGATGAGGACGGGGATGCGCGTGCGCCGGGCGACGCGGGCCCAGTGGCCGCCGTGTCCCCGCTCCGCGCCGGTCACGATGAGATCCGCTCCGAGCCGCACCGCGACATCCGTCGCGGCCTGGGTCGGATGCCCGATGCGCACGATGCGCGTTCCGATGCGTCCGCTCGCCTCGCCGTAGAGGCGATCGACGACGGGCGCCAGGCGCCCGAGCGGATGCGCTCCGTCGCCCGGCCGTCGCGAGAGGACGTAGAGCACGTGGACGTCGGCCCCGCGGCTGCGTGCGACGCTGCGCGCCCGCGCGAGGGCCCAGAGCGACGCAAGCGGGCGACGAGGATGGACCACCGCGAGGATGCGCGGACGGCGCGAGGGATGGATCCGGGCGAGGGAAGCTGCGGGCGTGAGGGATTCGATCACGAGGGCCTTTCTCCGGCGCGGGTGGACCCGTCGCAGGATGGTTGGAGGACGAGGGCGCCCGCACGCACGCACCTGCCGGGTCGGCGCCACGCGCGGCCTCGGAGCCGCGGGCGCCAGCGCGAGGATCACGCCGCGCGGGACGATCCAAGCATGACCGATCGGCCTTCTGGTTTCAAGTGAAACCGAATGATCGCGCGTACCTGTCACTTATAGTGACAAGAGATGTCGGCCCGCTCAGCCGGTCTCGTCCGCGAGGGGCGCGGGTGACGAGCGCTGGTTCTTGTAGATCTTGATCCGGAGCGTCACGAGGTAGGTCACGCCGCACGCGATGATCGCCGGCGGACCGAACGCCTTCCCGAAGACCTCGAACACGAGCGCGATCGCGGCGAGCGGTACGCCGCTCACGGCGACGAGCGACGAGCCGATCCCCACGACGGCGAACAGCGCGGGATCGAGCGCCGTCCAGCCGGCGAGGTTCATGAGCTTCGCGACGAGCGCGCCAGCGACCCCTCCGAGGTACATCGAGGGCACGAGCATTCCCGCCGAGCCGCGTCCGGCCATGGTGAGGCCCGTGGTGACGATCTTCCCGAGCAGCGCCAGCGCCACGAGCCACCACGCGCCGAGCTCGTCTCGGCCGAGGAGGATCGCCGAGAGCGTCTCTTCGCCCATCCCCAGCACGTGCTTGGGCGCCAGATCGGCGCCGTGGAAGAGGACGAGCGCGACGAGCCCGGCGGCGAGCGACGTGACGACCGCATGCCAGGCGGGCTTCACGCGGGCGACGAGGTCCTGGATGCGAGACAGCGCCATGCCGAAGCCGAGCGCGACCGGGACGGAGACGGCGACGGCCACCAGCGCCGCCGAGGCCAGCTCGGCGACCGAGTACACGGGCGAGTGCATCGGGCCGACGAAGAGCGGCTCGTAGTGGCCCTTCAGCCACGTGTTGAGCCAGTAGCAGACGACGCCCGCCCACAGCGCGTACGCGAGCTTGCGGTAGACGATTCGATCGCCGTACGCGATCTCGGTCGCGAACAGCGCGCCGGTGAAGGGCGCGCCGAGCAGCGTCCCGACGGCCGCGGCGATCCCGGCGAGCTGATACGTGCGCAGCTCGAACTCCGACCGGATGGCGAAGACGCGCGCGAAACCGGCGGAGACCGACTCGGCGATGAGCACCACCGGCGCCTCCATGCCGCCGGATGCCGCCGAGCCGAGCGTGAGCAGCGTGGCGACGAACTTCCGCGCGGCCAGCGAGAACGCGGGCAGGTCGTAGCGCGGCTGCGGATCGTCGCCCTCGCGCTCGTAGGTGATGTGGTAGTTCGCGAGCGCGGCGTCCATGCCGTCGCCGGCGACCGCGCGCCACTGCTCGCGTCGCATCAGGAGGCCGCGAACGAGCCCCGCGCCGACGAGCACGGCGAGCAGCACGGCGGCGCCCGTCCACGTCCGCTGCTCGGACGCGTGGAGCACGGGGGCGACGGTCGCGTGGACGGCCTGACGCAGCGCCGTGCAGACGGCCCAGACGCATACCGCCAGCAGGGTGACGAGGACGACGACGCGCGCGATCTGGTCCCACGAGTCGTGGAGCGCGCGTCCTTCCTCGTCGAGGCGCTCGAAGTGCTTGCCGCCCATGAGGCGGCCGATGATGTCACGCCCACATAGTTGGAGCACCAACTATGTGGAGCCCTCAGGCGCGGGGCTCCGAGCTCCGTCCGATACGTCGTGAGAACCAGGTGAAGCAGACGACCCCGACCACGTCGGCGGCGAAGTCGCGGATGTCCGACGTCCGCACGCGGGAGAAGCGCTGCAGGAACTCTTCGACGCCGAAGACCGAGAGCAGCGCGACGGCGGCGACGGAAACCCCGTGCGTGCGGACGACGAACGAGCGCCGGCCGAACGCGCCGTCGAGGAAGAACGCGAGCATCCCGGCGACGCTGCAGTGCACGAGCTTGTCGAACCTCTCGAGCGAGGGAGGGAGGAGCTCGCCGTATGCGAGGTAGGTGAGCAGCAGGGCGATCGCGACGGCGCCGCAGAACCCGGCCCACCAGGGCCAGGTGCGCGGGGCCGCGCGCTGCTCGCCTTCGCTCATCGCCGTCGAATATAACCTCGCGCGAGATGCGTACCGTCATCGTCGCTGCCGGCATCGTGATCGAACGCGGCAGGGTCCTCCTGTCGCGCCGCAAGCAGGGCGCTCATCTCGCCGGGCTCTGGGAGTTCCCGGGCGGGAAGGTCGAGGCGGGCGAGGACCCGCGTGCGGCGCTGGCGCGCGAGCTCGAGGAGGAGCTCGGGATCGCGACGCGCATCGGCGAGATCGTGGACGTGACGTTCCACCGCTACGACGACGCGGACAAGGCGGTGCTCCTCCTCTTCTTCGAGGCGGTGCGCGAGCCGGGCTCACCCGAGCCGAGCGCGATCGACGTCGCCGAGTTCGCGTGGTTCACGCCCGATGCGCTCGACCCCGCGACGTTCCCGCCGGCGGACGTCGCGGTGCTGGCGAAGGTGCGTGCACGGCTCGAGCGCGGCTAGGGCGTCAGCCGAGCATCGCCGCGGCCGCCTCCTGCGCCGTCGCGTGCGCGAGGAGGATCCCGTTGCGATGATGTCCCGTCGCGAGGAAGAGGCCGGGGAGCGGCGACGCGCCGACCAGCGGGCGGCCCTCGCGGCCGGGCACGTGCGGGCGGAAGTTGCACCACGTCTTCGAGAGCTCGGCGGTCCCGAGCGCCGGCGCCATCGCGATCGCCGATGCGAGGATGCGCTGCGCGCCCGCCGCGGTGACGCCTCGCACGTGGCCGACGTCCTCCATGGTCGAGCCGCAGATCACGCGCCCGTCCCCGCGGGGCACCACGTACGCGTGATCGCCGAAGAGGATCGTGCGCAGCTGCGGAGGGCGCTCTTCGAGCAGCACGAGCTGCCCGCGGATCGGCCGTACCTTCGGCAGATCGTCCGGCACTCCGGGCACGAGCGACGACCAGCTGCCCGCCGCGAGGAGCACCGCGTCCGCGCGGATCGTCTCGCGACCGTCGACGGCGACGCCGACGCAGCGGTCGCCTTCCCGTACGAGCGACGAGACGGTGGTGCCGGAGCGCACGACGATCCCCGCTCGCGAGACGGCGGCCACGAGCGCGCGCAGGAGCTGGGGCGGATCGACCTGCGCCTCGTCGGGGAACCAGGCCGCGCCGGCGACGTCGTCGCCGATCGCGCGCTCGACGGCGAGCGCCTGCGAGCGATCGAGCAGCTCGGCGCGTAGACCGCGAGCGCGCTGCCGCTCGACGCGCGCGCGCGCGGCGGCCATCGCGGTCTCGTCGCGGACGAGCGCGAGCGCGCCCGATCGCCGGAAGCCGACGTCGATGCCGGTCGCGTCGCGGAGCGAATCCGTCCAGCCCTCGTAGGCGTCGCGCGCGCGGACGAAGCGCGCGAGCTCGTCGTCGTCGGCCGACTCCATCTGCGCCGCCAGCATGCCGGCGGCCGCGCTCGATGCCGCCGCGCCGGGGATGGCGCGCTCGAGGACGATCAGCTCGCGCACGCCTCGCGCCGCGAGCTCGAGGGCGGTCGCGCAGCCCATCACGCCTCCACCGACGACGACGATCCTCATGCTGCCGTTTCCTACACCGTCGTGCCGGGCGAAGCGAGTATGCTCGGCGACGGGAGCGATGCGGGGGAAGAGCGTCCGGCGAACCCTGTCCTCGGTGCTCGCGCTCGTGGCCGCGATCGCCGCGGGCTGCGTCGGGACCTCCCACGATCGTGCGCCGGACCCGCCGCCGAAGGCCGCACCGCGCGGGCCCGTCGAGGCCGCCCTGCCGATCGCTCCGGAGGGCATGCTCGCGCCCTCGATGGCGCGGATCACGACGGGGGAGGCGCATGCAGGGCTCGGTGACCGGATCGCCGACGTCGAGGCGTGCGCGAGCTGCCACGCGGATGTCGGGGCGCAGTGGCGCAAGAGCGCGCACGCCTTCGCGTCGTTCAACAACCCCGTGTACCGGGTCGTCGTCGAGCGCTTCAGGAAGGATCGCGGAGAGAAGGCGAGCCATTTCTGCGGCGGCTGCCACGACGTCTCCCTGCTCGTCGACGGCTCGATGCTCTCGGACATCGTCCCGACCGATCTGCGCGCGCATGCGGGGATCACGTGCACGACCTGCCACGGCATCGAGGGCGCACGCGCGGACGGCAACGCGAGCTGGGACCTCGACGCCACGCCGATTCCGTTCCCGAAGGACGGCGACGCCGAGAGCGCGCTCCGTCATCGCGCTCGGGTGGGACGCGCGACGCTGCGCACCGCCGCGATGTGCGGGACGTGCCACAAGGCGTTCCTCGATCGAGACACCGGCAATGCGAGCCACCTCGTCGGACAGGACGACACCACTCCGTGGGCGCGCTCGGCCTTCGCCGGGAGCGAGGGCGCGCGCATCGACGAGCCGACCGCCGAGAAGGACTGCCGCGGCTGTCACATGCCGCGCCTGCCTGCGGTGATGGGCGATCCCGGCGCGAAGAACGGCACGATCGCCTCGCACTACTTCCTGGGCGGGCACACCTGGCTCGCGGCGATGCAGGACGATGCCGAGCTCGTCGCGCGGGCGCGCGCATTCATGGCCGATCGCGTCTCGCTCGATGTCGGCGGGCTGCGTCACGCCGGCGGCCGCCTCGACGTCGTGTCGTCGCAGCCGGCGATCGTCGAGCCCGGCGAGGACGCGGTGATCGACGTCGTGATCCGGAACCTCGACGTCGGCCACCGGTTCCCCGGCGGCGTCATGGACGCGCAGGACACGTGGATCGAGGTCACGATCGAGGACGCCCGCGGGAGGCGCATCGCCGAGGCGGGGACGGAGCACGAGGCGACCGGGGCCGATCCGACGGCGCACGTGCTCGGCTCGTACATGGCGAGGGCGGACGGCACGCGCCTCCTCGTGCGGGAGACGCACGAGTTCCGCGCCAACGTCTGGAACCACACGATCCCTCCGCGCGACGCGGCCGTCGTCGGCTTCGGGTTCGTCGCGCCGACCGACGAGGGCGCATGGCCGCTCCGCGCAAGCGCCCGGCTGCGTCATCGATCGCGTGCGCTCGCTCTCCAGCGCGCGGCGTGCGCCGATACGCGCTCGGAGCGTGGCCGAGCGTTCGGGAAGGTCGGCATCGCGAAGGTCGCCCGCGCGATCGATGCGTGCAAAGTGCAGCCGATAACGGATCTCGCGAAGACGCAGATCGTGCTGTCGTCGGCGAAGGGAGCGCCCTTCCCGGCGCGCGCCGAGGAGCCGCGCGAGGTCGCGTTCGCGCGGCGCTGGGCCTACGGCCTCGGTCTCTCGCATGCGCTGCAGGAGCACCTCGACGACGCGCGCGCCCCGCTCGCAGCCGCGCTCGATCTCGCCGCGGCGCCGCGCGAGCGCGCGATGGCTCTCGGGCTCGTCGCCCTCGTGGCCTCGCGCGAGGGACGCGTCGACGAGACGTTCGCCGCCGCGCAGCGCGCAGACGCCGAGCTCGGCTCGGTCGCCCCGTCGATGCAGCGGGCGAGGGCGGAGGTGCTCGCCTCGACCTGGCGGCTCGGCGAGGCGGCTCCGCTCTTCCTCGATGCCGCGGTCCGTTCCCCGCGCGACGACGCGGCGTGGGCGGCGGCGGCGATGACGTTCGGGGGCGCGGGCGACGGCATCGCGGCGCTCGACGCCGCGCGCCGCGGGCTCTCGGTCCAGCCGCGTGACGGCGACATGCTCCGCGTGCAGGCCCTGTCGTTGCCCGGGCTCGGCGGCGATCCGGCCTCCGTCCAGCGTGCGGAGGCCGCGTTCCTCGAGCGGCGGACGCCCGACGACGTTCCGAGCATCCGCGGCAAGTGCTCGGCGAAGGTGCCCGGGTGCGCGAACGAACGCGTGCCGGTCCACGTCCACGCGATGCGCATGCGCTGAGCGCGCGTCACCCCTCGGCGAGGCCGAAGTAGAGCCAGAGGCGGCTGCTCCGTCGCGTCACGAGCCAGGCCTGGCCGAGCCACACGCCCGGCTCGATCGTGCGGATCTCGTCCTTGATGCTCCGGATGATCGGCGGGTTCTCCGGCAGGTCGTAGTCGAGCTGGACCGCGTCGAAGTCGCCCGCGCGCGAGCGGCCGACGAACGTGGCGAACCGGAAGAGCCGGAGCCGGTCGACGAGCACGCGGTTGACGCCGTCCCCGTGTGCGGCGTCCCACGGGGAGAAGGTCTTACCCCGCCAGGGAAACGCGGCCGATCGGGCGAACGCGCGCAGCCCGCCTGCGATCAGGCCGTGGTCGGCGAGCGACGGCCAGGCCAGCATGCGACCGCGCAGGTCGCCGCGGACCTCCGCGATCGAAGGCGTACGTGCCGAGCGATACATGTGCTGGAGCTCGGCGGCGGGCAGATCGAGCAGCCGATCGAGCGCGGCGAGGCGGGGCGACACCCCGGCCGTGGGGCCGGCGACCGTCGAGGGAGAGGTGCTCGCATGCATGGCCGTATCCCTTTCGCGTTTTTACATACGTTTCCGTATGTACGATTGATCTTCCACATACGAACCCGTATGTCAAATGAGTGCCCCGCAAACGCCCCCGTACGCCCGTTCCGCGCGACGAGACCAAGCAGCGCACACGCGAGGCGCTGATCCGCGCGGCGCTCGAGCTGTTCACCGAGCAGGGGCTCGACGCGCCCAGCCTCGACGCCATCTGCGATCGCGCCGGCTTCACGCGCGGCGCGTTCTACGTGCACTTCGCCGACCGGGAAGAGCTGCTGGTCGC
>WBZO01002177.1_pt1 | contig 26523 bp, 21 predicted proteins | sample 5204261 | NCBI WGS metagenome assembly WBZO01 (sample SAMN12412400, study PRJNA552823) | activated sludge metagenome | isolation source: activated sludge from anammox sidestream of wastewater treatment plant... | place: USA: North Carolina | collected 2017-09
CCTCGAAAAAATGAAAGCACGCATCGAACACGACCTCTACTACCTCAAAAACTGGTCCATCTGGCTCGACCTCTGGATCATCTTCAAAACCGTCCTCGTCGTCTTCAAAAAAGATAATGCTTATTAAGGAAACGCTGATTAATTCGGCGAACGAGATGAAGCACGAGGCGCACGGAACACAGCAACCGAGACATATCAACAAGATAGGCAAGGGAGCGAGTACCGCGCAACGAAGTGATTTGCTCGTGTAGTCAATTAATCAGCGTTTCCTTAAATTCTAGGCAGTTTATCCACTGCAATCCCCTTTTACTTAATCTGCGGATCCAATTTGCGCCGCAACCAGCGGCTGATATCGGTAATTTGTTCGGTACATACCGAGTGGGCCATCGGATATTCATACCATTGCAGTGGGTATTTTGCGGATAACAATTTCTCCCTGGAAGAAATGGCGAGCGCTAGCGGCACGACAGAGTCATGGGTGCCATGCATCATCAATATCGGAATTGAAGCGTTAGCAACGCTTGCTTCTGAATCAAGCATTTCAGCGAGGGGCAGATAACAAGATAAGGCAATAATGCCGGCCAATGGAAGAGTCTGCCGCAATCCGGCTTGCAAAGCCATTGCCCCTCCTTGGGAGAATCCGGCCAGAAAAATATTTTTCGAAGATATCCCACGGTCCACTTCCCGTTGAATCAGTTGATCAATAGCTTTCTGTGAAGCACGAATTCCCGCTTCATCTTGCTGCCGGTCAATTGCAGCTTGATAGATATCATACCAAGCCCGCATGACATAGCCGTTATTGATACTGACAGGCCGCTCCGGCGCATGCGGAAAAACAAAGCGAATCGACACTTCTGGCGGTAGCTCCAATTCTCTGACAACCGGCACAAAATCATTGCCGTCGGCACCCAAGCCGTGCAGCCAAATAACCGCATGATCCGGTTGTGTGAGGCCAGTTTCAATTTCAATAGCGGGTAAAAAATGGACGGAATTACGAGTCATAAGAGGTAAGAATTTGTATTACATTGACATTAAAAATTGATCGGATAGAATCAACGGCATTTTAAAACTCCATTACATTTGAAGGAAGTCATGAAACGCAGGGATTTTATTAAACTCATTGGATCAAGCGCACTGTATCTCCCGGTTTCAACTTCAATGGCTTCACAGCTTCTTTCTTCGGATTACAGTAATTGGACCAGCTATCGGCTAACCTATCAGGTTGATCTGCCTGCCAAGGGAAAATCCGCGCACTTATGGCTACCGCTGCCCGATACCAATGAATCCGTTTTCCAATTTACACAAGGCAGCAATTGGCATGGTAATGCCACCAAAGCAACCTTTACAACACTGGGCACAGGCCGTTTTCCTGTTTTTAAAGCCGAATGGCATGGCAAACCAAAGAGTGATCAACGCCATATCACCGTCAGTTGCATCGTAAAAACATCGCATCACGCCATTGATCCGGCTTATTATCATGCCAGTAAACATACCGCTTTGCCTGCCAGTATCAGGAATTATATCAATCCGACGCATTTGAAACCGACCAATGGCATTGTGCGAGAAACTGTTCATGCCATCATCCGGGATAAAAAAGCCGATACCCCCTTGGAGCAAGCAAGAGCTATTTACGATTGGGTAATCAATAATGCGCAATATGATGAAAACACGCGTGGCCGCGGCCAAGGCAATGTCAAATCCATGCTGGAAAAAAATGAATTGAGCGGGAAATGCGTGGATATCAATTCGTTATTCGTCGCACTGGCAAAAGCTGCCAATATTCCTGCTCGCAACCAGTACGGGATCCGCATCAGCGAATCCAAATTACATCCCAGTATCGGTGAATATGGCGACATCAGTAACTCGCAGCATTGCCGCGCTGAGTTTTTCTTAGCAGGCCGAGGCTGGGTGCCGGTTAATCCAGCCGATATTTTACAAGTTTCAAAATTGGAAGCTATCGCGTTGGATGATCCGAGGATCGCACGATTAAAAGAGCAATTCTTTGGTAGTTGGGAAATGAACTGGCTAACGTATAACCATGCCGACGATTTGACTTTAAGTCCTCCGAATGCCGGAAAAATACCTTTTTTTATGTACCCCCATGCCGAGATCGACGGTCATTCTTTAGATAGCCTGGATCCCGAAAGTTTTTCATACAAAATTACCTCAGGCGAATTGATTGGAACAGGCGCGAAATTCTAACTGACAATCGCAACCGCGTTTCACTACTGCGGAAGCCTGCCAGCATTCGTACCGATTATTTTTCTTACAATTCCGGTGGTTTTTATAATATTGGCGAAAGTACGTATTCAAGAAGATCAATATGTCCCGGCGGAGCGGAAATTCACAGCGCACTGGCAATTTCTATTTCAGGCTGCCTCTGATGCGCGAGCGGCAATCACCATCGGTTCTCATTTTCAATCAACCCAATAACCACAATCGATCATGAATTTTTCCCATAAATGGCGTTTCTTCCGCTCCGGCGGTTTTGATCAAGTACGGCTGGACACCGCCGCCGATTTGAAAGCGCTTGGCGAATTGGATCCCAAACTTTGGGCGGCATTGAGTTGTCCGGTCGACAATCTCGAATTTGATGCCAGAACATTGCAACTCATTGATACTGATGGTGATGGCCATATCCGCGTACCGGAGATTATCGCGGCCACGAACTGGGCGGTTGCCTTGCTGAAAAATCCGGAAGATTTACTTTATGGTCACGCGGTCTTGCCGCTGGATGCAATCAATGACGGTACAAACGAAGGTGCCATCGTATTGGCATCAGCCCGGCACATTTTGCAAAACATCGGAAAAAGCGGCGAATTGGTTATTTCTATTGAAGACACCGCCGATCTCAGCAAAATTTACGCCAGTACGCAATTTAACGGCGACGGTATCATTCCTGCAAACTCCGCCGATAAAGCTGATGTTCAACAAGTCATTGGAGAAATCATGCAATGCACCGGTTCGGAGTTGGATCGCTCCGGCCAGCCAGGCATCTCCGAGCAAAAGATCGAACAATTTTTTACCGAAGCGCGCGCTTATTCCGGCTGGTGGCAAATTGCGGAAAAGAATGCGCAAGCCATCCTGCCATTAGGTGAATCCACCGAAGCCGCCAAAAAACTATTGGATCGCTTGCACGCAAAAATCGACGATTATTTTACCCGCTGCCAAATCGCTCAATATGATCAGCGTGCCGCTGAATCGCTTAATCCGGCATTGACCGAATATCAGACGTTGACAAAAGTCGACTTATCGGCTCATTCCGGACACATTGCAGCATTGCCGCTGGCCACCATCGCCGCGAACAAACCGCTGCCGCTTGAGAGCGGCATTAACCCGGCCTGGTTCGATGCCATCACGGAATTCAAGACAATTATTGTTGAACCGGTGCTTGGAAACCAAACCACGCTCAGCCACAAGCAATGGCGGCAATTATGTGAGCTATTTTCCGCGCACCAATCCTGGCTGGAAACGAAACAAGGTGTGCTGGTCGAATCACTCGGCATCAAACGCGTACGTGAAATCCTCGGGGGCGGTTACCAGCAGAAACTCTTACAATTGATCGAGCAGGACAAATCGCTAACCAGCACACTCGATGCGATTTACTCGGTCGAGAAATTGATCCGTTTACATCGCGATTTATTCCGGCTGCTGAATAATTTCGTATCGTTCCGGGACTTCTATACCGCCCAATATAAAGCCATCTTCCAGGCTGGATCATTGTATCTCGACGGTCGTACCTGCGACTTTTGCCTGCGCGTCAGCGACATCAACAAGCACAGCAGCATGGCGAATCTTAGCGGTATCTATCTGGCTTATTGCGAATGCCAGCGTAAAGGTGGTAACGAGAAAATCAATATCGTCGCGGCCTTCACCGATGGCGACGCGGATAACCTGATGATCGGGCGCAACGGTATTTTTTATGATCGCAACAACCAGGATTGGGATGCCACCATCGTTAAAATCATTGAACACCCGATCAGTGTACGGCAATCATTTTGGTATCCATTCAAGCGCATCGGTAAAATGATCGGGGAACAACTGGAGAAATTCGCCAGCGCTCGTGAAAAGGCAGTGCAAGACCAAGCTGCTGTCGGTATCAGCGGTACCGCACAAGCTGCCGATCCCAGTAAACCACCATCAGCGGCACCGTTCGATGTCGGCAAGTTTGCCGGGATTTTCGCCGCCATCGGATTGGCCATCGGCGCAATCGGTACTGCCATAGCATCAATTGTCACAGGTTTCATCAGCCTGACTTGGTGGCAAATGCCGCTGGCTATCCTGGGAATCATTCTGGCGATCTCCGGTCCGTCGATGCTGTTGGCGTATCTGAAATTGCGCAAACGCAACCTGGCGCCACTGCTCGACGGTAGCGGTTGGGCGGTCAACACTCGTGCCATTATCAATATTCCGTTCGGCGCCTCATTAACCAAACTTGCTACTTTGCCGCCCGGCGCACAACGCTCCTTGTCTGATCCTTATGCAGAAAAACAGCGTCCCTGGAAGCTGTATCTCTTCGTTTTGGCGTTGCTGACAGTTATTGTGCTGCTGTGGCATCACGGCGCTTTTGATCAATTGGCACAAATCTTCACGAAAAATACTGTTTCTGCCACCGGGCAGCCAGTCGAAGCGAATCCCAGTACAACCGCAACAATCATTCAGCCGGAGGCTGCCAAAGCAAATGGCACACCAGTTGCTCCTGCTGCTGAAATAATCCCGCCACCATCCGAAGTTCTGCCCAAGCATTCCACGCCCACGCCGGCTAACAAACCGGTAACTCGTTGATAATAGTAAGATCCGATCAAACATGACCGGACCTTCCTTGCAATGACTGCGCGCCGTTGCGCGATTGCGCAGCAATTGGCGCGCACCGAATTTCTCAGAATTTTCTAAAAAAAAAGAAAGTGATGTCGCTATAACACTCCGCTTTGCTATTGACATTTATACCCCTCATTCAGGAAAAAGGAGCGTTAGAATATGGAAGGATTGATTGTTGAGCCTTCAAGGACCTATCAGAAACTTCTATCTTCGGCGATCGAATCAGGGGGACTCGGAACCAAACAGGTTTCAACCGGCAACGAAGCACTGACACTGCTTAAGCAACAACCGTTTGATTTGGTTTTTATTGCGACTCATTTGCAAGATATGGATGGCGCTATGTTCTCGTCACAAATGCGCGCTGATTCCAGAACCCGGCAAATACCACTGGTCATGATTACCGCCAATGAAGACAAAAAACTTCTGGATGAGGCATATTCAGCCGGTGTCACAGAAATATTCGCCAAGCATGAATTGGATAAAATTACCAGCTACACCGCCGAATTCTCACGAAAGAAATACAAAAAAACCATGAGTGGCCGCATTCTGTATCTTGAAGACAATTTCTCGGCTGCAAACTCAACAACCCAATTTCTGACCGACTGCGGTTATGTTGTGGATCACTTTACCAGCGGCGAAGAGGGATTGCAAGCTTTCCAGGACAACGCTTACGATCTCGTGCTGACCGATATATTGCTCAAAGGCAAGCTGAACGGGCACAGCATTATCAAAACGATACGCAACCTGGATAACGACAAAAAAAATGTGCCGCTGCTGGTATTTTCTGTGCTCAATGATGCGGCCAGCAAAGTTGAATTACTGCGGTGCGGCGTTAATGATTATGTCAGCAAGCCTGTTATCCATGAAGAATTGTTAACACGCGCCAACAATCTGATTACCAGCAAGAAGCTAGTTGATAAAACAACCGCGCAGCAACAGCAAATGCAGGAACTGGCGTTAAAAGACCAGCTGACCGGTCTGTATAACCGCACTTATCTGCTTGAAACTGCGCCATCCAGGCTTAGCGAAGCCACCCGGCATGGCATCGCGTTCAGTCTGATCGTGGTCGATATCGATAAATTCGGATCGATCAACGAGTTTCACGGTCATGCACACGGTGATAGCGTGCTCAAGGCAATGGCCACGACAATCCTGCAATCGATTCGCAAGGAAGACATTGCGGCACGCTATGGCGAAGACGAATTCGTTCTGATCCTGTCGCATTGTGATATCGCGAATGCCATGATTATCGCGGAGAAAATACGCAGCTTTATTGAGAAACAACAACCGGCGGGTCTCAATGTTTCCGCCAGTTTCGGCGTTGCCGAACTACGCCAGAATCTTAAAGCGGGATTTTCAGAGTTATTGAATGCTGCTGCCGAAGCCGCTCGTCAGGCGAAACTGCGGGGCGGTAATCTCGTAATCACGCATTATCTATAGAATCCTGATCCTGGCTTATCTGCGACATGGTTAATCCCCTTTTCCGGCAACCGCACCGCCTTCGTCAAGTGCTTCATCATGCGCAGCCAGTACTACCAGTAAACGAATGAATTCCTGGACTTCATCCCGCCAAATATCACCGTGATCCGCAATTAGCTCCGGACTGACACGAATATTCAAATAGGGATTTCTCGGTTCGGTGCGATTCAAATGCTTCAACGCGGTACGGCCATAGGTGGTCGTTGCACCAGGAGCTTGCAACCCCCAGACATTATCAATGTTGTCGTATGCTTCGATTGAAAGCGATTCCGCTACTAATACCGGCGTCAGTTCATGACTGATCAATGGATCGAAATGCCCTACCGTGGTTCGATCGGCATCGCCTTCATTCAAAACAAGTTCACGCTTGTGTTTTCCGCTGCAAAAAGTGCGTTCTATGGTGCCATACGCTTCAAACATGGTCGACATAAAACGTCCGGCTGGGAAAGCCAGCTTAGTGGCATAGTCGGTCTCCGAAGTCAATATCGCCAATCTTGGACGCTGGCTCTCAAAGTAACTGCAACGGCTATTGGAAAGATCGTGCAATGGTAAATAACGCAATGCCTCAAAAGCCGGGTTTAATAAAACAACCAAATCGCCAAAGCCTTTGGCATCATCTTGAACGGTTTTGTGTTCACGGCTATCGATAAACCGGCTGGCAAGGATTTGCGCAGTGGCTCCGTAAACGGCCTGACCGCCGAAACTATGTCCCATGATGATAAGCCGGCTTTTAATCGGCGGACTCCAGCTATTTCTGACATTACTGATTTCTTCCAGCTTCAGAAACAATTCGGTAATCCCCAAGTAACCGACATCCAGAGCAGTGCTTTTACGTTCCCAGAAAGTAATCAAATTAAGAGCGGGAATTTCAACCGATTGACCGCGCCATCCGACATAAACGCCGGCGATCTTGCGCGGCGGGCGATTTTGGCGTTTAGCCAGATCCGCTTCTACCAAACTGAGTTTTTGTAAGTATCCGGAAAAACTTGCGACATTGGAATCATCCGGCGATGCATTATGCTGCCAGCCATGCACATAAACAGTGATGAGCAAACTATCCTGTGCGGCAACCGTGTAGTAATGATCCAGTATCGCCGCCATCTGAGCGCGATCGCGCATTTGACCTTGATCGTTAATTTCGACAAATCCAAGCATGTATTCGTCGTCCTTACCTTTGTTATGCCATTGCATGTTATGTTTGCTGCAATCATTGCTGGCATCAGCGATGCATAAAGAATATTCACTGCGGTAAATTTCATCAGGCGCATGGCTAATCATCAGCAGGATTGACAGCATCACGGCGGTGATCAATAACAATTTGCGTTTGACTGTTCCCATATTTTCCTTTGTAAACAGGTAACTTGATAGATTTCTATGTGAAAAGACTATAATAAAACCATTTAACTAATTGATCAAAGCAGATATCATCTGCTGCGAACACATTTTAACTACAAGGTAATCACATCGTAAGCGTACAATCCCAATACCTTCATCAGTCATCGACCCGCACTAAATAACTGATCCTATGATAATTCTTGAATAATATCATGCCGCCTAAACGCTACCTGCAGAAAATTTGCTTCTTAGGCATTACCGTATTAATCATAGCTAGCCTGGCGCGAGCGGAAACTATCGAACTTGGAATGAGCACCGCGCTTAGCGGCCCCAATCAATTACTGGGACAAGCAATGTATCAAGGTATGAAGGCTTGTTTCGACGAAACCAACCGGCGTGGCGGCATCCGGGGGCGCAAGATCAATTTAACGGTGCTTGACGACGGTTATGAGCCCGATAACGTCCTTACCAATACCCTGCAACTCATCGATCAGCAGAAAGTCATCGCAATCGTCGGTAACGCCGGCACTCCGACTGCTGCAATCTCGGCGCCTCTGGCGAATTCACGCGGCGTGGTTTTCTATGGCGCATTTACCGGCGCCGATCTATTGCGCAAAACACCGTCCGATCCCTATGTTTTTAATTTTCGCGCAAGCTACCGGCAGGAAATGGAGGTCATTGTGCGCGATATTATTAATCAAGGCATTTCCCCCAAGCAGATTGCGCTTTTCTTACAAGACGATTCTCTCGGACAAACGGGATTTGAAATTACCAAAGCCGCATTGGAAAAAACCGGCTTTCACCAAAACGATCAGTTACTGGTAACACATTATCCCCGGAATACCTTAGCTATCCAGAGTGCGATAGAAACCCTCGTCAGGGCTCAGCCGGAACCGGAAGCCATCATCATCGTCGGCGCTTACCAGCCGATTGCCCAATTCATCCGCTTTGCACACCGGATTTTTCCCAATACCCGTTTTTATAATTTATCGTTCGCGGGTGCCTCGCTGCTGTCCGATGCGCTTGAAGGCATTCAAGGACGGATTTATATGACTCAAGTTGTACCGCCTGTTGCAACTGCTTCTACAGAAAACACCGGTTCAACAAATTTTATTTGGCGCGAGGGATATTTTGCTGCACAAGTTTTAGTGAAAGCTTTGGAAAAAATCGATGAGGAGATAACCAGTGATCAATTGAAAACAGCATTGAACTCTTTAGGCACCTTCCACCTGGAAGACTTCGGCGTGTTGTCCCTTGGTTCCAATGATCATCAGGCTAGTGATCTCGTTTGGTTAACCCGCTTCGACCATTCGCTCAAATGGCAAGAAGTTCGATCCGATCGGGTGGGCAAATGAGCGAATTAAAGCAATCGCCTCATGCTTCCCCTTTCAGCCGGGATACAAGCGCGTGGCTGAGAAACTTGCTGGGTGTTGGGACATTGATTGTTTTTTGCTTTTTTATCTGGTCCAGCTTTGATCTGATGCATAAATCCCGCAATACTTTGTATTTATCCGAGCAACAAGCCATTTTGACGACCGAAAAGATGGCGCACTCGATTCATGATCATCTGAAAGAATTGATCCTTGCGGCAGATGAGCTAGCGGAAAATCTGGCCGGAATGCCCCTGGATCAAGAAGCAGTTGAATTCACACTGAAAAAATCCGCCCTTAACCATGCCGGCTACTACGCACTGGGTGTCGCATTTGACTTGTACCAAATCAGTCCGCAATTACGCTTGTTCGCACCGTTTCTCCGCAAAAACGCAACAACTTATCAACTGGATCGCCTCGATCAGCACTATGACTATACGGGTAATGCCGTATACGGCGATCGCAACTCCAACGCGCGCAACTGGTATCAACACGCATCCACCGGAAGAAGCGGATGGCTTGAGCCCTATTACGACTTAGCTTATCAACAAGTCACTATAAAATATGTGACACCATTACGTGCACATGCACAATCGGAGGATTTAAAGAAAGGCGTCGTTTTCCTGGATATCGGGATTGAATGGTTCAGGCACCACATTGAGAATCATGACGTCGGTGATAACGGCTACGCCATAATAGTCAACAACAACGGGCAGACCATTTATCATGGCTTAAAAGGACCCAAAAAAATAATCAGCGAGTTACACCAGTCCATTTCACCGTCATACTTGGCTGATTTTTCCACTGGTTCCCCCGGAATCAATGAACTGACCGGACGTTCCGCATGGCTGCACAAATTTCCGATCGGTGAAACCGGCTGGTACGTGCTTACCGTCATGAATACCGAACTCAGCAACAAAAATTTGTTTTACAATCAGCCGGATCATCCGGTTATCCATAAGTCCGATATTCATTACTGGATCCTCACGACGGTGATATTACTGCTAATGATTTACAGTTGGATAGCGCTGATAAAACATCAACACTCGATTACACATTTATTGCGTCACGCGTTTATTTTCTCCCTATTGCTGACGCTGGGCATTATCACTATCTGGATCAATGAATACTTCGCCGCATCCCCGGTACAAAACAATTCATTGACTTTATCCAACCGGGCGATCGTTGAGCAGTTTCAGGATGATTATACGATCAGCGCGCTCAATGAATCCAAGCATCCGCCTTTCTATGTGCCTACCGGCCTGTTCATTCAGTCGATCGAGTTTCTAAATGCCAGCAATACCGCTGTGTCGGGTTATGTCTGGCAACGCTATCCTAAGAGCTATGAAGAATCCATCGAGCCTGGCGTCATTTTTCCTGAAGCTATCCAAACCGCCCTTACCGAGGCGTATATCCATGAGGAAAATAACGAAATCGTCAAAGGCTGGTATTTCGAAGTGACTTTAAGAGAAACGTTTGACTATCGGGGTTATCCTTTTGATAGGCAATTCCTTTGGATCCGGTTATGGCATAAGGAATTTACCAAAAATATCATTCTCGTACCCGACTTTAAAGCATTTGACAGCCTCAACCCAAGCACTTTACCGGGAGTCGAGAAAGATTTCGTTTTATCGGAATGGAATTTATCACACGCATATTTCGACATCCGCATCAACAAATACAACAGCAATTTCGGCAATACTCGTTTCACCAGTCACGACAAGATGCCGGAACTCTATTTCAACATTGAAATTTCCCGCAATATCTTAAACCCGTTCATTGCGCATCTATTTCCCTTAGCGGTTGTATTACTGATGCTCTATGGAATCGTACTGACCATATCGAAACAGGAAACCAATTTAACCATCACCGGTTTTAACGTATCCGCCGTGATTGCAGCCTGCTCAGCGCTTTTCTTCATTTTATTGATCATGCATGTGCAACTGAGGGATGAACTGGCTGTAAACACCATCGTGTACCTTGAATATTTTTATTTGATTTCCTATGTTACGATCTTAATGGTCACCGTCAACACGGTATTATTCTCTTATGATCCGCCATTGCCAATACTGGCATTCAAGGATAATTTCATCCCCAAATTGATTTATTGGCCGGTATTATTGTTGTGGATTTTCCTGATTACCGCCATTCTCTTTTCTTAATCCCGCAAAACGCTAGGAGCGTGCATGGAAGATTCGAAATCGTTTGATCCTTATAAACAAACAAACATCCGCTATCAATTGTACCGGGAAGCTCGCGCAATGGCGGAGTATGCATTGGCTAACGGCAGAACGGTCCCGGAAACAGTCATACGGACCATTGATGCATTCGCTATTCAGGATGATCAAGTGTTAAACGATCGAATCAACGTCCGTTCCGATCTGGATATTGGGGAATTGCTGGTAGCGCATTGCACCTTGGCCAAAATTGTCGAGCCTGCGAAACCCAAAACAATTCTATTACTGGATATTGAACAAGGCGTCACCGGCTTTATGAAATTCCTTGGTCCGGTATCGCTGATCCGCCAGATGATGATCGCGGCGGTCGTCTCATTAATTTTGTTCATTGGTCTTTCGTTGACCGAGGAAGTTAGCCACGACAGCGGCAACATCATGATGCAGGATGGATATGAGTTATTGCTGAATTTAATGTTTTATCTCTCAGCAGCCGGCTTGGGAGCTTCGTTTGCCGCGCTTTATAAAGCCAATACCTATATCGCGAACGGAACATTCGATCCGACCTACCACGCTTCTTATTGGATACAATTTTTTTTGGGGTTGATCGCCGGTCTCATTCTCGCCATTATGGTTTCCGAAGCATATTTCAGCAAACATTTAAGCGAAACCCCTTTTTTGGAAAAAGGTATCATCAGGCCATTGCTTGCAATGCTGGGCGGTTTCTCAGCGGATCTGACGCATACGGTGCTGAGCCGTTTGGTCGAAACCATCCGTTCGCTTTTTACCGGCAGCCCGCGAGACCAAATGGCCAATAAGAAAAAAGCGTTACAGAATGATTTTGCGGCTCAGCACAATCAGGAAAAAATGCATATGGCATCCAATCTGGTTACACTTCAACAAATTATCAACAGCGGAGCAACGGCGGAAGAGCTCAATCAAAAAATTGATCTGATTTTGAAAGATACGCTGCCTGCGACCGAAATTCAGAGAAAATCGATCGATGAAGAATAAAACAGGAGCTGATTGTTAATCATTCTGCCAAGTTAGCGGATCCGCGATGTTGCTGCGCGTTAGTTGTGATTGCCTTTTTTAGTTTGAGGATTTCGGGTTGATTGAGCGTTTCGGTTTTCAATAATTCCCCGGCAGTCTGCTCAAGCAAACCCCGATTATTCTGCAGAATGACGATTGCCCGCTCTAACGCTTGATCAACCAGCACTCGTATCGCGATATCGATTTTATTGGCGGTTTCCTCGCTATAATTCCGGGCTTGGGGCAACGGAAAACTCGGCTGCAGGAAAGCGGATTGTTCCCGGTCGTAGGCTACGTTACCCAGCGCTTCGCTCATTCCATAGCGTAATACCATTGCACGAGCGATATCGGTTGCTCGCACCAAATCATCGGCCGCACCGGTCGAAACTTCCTGACACACAACCTGCTCGGCTGCGCGGCCCCCCAGCAGCACTGCCATTTTGTTCAACAATTCCGCGCGTGTCATTAAATAGCGGTCTTCTGTCGGGCGTTGTATGGTGTAACCCAAGGCCCCCACTCCGCGCGGAATGATCGACACTTTATGGACTTCATCGCTACCGGGCAAAGCCAAAGCAACCATGGCGTGCCCTAATTCGTGAAAAGCGACGACCCGCCGTTCATCGGGATTTAATAACCGGTTGCGCTTTTCAAGGCCGGCGACAATCCGCTCAATCGCGTTATTAAAATCCGCCATCGTGACCGCTGGCGCGGCGCGGCGTGTCGCGAGCAGCGCCGCCTCGTTGACCAGATTCGCCAGATCCGCACCGGTAAATCCTGGAGTCAGTGCGGCAATCTGTTCGATTTTCACATCGTTATACAATCTCACTTTCTTGATATGCACAGCAAGAATTTGCTCACGACCGGTTTTATCCGGACGATCCACCAAGACCTGCCGGTCAAACCGCCCCGCCCGCAGTAATGCCGGATCCAGAATTTCCGGACGATTGGTCGCTGCCAGCAAAACAATACCGCTACTCGAATCAAAACCATCCAATTCCGCTAATAACTGATTCAACGTTTGTTCTTTTTCATCATGTCCGCCGCCTAATCCTCCGTAAGCGCCACGGGCGCGGCCCAAGGCATCAAGCTCGTCGATAAATATGATCGCTGGAGCCATTTGCCGGGCTTGCTCAAACAAATCACGCACCCTGGCGGCACCGACACCGACAAACATTTCCACAAATTCCGAACCGGAAATGGAAAAGAACGGCACGCCTGCCTCGCCGGCGACAGCGCGCGCCAATAATGTTTTACCCGTACCCGGCGGCCCCACCAATAAAATACCCTTCGGCACCCGTCCGCCCAAGCGTCCATAATCTGCGGGATTCTTAAGGAAGTTGATGATTTCCATCAATTCGTCTTTTGCTTCATCGACACCGGCAACATCGTCGAATGTCACTTTGGTTTCTTTCTCGACAAAAACCTTGGCGCGGCTCTTACCGATCGACATTAAACCGCTGCCCATGCCGCTACCCATCCGGCGAATGATAAATAACCAAATGCCGATAAAGATTGCAGTCGGCACAATCCAGGAAAGCAGATCACGCAACCAGGTGCTTTGCACCACGCCGGTATAAACCACATGATACTTATCCAGCATCTCGGCAAATTCAGGATCAACCCGGGTGGTTACAAATTCTTTGAAGCCATCGGCATGCTTTTCTTTGAGCGTGCCGATGATTTGATTTTCGGTAATGGCAATTTCAGCAATTTGTCCTTGCTCTAACAAATGCTGGAAGCGGCTATAAGGTATCGGTTCAATCTGAGTATAGCGTTGATAAAAACTCTGAATCATCATTAAACTGAGTAACGCTACGATGACGAACCAGAAGTTAAGATGCGTTTTTTTATCCATGAATCTACCTCCAATAATGAACAGCGAACACTCTGATCGATACTCCCTATCTCCGCAGATTGTAAACGATATCGCAAAGTTGCTTTAATTGCATGGTCGATTAGCGCTGAATTCCGCGTTAAAGATAGTTTTACTTAAAAAGGATATTAAGTATAATTTTCCGCAAACGGATAAGAATTTTCTGACATCAAACATAAAGCTGATTTTCACTCAACTTAAGAGAATAACAAGCCAGGTCAAAAGCAGGCAGTATACTCGTTCCTGTAGCTTCAATGACTCAATATGCATAGTCAATTAATGAAATACTCAGCCAGCAAGAACTCTTTCCGTGTCGATTTGTTTAAACCTAAACAACTTGTATCTTCTTCCGTATTAAGCAAATCACAAGCCCTTTAATCTAAATAACAATAATGTGAATTACCAACCGCCTCCAACGAATCAATCTCTCGCACTGTTAACCGAACAAGTTAAACTGCTTTATCAGCAGACTCCCAAAGCGTTAATTGTTACCTTAATCGTCGCAACGGCATTGGTGTATGTCTACTGGGATTATGTTGTTAGAGAGTGGCTGGTCGGTTGGCTTGCAGCTATCTATTTGCTGACTTCGGTCAGATTCCTGTTAGTCCGATCATACTTCCGTATTAAACCACTCATGACTGATTCAGTCCGCTGGGGGCGATGGTTTATGATCGGAGTGGCGTTATCGGGCTTACTTTGGGGCGCTGCAGGCGGTATTTTTTTTGTGAGTGATAGCGAAACGCACCAGTTCTTCCTGGCATATTTGCTTGGAGGCATGATTGCGGGCGCCATGGCGACCTTATCGTATTACAAAGGAGCCTTCCTGATTTTTTCCGTACCTGTTGTGCTGCCGTTCTCCTATCAAGTCCTGATTCATGAGACCGAAACGCAGATGGTTATCGTGCTGACGTTTCTGCTATTCGCCGGAGCGATGTCGAGTATCTCTTACCGGCTGTATTGCACAATGGTGGATTCACTGAAACTTCGCTTTGATAATTTTGATCTCCTGAAACGCTTAATCCAAACAAAAAATGAACTGGAACAGCGTGTTACAGAACGTACCGAAGCGCTTACAACCGCCAATAATATCCTGCATCAGGAAAAAGAATTATTTCAGGTCACTTTGGCAAGCATCGGAGATGCAGTCATTACAACAGATGCCGCCGGGAAAATCACTTTTTTGAACCCTATTGCCGAAATTTTTACCGGCTGGAGTAATCAGGAGGCACAAAACGCATTATTACCACAAGTATTGAACATTCTGAATCCAACCACACGGGAACCGATAATCAATCCATTGGCCGGGCATTTTAATGGTGCAGAAAATGGGAATATTCATCACGAATGTCTTCTGATCCGCCGAGATCAAAAGGAATGGATTATCGATTACGCAGTAGCGCCAATCCGGAATAAAGACAAGGAGGTCATTGGCACGGTATTAACTTTCCGCGACGTAACGGAGCAACGTAAGCTGACTCAAAAGCTTGCTTATCAAGCAGCGCACGATTCTCTGACCGGTTTGCTTAACCGCAAGGAATTCGAGAACCGGCTTAGCAAAATTTTAAAATCGACCCGCAAAACTGATACGCACGCACTACTATATCTCGACTTGGATCAGTTTAAAATTATCAACGACACATGCGGACACAGCGCAGGTGATGAATTATTACGTCAAATCACGGCATTACTGCACGCCAAGCTGCGAACCCGGGATACCCTCGCTCGCCTGGGCGGCGATGAGTTTGGCATCATTCTGGAGCATTGTCCGCAAAATGAGGCCGTACAGGTAGCGAACATTCTACGGGAGCTGGTTCAGAATTTCCGCTTCCAGTGGCAAGGACAAACATTCACAATCGGTGTGAGCATCGGGTTATTTCCAATCACGCATTCAAACCAAGGATTGACGCAGGCATTGAATGCTGCGGACAGTGCTTGCTATGCGGCCAAAGAACAAGGACGCAACCGCGTGCATGTTTATCAGGCTACGAGTCAGCAGCAAGAACCCAATGAAACGCAATGGATGCCGCGTATTCAGCAGGCTCTGGCGGAACAGCGTTTTTGCCTTTTTTATCAACCGATCCGGCTAATTTCAACCAATGGCAATCACGAACAGCATGGCGAAATATTACTGCGGCTAAAAGATGAACAAGGTCAATTCATTATACCCGGCGCATTCCTTCCTGCCGCTGACCGTCACGATCAAATGTTGCTGATTGATCGCTGGGTAGTACAACAATCGCTGCAATTGATTAAAACTCATGCTGCCACGAAGCCGCAAACGGTCTATACCATCAATATTTCAGGGCGCGCACTTGAAGATGCGGAGTTTCTGGATTTCACGATCAGCACGATTAAGTCGAGCCAAGTCAATCCAACATCCATTTGTTTTGAAATTAGTGAACATGTTGCATTAACCGATATCAATCATGTGGTGCGATTTGTCACCGCCTTGAAGGACATCGGATGCCGATTCTCCATCGACGATTTTGGCGGCAACCTGTCAACATTTAATTTCCTAAAGAATATTCCATTAGATTACCTGAAAATTGACGGTCGATTGATCCGGAACATCGCTACAGACCCGGTTAACCAAGCCATGGTGGAGTCAATCCATCATATTGGTCATGTGATGCGTCTCAAGACGATCGCTGTTTGGGTAGAAAACGGCCAGACGTTGCAAGCTTTAGAGAATATCGGCATTGATTACGCCCAGGGCTATTGGGTTGCAGAACCGAGTGCATTTAATACAAATACATCAATATCGAATGATTGGCGACAGACCTGATCGGCTCGCCCAATCCCGCTTCAATTGATTGTATCGGCAAGATGAGCAAAGCTACCTGGTGGAGATTTACTATCAAAACATGCGCCGGCCACGCTTGCGCTTGCGCTAGCATCAGCTAAGCGTGGATTGGCCAGGGCGCTTAAATCATTTGGTTGAAGAAACGACTCGACCATTCAGATTCTGGGGCTCCCTTGCATTACCGGTATAGAATCCTTTCAATTGTTCAAGTTGTGCCGCAGAAATCGATATTGGATCCAGCATAAGATACCATTGCACCCCTTCGCTACAAGGCGGTGTTGTCAAAGAACCTGCTAAAGACAAGTAATCAAATGACTGGTGATGTATCGAAGGCAACAATGCTGCAGGATCTATCTGAATGCCGCCGGTGTTAGGATTCTGTTCTCCTCCGGTTGCCGGCATATTGTTCAAGATCGTTTGCATAGTTGGATTTTCTTCACCAACGTTTATCGCCACCCCCAGAACGATTAGTCTGCCATCTTGCCCGACATGAACAAAATGCAACTCGGCTGGAAACTTTTTTCCACCCACCGCATGCTCACTGGGTTCATGAAAATGAAGCTGAACCAAAGGAAAAGATTCTTCACCGATTTTCAATTCGCCTTTATAGTTAGACGAGGTATTTACCTGTATCGCATGACCGGTATTATAGAAAACCGGTTTATCAACATCATACCAAACCTCAAGATCATTTAACTTTCTTGTGTTATCAACTCTCGCTTCAGCAAAATCAACAGGGGATTGATGTGTACCGATACTGCATTCCGCATAGGGATAATTTAGAGGAACAACTGCTTGCGAAGGATCTTCAATCGCTCCCCACTGTTCCTGTTCTTCATGACTCCAATGAGGTGCGGCAACAATTACGGATGCGTAACATGTCACCATCATGGCGATCAAACGGCCGAATGTTTTATTTGTCATCGATTAGCTCCTGGTTAGATTAACCGTGATTCAACACGTATGTTTCTTGCAATAATCAACCATTGAAGGTTTTTTATCCGAACTTACCGCCGGTGAAGACCCGGAATTTTCCTTGGGAGTTGACGCGTCCGGCGAGGATGTCGTTACTGTTGATTTTTCACTGGTGGATGATTTTGTTTTATCGTCGCCTGTTTCAGCGAAACAGGACACACTGATACTTATAATTGCGGCTAATAAAATTTTCAAAAGCATGGCTTCCTCATCGAAGAATTGATCATTTATTGAACATTGGAGCAACAAAAAAACTGCTCAGGAGGATTTTAGATAAAAATCGGAAGAATACTATACGTGTGAATACGTATACAGATCATACAATAATCTTGATAATCTAAACAACTTTCTCAAGATACTCAATTGTTAAATCTGAAACTTTGGGAATACCGAGATACGATGGATAAGCTTCGATCCGGCCGGTACTGCGATAACCGCGGCGGTGATAAAATGCAATCAACTCGGGCCGCTGCGAAATTACAAACATCACAAACTTTTGCACGCCCAACGAGTGGTAAGCCAATGCTTCTGCTTGTGCGAGCATGAATTTTCCGAATCCCTGCTGTTGGAGACTGGGGTGAACTGAAAAAAAACCGATGAAGGCATGTTCTTTTTCACGCGCGACATAAATGCACGAGGCCAATTGCTGGGATAACTGCGCGATGAGAAAGCATGCATGCGGATTATTCAATGCTTTCTCAATTTCCTGACGGTTGGTACGATCGCCTTGAATAATGGCCGCCTCGGTTGTCCATCCGCCGGTACCGCGATACGTTAAATTGATCAGGTCACTGATAGCTTGCGCTTGATGTAAAGCGGCTTTTTCCACTTGCGAGGTGGTTAAATCGATATCGATTTTCAAGTCGCTGTTAACCGGTTCCTAATGCCGGGCTCTTAGTCAGTGCCACCAATACGATATAGACAAATACACATTGCGCGCTTGCCCAAGCGATAATTCTGATTCTCCGGGTTTTACCAAAACGCATCGCCACCATTCCCAACCCGATATACAACAACAATCCCGACACCTTGGCAGTCAGCCAGCCATGCTCAAGCGGGTTTTGCTGAATGGTCATAGCCAAAAAGATCGCACTGGCGAGTAACGCAGTATCGATGACATGCGGCAGGATTTTTACCCAACGCTGACGTAGATTCGCTGAATCCTGAATCAACCAAATACCGCGCAGGAAAAACAGCGAGAAGCTCAGAATCACGCTACTGACATGAACCATTTTTAGGAGTTCGTAACCCATGTTCAAAATCCGATCAACCAACCATGACTGCCCGCCACAGCACCGGCAATCGTCAACAAGCTCAAAATCAATAAGAACAGATGCTTCCGCTGAATTCGGATAAATGTTTCCGGCGTTATCATGGGTTGTTCCGGCAATTGTGTGGATGCAGTCATCTGACGGCGGTTGCGCGGTTCCAGAATAAACAGCATCACACTAAAAAACAGCCAGACCAGTACCATCGCATGCATCCACCAGTACTGCCATTGGACAAATCTCTGCCACACATCCAGAGCGTGTACCATGTAGAAACCGCTCACGCCGACGAGCAACGTCGAAATCCGCGCTTGCGCAGCAAACCGCTGACGGAATCTGGAAAAAAACTTCATCGCTTCAGCAGCGGATTGCATGCCTGTCAGTGCCGGCAACAGTACTGTCGTTACCATTGCTACCCCGCCAATCCAAAAAACGACACCGAGCACATGTAATGCTCTGGCAATAACCAATTCATCCATAAAAATTATTTACTGCCTTCTAAACCTCGGAAATTTTCAAAGCAAACGATTCGGAAAAACATAAACCATGATGCAATTTTGGGCAACACAGACTCAAAACGCTATGCGCCTGCAGAAGCCCATGTTTCAGCCTCATCATAGTCATGAAATGCCGCCACATTGGCGTTACCAAATAAATTAAATACCCACGCTCCCCAAGTTTGCCACTCATCATCTGTTACGATCGCTACCTTGTTGAATTCACTGCCATGGTCGCGCATGAATTTAAGCTCCTCCCAAGCGACATCGACCGTGTAACTGAGCATGTCGCGCCAGTCGAATAATAAGTTTGCCTTACCATCAAAGTGCGATTGATATAACACTTGTTGCTCGAATTCGTGATAGTCAGTCAGCGTAAATTCACCGATGATCGCAACAATGACGAGATTGTCCTTCTTCTGAATCGTAATCATGACTCCCCCTTTCGTGATAACAGTTTCATCATAGGCAATTTGGCAGCATGGTGCAAATTTCGCAATGTGGAAGCGGTATCAAAGTTACTTCTGCGTAACAACCGGCAGTTGTTTGAAACCCAAGATCCCGCTAAGCAATCCGCCTAGAATGATCAACCCCATTCCAAACCATGCAATGGGCGGTAGGATTTCATTCCAGAGTAAAATTCCCCAGACACACGCAAATAACACTGTGCTGTATCCCAGCGAGGACACCACCAGTGTAGCACCACGATGATACGCGCGTGTCATGGCCAGTTGCGCCAGAGTAGCGGTAACACCGGTACCGAGTAACAACAAAAATCCATCCCAGGATACAGGATTGAACTTGGTGAACAACAACCATACTCCCGTAATCAGAGTACTAATCAAGGTAAAGTAAAACACCACATGCCATTCGGATTCTCCCAGCCGCCCCAGCTGTTTCACGTGCATATAGGCCAATGCGCCAAAAAAACCGGATGCAATGCCCATCAAACCGGCAAACCATTGATCTTCTGGCAAACTTGGCCGCAACAACAAAATGACACCGATAAAACCCAGCAAGATTGCCCAAACCAGCGGCCAATGAAAATGCTCTTTCAGAACAACTGTCGACAAGAATGCTGCAAAAAGAGGCCAAGTGTAATTGAGCGAAATTGCCGTTGCCAGCGGCAGTTGCGTCAAACAATAAAAAAACATCAACAGGCTGGCCAAGCCTGTAATACTGCGGCGAAAATGCATTTGCCAATGCGGTGTGCGCACCGATAATCGATAATACCGGATGATCCAGTAAGTTATCCAAACACCGAACATCGAGCGATAAAAAACCAACTCAATGCTGGAAAAATAAGAAGCGCTTAATTTAACAAGCACGCCCATACCGGCGAACATGAATGCAGCCACTAGCATCCACATTGAAGCATACTGAGTTTGTTTTAAATGCAAAATTTATAATCGATATCAAATATGCGGTCCGATTTCACGCCGCAAAAATTGATGAAAATGTTCCATGCCCGTTTCCATCGGAATTTGATAAGGTCCCGTCTCATTAAGATGCTGATGGTATAAAGCACGCCTGCCGGCAGTCATCAGCTGGCAAATTTCATTGTCCTCGCGTGCTGTTTCTTTATAAGCCGCTTGCTCTGCTTCCACAAATTCACGTTCGAACAGTACGATGTCTTCCGGGTAGTAAAATTCAACGATATTGGTACAGCTTTCCACACCCGTTGGCAATATCGTACTGATTACCAGCGTTTGTGGATACCATTCCAGCATGATATTGGGATAATACAGTAACCAGATTGCGCCATGCGGCGGCATTTCGCCTTCCGTTTGCTGCAATACTTGCTGATGCCATGCCGCATAAACCGGGCTGCCAGGCTTTTGCAATCGCGCGTCATCGATAGCAACGGTCTGCACACTATACCAATCGCCGAATTCCCATTCGAGTTCCTTGGTATTCACGAAATGCCCTAATCCAGGGTGGAATGGATCCACGTGATAATCTTCCAAGTACACTTCAATAAATGTTTTCCAGTTGCATTGATAATGATCGACTTTCACGCGATCCAGTACATAACCGGAAAAATCTAAATCTTTGCACACTTGCGCGCTAATTCTCGCTAAATCTTTAGCGACATTGCGCTTACCGTTAAACAGCATTCCATTCCAGCTTTGCAGTGATGTTTTATCCAGATTCAGGCAAGGATTACGTTCAAAATGCGGCGCTCCGAGCAATTTTCCATCAAGCGCGTAAGTCCAACGGTGAATCGGGCATACAATGCTCTTGGTATTGCTTCTGCCTTTCAGCAATAACGCCTGACGATGCCGGCAAACATTGGATAGCAATTCTATTCCTTGCTCATTACGCACCAGTACCTTTGCGTTATTCATCCATTCCGGGACATAATAATCCCCAACATTGGGTACCATCACTTCGTGCCCCACGTAACCCGGCCCCTGGTCAAATAACAATCGTTTTTCGACTTCCAGAATTTTCGGATCCAAGTACCATTCAATGGGAAGCTGCGCTGACATTTCTGTCAGTTGCGAGATCTCAGCCATGCTAGACATAAAAAATACCTTATATCCCTCCAATAAAATTTAGCGGCGAAAATACACGAAAAGACAAAAATTTAAAACCTATATTTATAAGATAAGAACAGAACGAAAAACGGATTGCTTGGCTATAATAGCAATCTTGATAGTAGAATATAAATATTCAAGGATACACTATACCCATTTATCAATTTCAAGAAATGTCAATTTCAAGGAATTGAATAATCAACAAAAGAGAGTCGCTTAATGAAATCTACAAAACAATTAAGAAAGAAATCAGGGATAACTTTATTATCTGCAGTATTCATTATTGGTCTAGCAGCTTGTGACAGCGATGGAGAAAAATCAGTCGAGACATCGTCGTCAGCTTCCAATTCCTCAACAAACGCCAGAAGAGTCATGCCCACTGGCCCTGCAACCGGTATCCTGGTCGATTCTCCGGTGGCCGGCGTAAGCTTTAATGCTTCATCTGGCAAATCGGGTACCACTGACGAAAAAGGATCTTTTAATTTCAATCATGGCGACAAAATCGAATTCAAACTGGGCGGTTTGACACTCGGTAACATTCCAGGTTCTCAAATCGTAACACCGATCGAACTTGCCGGCGATAGCAGCAACAAATTGCATAATTTGTTGATCTTGCTACAGTCTCTGGATTCCGACAGTGATCTTTCGAACGGTATTTCCATTTCACCCGAAACCGCTGCCGCCGTCAAAGGTTCTATCAATCTCGATACCAATCCGGAATCGTTTGCCGAATCTGCCAAATTGCAAGATCTCATGGAAGCAAGCGGCATCAGCGGCGATGTCAAGACTAAGGAAGAAGCCCGTAATCACTTTATGTCGCAAGGCGTTGCACTGCTCAGCGCCCAAATCTGGGTTAGCTATAGTAACCAAACTGCCAGTGTATTGAGAGTTGCTTCAGACAACTCCGGAGAATACTTGAATGGCGAAGCCAGACCGGATGATTCTTGTGACGAGAACCGGGTTTGCGGTGGCAGAACAGTTTTCCAAGCAGGCGTTGAATACGGTGTCGCGAAAGCGGTTGATTTTGATAACCGCGGATTTAAGTTGATCGGAACGCCTTCTGTGGACACGAATATCAAAGCAGGTTTATCAAATCCAGGACCGACCCGGCGTTTGCGCACCGATGGTTTTGAATTGATTCATTCCGATATCGTGACGGTGCAAAGAGCCCGTGAACAAAGCAGCGTATTCGGAGAACTGTTTCATATCGCCAAACCAATTCAATTGAGCGATGAAAACGAGGTTGCCGAAAAAGAAATCAAAGAAACCCGGTATGCAAAAATCGATAACGAAGCCAACGGCATTGTCGGGGCTTGGGCTTACGATAGCGAAGCGATCAACACCCCAACCTTGGTATTTTTTCCGAATGGCAAATTCCTGATGATCGATCCTACTGGCGAAACCCAGCGTGAAGATCAGGCAAAATGCAGCAAACCGGGTGTTGAGTTTTCATCCTACACGTTTAACAAAGGCGCCAATAATTTGAAACTCTCGAGTTTCACTTATAACACCAACGGCTGTGCCGGTTTCTCTGATGTCGATGGCAATATCGGTTTCTTGATCAACTCGGATGGCAGTACTGCAAAACTTGATAAACCTGGCGAAACATCGGTCACGCTATACCGTGTTTCCAAGTAACACATTGCTTGTTTCTTGATCCATGACTCACCGGTATTTAAGCGGATTCCGGTGAGTAACTTCCTAGCCCGCTCATCTTAACTGCTGATGCCCATCGTTCGTGTCGCAATCAATATCCCAGTCGACACGCTGTTCGATTATCAAACCGTTGATGCCACTCCCGATGATATCGGCTTGCGCGTAAGCGTACCTTTCGGCAAGAAAAAAGTGGTCGGCATCATCATCGCGATCAGTGATACAACGCAGATCGACACCGGGAAACTCAAACCGGTTTGCAGTATTTATCGGGAAACAAAGCCGCTGCCTGCGAGCTTGCTGGAATTATTTCGATTTTGCAGCGAGTATTATCATCATCCGCTCGGTATGGTAATCCTGAATAGCCTGCCCGCCGCAATGCGTTGCAATAAAGCCATTCAAATAAAAAAACCGGCCAGCAATCTAAGCTTCGAACTCACTCCGGCCGGGAAACAAATCGATCGATCGGTCATTCCGGCGCGGAATCGCGTTGCCCGGCGCTTGTTCAGCGCTTTTTTGGAATCCGCGGCACTGACTGAAACACAAATCAAACAAATTTCACCGCGCGCCAATCAATGGCTGCCGGAATGGTTACACCGCGGATGGATCGCGGCAAAACAAGCTCCAGCGGACACATCCGCCACCGTCACCGGGTCAATTCCAATCCTGACAGCGGAGCAAGCGGCGGCCGTCAATGCGATCACTGCCGGTCTCCAGCAATTCAATATCTGGCTCCTGCATGGGATAACCGGCAGCGGCAAGACCGAAGTTTATCTCCGCTCGATCGAACCCGTGCTGGCGCAAGGCAAGCAAACCCTGGTACTTATTCCGGAAATTAATTTAACGCCGCAACTCGAAAAAATTTTCCGCTCACGCTTTGCTGCAACGCCGATCGTCAGCCTGCACAGCGGATTAAATGATTCCGAACGGTTATCAGGGTGGACGCAAGCGCAAAGCGGCGCCGCCAAAATTATCCTCGGCACTCGATTGGCCGTATTCACCCCGCTCCCCGATCTTGGATTAATTATTGTCGATGAAGAACAAGACAGTTCTTTCAAGCAACAAGATGGCTTACGTTATTCCGCTCGCGATATGGCCATTTTTCGCGCCCGGCAACATGCGGTTACCGTGATACTGGGGTCCGCAACACCATCACTGGAAAGCTATTACAATGCGCTCAACGGACGTTATCACACGCTCCGCTTGCAATCCCGGGCTGTCCGCAATGCCGGATTGCCGAGCATTCATTTGATCGATACGCGCATTCACAAAATGCAGGATGGCTTAACCGAGCCGCTGATTAACGCTATCGGTCGATGCCTGATCGAAAAAAACCAAAGCCTGGTTTTTATCAACCGGCGCGGATATGCACCAGTACTGTTATGTAAATCCTGCGGCTGGTCAGCCGCTTGCCAGCGCTGCTCCAGCCGGCTGGTTGTTCATCTACGCGACAAGCAACTCAGCTGCCATCACTGCGGCCATCAGGAATCGTTTCCGCGCGCTTGCCCGCACTGCGGCAACCAAGATTTGGCGCCGTTCGGACAAGGCACGCAACGCGTTGAGGATGCCTTGACAAGCAATTTCCCAGCCGCGCGAATTCTACGCATCGATCGCGACAGCACACGCCGGAAAAACGCCTGGCACGACATGCTGCAGGCCATCCACGGGCATCAGATCGATATTCTGATCGGCACGCAATTGCTCTCCAAAGGACATGATTTTCCCAATCTGGCCCTGGTCGGAATCGTGAGTGCCGACAATTCGCTATATAGCACCGATTTCCGGGCAAGTGAACGCTTGTTCACGCAACTGATGCAAGTAGCCGGACGTGCCGGACGCGCCCAAATCGCCGGTACTGTGCTGATTCAAACGGAATTTCCTAATCATCCGCTATATCAGGCATTGCAGCACCACGATTACGATGGTTTAGCGCAAATCTTGCTATCCGAGCGAAAGGCTGCGGGATTTCCGCCCTACGTTTTTCAAGCCTTGCTGCGAGGCGAAGCGCATGATCTCAATCCGGTATTGAATTTTCTCCATCAAGCAATCAAACTGGCGAAACCACCGGAGGCGGTTGAATTATTCGATCCGGTGCCAGCGCAAATGCATCGCTTGAAAGGTTTGGAACGTGCGCAGTTATTGATACAATCAACCTCTCGCAAACAATTGCAAGCATTTTTGACGGAATGGTGTGTGCAAATTCATGCTTTAACGAATCACAAAGTACGATGGACACTGGACGTCGATCCATTGGAATTTTAGCCATCGTTGAATAACAGAGCATTCAACGCTTTTACAAAATTGAGAACGACTGGAGGCAATCATGAAAGCCGTATTTTTTCATCAAGGCGGCGCAACCGACGTGCTGCAATACGGCGATACAGCTTCGCCAGGCGATTGTAAGGACGATCAAGTACTGGTTCGCATCAAGGCCATCGGCATCAATCCGATCGACTGTAAAATCCGCGCAGCGCCGGAGCGATTTCCAATCACGTTTCCGGTCATACCCGGTTGCGATGGCGCCGGCATCGTGGAAAAAACAGGCATCAAGGTTGACAATTTTAAACCGAGCGATGAAGTTTATTGTCCATCATAAGGTTAAAACCACCGGCTTCAGCCGGTTAGCTTTAGCTGCGAGAATATGCCACACAGGAGGTGTGGCATGGATTATAGATATGGAAGTCATACGGTTTATCAGATTGAATA
>WBZO01002178.1_pt1 | contig 26505 bp, 23 predicted proteins | sample 5204261 | NCBI WGS metagenome assembly WBZO01 (sample SAMN12412400, study PRJNA552823) | activated sludge metagenome | isolation source: activated sludge from anammox sidestream of wastewater treatment plant... | place: USA: North Carolina | collected 2017-09
GCCTTCAATTGAAATGGAGCATCATAGACCTTCGAGGCCGGGTTGAAACTCAGATCCAGCATCTCCAGCGACAACTCGCCGCCAGACATGATGAATGGTCTTCGCGCCCGGAACCAGCGTCCGTCAAACTCCCGTTCGTGGTGAAACGCCGTGATTGCCGGTTCGTCCTCGTCGAGTCTTTGGTGGTAGATCGGGTCGAACATCTGGATGATCTGACCCTGGAATTCAATCGCGAACGGGATATAGACCGGCTCGCTCTCGACGTTGAACAATCCTTCGGCAAGGAACGTCTTGCCGTTCCCCGGTTGCCCGTAGATCAGGAACGACTTGCCGGCGTTCACAGCCGGTCCCAACTGGCTCAGCGTTTCGTCGCTGATCACCATGTGCCTCAACGCCGAGCGCAGCATGTCCGGCGTCAGCCAGTCGGGTTTGTGACGCTGCATCTTGACGCCCACCGTGTATTGATCGAGTGGGACCGGTACGCGGCCCACGTAGGCGTTCGCCTCGATGTACTGAATCGCCAACTGCCGGCCGGTCTCCGACAAGGTGAACGAAGCCGAGATGTCGCCCATTCCCAGGCTGGTCCTGACGCTCACCTGGTGCTGCCTCTTCATGTTCTCCAGCAGCGGTCCGATCACGCTGAAATTCAATCCCAGCGCGATGGCCAGTTCGCGGCCGGTGGCTTCAGTCCGGAAGTACAGCATTTTGAGGATGATCTGTTCCACAAGCGAAACAGGCACCCCCAGATCCTCCAGTGACTCCGGAACCGGCGGTACGAACTTGAGGTCTTCCTGCTCCGCGGCGAGCGCGAGTACTGATTCGGCGTTCATCTCCTCCAGAATCGGCGGAACCACTGCCCGTTCCCATTCGGAAATGTCATAGGTACGGCGGTGTGAAGGCCTTAGAGAATCGAAAGGCCCTGCCTTCTGTCCCTCAGCAGCATCAGGACTCGCCTGAGACAGAGCTCCGAAAGTAGCAGCAGAATCCCGCCTGCTGCGGCCAGTGCGGCCCCCAGTTGGCCATCGCGCCGCATCCACCGGCCGAGAGAAGCTCTCCAGGAGTCGGGAGTGAGGAAATAGGCCAGGACGACCACCGCCAGCAGGAACGTCAGGCCCATCCGCAGGAGATCGCGCGTCCCTTTGACGGCCTGTACATTGAGCCCGACCAGTGCGCCCAACAGCGAAACCAGCCAGGCCAATCCTCCGTTGAAAGCGGCCAATCCCGCAAGCACCTCTACCGCCGGCAGTCCGGCTGAGGGCCGCACACTGCGCAGGGAGAATAGTGAGAGGCCGGTGATGGCCGCCCACCCGAGCAACCCCGCTAACCAGGGAATGCGCGCCCGCCGTGTCACCGCCTGCCGGTCGCCGTCTCCTGTGCCCGCCGAAAGCTCTTTCGCCACTTCTTCGCGCCCGAAGGCGTAAGCCGCCGAATTCGCTGCAAGCAGATAAGTGAAGGCCGCGAAGACGAGCAGCAGCACGTTGTCGTAAAACGGGAATCGCAGCGGCAGGGCGAGCACGCCGCACGTTGTCAGCGCAAACGTAGCCACCCCCGGCCACCCCCCGAAAACACTCATCCAACTCATCCGGCGGGCCTCACGTCCTTGAGAGTCAGCGACCACGGCGGGAATCCACGCTTGGCGCTGTAAGGATCATCGTCGATCGACACCGCAGCGTCAACCCGCGTTCCTGCGGTCAACTCCGAGGCGCGCGCCGCGAACTTCCACCCCTTAACGCCCACCGTCCGGTCTCCCGCGCCCAGCCGCACCCTCAAGTGCTCCTGCTCTCGCCCAAAAGCCTCCGGCTCTGCCCGGACCTCCAGCGCCTGCAGCAGGAAGACCGGAGCCCGGTTGCCCAGCCCGAATGGGGCCAGATGAAAAACCTCTGCGGCTGCATTATCCGTCAGTTCGTCCAACTCGAGATGCGCGTCCAGCACGAGCTCCGGCGTGAGATCCTCGTCCGCAAGCATCGTTCGCACCTGCGCGGCGAAGCGGCGGATCAGGTCGGGCAGCCTGTCCTCCTCCAACGTGACGCCGACGGCCTGCCTGTGTCCCCCAAAGCGAAGGAACAGGTCCGGCATTGACTCCAGCGCCTCAAGCAGATGAAACCGCCCGATCGACCGTCCGGAGCCCTGGACATGGCCGGTGTTCTCATCGCGCCCGAGAACGATCACCGGCCGGTTGTACATTTCGACCAGTCGGTTCGCGACAATGCCCACAACGCCGCGGTGCCAGTCCGGCGAGTAGAATACCAGCCCGGCCAGCGAGGGATCCGGACGGCCTTCCTCGCCTAGCCGCTCCTGAACCTGCCTCACGATCAATTCGCACGCCCGTTGCCTGTCCTGATTGAGCAGATCGAGCCTCTGCGCGATCCTGCGGGCTCGGACCTCGTCCTGAGTCAACAGCATTTCGACCACCTCTCCGGCATGGTCCATCCGCCCCGCTGCGTTGATCCGCGGCGCGATTCTGAATCCGATGTCGCCCGCGTTCAGCGCGGCGCCAGGCCCGATTCCCGACGCTTCCAGCAGCGCGCGCAGTCCATGATTGCGCGTCCGCGCCAGCCCCTCCAGGCCGCGCTTCACCAGCACGCGGTTCTCCCCCATCAGCGGAACGACATCGGCTACCGTGGCGATCGCCGCCATCACCAGGAACGAATCCGAGTATCTGACAATCCGGTCGGGCGCCCAGTTCTCGCTGTCCATCAGCGCCTGCGCGAGCTTGAACGTGACGCCTGCGCCGCACAGGCTCTTGTTCGGATAGGGACAACCCGGCTGGTTCGGATTCAGGATCGCCGTCGCGGGCGGCAGTTCAGCTTCCGGCAGATGATGGTCGGTGACAATCACATCGACCCCCAACCTGCAGGCTTCCCTCACGGCGTCCAGAGCGCGGATGCCCGTGTCCACGCTAATAATCAGCGAAACGCCCTCGGCCGCGGCCCGCGTTACGGCCTCGGCCTGCATTCCGTAGCCGTCCTTGAGACGGTCGGGAACAAAATAGCCGGCCGTGTGGCCTAGCAGTTCGAGCATCTTCCGCAGGATAACGATGCTCGAAACGCCGTCCACGTCATAGTCGCCGTAAATCAGGATCTTCTCCCGAAGAGCGACCGCCCGCCGGATCCGCTCGACCGCCGCTTCCATGCCTAGCATCGAGAAGGGATCCGGCAGGTCCGCCAGCCGAGGATGAAGAAACCGCTCTGCCTCCGCGGGCGTCGCACAGCCCCGGCCCGCCAGCACGCGCGCGACCGGCAGTGAAAGATTGCACGCCGCCGCCAGGCGGGCTGCCGCAGCCTCCCGAACCTCCGGCAATCTCCAGCGCGCCGCGGCGATCATCCCGCGTCAGTTGTTCGAGTAGAAGCCACCGTAGCCGCTCTCGCCTCCGCTCTCGGGGCTCGATTCATCGAGTTCATCCAGGATTTCGTGCCACTCCTCATACCATTCGGTCTGAACCTCGAAGAGATAGACCCGGTTCTCGAAGTCGAAACTCATCTCGATCGCGCACGTGAAACCCTCGTAGATGGCCAGCTCTTCGATCCGCCGTTCGAGCGTCCGCTTCTCATCTCGCGCCAACTCGGTCTGCTCCAGCAGCTCGAGCGCTTCCTCCCGGTGGTGAGCGCGGAAATCCCGGGAATGAAAGTGAATCAGCCTGATGCCCAGCTTGAGCGCGCAATCCAGGAACGCCTTGAAATCGGGCGCTCGCTCCGCATCCCAGAAGATGAACTCGCGTTCCTCATGGGCGCGGCTCAGGCAGCGGAAAACGACGAAGTGCTCCAGTTCGAGATAACTGAGAATCTCTTCGTTCAGCGAATCCAGGTTGGGCCGCATGGCGACGGTATTCTCCTTGCCGCGCCTTCAGCGCTCAGCCATCACCAGGACTTCATCCGGGCCGGCAACCTCCCTCGCCGATGGCGTGACGATTGTCTTCGGTCCGATGAAAATCTTGCGTTTCAGGGCGATGGCCTGGCGGACATCGGCTTCGCACACAAAGTCGACAATCTCCACCTTGGGCGCCGGAATAGATGCCGGCTGTGGAGGTTCCGGCTTCGAAACCGGAACTTCGACGACCGGTCCCGGGGGTAGAGAACAGCCACAGGCCGGCGCTGCGGCCGCCGGTCTCGCCGGCGCCGCCTCCCGCCGCGCGATGAAACGGTCGACCACCGATTCGACAACCGCATGCGCGGGCACCGCCGCCGCCGGCTTGGCCGCCGCCGGGTCCGCTCCGGTCAGCGCAACGCCTCGCGCGCTCAGGTACTTCTCCACCGCTGCCATCAAAGTCCCCCGGTCAACCGCCACCGGGCTTCCGGTGGCCGGCGCCGGAACCGGTGAGTCCGATTTCTTCACGTTCCAGGCGATCCTCTTGATATTAATCAGATGTTGCGGCCCGACGTTGTCCGAAGTGATGTTGCCCGCCATGGCCCCGCAGCCCAACGTCATCGAAGGTTGCACATTGGTGGTAATGCCTACCGATCCCTGCGGCGCCGGCGTATTCACCAGCACCCGGAACGCGGGCATTCGCGCCCCGAACTGCCGGATCCGCGCCTCATCGGTCGCGTGAATCACCGCCGTATGCCCCAGGCCGCCGAACTGCAGAATCTGCTCGCAAGCCGATACTGCCGCATCGTAGCCGCCGTCAACGAACAACAGCGCCAGCACGGGAGACAACTTCTCCGCCGACAGCGGATGCTGCCTGCCAACCCCGTCGATCTCGGCCACGATGATCGACGTGCCGTCCGGCACTGAAAACCCGGCCAACTGCGCTATCTTCTGCGGGTTCTGTCCGACGCACTCGGCCCGCACCGTTGTCCCGCCGGAAAACAACGTTCGCTCCAGTGCAGCCTTCTCGGCAGCCGAGCACACATGCGCTCTGCACCGCTTCAACTCGGCGAGCGTCGCCTCGCGCAGGCTCCGCTCGGCGACCACCGTCTGTTCGCTCGAACAGACCGTCCCGTAATCGAAACTCTTGCCGCTGACAACCTTTTCCACCGCCTCCGCCAGCGGAGCGGTGGTGTCGATCAGCACCGGCACGTTGCCCGGGCCGACGCCGTATGCCGGCTTGCCGGACGAATACGCGGAACGGACCATGCCGCTGCCACCTGTCGCCAGAACGACCCCCGTCTTCGGGTGCGTCATCAGCGCCTTGGTCCCTTCCAGCGTTGACTGGTCCAGACACTGCACGATCCCTTCCGGCGCGCCCGCTTCCACCGCCGCTCGCATCAGGATCGCCGCCGTGGCGCACGTGCAGCGCCGCGCCCGCGGGTGCGGGCTGAGGACAACCGCGTTACCCGCCTTCAACGAAATGATTGTCTTGAAAATCACGGTCGAGGTCGGATTCGTCGTCGGGCAAATCGCCGCCACCACCCCCACCGGCACCCCGATCTCAACCACCTGCTTCTCGCCGTCTTCTTTCAACACGCCGACCGTCCTCATGCCGCGGATCGCCCCCGGCAGGATGTCGGCGTTCAGCATGTTCTTGGCCGTCTTGTCCTCGACGTTGCCGTAGCCGGTTTCCTCCACCGCCAGCTCAGCCAGCGCCCGCGCGTTGGCCCGTCCCGCCGCCGCCACCGCCTCGACTACCGCGTCAATCTGCGCCTGCGTGAAACCTCGGTAGGTCTGCCACGCAGACCAGGCGCGTTCGACCTTGGTACGAACCTCCTGAACGGAAACCAGATCCTGATCGTGAAGCATGCCTTCCACTCGCTCTCTTCCGGCTCCGTCCGCTCGACGCAGCCTCTCACGCCTTCCGGCGCGCGCAGTCAGTCTGCCCGATCAGCCCGCTCAACTCTTCTCGTTCCTCCTTCCGCCAGGAAGCGCCTTCTCCACCTCCTCGTGCGGGTTCGGAATGACGTGCACCGCGACCAACTCGCCAACCCGCCTTGCTGCCGCCGCCCCCGCGTCCACGGCCGCCTTCACAGCGCCAACGTCGCCGCGGACGGTTACCATCACATAGGCCGCGCCCACATATTCCTTCCCGGTCAGGGTGACGTTCGCCGTCTTCACCATGGCGTCCGCCGCCTCGATCGCCCCGGTCAGACCCTTGGTTTCAACCATGCCGAGCGCTTCCATAGTCCACACTCCCTTCCTCTTCGCAATCCTCTCCTCCGGCCAGCTGCACCGCTGACCTGAGCCGGAGTTCCGGAAACATCCAACCTATCACAATTGCCTCCCGCCGGTGCGTTGAGCGCGCCAGAGCCCTGGAAAAGATATTCAGGGCTGCAATATCTATTACAATTGGTCAATCTTATCAATGACTTACAGGGATCGACGTGGTGCTCGTGAATGTTATAATATTCTTCATGCGTGAACTACACTGATCCCGCAGACTCCAGGCGCGCCGGCCTCGCGCATTGAGGCCCGCACCTGCCGGATGCAGGGAGGATCCTGGCTGTCCGCGCGGAGCGCTCTCCTGGCTTGAGCCCGGAATCCACTCCCGCCCGGGATAGGTCGCCATCCACTGTTCGGACCGGATCGCACTTCCACCTTCTTCCGGGAATCGATCCAAGGAGGCCTCTCATCCGGCGCCTCCCGGCATGCAGCTATCTGCAACCAACGGGAACAAACCAGAGTGAAATAGGAGATATCACGGATTGATGACGAAAGCGTTATCCAGAGGAATGATCATGGTCGCTGGCCTCCTGACGGCTACCACGCCTGCGGACCCCGACCCTCGTCCCGCGGATTTCATCGTCAAGACCGATCCGCGCTTGATCCGGATCAAGCAGTTCTTCCTCGATCGCGACTGTCCCGCGCACATGTTCGCACAGGACTTCGTGACCGCCGCCGATCAGCACGATCTCGACTGGCGGCTTCTGCCGAGCCTGTCCATGATCGAGAGCACCGGCGGGAAGGAATCGGTCAATAACAACATGTTCGGCTGGGATAACTGCAAGGAGAGATTCCGCAGTGATCGCGACGGCATCTACCGCGTGGCTTCCCGCCTCGGCAACTCCCGGCTGTACAAGAACAAGACTCTGGATGGAATCCTGCGCACCTATAACCCGCGCCTCGAGTACGCCTCCAAGGTTAAGCAGGTCATGAGCCAGCTTGGCCCGGCCGACCTCGTGCCGGAAGGCGTCTTCTGATAAGCGGCCGACGAGCGGCAACCTTCGGCCCCTGGCCTCTCCGAAACCCTGGGCGGGCACGCTTAAGCGGACCCTCGGATGCCATCGCCATCGAATAGCCGGACTGGTACCAGCCCCCTCTCCCCTCACGTTCCGGCCGGCGCTGCGCGCGCCCCGTTCCTATTCGAGCAACCGGACGCCCATGTACAGGCCGCCAAACAGGATGACACTCACAATGCCGACCAGCACCCACTTCAGCATTCGCTCTTTGGGTGTGGTCGTCTCCTGTTCATCGTGCTTCATTCGATCATCGAGAGTCTCGAACATTGGTGACCTCCCGTCGGGGTTATCGAAGTACTAAGTGCACTATGAATTCGGGCAACCTAATTGTAATGCCACACGGCCAGTTTCTGGCAAAAAATATTCTCTGCCAAATCAATCGGTTAGAAACCTGAGAGAGACATGAATCGCGCCGCTCGCCCGAGCGCCTCCTCCCCGATTCTATGCCGGTGCGTCCGGTTTGGTCAGGCGGTTCCCATCCGCTCCAATTTCCGGTAGAGCGTCTTCCGCTCGATGCCTAGAATGCGCGCGGCGCGGCTCTTGTTCCCGCCTGTGGCGGCCAGAACCTTGCGGATTTGTTCGGCCTCTGCGCTTGCCAGCGTCTCTCCGGCTTCCTCGCGCGGGGTCGACGCGCTGATGGCGTCCTCCACTGCGTCCTCAGTGATTCTGCCGCCCGGCGCCAGGATGACGAGTCGCTCCAACATGTGCTGAAGTTGCCGGACGTTGCCCGGCCAGGTGAAGTCGCACAATGCCTTCATCCCGCTCTCCGTCACCCGCGCGTCCAGGCCGTATCGCTCGTTGTACCGCTGTAGGAAGAACGTCGTGAGCAGCGGAACATCGCCATGCCTCTCCCGGAGTGCCGGGACGCTGATCCGGACAACGTCCAACCGGTACCAGAGGTCTTCTCTGAATTTTCCTTCATCTACCATCTTCCTCAGATTCCGATTGGTGGCCGCAATGATGCGGACGTCCACCTTGCGAGGCTTCGCGCTTCCGAGCGGCCGCACTTCCTTTTCCTGCAGAAACCGGAGCAGCTTCAACTGGAAATTGAGATCGATTTCGCCGATCTCGTCGAGGAAGACCGTCCCGCCCTGCGCGGCCTCGAAGACCCCGGTCCGGTCGCGGTCGGCGCCCGTGTAGGCGCCTCGCATCGCACCGAACAACTCGCTCTCGATCAGCGTGGGGGCCAGCGACGCGCAGTCCACCGGGACAAATGGAGCGGAAGCCCGGAGCGAGTTCGCGTGCAGCATGTGAGCGATCAGTTCCTTGCCCGTCCCAGTCTCGCCCTCGATCAGCACGAGCGCGTCGGTTGGCGCCACGCGGGAGATCATCTTGTAGATCTCCACCAGTTTCGCGCTCGAGCCGATCATCTCGGTCGCCAGAACCTCTTCCGGTTCGACGTCCTCGTCTTCTTCGTCGGCTGCCATCGAACCCTCGGCGCGCTTGACGACTTCGAGCAGCGAATCGAGTTCGAACGGTTTGGCGAGGTATTCGAATGCGCCCCCGCGCGTTGCAGCCATTACGGTTTCCATGCTGCCGCGAGCCGACATCAGAATCACGGCGCACTTCGGATCCGCCGCGCGCGCCGCGTTCAGGACGTCGATTCCCGTCCTGTGGTCGATGTAGATATCCGAGATGACGATCGGATAACTCGCTGCGGAGAGGCGCGCCAGCGCCTCATGGGTGGAGCCGACGGCATCCACACCGTAGCCCTCCAGTTCCAGGAAGGTCGACAGCGTGGTCCGGACCGCGGGGTCGTCCTCGACGAGCAGCAGCGAGGCCATACAAACCACTAGTCTAGCGTGCGGCTCAGGACGAGGGCACGACCAGGGTGAAGGTGGAACCCTCGCCCGGCGCGCTCACCACATCCACACGTCCTCCATGGTGGGCCAAGATCTCTTTCACAATCGACAGTCCAATGCCCGTTCCGACTTCGCCGGTGGCTTCCGCCTTCTTCGTCCGGTAGAACTTGCGGAACAGTTCCCGCAACTCGGCGGCGTCCATGCCGATACCCCGATCCGCGACCGCCAGGCTGACGCAGCCGTCTCCGGCGAATGCTTTGATCCGCACCTTGCTTTCCGGCGGAGAGTATTTAATGGCGTTCGTGATCAGGTTGTACAACGCATACTCCATCAGCTCCCTGTCGGCTCGCAAGGACAGCTCTCCGGCCACGTCAATCTCAAGCCGGATCTGTTTTCGATCCGCCAGGGGAGCAGCGCGCTCCTTGCACGTCTCCACCAGATCGCGCGCCTGGAAATCCGCTATCCGCAGTTCCATCTGGCCTGCGCCAAGTTTCTCGACGTCCAGAAACGTTGTGATCATCCGCGCCAGCCGTCTGGACTCGGCATTGATCATCGAGCCGAGTTCCTTCCGCTTCGGCTCGGGCAGGTTGTAGCGTGTGATGAGTTCGCTCGATCCCTGGATCGCCGTCAGCGGAGTTCTCATTTCATGTGCCACGAAATGGAAGGCCTGCTGGTATCTCTCTTTTGCCGCCTCGCTCGACATCATCCTGCGGCGGACGACGAAGTACTGGTAGCTGGCCGAAGCCAGCACCGCCAGCCAGGCGGCCGCTGCCGGAGCCATCGCCGGCAAGACCCAGCCGGCCCTGAACGCCGCCCAGGATGATGCCTGCGCCAGCACCAGGATGAGCGCCGCGCCCGTGTAGGCCGGCCACCCCATCGCGAAGGAGAACAGCGCCGCCGTGAGCCCGGCGAGAGCCAGCGCCAGCAGAACCGATGCGGACAGCCGCACCGGCTTTGGCGCATCGCCCGCGGCCAGCGTTTCGTACGCCTGCGCGTGGATCTCGACTCCGGGCACCTGGATCGCGCCCGATAGCGGCGTGAACAACCTGTCGTCCGCCGCCGACACCGCCGTCACGCCGATGAAGACCGCTCTGTCCCGCAGCCGGTCCAATCCGCGCCCCTCCAGCACATCGGCCGCGCTCACCCGCACCATCGATTCGCTCGGGCGGTAGCGGATCCACATCGGTCTGCCTTCATCCCATCGCGATTCGATCCGCCGCCCGCCCGCCTCGATCTCTTCCGGCGTCGAGAGGATCTCCGGCGCGCCGAGGCTTTGCCGCCAGACTTCGAGTGAGAGCGCCCATCGCCGCGCCTTGCCGGCGACCCGTTCGAGCGGAACACGACGGTTGATGTCGTCGCCAGGTCCGGGCATCGCGCCCACGTGGCCCAGGCCCGCCGCCCGGCTCCGCAGCCGCGGAATCGGATCCTGCCACGCCGAGCCGTCCGGAAGCATCTCGCTCGCCAGTACGACCCGGGGCAACGCTTCGATCGCAGCCGCCAGCGCGGCATCCTCGGACTGGTTCTGTTCATCCGCCAGCGTGAGATCGATCCCGACGGCCAGAGTTCCCACCCCGGCCAGCCGGTGGAGTACCCGCGCCACCAGCGGCCGCAGGTTGCGGAGTCCGCCGTGCGACTTCAGAGTCCGTTCGTCGATGCCCACGATCGCCGCCGCCCTGGCCGCTGCCGCCGGTGGAGCGAGCCGGAAGAACGAATCGTACAGGATGTTGTCCAGCCGTCCCGCCATCGGCGTCCAGGCGAGCGCAACGGCGGCACTCGCCGCTGCTAGCGAAAGCGCCGAGTAGACGATCCAGGGGCGCATCAGGCGAGCCATCCCACTCCAGCCTACCCGGGCGCCTGGCAGCATGCCAGGCGAAAAACGTGGCTCGGCGGGGCCGCGATGGGCTGCAACCGCATGGCCCATCGCGGCCAGCCGGCGCAGGGATGCAGGAGTCGCGCCGCCAATTCCCGCAGCGGCGTCGGGCAGTCCGGTTTGAGAGACCCGCGCGGCTGAGAATGGTAGCCCGCCGACGCCGCGTTGGACCCGATTAGCCCGGCGGGCGCCGTCCGCCAGGCGGCGGACCGGCGAACAGCGCCGAATCCTGCCGTCCATCCGATGGCCAGGAACGGCAACACCCACAGCAGGCCTGCACGTGCGAACGGGTAGCTGATGCGGCGCGAAACCGTCACCCAGCCCACGCTGCGCGCGATCAGGACCGCAACTCCCGGCGCGCTCCGCAAAACTCTCTTCCACCATGCGGCCAGAATCAACCGGACGAACAAAAACGCCGGGACGGCCCGCGATCCGGGCGCAAAACTCTCCCCGATCGCCTGCGATCTCCACCCGAATCCCAGCTTCAGAGTGTGTTCAGCCAGCCACGATCCGGTCAGCCTGTGCCGGGACGAGAGGTCCGGCGCCGCCTGCATAGGCAACAGGAACCAGAGCGGAGAAACGCGGGCCAACCCATCAAACTAACATGTCCCGCCCGCGCGTGAAGCCGCGCCGCCAGGGCGAAGTAAACTCCCTTTAGATGGACCAACCAGCCCTGATCGAGTTCGACAATGTCATCGTCGAGCGCGATACCCGCCCCGCCCTCAACGGCGTCACCTTCTCGATCCGCGCCACCGAACATGTCGCCGTCGTCGGCCCGAATGGGAGCGGGAAGTCGACCCTCATCCACGCCATCACGCGCGAGTGCTATCCGCGCTATCCTCCACCCCGCTGCCGGCTCCGGCTCTGGGGCAGGGAACACTGGCATCTGTTCGAACTCCGCGCCCTGCTCGGAATTGTCACCAACGACTTGGTCGCCAGGTGCACGCAGCCCTATACGGTCGAGGAGACGGTCCTCTCAGGCTTCTTTTCCTCCATCGGCGTCTGGCCCAATCATCCGGTCACGCGGGCGATGCGCGCGAAAGCCCTGCGGACAATGCAGTTTTTCGAGATCGACGATCTCCGCGGCCGCTTCATGAAGGAACTTTCAAGCGGCGAGGCCCGCCGCGCCGTCTTCGCCCGCGCCCTCGTCAACGACCCCAAGGCGTTGATCCTCGACGAGCCTACCAACTCACTCGACGTCCGCGCGCAACACGAGGTGCGAGACACCATGCGAAAACTCGCCAACGCGGGCGTCAGCATTATTCTCGTCACCCACCATTTGCCCGATATCATTCCGGAGATCGGGCGCGTTATCACCCTGAGCAGCGGCCGGATCGTTGCCGACGGGCCCAAACGGGAGATCCTGACCACCGGGACTCTGTCGTCGCTGTTCGGCGTTCCCGTTGACGTCCACGAGACCGGTGGTTACTATCACATGCTCTAGCGGGAATTCCGGCTTCCGGTCGAGCCGCTGCGGGAATCAAGCCCTGAACAGATGGCGGAAGCCCCCGATGCCCGCCAGTCCCGCGCCGAGCAGCACGATGGAAGCAGGTTCGGGGATCTGAGTAGCGCTGCCACCGACTGTGAAGTGGATCTCGTCGATGCCCATTCGGTCGCCGGTATCGTCGGGCCCACGCACGACTCGTATGGAGCGGATGTCGCCGGCCGTGCTGACTACGCCCATGAAATAGAGGCCGTCACTCTGGAAGTTGAGGTCCAGGCCAGCAAACGAACCGAGTAGCGTGCCGGTTGCGTCCGCGCCACTATAGGCCTCGATCGCGATGTCGTTGCGGTAGTTGGGTCCATGGAATCGGTCGATCGTGAACAGGCCGGCGCCGTAGACCGGGGTTGCGAATGAAACCACGAACGATTCCGTTCCGTTGTACGGGCTCTCCATCAGAAGGTAGTTGGAAGACGGATGCGGGCCTTCTCCCGGGACTGAACCGATGGTGTTGCCATCGCTCGGTCCACTGCCGGAGGTGACCTGATCGGCGCCATTTGACACTGTGAGCGTCACCCCGTGGGAGCCTTGGTAATGGTTCGATACCAATCCGCCAAGCGGATGGGATTCGAAATTGACATTGGTGTTGACGGTCGCGCCAAACCCGCTGACCGTCAGGGTCCAATCCGATGAATTGCCGCTGGCATTGCCAACATACCCGATCACAGCCGCGGAAGCCGGGTGAACTCCGATGATCGCGGCAAATGTAAGGAAACAAACCGAGCACTTCATGCGTGCAGACTCCTCCTCCGTTTCCGTTAACATACATTAACACAGCTTCAGCGACGGGTGGGGGGACCCCAGCGAGGCGGGCGTGGCGCTCAGGCGTACGGCAGCTTCAGCGCTTCCATGATCCCCTTCATGTACCCGATGGCAAACACTTTTCCTGTGTAGGCGTAGCCCGGACGGTCGTTCCGATCGCCTTCCATCGTGGGTGCATGATCCGGCCGGATCGGGCCGTTGAACCCGCCCTCCGAGTAGATCTTCAGCATCTTCACCATGTCCGTTTGGCCGTTGTCGTGGAACGTTTCACGGAACTTGTGTCCGGAGCCTTCGATGTCGCGGAAATGCACGAAGAAGATCTTCTTCTGCCGCAGCCATTCCTTGGCGAGCGCCTCGACGTCTTCCCCCATCGCCACGAAGTTTGCCTGGCAGTAGGTGATGCCGTTCACCTTGCTCGGAACCATGTCGAGAACGCGGCGGTAGTTCTTCGCGCTGATCAGAATCCGTCCGATCCCCCGCAGCGGGGTTATCGGCGGATCGTCGGGATGCAGCGCCAACTGCACATTCGCCTTCTCGGCAACGGGAACCACCTGTTTCAGAAAGTAATTCAGGTTGTCCCAGATCTTCTCTTCTGAGATCTCGCCCCATTGGGTCGGGCCCTGCGCGCGGGCTGCTTCATCGTCGAACTCGGTGATGAGCGCGCCGCCGCGCCCTAGCGCATTGACCTTGGTCCTGTACCACCCCAGGCCCGCCATGAAGTTGTAGCAGAGCACCGGGATGCCCACCTTGCCCAGCGCTTCGATCGCCCACTTGTAGTTCTCGATCTCCTCGTCACGCCCCGCTACGCCGAGTTTGATCTTCTCGGCCGCCACCGGGTGGCTCTCCACGCCGGCGATGGACAGGCCGTTTGAGGCGAACTCGTGCTTGATCCTCTGGAGCGTCTCGACGTACTGCTCCTTGCGCACCCTATCGAGTTCGCCCTGCACCCCGACGATGGCGTAGTCCACGCCCATCTGCTTGCCCAGTTTCTGTTTGGCCGTGCTGCCCGGGTTCTGCATCAGCGCGAACTTGATCGGAGCCGGACCGCTGACTTTCGGCGTGGCGGATGTTGTCGTCGGCGCGGCGCTCAGCAGCGCGGCGCTCTTGATGGCGCGGCGGCGTGTGACTCGAGGCACAGGGATCTCCTATGCTCCAGGTTTACCAGATTTCAGATTCGAACATCCGGCCTATTCGTCTCGCTGCGGGGGAGCGAGAAACCGGATGCCGGTCGCTTGTCGCCTTAACAGCGTCCCGCCCGAATGGCACACCTGTCCCCGTTCATACAGCCCGTAGGAGGGAACCGCGCACCACACAATCGCGCCGACCGGGATGCGCCCGGCTACCATCACCCCCATCCCCGAAGGGCTCACATTCTCGAGCACGCCGCGCACCTCAAAAGGCCCGGTGTCCGTCTCGCCCAGGATGTAGGCTGTCCCGTTGGTGCGATAGCGGCTGTACTTTCGGCGGTCTTCGTTCGGTTCCATACTGCTTTACTCTTTCGCCCCCGCTAATCCGGACAAATCGGCGCGGCCACGAATCGGACCCCGGTCAGCCGGCGCAGGAAGCCGCCCGTCGAATGGCAAACTTCCGCCGCCACACACAGGTTGAAATCGAGGACTTCACACCACAGCCTCGTGCCCGGCTCATACCGGCTCCGGGAAACAAACCCGAATCCTCGGCCGGACAAGTCAACAACGTCGAAGCTGCCCAGAGCCTTGTCGCGCAGAACATCGGTGAGCTGGACCTTCGTCCTGATTCGGACCCTGCCTTCGGTTCTTCGCTCGCGGCCTCCGCTCATGTAACCAGGGAAACCGCTCCACACGGGCTGTGCAATTGCCCATCCGTTCCAATCTCCATGAATCCGTGGTACTGGAGAGCTTCGGCTAAGGTCTCGCCCGGTTCAGAACAATCCGATCCTGCTACCCTGGAGCTTGTATGTCAGCCCACAACGGTGATAAATCGCGGCACCACCGCCTCCGGAAACGCAACATCGCAAAGCGGCTCAAAGCCAAGGCGCTCTTCAAGCAGGCCGCCCCGGCGGCGGACAAGCCCGCCAAGCAGGCCAGTTAGTCCTGCCGCCGCTTCCCGCGCTTCGCACCCGGTCCCTTCGGTCCGCGGATTCGCCGAACTTTTGCGCCCGCCCGCTCGTTATCCTGAATGCTATCCACCTATGAAAACCCTAACCCTGGCTGTTTTCATCGGCGGTCTTGCCTGCGCGCAACTCCCGCCAATCATTGACCGCGACGCCTTCTTCGGGGAGATCGAGATTGCCGGAGCGCAGATCTCGCCCGACGGCAAATTCGTCTCTTTCCTGAAGCCTTACAAAGGCGTCAGGAATATCTGGGTGAAGCGATCGGAAGAACCCTTCACGGCGGCCAAGCCCATGACCGCGGAAACCAAGCGGCCGCTGGCCGGCTACTTCTGGACCCGCGACTCCAAGTTCCTGCTCTTCACAAAGGACAACGACGGCGACGAGAACTTCAACATCTATTCCGTCGACCCCGGGGCCCCTGCCGAGGCATCCACGGGCGTACCGGCCGCGCGCGATCTGACCGGCGTGAAGGGAGCGCGCGTGATTATCTACTCCCTTCCCAAGACCCAGCCGGACACGGTCTATCTCGGCCTCAACGACCGCGACAAAGCCTGGCACGACCTCTACAAGCTTTCCCTTTCCACCGGCCAGAAGACTCTCGTCCGCAAGAACACGGACCGCGTCTCAGCTTGGATTTTCGACAACAACGCACAACTCCGCATGGCCACACGCTCGGCTGACAACGGCGATACGGAGTTCCTCCGCGTCGACGCCGACAAGTTTTCCAAAATCTACTCCTGCACGGTGCTCGAGACCTGCTCCCCTGTCCGCTTTGACAAGGGAAACAAGCAGGTCTATGTGATCACCAACCAGGGCGCTTCCCGCAACCTCATCGAGCTCGCCCTGATGGACCCCGCCAGCGGCGCAACGACGCTCGTCGAAGCCGACCCGGACAAACGCGTCGACCTTGCCAACGCGATCTTCTCCGACCTCACCGACGAACTGATCGGCACCGTCTACCTTGATGAGCGCGAGCGTGTCCGCTGGCGCGACAAGGCGTTCGAAGCCGACTACAACTGGGTCAAGTCCAGACTCGGTGCTAACATGCAACTGGGTTTCAGCTCGCACACCAGGGATGAAACCCGGTGGATCGTCAACGCAAGCTCGGATGCCGAGCCCGCCGCCGCCTACCTGCTCGACCGCAAGGCGAAGAAGCTCGATTTCCTCTACAAGGTGCGGGAGAAGCTTCCGCGTGAGCACCTCGCCGCCATGCAGCCGATCCGTTACGAGAGTTCCGACGGCCTGGGGATCCCGGCTTACCTCACGCTGCCTAAGGGAGTCCCGGCGAAGAACCTGCCGATCGTCATCCTGCCGCATGGCGGCCCCTGGGCGCGGGACATGTGGGGATATAGCGGCCTTCCTCAGTTCCTCGCCAATCGCGGCTACGCCGTGCTGCAGCCCAACTTCCGGGGCTCAACGGGCTACGGCAAGCAATTCCTCGACAAAGGCAACGCCGAGTGGGGCCGCAAGATGCAGGACGACCTCACCTGGGGCGTGAAGCACCTCACCCAGAAAGGCATCGCCGACCCCAAGCGCGTCGCCATCATGGGCGGCTCCTATGGCGGCTACGCCACGCTCGCCGGCGTCGCCTACACGCCCGAAGTCTACGCAGCCGCCGTCTCCATCGTCGGGCCGTCGAACCTGCTGACCTTGCTCGACTCCATCCCGCCCTACTGGGAGTCCTTCCGCAAGACCCTTTACGCGCGCATGGCCGACCCCACGACGCCCGAGGGCAAGAAGCGCCTGGAGGAGATGAGCCCGCTCAACTACGCGAAGAACATCAAGACGCCGCTGATGATCATGCAGGGCGCCAATGACCCGCGCGTGAACAAAGCCGAATCCGAGCAGATCGTCGTCGCCCTGCGGGATCGCGGCTTTCCGGTCGAGTACATCCTCTTCCCCGACGAGGGCCACGGCTTCGCCCGGCCCGTCAACATGATGGCGTCGATGGCGGCCGCCGAACAGTTTCTGGCCAAACGGCTGGGAGGACGCGCGCAGGAGGGCGGTACGCCTGAGGCGCTTACCCGCCTCAAGGAGGTTACCGTCGATGTCAAGACGGTCAGTCTCCCCAAGAAGGCTGCCATCGGGCCTGTCGGCCTCCCCAAGATCCTGGCAGCCCCCGCGCCAGGCCTGGACAAGTATGCGGGCAAAATCAAACTGGGCACTCAGGAGATTGCCCTCGAAATCTCCTCCGAGATCAAGCCGGAAGCCGGCAAGCTGATCGCGCTCGACACCATGAAGTCGCCCATGGGGGAGGTCAAGATGACCGCTGAGATGGATCCAGCTACGCTTGCGGTCTCGAGGGTTTCAATCCTGCAGGGTCCCGTCTCGATCAATGTCGCCTACGCGGGCAGCAAGGCCACCGGTGAAATCAAGCTGGCCGCGGGGCCCAAGCCCATCGAAGCCGATATCGAGGGCCCGATCTTCGCCGATACCGCCGGCGCGTCTCAATCCATCGCCAGTCTGCCGCTGGCCGACGGTTACGAGGCCTTCTACCGCAACTTCGACATGCAGAAGCAGAAGGCCGGCATCCGCAAGGTGAAAGTGCTCGGTTCGGAGCAGGTGACTGTCCCTGCCGGAACGTTTGACGCCTTCAAAGTCGAAGTCGCCTCCATCGACGGTCCCGAAAGGGCCACCTTCTGGGTTGCCAAGAAGGAGCGCAAAGCCGTCAGGATGGAGTCGGTCATGCCCCAGATGAACGGAGCCATTCTCACAGCCGAACTCTCGAAGTAGGCGCGCTTTCCGGCGTGCCCGGTGTGAGGTCGCATCGCGCCGGAGCGGCTCGGCTCGGCCTTCGGCTCCAGTCCGGCGCTCCGGTATAAAGTGGTAAGCGATGTCGCCAGGCTACACCTACCTCGATGTGGCGAAGATGATCGATCATTCGCTGCTGAATCCCACGCTGACGATGACAGACCTGGCGCATGGGATCGCGCTGGCGCTCGCCTACGACGTGGCGAGCGTGTGCATCCTGCCCTATGCGCTCCGGATGTGCGCCGGACGGCTGCAGGGATCGAACGTGAAGGCTTCGACGACGATCGGGTTCCCGCACGGCGGACACACGACGGCGATCAAACTCGCCGAGACCAGGCAGGCGTTGGCCGACGGCGGCGAGGAACTCGACATGGTGGTGAACATCAGCCAGGTGTTGTCGGGCCATTGGGCGTATGTCAAGGACGAAATCCGCGCTGTGGTGCATGAGACGCACGCCGCCGGACAGAAGGTGAAAGTCATCTTCGAAAACGCCTACCTGAAGGACGAACACAAGATCAGGCTGTGCGAGGCCTGCGCCGAGGCTGGCGCGGACTGGGTGAAGACCTCGACAGGCTATGCGCCGTCGGGCGCGATAGACGAGGACCTGAAGCTGATGCGGAAGCACTCGCCGCCGCATGTGCAGGTGAAGGCGGCGGGCGGGATCAGGGATCTGGATGCTTTGCTGCGGGTGCGGGCGCTCGGGGTGACGAGATGCGGGGCGACGCGGACGGCGACGATGCTCGACGATGCGCGCGGGCGGCTGGGGCTGAAGTTGATCGATTTCCAGGGCGCGGCTGCGCCGGCTGGCTACTGAGAGGAGAACGGAATCATGCTGCAACTAGGATTCGTGAGCGCGATCCTGCCGGATCTGAGTCTCGAGGAGGTTCTGCGGTTCGCCGGTGAGGAGGGCTTCGATTGCGTCGAACTGATGTGCTGGCCAGTGGGCAAGGCCGAGCGGCGGTACGCCGGTGTGACGCACATCGATTGCGGGTCGTTCAGGAAGGGCGATGCCGCCAGAGTGAAAGAACTGGTGGAGGAGACCGGAGTCGACATCAGCGGCCTGGGCTACTACCCGAATCCCCTGGCGGCGGATCCGGCGGAGGCGCGGACGTACGTCGAGCATCTGAAGAAGGTGGTCAAAGCGGCGTCGTTGCTGGGGGTGGGCGTGGTGAACACGTTCGTGGGGCGGGACCCGGTGAAGAGCGTGGACGAGAACTGGCCACGGTTTCTGAAGACCTGGACGCCGTTGATCAAGTTCGCCGAAGACAATGGGGTGAAGATCGGGATCGAGAATTGCCCGATGTCTTTCACTCGCGACGAATGGCCCGGGGGGAAGAACCTGGCGACGAGTCCGGCGATCTGGCGGCGGATGTTCAACGATATTCCTTCGAACAACTTTGGCTTGAACTTCGATCCGTCGCACTTCGTGTGGCAGCAGATGGATTACGTGGGAGTGCTGCGGGAGTTCAGGGACAAGCTGTTCCACATGCACGCCAAGGACGCGCGGGTGGATTGGGAGAGGTTGAACGAAGTGGGACTGCTGGCCTATCCGGCGCAATACCACACGCCGAAGCTGCCGGGACTGGGCGACGTCGATTGGGGCGAATTCATGGGGACGCTGTGCGAAGTTTATGACGGTCCGGTCTGTATTGAAGTGGAAGACCGGGCGTATGAGGGCGAGTTGGAGGCGCGCGAAGCGGCGCTGGTGCAATCGGCGCGGTATCTGTGCCAGTTCATGCCGTAGCCCGGTGGATGGCCGATCACATTGAATCGAGGAGATTCATGCCCCGACTCAAGTTGACTTTGGACCTGCTTGCCGTTGAGGCCGCGCGGTTCGCGCAGACAGAGTCCTTGCACTTGCGAGCTCGGCTCTGTCCTCGGTTGGAGGTGACAACCTCCGGCGGAATCCCATTTCCGTGACAGGCGGAGGTTGGACGCTCTGACGGGGAAGAGCGCTTTCGAAGCCTCGGAGTGTATGCTGGCCAAGCTCGCCGAGGAACCCCGGGGGGCGGCGCATGGCTGGCTGTGTTGCGCAAGATCAGCGTCACGATGGGACTCGTGTGAGCGCCGTCGGATACCGGGACGGGAGTGTGGTTTCGAAGCTGGATGAGGATGACCGGTGGAGTCACTTCGCCGGTGAGAGCAGGTTCAGCTGGCGTTCCGGGATCAAGGGCGACTGCGCCGAGGTGATGGAGTTCGCGGAGGTCGACGGGCGCCTGCTGAACGGCTTGGGAGAGAGCCCGGAAATCGAACTGGAGTACCTTCGAGCGCACTCCGAGCACCTGGCTCGAAGAGGGAGCAATATCTATCGGGGGAAACCTCGTTTCTCCATCTTTGGCGGTGGAAACTACTCGTTCGCGCCGTGGAAGGTCGGCATTTCCAGACTTTACAAGCGATTGCGGTTCCGTCTGATCCCTCCTGAGAAAGGCCGGCCCGTCATGCTCGACGACACCGGATACTTCCTGCCGTGCGACTCCGAGCGTGAGGCGTTGCAGGTTCTGGCAGTCCTCAACTCCAATGAAGTCGGGGAGTTCTACGGCTCGCTCATCCATTGGGATTCCGAGCGTCCGATAACTGTCGAGGTCCTGAGCCGGCTTAGCCTTGAGAAAGCCGCCTCCTGTCTTGGTCTGCCGCTGGAGGACGGCGAGGACGAAAGGAAGGAGCGGCAAGGCCGGTTGTTTGCAGAGCGAGCCGCCGAAAGTGGACAGAACAGCCGCCAACCGGGTACGTGGACCGGGAGTCCGATCGGTTGAACTTTTTGGTGTACCCTGGAAGTGCAGATTGCAATCAGAGTTGGAGGTCTCATTCTGTATGGTGCGCAGAGCCGCGTGGATCACCCTGTTAACGGCGCTGACCGGCGCAGTCGTCTTTGGCCAGATGGGCACGTTTATGGGCAAGGTTGTCGGTGAGGATGGCAAAGGCGTGCAAAACGTCGTCATCAAAATCGAGCGGAAGGACATCAAAGGCAACTGGCAGACGAAGACGAACAAGAAAGGCGATTGGATCTACAGCGGGATGCCGGTGCCAGGCCAGTTCGCCATCACCTGCGAAGTGAACGGGCGCGTGGCGGACCAGTTGAACGGTGTCCGCAGCCAGATGGGCGATCCCGTGGAATTGAAAGACTTCTGCGATCTGAAGAAGCTGATTGCGCGGCAGAAAGCTCAGGAAGCGGCGATGCAGACCGGACAGGTGACGCAGGAGATGGCGCGCGACATGTCGCCGGAGCAGAAGGCGGCGATGGAAAAGGCCATGAAGGAGCGTTCAGCGCAGATGGCGAAAAATAAGGCGCTGAACGACGCATACAACGCGGGCATGGCGGCGATGCAGGTGAAGGACTACCCGACGGCGATCGAGAGCTTTAAGAAGGCTGGTGAACTGGATCCGAAGCAGGCCGCCGTGTGGATTCAGCTCGCGCAGGCATACGACCAGTTTGCGAACACCAAGACGGGCGCGGAGAAGGACGCGACTCTGCAGCTTGCTGCGGATCACTATGTAAAGTCGCTGGAACTGCTTCCCGCCGACGCTGGGTTACACAACAACTACGGGCTGGTGTTGGCAAAGCAGAAGAAATTCGCCGAGGCGCAGGCGGAGTTGGAGAAGGCGGCGCAGATCGATCCTCCCGGCGGCGGCAAGTACTTCTTCAACCTGGGCGCGGTGAATATCAATACAGGCCAGACCGATCCGGCGATCGTGGCTTTCAAGAAAGCGGTGGAACTCGATCCGAAATACGCTCCGGCCTGGTTCCAACTGGGCAGCGCGCTCAGCGGCAAGCTGACGATGACCGCGGACGGCAAGCCGATCGCTCCGGAAGGGATGCAGGCGGCTCTGGAGAAGTATCTGGAATTGGAACCGACGGGAGCGAACGCCGAAGCGGCCAAGAGCCTGTTGACCGTGGTAACGGGCACGATCGAGACCAAGTACGTGAATCCGGACTCCAAGAAGGCGACGGGCAAGAAAGGCAAGAAATAGCACCGGAAGACCCATCCAATCGGAATGGCGCGCAGGGAGGAGACTCCGGCGCGCCATTTTCGATGGGGCGAAGCGAGGAATTGAATGGGACGGTTATTGAGGATCATCATCGTCACGATCTTCGTAGTCTTCGCGCTGCGGGCGATTCGAATGATCTGGGCCGCAATGACGGGCGGGAGCAGGACGATGGCACATGGGGACGGCCAGGGAGGGCAGGGGACGCGGGGGCCGAGCCGCGCGCAGGCGGAGGCGGTGCCGACCAGCGGCGTGCTGCGCAAATGCCGGCGTTGCGGGGTTTATGTCAGCGAGTCGTTGGCGCTGAAGGAAGCGGGCGGGACTGAGCCGGTCTACTACTGTTCGGAGGAATGCCGGAGGCTCGGGCGGACATGAAGCTGGATCATGTTGCGGTGTGGGCGCAAGATCCGGCTGGGCTGCGGGAGTTCTATTGCCGGTGGTTCGGAGCGGTTTCGGGGGAGAAATACGTCAACACCCGAAACGGATTCGAGTCGTATTTCCTGACCTTCCCCGGCGGCGGCCGGCTGGAGCTCATGCGGAAAGCGGGGTTGGCTCAGCGGGGTAGTGAAGTCTATGGGATGGCGCATTTTGCGGTGAGCGTGGGGGCGGAGGCACGCGTGGACGAGTTGGCCCAGCGGCTGGGCGAGGCAGGCATTCGGGTGTTGGACGGGCCCAGGCTGACGGGAGACGGCTGTTACGAGTGTGCGGCGGAGGATCCGGAAGGGAACCGCGTGGAGATCGTTGCCGGGTGAGGGCGCAGGACGCTGTCACCGGGCCGCGTTCGGCGCAGTGGACCGCACAGGAGCGGCGATGAGCGGCCGCGCTGCCGCAGCCCGACGGCGGCATCGCCGAGAGCTCTCCGGCGGATCCAGGCGGGTGGGGAGAGTTTCGCGGCACATTCAGACAGCGCTCCGGCCGGCGAGAGCCGCGCGGACCTTCGCGGTCAATTCTGCCGGGGTGCAGGGCTTCGCGAGCCAGGCCTCGCCGCGTCCGGGCGGGGAGCCCGAGTCAGGGTCGAAGCGGCCGGATGTGAAGATCACTTCGAGGCTGGGGCGGGTTTGACGGAGTTGAGAGGCCAGCTCATGGCCGCTCATGCGGGGTAGTTCGAGATCCGCCAGGAGAAGGTGGATCGGGGCTGAGTAGTCGCGCGCGATATCGACGGCGGCGGGACCCGAGCTGACGCCGAGGACACGATATCCGCTGGCGAGGAGGACGTTGCTGAAAAAGCGCAAAACGGACTCCTGGTGCTCGACGAGGAGGATCGTCTCGGTTCCTGGAAGGCGTGGCGCCGGCGGGTTTGAAGTAGAAGCGGAGCGGTCGGCGGCAATTGTCAGGGGCAGGAAGATCGAGAAGCGGCTTCCGGCGCCGGGTTCGCTGTCGACGGCGATCCAGCCGCCCGACTGGGTGACGATGCCGAAGACGGTGGACAGGCCGAGGCCGGTACCCTTGCCATGCTCTTTGGTCGTGAAGTAAGGCTCGAACAGGCGAAGCTTCACATCGCCGGTCATGCCGACTCCGGTGTCGAAAACATCGAGGCGGGCATAGGGGCCGGTGGGGGCTTCGGCAGGCCGGCCGGGGAGCTGATCCTGCGGCGCGGCGACGGAGGTTTGGACGATAAACGTCCCGCCGCCCGGCATGGCGTCGCGGGCGTTGACGGCGAGGTTCATCAGCACCTGGTGGAGTTGGCCGGGGTCGGCGGTGACGTGGGGGGCGGAGGGGTCGAAGCGGGTGACAATCTCGATATCTCCGCCGAGCATGCGCCGGCAGAGGGCAAGCGCGTCCTCGAGTGCGGCATTGAGATCGAGCGGGCGCGGCCGCGCGCGCTGCATGCGGCTGAACGCGAGCAGATTCGCGGTCAGATCGGCGGCGCGCTCGCCGGCGGCGCGGATCTCCATGAGTCCGTGTTTCAGACCGCTATCGGCGGGGTCGGAGTCGTATAAGAACTCGGCATAGCCGTTGATGACGGTCAGCAGGTTGTTGAAGTCATGGGCGACGCTTCCGGCGAGCCGGCCGATGCTCTCCATCTTCTGGGCCTGCAGATACTGGGCCTCGATCTGTTTGCGGGCGGTGATATCGCGCAGGGCGGATTGGATTCCGGCGACGCTGCCGTTTTCTTCGGCGATGGAGAAGCTGGCTTCTACCCAGAAGCGCGATCCGTCGCCGCGGAGGCCTTCAAACTCGCATCGATCGGGGACTGGTTGGCCGGCGGCAACCAGCGCAGTCCATTCGCGGAGGGACTGACGCCATTCGGCGGCGACGCAGTCGTCGAGCCTGACGTTGCCGAGGTTGCCGGCGGGGACGCCAAACCAATCACAGAAGCGGCGGTTGGCGAACAGGAGCGTGCCGCCGGGATCGCAGACAATGATCGCGTCGTTTACGTTTTCGACGAGCTGGCGGTAGCGCCGCTCGCTGGTTTCCAGGGCCTGAAGAGCGCGCTCCTTATCGAGGCGGAGGCGGCGTTCGGTGTCGAGCGCGAGTTGCTTCTCGCGGCGGCGTGCGGCGATGGCCAGAACGGAGCACTGGCCGGCTGCGACCGTGGAAGGGGGGATGGCCGAGAGCACGATGCCGGCTTTTGAGAGGAGGAGAAAACAGATCGCCCAAGGGGCTGCGACGATAGCTGCGGCGAAGAGCGCGCTCCAGGGCCAGAGAACGAACCGGAGGACAAGCGAGGCGGCAATGGCGACAGCGAGCGCAAGGGCGAGTTCCCAGATGCCCGCCTCGGCTGGACGATGGAAGAAGTCCGCGCGCAGCAGGTTATCGATCGCGGTGGCGTGCAGCTCAACGCCGGGATGGACGGAGTCCAGCGGCGTTGGGACGTGGTCCTGGAGGCCGGCGGCAGTGAGGCCGATGAGGACGGTCTTGCCGCGCAGGCCCGGTTCCGGGGCGTTGCCGGAGAGGATTCCGGCAGCCGGGAAGTATGGGAAGGCGCGGCGCGGCCCGCGGAAGCGCAGCCTCAGGCAACCCGGATCCTCGAGTGGGACGCGCACCGCGCCGATTTGGAGGATGGAACCGGCCAGCGGGCCGGCGGAGAGGCGCGGCTGGGCGGCTTCGACCGACTGGAGATAGGCGGCGAGGGCGAGGCTGGGGAAGACGGATCCGCCGTGCTCGATGACGAGCGGAAGGCGGCGGTAGCGGCCGTCATGGTCGGGAGCGGCGTTGAGGAAGCCGGCGTACTTGGCGACCTGCCCGATGTCCGGATCGCTGCACAGCATGGCAGGCGCGCGGAAGAGGGGATTGTCGCGGCGCGATTCGGGAGCAGAGAGGACGAGCGACAGCGGCGGGGGAGCGCAGGCTGCATCGTGTGGCGCCGCACTGTCGAAGAGAAACGAGAAGCCGACAACGACGGGCAGTCCGGTGAGGCTCTGCGCAGGCGTGGCGCCGCCGGGAGCGGCCTGCGCGGCTGTTGGATCCTGGCGGCGGGGAAGCACGAGGTCGAGCACGACGGTGACGGCGCCAGCATCGAAGATTCGGCGGATGAGAGCCGCCATCCGGGCGCGAGGCCAGGGCCAGGGGCCGGCCTGGGAGAGGCTGAATTCGTCGATCTCGACGATGGCCACCCCGGGGGCGGCGGCGGACCCGCCGGCCCAGGCGGCGAGAAGATCGAATGCCTTGTTGTCGAGGTCCTCAAGGACCCAGGGCCGGGCGAGGAACACGAGGGCTACCAGGAGGACCACGGACAATCCGGCAGTGGGGATCTTCATCGAAGAATTCCTTTATCGGATCACCACTTCCACACGGCGGTTGCGCGGGTCGGGCTTACCCTCGATGGCCGGGTACAAGGGGTCTGCCTCACCGTGCGAGGAGAGGAAGAGGATGGCCGGATCCACGCCTGCCCCCCGCAGCGCTTCGGCTACCCACTCAGCCCGCTTGAGGCCCAGTTGGTAGTTGGCCGGGCCCGCGCCCGACGCGTCGGTGTGACCTGTGACGGAGACGGCGGTGGACCGGCGTTGACGAATGGCGGCCAGGATCTCGGGTACGAGCGCGCGAGATCGGGCCGTGGGACTTTCATCGTTGAGATCGAACTCGAGCACGAAGCTCAGTTCCGGCAAAGGGAGAGCGCTGATGGCCGGCCCGAAGATGCGATCGATCTCCGCCCGGCTGAGAGCGAACGGCGCTGCGGGCGGCAGATTGGAGGATGCGACCCGGACGGCGTGGTTGGGGCGCGCGATCTCGGCCTGGCCGGCGGAATTGCGCACGACGATGGCGGTGGCTTGCACGCCCTCATCCGGGAGGAGGACGAACAGGTTCTGCCTCAACGGCTGAAGAGGTGCAGCAGGCGCCGGCGCCGGTGGTTGGCGCTTTGGGCCGCAGGCGGCGGAGAGACAGGCCGCGGCGGCGGCCACCAGGAGCCAGGCCGCGGCGGAACGCCGGCTACGATCCTTCGACTGAGACAGCGAAGCTGGTTCCGCGATGGCCGACCGTCGCCACGGGTGTTTCAATTCGTACCGATCCTGGAGCAAGTTTGCCGATCCTACCGGAAACATATGCGAAAACTCCACGAGCCAGCTTCAGGAGCAGGCTGATGCGCCCGCTGGCAGGTTCAAACTGGAATTCGTCGATCGAGATCTCAGTATTCGGACCGAGTGAAATTCTAGTTCCGTCCTGCAGCATCACGCACATTTTCCCTCCCGACG
>WBZO01002180.1_pt1 | contig 26496 bp, 25 predicted proteins | sample 5204261 | NCBI WGS metagenome assembly WBZO01 (sample SAMN12412400, study PRJNA552823) | activated sludge metagenome | isolation source: activated sludge from anammox sidestream of wastewater treatment plant... | place: USA: North Carolina | collected 2017-09
CGTACGAGAAGCTCGCGCCCTACCCGGAGACGGCGCCGCGCGCGTTCGGGCCGATCGCGGGTGCGTGGGTGATCGCGGCCGAGCCCGTGCCCAACGACACGGGCACGGCGTGGCCCTGGCGCGCCGCGATCGCGCAGTCGAGCCACGGGCAGATCTACAACCGCGCAAACGTGGCGCTGCCGGCGCGCAGCGGGAACGTGACGGTGAAGCTGCCGCTCCCGAAGGGCGTCGCGAAGGTGAAGGTGGTCCTGCTCGAGGGCGGCGTGGTCCGCGGCGAGGAGCGGACCGTCAGCCTGGAGTGATCACGGCGGTCCAGTGGTAGTCGCCGATCACGAACGTCTGGTCGCCCTTGACGAAGTGGTTCTCGAGACCGCTGTCGTCGTAGCCCAGCTCGACGAGGAGCTGGACGAGCCGCTCGCGCTCGTCGTCGTCGATCGTGCCCTGCAGGTGCCAGCGCGCGGCGCCGTCCTCGGAGCGCACCGAGCCGACGCCCGAGAGGACGCCGCAGCCGGTGAGCCTGGCATCGAGCGCCGCGAGCGGCGAACGCGAAACCTTCACGAGGATGTCCTGCGCGGTTCCGCCGTCGTGCGAGGAGACCGATACCGAGAGGGAGCCGTCGGCCTCCTCGTCGAGCGTCACGACGACGTCGCCGGGGAAGGACCACTCGAGCGAGCGGACCTTCGCCTCGTCGGCGAAGCCGCTCTCGCCGGCCGATCCGAGCGCGCGATCGAACGCGGCGGCGACGTCCTCGAACGAACGCGTCGCCGCGAAGGACGCGGTGCGCTCGACGATCGACTCGTCGTCGAACAGCGTGAGCGACTCCTCGAGGCGGAGGCAGCGGCCGCCGACCTCGAAGAGCTCCTTCGGCTCCCATTCGGGAGGGACGACCATCACGAGCGGAGCGGGATCTCGGGCGGCACCTTGAAGAAGGCGTTTCGCTCGGGATCGTTGTAGCTCGCCCAGTCGGGGGCCCACGGCGTGATCGTCGCGACCGTGTCGACCTGGGTGCCGGACGAGGCCTGAATCGTGAGCGCCATCGGCGTGACCTCGCGGTACGAGCTGTCCGCGGGGAGATCGCCGTTGTCGCGACCGCCCGCGGAGAAGACGGTGACGAGCCGCCCGTGGTCGTCGTCGTACGGCATCGCGAAGCCCTCGACGACCTTCTCGTGACCGCGGACGAGCGTGCGCGCGCCGATGCGCTGCATGAAGGCGCGGAACTGCATGCGCCCGAACGCGAAGCGCGACGCCTGGTCCTGGAGGTCGGCGGGGATGACGTCCGCGGTGGACGGATCGCTCCACATCATCTGGAAGCGGATGTCCGGGTCGTTGAGCGTCGAGAGGTCCTTCCAGCGCTCCTTCACGATGCGGTCCTTCGGGATGCCGCCGTGGACGAAGAGGAAGCGATCGAACAGGAGCATGTTCGGCATCTGCTCGAAGAACGCGCGGTAGTGCCGGAAGACGTCGACCGGCAGGAGCGGCTTGAGCGTGTTGATCGCCTCGGCCGGCTTCACGCCGCCGTACATCGTGCCGTTCACCTCGACGTAGTACTCGTGGTTGCCGCGCAGCATCACCACGTGATCGGGCGCCGTCACGAAGAGCTGGAGCGCGGTGCGGAGCACGCCGTTGAGGCTGAAGAGGCCCCGATCGATGTAGTCGCCGAGCAGGACGAGCAGCGGATAGGGCTGCGTGGGGTCCTTGCGGTACGCCTCGACGCGATCGAAGAACTTCGACTGGAGGAGCGTGGCCTTGAGGATCGAGTAGCAGCCGTGGAGATCGCCGAGCACGGTGATCTCGGTCTTCTGTCCCGGCTTCGGCATGCGGACGTAGACGTGTCCGTCGAGGAACGGCTCGGTGCCGGCGAGATCGGCGACGGTCTTCTTGCCGGCGAGCTTGCCCTTGCCGGCCTCACGCTGCATCTCGAGCACCTTCAGCGCGCGATCGAGGAGGGCCCGGTCGGCCGCGACCTGCTTCTGGATGGTCTCCGGGTCGCGCGAGAAGTGGAACTCGAACGGCTTGAACCACGGATGATCGATGAACGAGGGCGTCGACTCCACCGGCGGCGCGACCTCGACGCTCGGCCGGATCTCGCCGTCGTCGACGAGCTCGACGTCGAGATCGACCTCGAGGAGCTGCGCGAGCTCGCCGCGGAACTGGACCTCGGCCGGATGCGCGACGCCGTCGGCCATGAGCAGCGAGTCGATGAGGGCCATGAGCTGCTCCTGGCCCTTGCGATCGAAGCTCTGGAAGATCTCGAAGCACTTCACCTTGAGGCGCGAGTGCACGAACGCCTTCGGGTCCTCGTTCTCCGAGACGCTCTCGGTGAAGAGGTCCTTGACGCTCTGGTCGATGCCCTCGAACACCTCGTGGAAGTGCGCGGTGAACTTGCCGACGACCTCGTTTCGGACGGCGTCCGGCGCGTCGGGCATCGCCTGCCGCGCGCGGTGGTCGATGAGCGTGCGGATCGTCTGCTTCACGAAGCCGCGCTCGGTGTCGTCGAAGTCCCCGTCGATGTACCCGAACGTCACGAGGTAGAAGATCACCGCGTGCATCTCGTGCTCTGCGCGCTTCGGGTCGGTGCTGAACGTGATCATGACCCCCCGAGAGTATCAGGGCGGCCCGCTCAGGGAATGCCGTCAGGGAATGCGGTAGTTGTTGCACTCCGTCCGGTGCGCTTGGTAGCCGTACCAGGCGTTCAGCCCCTGCGAGCGGTAGATCTGCAGCGCGCATTTCGCGTTCGTGGACGCCGTGTAGAGCGCGTTGGCGTTGCCGCGCGAAGGGCAGCCGGCACGGCCGAGGTGGATGCTGTTGATCTGGAACAGACCACGATCGACCGAGCCGTTGCGGTTCCGGTTCGACGCGCGCTCGTAGAAGCTCGACTCGTACTTCGCCGTGCACACCATCTCCGGGATGACGTGCGCAGGGAAGCCAGCGTTGCGGAGGATCTGCGCGACCTCGCGCTGCGGGATGCGGCGTCCGGCGAGGAGCTTCTCCTCGACCGCGCCCACCGCTTCCGGGTCGTTCGCGTCCTCGTCGTCCTCGTCCGTCTCCGCGGCACAGCCCGAGACGGACATCGCCGTGATCGCGAGAAGCACGAGTCCCTTGATCCAGAGCTTCGTCATCGCCACCTCTTGAGTAGGTGGACGACCTTCAGCAACCCACGCGCCGGAGCCGATCCCGCTCGGGAGAGCGTCGCCGCGCGCAACTTGGAGCGATGCGTCGCGCGAGTTGCGCGCCGATCCCTCGACTGATTGCTGCGTGCCGCGGTGTCTCGACCACTGTCGGGAGCCCGCGATCACCGATCAGAGCGGGTGCTTCGAGGTGCACGCGCCGTACGGCCCATCGTCCCCGCTGACGCCGCGGTACCACTTGCCGTTCATGCACTGGAACCAGACGTTGTCGAACTTCGACTGGACGCAGGTCTTCGCCTCGACCATCTCCTCGAGCGTCCCGGACCAGCAGCCGCCGGGCCCCGGATCCTCGTCGGTGTCGTTGCCGTAGTCGGAGCTGCCCGGATCGGGAGCTGCCGCGCCGCCACGGAACTGATACGCATCACACTCGGCGCGGTGCTTCTTGTAGCCGTACCAGGCGTTGATGCCCTGCATCTTGTAGATCGCGTAGGCGCACTTCGCGTTCGTCGCCGCGTCCCAGAGCGCGTTGGCGCTCGAGGGGCAGCCGCGCGTGCCGCCGACGTGGATGCTGTTGATCTGGAAGAGACCGCGATCGACCGATCCGTTGCGGTTCTTGTTCGAGGCGCGCTCGTAGAAGCTCGACTCGTACTTCGCCGTGCAGATCATCTTCCCGACCATGCTCTCCGGGAAGCCCGCGTTCCGAACGTGCTGGGCGATCTCCGATTCGCTCAGACGCCGACCCGCGAGGAGATGATCTTCAGACTCCGAGACGGGCTCGTCTTCCTCCGTCGCATCTGCTGCACAACCCGATGCGCCGAGCGCCGTCAATGCGAATGCCGTGACCAGGAATAGTTTCGTCGACACCGGGCACCTCGTTCGAGTTGCCCTCCTCCATCTGTCCCGACACCCGGTCGAGCAAAGGTCGGACCACGGCTCACATCGGATCCGCTACCCGGAAAATGCGAGAAATCGTGGGGGTTGTCGCGCCGCGTCTAGAGCAACACTTGCTCGAAATGCGCGGTCCGACGATCCAGGATGATCACGTCCACACGCCGCCGGTGCGATCACGGCGCGGCGGAACGTGGCTCATCGCGTGCTCTGCCATCGCGGTGATCGTGAGGCTCGGATTCACGCCGAGGTTCGCCGGGATGATCGATCCGTCGACGACGTAAAGATCCTCGTAGCCGAACGCGCGGCTCTTCGGATCGACGACCCCGTCCTCCGGCGACTCTCCGATCGGGCAGCCCCCGAGGATGTGCGCCGTCGAGGCCTTGTCGAACAGCACCTCGAGGAGCCCGCTCTCGGGGACGCCTTCCATCTTCTTCGCCATCTTCTTCGCGACGAGGTTCGCCACGGGGATGTACGTGGGAGCGGGCTCGCCCTCGCCCGGCGCACTGTCGAGCTTCTTCGAGAACGGCCAGTACCAGCGACGCCGGAGCCGGTAGTTCAGGTGGTTGTCGACCGGCTGCATCACGAGGAGGATGGCGCTCTTCTTCGCCCAGCCGAAGGGGACGATCGTGCGGAGGAACTGGAGCGGATGCCGGAGCACCGTGCCGATCCAGCGAAGCCAGCGCGGGATCGACCCGCCCCCCTCGGTGAGGACCGTGGCGAGCGGCGCGAGCGCGTCGGAGCCCGCGGGGTAGCGCACCACCTCGATGTGCGTCTTGTCGTCGACGAAGACGCCGCTCGTGATCGCGATCCCCTTCGAGTAGTCGACGTCGTCCTTCTCCGAACGGATCGCGAGGAGCGCCTCGCTGTTCGTCCGCAGGTAGCGCCCGAGCTGCGGTGACAGCTTCGCGAGCGAGCCCCGCTCCTTGCACTTCATCAGGAGCTCGACGCTGCCGTACGAGCCTGCCGATACGACGACGCCGCGCGCGCGGATGGTGCGCTTCGGATGCAAGACACCGGTGGACCTCGCGACGGTGAGCTCGTAGCCGCCGCCTTCGAGGGGCCGGACGTCCATCACGCGGGACTCCGGGTGGACGACCGCACCCTTCTTCTCTGCAAAGTACAAGTAGTTCTGGTCGAGCGAATTCTTCGCCCCGTGACGGCACCCGACCATGCACCCTCCGCACTTGATGCAGCCGGTGCGCTCCGGACCTTCGCCGCCGAAGTAGGGATCGGGCACGGTCTTGCCCGGCTCGCCGAAGAACACGGCGACCTTCGCCTTGTGGAAGGTGTGGCCGCGGCCCATCTCCTCGGCGACCTCCCTGAGCATCTCGTCCGTCTCGACGACGAAGGGGCTCTCGACGACCCCGAGCATCTTCTGCGCCGTGGCATAGAACGGCGCGAGCGTCTCCCTCCAGTCGAGGCCGACCCAGCGCGCGTCCCGGAAGGCCTCGTCCGGCGGCACGAGCATCGTGTTGGCGTAGACGAGGCTCCCGCCGCCGACGCCTGCGCCGTGGAGGAAGAACGCATCCTTGACCAAGGTCATCTGGAGGATGCCGTACATGCCGAGCCAGGGCCGCCAGAGGAAGCGCTTCAGGTCCCAGTTCGTCTTCGCGAAGTCGTCCTTCGTCCAGCGCTTGCCCATCTCGAGGACGGCCACGCTGTAGCCCTTCTCGATGAGCCGCAGCGCGGAGACGCTCCCGCCGAAGCCGGAGCCGATGATCGCAAAGTCGACGTCGAACTCGCCTGGTGCCGCCACGGCGCTCAGCGTAGCGCGGCGGCGCCGAAGCGGATCGTGTCCCCGCCGAGCGTCTGATCGATCGTCCAGACGACCCTGAGCTCGCCGGCACCGGCCGAGGCGAAGCGGAGGGTGTACTGAGCTCGGTACGATCCGCTGTTGCTCGAGTAGCTCGTGTCCGACTTCGCGGCCACCGAGTTGTCGGAGAGCGAGGCCGTGAGCCTGCCGCGCGTCCGATCGCCGCCGACCCAGACGATGAACGTCTGCAGGAACTTCGTGGCCGGCACGCGCACGGTGAAGCTCGAGTTGCTGGCCTGGTAGAGGTAGACCGAGTTCGTGCTGGTGCCGGAGCCGTTCGGCGCGTTCGTCCAGGAGAACGTGGTGCCGAGGCCGCCGTTCACGCCGACCTTGTTGTAGGCGATCCCGAGCGAGGAGATCTTCGGCGTGCCAGCCTTGCGGATGCTCGTGAGCTGGCCGTTGATCCCCCAGTGCGCCCAGTCGACGACGCCCTCCGCGGTGAGGTCGACGTTCGCCGGAGCGGCGGCGTGCGTGAGCTCGAGCGTCGGCGGGACCGGCGTCGCTGCATCCCCCGCGTCGTCGCCGGCATCGCCCGCATCGTCGTCGCCGCCATCCGCGGGGTCGATCGGCGGATCGACGCTTCCCTCGAGCGTCGCCGCGTCCGCGACGGGCTCGGACGGATCGGGGCCAGGCGTCGGGCCGGGCACGGCGTCGCTGCCGGGCGACGGCGAAGCGGTCGGGTCGGTGGTGCTGGAGGCGAGGCTCCCCACGGCGTCGATACCGCACGCGACCATGGCGGCGCCGACGACGGCGAGCAGCGCGGTGCGTGACGGGGTCGCCATCGTGCAGCCATTGTGACGCAAGGATGTGGACTCGCGCTAGCATCCCCGACCGCATGGCCCGTCCCACCGCGCCGTCCATCCCCCCCGGTACGGTCCTCGGGGGCAAGTACGTGCTCGGAGCGAAGCTCGGCGCCGGCGGCATGGGCGCGGTGTTCGAGGCGCATGACGAGCACGGCCACGTCGTCGCGGTGAAGACGCTCCTCGTCGCGCCGGGCGCGCACGCCGCTGCCGCAGAGACGCGCGCGCGCTTCGAGCGCGAGATCGAGGCCACCGCGCGGCTCGTCCACAAGAACGTGCTCTCGCTGATCGATCACGGCGTCGACGAGGCGACGGGCGCTCCTTACCTCGTGATGCCGCGGATGCGCGGAGAGGACCTCGGGCAGCTCCTCGCGCGCGTGAAGGTCCTCGAGCCGAGCGTCGCGGTGCCTCTCGTCGTGCAGGCTTGCCGGGGTGTCGCCGCGGGCCACGCCGCCGGGATCATCCATCGCGACATCAAGCCGTCGAACCTGTTCCTCGAAGAAGAGGACGGGCTCGTGGTGGTGAAGGTCTCGGACTTCGGGCTCGCGAAGGTCCAGGACGCGGGCATCGACTCGCTCACCACCTCGGGCGCGCTGCTCGGGACCCCGCACTACATGTCCCCGGAGCAGGCGGAGAACGCGAAGCGCGTCGACGCGCGCACCGACGTCTTCAGCCTCGGCATGGTCCTCTACCACGCGCTCACCGGCTCGCCGGCGTTCGCGCGCTCGGGATCGTTCATGGCCTTCCTCGTCGGGCAGGCGAACGTGCCGCTCCTGCAGCAGGCCGCGCCGTGGGTGCCCCCGCAGATCGCGCGCGCCGTGCACGCCGCGCTGCTCCGATCGCCCGACGCGCGGTGGCCGAACGTCGCCGAGCTCGAGCTCGGACTGACCATGGCGGCAGGGTTCGAGATGGCCGCGGCGCCGCTCTACAAGGCATCGCTCGCGCCGCTCTCCCAGGCGACGCGCGCCGACGTCGCCCCGCGCGCCGAGGTGCCGCTCCACTGGGAGGACATGCTCCGTCGCTGAGCCCGTCACGATCCGCCGTCCTGGCGCGACGTCGGGTCGATGCACGGTCGCCGCCTCGTCCTCGCGCTCCTCCTCGCCGCCGGCTGTCACGGGAGGGAAAGGCCGCACGCCGCCGCGCCGCCGCCGCCTGCCCCCGCTCCTCCACCGATCGCTCGACTCGCGCCGCTCGCGCCCGAGCTCCGCGCGACCGAGAGCGCAGGGATCGCCGCGGCGACGCTCGACGGACGACCGATCGTGCTCGTCGCCGACGCGGACGACCGGGCGATCGTCACGCTGGACGGCACGACGCTCGCGCCGCTCGCGCGCACCGAGGTCGGCGCCCCGCCGCGCGATCTCCTGGTCCTCGCGAGCGGCCAGGTGCTCGCGACGCTCCCCGAGGCGGACGCCGTCGCGATCCTCGCGAGCGCCGGCGCATCCGGCGAGCTGCGCGTCGAGCGGAGGCTCCGCACCTCGACCGAGCCGCTCGCGATGGCCGTGACGCTCGACGGCGCGACCATCGCGATCACGACGGGCGCCGCGCACCGCGTCGACGTCGTCGACGCGCGCTCGCTCGTCGCCAAGGCGTCGTACGACGTGCCCCGCGAGCCCCGCGCGGCGATGTTCTCGAGGCACGGCCTCCTGTTCGTCTCGCACGCGACGCAGGGACGCCTGACGACGCTGAGCGTGATCCCGGGGGCGCCGGCGGCGAAGCCCGACGGCATCGAGCTCGGCATCACGTCGGCGACGAGCGGCGCGCGCGGGTTCGATCCGCCGCGGGCCGCGCGACATGCCGATGCGCTCGTGCGCGTCGCCTCCGCGGACGGAGAGAAGGTGCTCGTCCCGCTCGTGCAGAACGCCCCGCAGGGAGGCGCGCCGCCGGGCGGCGGCTACGGCGGCGGCAGCTCGTTCGACGTGACGCCGATGGCGAAGGCGCCGATGGATCCGATGAATCCTTTCGCGGAGAGCGGCATGCTCCGCGGGCCGAAGAACGACCGCCAGCGCAAGATGGAGCTCGATCTGCCCGGGCCGCCGAACCGCATGAGCGCCTTCGACGTGCGCGCGGTGGAGAGCGCGACGGCGTCGCTCGTCACGTTCGCGGCGCGGAGCGACTTCGAGACGCCGGACCTGCTCGCGACCTGCCTCCTCCCCCGCGCGGCGATCGCCACGTCGGAGACGCGCGTGCTCGTCGCGTGCTCCGGTGAGAGCGACGTCCTCCGGCTCGCGGCCGATGCGAGCGTGCCCACCGTCGTCGGCAGGCTCTCGACCGCGCGAGGTCCGTCGGCGATCGCGCGCGTCGACGCGTCCCGCGTCGTGGTGTGGTCGCCGCTCGCACGCATTGCGTCGTCGTTCGACACGACGGCCGACGGCGATCGGCCGGCGCTCGCGTCCCGCGAGGTGCCGCGCGTGCTGCCCGCCGACGCGCTCGCGCTCCGCGGCCGCGAGCTGTTCCACCGTACGGGCGATCCCCGCATCTCGAAGGACGGCCTCGCGTGCGCGACGTGTCATCCGGACGGCCGAGACGACGGCCTCGTCTGGGCGAGCCCGCGCGGCAACCGGCGAACGCGCACGCTCGCGGGCAACGCCGCGCGGCCTTCGACGTTCGGCTGGGGCGGCGAGCACAGGGCGATCGACACGCACGTGAAGGAGACGATCAGGCGCCTGCGCGGCAACGGCCTCCCGGAGGAGGACCTCGACGCGATCTTCGCCTACGTGCGCGCGATGCACCCGGTGCCCGTCGGCGACGTGCCTCGCGATCCCGAAGCGCGGAGGGGGGCGCAGGTGTTCGCCTCGGAGCGCGCGGGCTGCGCCACGTGCCACGATCCGGCGAGCGGCTACACCGATCACGCGAAGCACGCGATCGCGTTCCAGGAGGTGGTCACGCCCTCGCTGCTCGGCGTCGGCGCACGCGGCACGCTCTTCCATGACGGCAAGTACACGTCGCTCGGCGCCCTGCTCGAGGGCAACGACGAGATGGGAGGGATCGCGCGGCTCAGCGCGGACGAGAAGCGCGATCTGGCCGCGTTCCTGCGCACGCTCTGACCGGTCACTCGGGCGTGTACGTCGCCTCGTAGCCGCTCTCGTCGGTGACGAGGAGGTTGCCCTCGGACATCCGCCACTTCCTCGTCGCCGACTGCTGCTCGATGTCCTCGTCCGAGAGGACCTGGTCCTTGCACGTGTCGGTCTTCTTCCGCGTCGCGACGGAGGACTTCAGCGTGAAGGTGTCCGCGGTGAAGCCGACGTCGCCCGCGTAGTGGGTGAAGTACTCGGCGCCGCACGACTCGCCCGGGTGCGCGTTCACGAGGACGTCGCTCGTGTACTTGCCGTCCGCGGTGAACGACAGGACGTTTCCGCCGCTGCTCGTCACCCAGCTCCACGACTTGGCCACGAGCTCGGCCGGTACGCTTCCCGATGACGTCGACGCGTCCGCCGCCGCGTTCGATCCGCCATCGTCGGAGGAGGACGCGGCCGGCGGTGGCACGCTCGATCCGCCGTCTGTCGTCGTATCGACGTTCTTCACGGTGCATCCGGATACGAGCGCGAGCGACGCGACCAGCATGGTGAGCTTCATCACCCGGGAGGATGCGTCTCACCCCCGGACGCGGCCATGGCGCATCTGCGTCATGCCCCGGATCAGCGCGGCTGCTCGTCGTCTCCGAGGAGGACGCCCACGTCGAGCTCGAGGGCGTCGAACGGCTCGGCGCGCACGCGATCGCCTCGCTCGGCGGTGAGCACCTGCAGGTAGCCGTCCTCGTGCCAGCGGAACACCTCGAGCGTGCCCTCCGTCGGATCGAGGATCCAGTAGTGGCCGACCTGAGAGCGGTGGTAGACGCGGCGCTTCCGGATGGTGTCGTTTCGCTTGTTCGAACGCGAGAGGATCTCGCAGATCCAGTCCGGGCGCGTGGTCACCGGGATCTCGTCCGGCAACTCCGGAAGCCGCTCCCTTCGCCAGCCAGCCACGTCGGGCCGGTAGATCTGGCTCGGCTCGCCCGACTCGAAGGCGATCTCGACCTCCGTGGCGAACCACCAGCCGCCGGGTCCGGGCGGGCTCGGGCGTCGGTCATAGGGCCCCACCGATCGCACGACTCGCCCCTGAGCCGCGCCGTGGCGTAAGCTCGGCGCCGCCTTGCGGACGAGCTCGCCGTCGATGATCTCGTGGAAGCGCTCGGCCTCCGGGATCGCGAGCAGGTCCGCGAGCGTGGCCGTGCCGCGCTTCGGCGCATTCGACATGCCAAGAGCATATCGCCCGCGTCGGTCATCGGCCATGCGACGTCATGCCGGGCAGGCGAGCATCGCGCGGAGCTCGTCGAGCGGCGTCGCCCAGTGCTCCTCCCAGCGGAAGGTCGGCAGCCACTTCGTCGCCTTGCCGCGGCGGTACGCGTGACGGACGGCGGCGAGCTGCCCCTTCTGCGTGAGCGTCCAGCGGAGCGTGCCGAAGACGGTGAGGAAGAGGCTGCCGGGCGCGCCGGTCTGCGCGTAGCTGAAAGCCTGGAGGCGCAGCTCGCCGGGCACGTCCGGCGCGTAGCCGGTGAGCACGTGCCAGAGATCGTGCGTCTGGCGCATGCGCAGCATGATCCACGCGATGCGCTCGTCCCCCACGGAGGGGAGCGCCTCGAACGCATCCGGCGTGATGCCGTTGTCGTCGAGGAAGCGCGCGTACTCGCGGCCGAGCGTGCCGTCGGGCAGGCGGCGGAGCGTGTCGAAGTCGACGTGCGTGCGATCGATGCGCGGCCGCTCGGCGACGAGGCGCGCGCCCTCGGGGATGCTCTCGAGGCGCTCGGCGGCGCGGACGAGCCGGCCGAGGTTCACCGCCTGCATGAAGACGAGCACCTGATCGAGGCGCGTGTGGTCGCGGGCGAGGACCGCGAGGGCCTTGGCCGCGGTGCGCACGCGGCGGGGAATCGAAGGGAACGCGACGGGAAGAGGGGCGGCCGTGGTGGTCATGGTCCGGGCTCCTGTTATTGTCACTCTTGACAATAATGAACGATGCGGCCGACCTCTGCTATTGTCAAGCCTGCCAATGACAAAGAAGCGCGTGCGCCGCTCCCCCGAGGAGGCGCGGACCCTCATCCTCGACGCGGCCGAACGGGTGTTCGCCGAGCACCTGCCGGACACCGTCGGCCTCAAGGACGTCGCGCGCGAGGCGGGCGTCAGCCACGCGCTCGTCACGCACTACTTCGGGACCTACGACGGGCTGGTCGAGGCGGCGCTCGAGCGGCGCTTCCACCACATGCGCGACGCGCTCCTGCCGCGCATGATCCGTCTCCTCGCAGAGGACGCGGACGCGAACGCGCTGCTCGCCGCGCACCGGCGCGAGGTGGCGGCGGCCGTCGCCGATCCCGCGGTGATCCGCCTCGGCATCTGGGCGGCGCTGAGCGGTCGGGCCGAGGCGGCCGACTTCTTCCCCCATCGCATGCAGGGCCTGAAGCTCATCGCCGATGCGCTCGAGGGGCGCTCGAAGGCGAGGCGCGAGGACCTCGAGATCGCGCTCATCGCGTCGTTCGCGCTCTCGGTCGTGTGGAAGACGGCGGGACGCGCGATCGCCGGGTCGATGGGCAAGCGTCCGTCGAAGGAGCTCGACGCGTGGTTCGAGGAGCGCACCGCCGACATGCTCGACGCCTTCCTCGATCGATCGGCGCGGCGCTGACGGCCTGCCCGGACCGGCCGGTCGGTCGCGCCGTTCGCGCGTAACCATGTGCATACATGCAAATCCGCTCTACACTTCGAGCCATGCCCAAGCGGTGCCGACGCGACCTCGCTCGACGTTTGCTCGCGTCGATCGCGGCCGCGGCGCTCACCGCGTGCGGCGCGATCCTGGGCGCCGACGACGAGGTCGGCGCGCCGTCCCGACCGCCCGGCGAGGACGCCGGAGACGACGCCGGCGAGAGCAGCACGGCGGACGCCGGCGGCGACGCCTCGACGCGCGACGCGTCGGCGAGCGCGTGCGTGGCGACGGGGAAGCTCGCGCTGGACACCGCGTTCGGGACCAAGTCGCTCCCGCTCGTCGCGGCGAAGACGACGCTCGCTCCGAACGGCGACGTCGTGACGATCGGCCGCGCGGCCTGCGCGGAGGCGGGCGCGGACGCCCTCTCGATGATGCGCATCCTGCCCGACGGCGGCACGGGCCCGTCGGCGCCCCCGTGCTTCGGGGTCGGCAACAGCCAGACGGTCGTCTCCGTCGCCCCGTCACCCTCGGGCTACGTCGTCGCGACGTTCGGGCTCCAGGCGACGACCCGCGCGCGCGTGCTCCACGTCTCCGAGGACGGCGCGGAGCTGGGCTCCGCCGAGCTCTCGCCGATCTCGGGCTACTCCTTCTCCTACTCGACCTTCGCCCTCCACGTCGGCGGTAAGATCGTGTGGGGCGGCTACCGCTACAGCCAGACGACGCTGCCCGCGCGGGTGGGCTTCCTCTCGGTGATGTCCGGCGGGAGCTTCGCCGTCCCCGCCGACGAGATCCCTGCGAGCGCGGCGACATGGAAGGGCCAGCTCTACGCCGCCTTCGTGCACGACCCGTCCGACGGGGGCGCGAGCGAGCTCGTCGTCCGCCGCTTCGACGTGGTCGGCAACGGCCTCGCGCAGGACATCGCGTTCGGCGGCAACGGGGCGCCGCGGATCGCCCTGCCGAACGACCAGAGCCTCCAGCAGCTCGACGGCCTCGGCTCGATCCTCGTGGAAGACGACGCGGTGACGATCGCCGTACCCAACGGCAGCTCGATCTCGCTGCTGAGGCTCACCGGATCGACATGGAGCTCGCAGAACGTCCCCTCGTACGCGCCCGGCCATCTCGTGCGCTCGTGCGACGGCGCCCTGATCCTGGGCGCCGCCGGTCCGACCGCGTTGAACCGAATCGTGCCGGGCAGCCCGGTCGCGCGGGAGGTGCTCCCGAGCGCGAGCGCGATCACGTCGCTCCTCCGCGATGCGAAGGGGGACCTCTACGTCGCGCAGCGCGCCGGAGCGCAGCAGCAGGTCGTGCGCGTCCGTCCGTGATCGGCTCCGTCGTACCGGCCGTTCGTCACACGCATCTTCGGTTGCAGTTGCCATCCTCCGACGAGAGAGAGAAGTGGCACGCCCGGCAGGATTCGAACCTGCGCTAACTCGATTAGAAATCGAGGGCTCTATCCAGCTGAGCTACGGGCGCGTGACGCGGTACTTATAGCACCATGGTAGAGAGTGTCCGCCCATGAAGACCGGCGAAGGCCTCCGAAGCGAGGCGATCACGGCGGCGCTCGACGAGGCGATCCGCACGCCCGATCGGCAGCCCGATCGGCTCTACAAGCTCCTCGCCGTCGCCTCGGGCCTGCCCGGCCCGCGCATGAACACCGGCGTCGCGCAGGGCTTCGCCAACGAGTGCGCGGCCCGCGGCAAGGCCGCGGCGAAGGTCGTGGAGCGCCTCGCGACGCTCGACGCCGAGCTCGCGCCCGGCGCGACCGAGCTCGAGTTCCTGCCCGTCTGCGGCATCCTCGCCGTCGGTGCGCTCGCGGCGAAGGATCCCGATCCCAAGCAGCGCAAGAAGGCGCTCGCGCGGCTCCACGACGCGTCGGAGGACCTCCGCTACCGCGTGCGCGAGGCCGCCGCGCTCGCCCTCGCGCGGATCGGCGCGGCGGACGGCGACGCGATCGTCCACGAGGTCGCGTCGTGGATGGACGGCTTCTTCCAGAGCGCGGCGGTGCTCCGCGCGCTCGCCGATCCGACGTGGCTCACGGCGATCGAGGACGGCCCGGCGGTGATCGAGCGGCTCGACGAGGCGTTCGCCCTCGCGAAGGACGCGCCGCGGTCGGCGGTGCGCTGGCCGGGATGGAAGGCGCTCCACGAGGAGCTCGGCCGCACCCCGGCCGCGGTCGCGACGCGCTTCGGCGTGCCGGTGTTCGACATGCTCGCGCGCTGGGCCGCGGCTTCGATGCCCGAGCTCCGCGACGCGATCGAGTCGAACCTCCGCGACAAGAAGCTCGGCGGCCGCTTCCACCCCGAGATCGACCGCGTGCGGGCGGCCCTCGGCGCGAGCGCGCCCCTCCCGCGCGATCCGACGCTTGCGCGCCAGGGCATGCGCGGCCGCGCGAAGAAGCGAGGCCGGCACTGATGCGAACGCTCGCGATCGCGCTGCTCCTCGCGGCGTGCGGAGCGAAGACCGCGCCGCCCGCGAGCGAGCCGCACGAGGTGGCGGTCGCCAGCGTCGATGCGGGAGGCGCGGGGGCGATCGTGACGACCGATGCGGACGCGCCGAGGCACGACGGGGCCCCTCCCCTTCCTCAGGGATGGCAGACCGTCGACTTCAAGACGGGACGTGTCGACCACGTCGGACGCGACAAGGCGATCGAGGCGATCAAACTGGCGCCGGTGCACGCGCTGGTGAGGGTCGCGTCGGTCATCGAGGAGTGCTCGAGCGCGGGCGGCACGCACGTGTTCGTCGAGCCCGCGTTCTCGAAGGAGCCGCCGTTCCGCACGGCGCATCTCGGAGGGCACGGCGCGCACGTCGGTCCCTTCCAGGGCATGGATCTGTTCGTCGCCGGCCTCGAGACGCATCCGCCGGGGAGCTTCGGCAACGGCCGCGGCTGGTGCCTCGAGAAGGCGCCCTCGTACGATGCCGACGTCGTCGCGATCGTGCCGGTGCGCTCGGAGGGCGAAGGGATGCGCCTGCTCACCGAGCTCGCGCGCTGATCATCGCGCGGGCGGCGGCACCGAGTTGCGCGGCGGGCGGAGCGACGGTGGCGGCGCGTCGTCGCCGGAGGGGCGCAGGCTGCGCGGGCCGAGCGAGGGCGGGACGCGCTCGTTGAGCTCGGCGGCGGTGTCGACGATCTTCGTCGCGGCCGCGGCGCGCGCGCTCTTCTCCGAGAGCGTCGCGTGATCGACGACGGCGTGGCTCTCGAGCAGATCGAGGTACTCGAGATCGAGCTCGCCGCCGCTCGGGAGGATGAACACGCCGAACAGGTGCGCCTGCCGCCGGACCTCCTGCACGAGCTGCCGCGGGACGTGGAGCGCCGCATGCGTGACGAGGTGCACGACCGGATCGCGCTGGTCGCGCATGCGCAGCAGCGCGAGCTCGGTGGCGAGCTGCGCGAACACGCGCGCCGGGTTACGCCCGCGCTCGCCCTTGAAGCCGAGGAGGTACGCCGCGGGCAGCTGTCCGGGGCGCGCGCGCTGCACGTCGTAGAGCCGCGAGTCGAAGAAGCGGAACCACACCTCCTCGCCCGCGAGCTGGAGCTTCTTGCCGAGCGCGATCGAGAGGCCGCGCGCGAAGACCTGGCGATCGCCGCGCATCGAGGCGGACGCGTCGACGAGGATGTAGTGGAGGCGCCGCGCCTCCTCCGGCGCCTGCTCGCGCGTGTAGAAGAGGATCTCGTTCTCGATCATGCGGCGCGCGAACTCGGTGTCGTCCCATGCGAGCTCGGTGAGGACGAGCGAGTCGAGCGAGCCCTTGTTGCCGATGCCCGCGTAGCCGTGCACCGCCTGCGTGCCCGTCGCGCGCGCGCGGTGCGTCTCGAGCACGCTCGGGAGCAGCTCGAGCGAGAAGTTGACGATGTCGTTCGCCGCCGGGCTCGAGATCGCGGCGAGGAGATCGACGTGCGCGAGCGCGCCGGCGGCGGTCGACTCCGGTCCGAGCATGCCGAGGAGGCGCAGCGTGTCGAGGTCGAGCGCGTCGGCGAGCGTGAGGACGTGCAGGCGCGAGCGCGCGAGCGCATCGAGCGCGGCGAGCTCGAAGTTGCGCGTGACCGCGGCGAAGAGCTGGCCGAGCTGCGGATCGAGATCGCGCACCATCTCCGGATCGAGCGGCAGGCTCGCGGGGTACGGCGCCTTCACCGTGGTGCGCTGCACGAGCGATCCGAGCACGCGCGCGAGGACGACGACGACGAGATCGTCCGACAGCCGCATGCTCCGCGCGCGGGCGCTCGCCTCGCTCTGCGCGATCTCGCCGAGCACACCGCGATAGGTCGCGCACAGCTCGGTGGCGCGGGGCACGCGCGTGAGGATGGCCTCGAGGCCGGCGCGCGGACCGATCTCGAGCTGCTCCTTCGGGGCGGCGTAGAGGAGCCCGAAGTCGTGCACTAGGAAGAACGGCAGGTGGAGGCCGAGCCGCGCGAGGTCGCGATACCAGCGCACCGCGCGCACGATCATCATGGGCGAGGCCGCACGGACGCCCGACAGCGCGAGGCCGCCGAGCGGCCCTACGACGACGGGATCCTTCGCGTGCGCGGCGCTGACCGGCATGGCCGCCGAGCATAGCGCGCCCGCCGAAAAAGACGGCGATCAGCCGCACTGTGATACGCTGCCGCTTGTCCTGGAGGGGTGACGATGAAGATCCAGACGGCCGTCTTCGCTTCGGGTTTCGCCACGCTGTCCGCGCTCCTCGTGCTGCTCACCAACTGCGGCGACGACGAGTCGAAGACCGAGCCCATCCGCGCCGCACGCAAGGGCGAGGCGTGCGAGACGACGAACGACTGCGCCGCGGGCCTCGCCTGCGTGCCGAACGGCGGCAACGGCAACATCTGCGTGCTCGGCGTGTTCAGCGTCTCGCAGACGGCGAAGGAGTGCGCGATCACCGAGTGCAGCACCGCCGCGGACTGCTGCGACACGCCCCCGTCGAACTGCCCGAACCTCCTCGCGCAGTGCCTCGCGGACGCCGGTACGGCCTCGCAGGCCGCGTGCATCCAGTACGAGGCCACCTGCAAGTGCGACGCGACGAAGCGCGACTGCGAGAACAACAAGTGCGTGACGAAGTGCTCGCAGAACACCGAGTGCCTCGCCGCCGGCTTCCGGGTCTGCGCGGGCGGCAAGTGCGTCCAGTGCGGGACCGACAACGACTGCACCGCGGGCGGCAACTCGACCCTCAAGTGCGTGAGCGGCAAGTGCCAGCCGCCCTGCCAGGGTGACGGCGACTGCCCGGGCTTCGAGCGCTGCATGAACGGCCAGTGCTCGCAGGGGGCGTGTCAGACGAACCGCGAGTGCGTCGCGGCCACGCGCAACGTCGAGGCGACGTGCGGGACCGACGGCAAGTGCATCGTGCCCTGCTCCACCGATCTCGAGTGCGGCAACCCGAAGAACTACAAGTTCTTCTCCTGCGTCTCGGGGCAGTGTCTCTACCTCGGCTGCGAGTCGGACAAGGACTGCCGCCTCATGCTCGAGGGCTCGATCGGCTCGAGCAGCTCTTCGAGCAGCACGTCGAGCTCGTCGACGTCGTCTACGTCGTCGAGCTCCTCGAGCTCGGGCGGAATCGTCACGTCGAAGCAGCACATCGTGTGCCGCGACAAGCAGTCGCCGGGCACGACGACGGTGCCGGCGCAGTAGGCCCCGGGACCGCGGTGAACCCGCCCGCGTCGATCAGAAGCGCGGGCGGCGATAGACGCGGCCGTCGTTCTGCGTCCAGTAGACGTAGCTCGAGTCGGCGGCGAGGCCGGTGAGGGCGCGGATGCCGCTCACGATGGTGGTCGTCGTTCCGCCGAACGCGTAGCCGCGGTAGATGCGCGCGTCGCCGAGGCCGGGCTGCGGGACGACGGCGCCGTACGCGTACGACGAGGACGACGGATCGGGCGTCATGAACGAGAGCCCGTTCTGCGCGGGGATCGCGGTGTAGACCGTGCCGCCGGAGGTCGAGGACGCGCGGACCTCGCCGATCTGGTTGGCCGCGTCGTACTGGATCCAGAACAGGTACGAGCTCGCGCCGATCTGCAGGCGGATCGGGTTCGTCTCGCCGGTGACGATCGGCGTGAAGGTGCCGGCGTCGCCGTTCGCGTCGAACTTGTACATGCGCACGATCGAGGCCGCGCCCGCGCCGCCCGGATCGTCGACGAAGTAGAAGTAGCTCGAGTCGACGGTGAAGTTCTTCGTCGACGCGGGAGCCCCGGTGAGGACGACGGTGGCCGCGCCGCCCGTGTACGGCCACGAGTAGAGCGTACCGCCGGCGACGCAGTACACGGTCGTGCTGTACGAATCGACGGCGTCGCACGACGCGGGGCCGCCGGTGAAGCTCGTGTACGCGGTCGTGCTGCCGCTCGGGAACACCCCGAGGCTGCCGGCGCTCGTCTGGTAGACGACGTTGCTCGTGTCGACCTCGAAGCGCGTGATGACGCTCGTCGGCTGGAGCAGGATGGTCGGCGTCTTCAGGCCGGACGAGGTCGTCCCGCTCGCGATGCCGTGCAGGCCGCCGACCGAGTACTTCCAGTAGAGGCGGCCGCCGACGATTCCGAGCTCGCCGCCCGTCGCTCCGGCGACCGGGGCGTCGTAGACGAGCTCGCCGGGCCCGCCGTCGTCGGCGTCGAAGCCCGCGTCGGGGATCGGGATCTCCTCGAACGTCGCGACGAGCTTGTACGCGACGGGCACGCTGGTCGCGCCGGTGCACGCGCCCTCCTGACCGGGAGGCGGCGTGCCCGCGGTCTCGCCGAACGGGAGATTGATCTCGAGCGCGTTCGTGTCGACCGACGGCTGCGCCGCGGCGCGCTTCAGCGGGTTGCAGTTGTCCGGGCCGCGCCCCTTGGTCGAGAGCTGCTCGGGCTCGAACTTCCAGCCCGCGAAGCGCGTGCCCGGCGTGGGGATCGCCTTGAGGCCGAGGCCCGCCGCCGCGCCCGGCGCCGTCGCGTCGGCGAACGTGTAGCGGACGTAGCACTTCGTCGGGCAGTCGATGCCGCCCGCGATGCTGCCGGTGACGCGCCCGCGGCCGACGACGCCGACGGCGACCTCCGCGCCGAACGTACCGCCGGGGTCGACGTTCACGCGCGTCGCAGGTCCGGGCTCGTCATCCGAGCAGCCGAACCCGACGAGCGCTGCGACCGGCGTGATCGCGATCGCGACGACAAGAGCAAACCGGTGTCGCTCCAAGGCCCCTCTCCTCCGCGTGCGAGTGTAACATGGTCTCCGCGGAGGAGGCCCAATGTCCCAGGCTTTGCAGGAGCTCGTCGTCACCGCCGTGGGGCCCGATCGGCCCGGCATCGCAGCCGAATTCTCGGGTCATGTGCACGCGTGCGGAGCGAACCTCGCCGACTCGCGCATGATCAACCTGCGGGGTCAGTTCGCGCTCGTCGCCCTCGTGGAGGGCAGCGCCGACGTCCTCGCGGCGGTGAAGAAGCGCCTCGAGGAGGCCGCGCCGAAGATGAACGTCGCGCTCGAATTCGCGACCGCGGCGAAGGCGGCGCGACGCGAGGGCGTCCCCTTCCGGCTGAAGACGTACTCGATGGACCAGCCGGGCATCGTCCACAAGATCACGTCGTTTCTGAACGATCAGGGCATCAATGTCGAGGAGCTCGAGACGCACCTCGAGTCGGCGCCGTTCATGGGCACGCCGGTGTTCACGCTCGAGATCCTCATGCTGGTGCCGCGCACCGCGAGCGTGAAGACCCTCCGCCGCTCGCTCGAGGAGCTCGGCGACACGCTCAACTGCGACGTCGACCTCGACCCCGCGTAGCGGGTGCTACGATTGGAGCATGGTGACGGCGGCCCACCATCGCTTCTCCTTCGAGGAGTACGTCGATCTCGTCGCGGACAAGGGCATCAAGCTCGAGTTCCTCGACGGCCAGGTCTGGGCGATGTCCGGCGCGACGGTCGAGCACGCGCGCGTGACGACGAACATCTCGTCCCTGCTGTCCGCGGCGCTGCGCGGCAGGCCGTGCGCCGTGTTCAGCCCCGACCTGCGGATCCGCGCCAAGGCCACCGGGCTCGCGACGTACCCGGACGTGAGCGTCGTGTGCGGCAAGCCCGAGCTCGATCCGGACGACCACAAGGGCCAGTCGGTCGTCAATCCGCGCGTCCTCGTCGAGGTGCTGAGCCCCTCCACCGAGGCCTACGACCGCGGAGAGAAGCTCCGCCACTACCAGACCATCCCTGCCCTCCAGGAGATCGTCTTCGCTGCGCACGATCGCCGCGAGGTCGAGGTCGTGCGGCGCGAGGCGGACGGCTCGTGGTCCCGCCACGTGTTCACCGACGTGGTACGCCTCGCGTCGCTCGACGGCATCGAGCTGAGCGTCGCCGAGATCTACCGCGACCCGCTCGCCTGAAGGTCACGCGTGCTCGATCGGCAGACGGGCGCAGACCAGCCCGAGATCGCCGAGCCATCATCGGTAGCAGTAGACGTCCTTGAGGTCTTTGTCGTTCGTCAGGCAGGAGTAGCCAGGCGGGCAGACGAGCGCGTCGCACACCGGACCGCGGATGCACGTGTACTCCGACGGCACGTTGCTCGCGGACACGCGCGCGCACGTCATCTCCTCGGGACAGACGCCCGCGTCGGCACCGCAGGGCGGGCCGAGCTTGTCGGGCTCGACGTAGGGCTGGCCCGCGTCGGCGTCGGCGCTCGCGTCCTCGACGGGCGCGTCCGAGCTCGCATCGGCCGCCGCCGCACCGTCGCCCGAAGCGATGGCCTCGGTCCGAGCATCGTCGTCACATGCCGACATCGCGACCGCGACCGCGAACGGCCACCCCCACGAGCGCATGCTACGAAGCGTAGCTCAGGCCTGCGCTTGCGCGTACGCCTCGATCGGCGGGCACGCGCAGATCAGCTTGCGGTCGCCGAGCGCGTTGTTCAGGCGCGAGACGGCCGGCCAGAACTTGCGGTCGCGCGTCCACGGCGCGGGGAACGCCGCGACCTCGCGCGAGTACGGGTGCGTCCACTGATCGGAGACGCACGCCTCGATGGTGTGCGGCGCGTTCTTGAGCGGGTTGTCCTCGCGCGAGATGCGCCCCTCCTCGATCTCGCGGATCTCGCTCCGGATGGAGATCATCGCGTCGCAGAAGCGATCGAGCTCGCCGAGGGACTCGCTCTCCGTCGGCTCGATCATGAGCGTGCCCGGGATGGGGAACGACATCGTCGGCGCGTGGAAGCCGTAGTCGATGAGCCGCTTGGCGACGTCGTCGACCTCGATGCCCGCGGTCTTCTTGAACTGGCGCACGTCGACGATGCACTCGTGCGCGACGCGGCCCTTCTTGCCGACGTACACGACGGGGAAGTGCGGCCCGAGGCGATGCGCGATGTAGTTGGCGTTGAGGATGGCCGCCTTCGTCGCCTCGGTCAGGCCCGCCGCGCCCATCATCTGGATGTACGCCCACGAGATGAGCAGGATGCTCGCCGAGCTCCACGGCGCGGCGGAGACCGGGCCCACCGCCGTCTCCGAGCGCGGCTCGATGACGGGCTTGGCGGGCAGGTACTTCGCGAGGTGCGCCGCGACGCCGATCGGGCCCATGCCCGGGCCGCCGCCGCCGTGCGGGATGCAGAACGTCTTGTGCAGGTTGAGGTGGCAGACGTCGGCGCCGATGTCCGCCGGCCGCGTGAGGCCGACCTGCGCGTTCATGTTCGCGCCGTCCATGTACACCTGGCCGCCGTGCTCGTGGACGACGGCGCAGATCTTCTTGATCTCCTCCTCGAACACGCCGTGCGTCGACGGATAGGTGACCATGAGCGCGGCGAGCTTGTCGGCGTTCTCCTTGGCCTTCGCCTCGAGATCGGCGACGTCGATGTTGCCCGCCTCGTCCGTCTTCACGACGACGACCTGGAGGCCGGCCATGACCGCCGTCGCCGGGTTCGTGCCGTGCGCGGACGCCGGGATGAGGCACACGTTGCGGTGGCCCTGCCCGCGCGTCTCGTGGTGCTTCCGGATCACGAGCATGCCGGCGTACTCGCCCTGCGCGCCCGCGTTCGGCTGCAGCGAGATGGCGGGGAAGCCGGTGATCTCGGAGAGCGCCTTCTCGAGCTCGGCGAAGAGCTGCTGGTAGCCCTTGGCTTGGGAGACCGGGACGAACGGATGGATGCGGTTCCACCACGGGTCGGTGATGGGCATCATCTCCGCGGTCGCGTTCAGCTTCATCGTGCACGACCCGAGGGGGATCATCGAGTGCGCGAGCGAGAGGTCGCGCCCCTCGAGCTTCCGCATGTAGCGGAGCATCTCGGTCTCCGAGTGGTAGCTGTTGAAGACCGGGTGCGTGAGAAACGCGCTCTTCCTCTCGAGCTCCTTCGGGATCGCGCTGCGGGAGACCTCGGCGACGGTCTCGGCCATGTCCGCGTGGCGGCCCTGGGCGAAGACGTCGCTCAGCTCGGCGAGGTCGCGGAACGTCGTGGTCTCGTCGAGCGCGACGGAGACGGCCGTCGGCCCGAGCCGGCGGATGTTGATGCGGCGCTTCTCGGCCGCGGCGATCCAGGCGGCGACATCCTTCTCGCTGCCCTCGATGCGCACGGTGTCGAAGAACGCGTCGTGCGCGACGCGGACGCCGACGCGCGTGACGGCGTCGCGCAGCATGCACGCCGATGCGTGCACGCTCGAGGCGATCGCCTTGATGCCCTTGGGGCCGTGATAGACGGCGTAGAAGCTGGCGACGACCGCGAGGAGCGCCTGGGCGGTGCAGATGTTGCTCGTCGCGCGCTCGCGGCGGATGTGCTGCTCGCGCGTCTGGAGCGCCATGCGGAGCGCCGGCTTCTTCCGCGCGTCCTCGCTCACGCCGATGATGCGGCCGGGCATCTTGCGGACGAGATCGTTCTTGATCGACATGTACGCGGCGTGCGGGCCGCCGTAGCCGAGGGGGACGCCGAAGCGCTGCGCGCTGCCGATCGCGACGTCGGCGCCGAACTCACCCGGCGGGGTGAGCAACGCGAGCGCGAGGAGGTCGGCGGCGACGACGAAGAGCGCGTCGGCCGCGTGCGCCTTCTCGCCGAACGAGGCGTACGAGATCACCGCGCCGTCGGTCGCGGGGTACTGCACGAGCGCGCCGAACGCCTTGATCGCCGCGAGGTCGACCTTCTCGTGGTCGCCGACGACGACGTCGATGCCGCTCGCGAGCGCGCGCGTCTTCACGACGTCGATCGTCTGCGGATGACAGAGCTCGGAGACGAAGAACGTCTTCTTGTCGTCCGCCCCCTTGAACTCGTAGGCGAGGTGCATCGCCTCGGCGGCGGCGGTCGCCTCGTCGAGCAGCGAGGCGTTCGCGATGGGGAGACCGGTCAGGTCGATCACCATCGTCTGGAAGTTGAGCAGCGCCTCGAGGCGGCCCTGCGAGATCTCCGCCTGGTACGGCGTGTACTGCGTGTACCAGCCCGGGTTCTGGATCACGTTCCGGAGGATGACCGGCGGCGTGATGCAGTCCGAGTAGCCCATGCCGAGATAGGACCGCCAGATCTCGTTCTTCTGTCCGAGCTCGCGCGCTCGCTCGAGCAGCGCCGACTCGCTCATCCCGCTGCCGAGATCGAGCTTGCGCGAAATGCGGATCGACTGGGGGACGGTCTCGGCGACGAGCGCGTCGAGGGACGCGACGCCCATCGTCTCGAGCATCCGCGCCTTCTCTTCCGGGCTCGGGCCGATGTGGCGGCGGACGAACTGATCGGGATGCTGCGAGACGTCGAAGGGCGTCGACATGGCTGCCCCATTTAGCGCGGGCGGGGCTCCGATACCACTGCGCCGATGGCACCACGCCGACGGGTCAGCCGATGCCGGCGGGCCAGCCCTCGACGACGAGCGTATCGTTCGAGACCGCCAGCGCCTTGCAGCGCGCCGCGTCGAGCTTGTCGAGGCGGACGTCGATGCGCGAATCGGCCGCTGCGGAGTCGAGGCCGCGGACCTGGAGCGCGCTGCGGTCGCGATAGAGGGCGCCGTGCGCCTGGAGGTGGGCGATGTGCCGGAGGAGCTGCGCCGCGCGTTCGAGCCGGTGCTCGGGCTGATCGAACAGGGCGACGTCCGCCCGGGCGAACTGAGCCATCCCGCGCGTGTGGATGCCGCGGGCCTCGTCGTCGTAGAGGACCTCGATCCACTCGTCGACGCGGAGCTGCTCGGGAGGATCGGCCTGGGCGAGCGACGCGGCGTCCTGCCAGCGGAGCGACAGATCGTTCGCGATCGCCACCGCGCCGACCGTCCGCGCGAGGAAGCGCGCGAACGCGCGCACCGCCTGGAGGTGCCCGAGGTCCGGCGGATCGGGGATCGAGCCCTGGATCGACACCGCCCAGCGCGCCTCGTCGATCGCGCGCGCCGCCTCGCCGATCTGGTCGGCGGCGAGATCGCGGAACGCGCCCTCGACGTACTGCCCGTAGACCTCGGGGTGCGCGGCGATCTCGGCGGTGCGGATCGAGATCGTCCGCGGCAGCTCGTAGTCGGCCGGGAACCCGTCCTCGGCGCCGAGATCGACGTCGAGCGCGGGCTTGTCCCTCGTCAGCACGACGAGATCGAGCCAGGCGCGCTCGGCCGAGGGCGCGAATCGCGGCCTCGTCCAGACGCGGCCCGACGTCATCGGTCGGTCAGAGCTGGCTCGGCGTGACGCCTTCCGCGTCGCCGCCGATGGACTTGAGGTCGGGCTGCATGCGCGCCTGCTTGACGTTGTTCCACGCACTGCCGACCTCGGAGTCGTTGAGGCCGAACTCGCCCTTCAGCTCGCCGATGCCTTCCTTGTTCTTCGTGTAGACGAAGTAGCCCTTGCCGTGCGTGGTCGACGCCGCGCCGACCATGCCGATCTTGTGCTCCTTCCACTGGTAGTGGAGGACGTTGCCGTTCGCGACGCCGCTCATCTCGCCCCAGTGGCTGTGATCGGTGCGCTTCCAGCGGCCGACGATGTTGTTCCCCTCCTCCTGGAGGTGGAGATAGCCGTAGACCGGGTGGAAGTAGACGCCGGTCCACTGCTCGTCTTCGGGCATCGGCCCCGGAGCGACCTTGGCGTGCTTCGGTCCTTCCCCTTCGCCGCAGCCGACGATCGAGAAGGCGGCCGAGACCACGAAGGCGGAAGCGACGACGACGCGGAGCGATCGGGCGAGGTTCATGGCCCGGGAATCCTACCAGGAAATCGGGCGCGTCTAGCGCAAGGTGAACGTCCAGGACTCGCGGGTCACCAGGCTCGTGATGACCAGCGTGTTGCTCACGACCGAGTAGGTCGTCTGGTCCTGCGCGTTCAAGGGGCAGGTCGCGGTGAACGTGAGGGTGGTGCCGTTCGCCGAGAACGCGCCCGTCGTGCGGCTCTCCTGCGGCGTGGTCCCGCTCTGCCCCTGCCGCTGCGCGCGCTCGAACTGCGTGCCGGTGATCCGCAGCGCGCCCTGGACCACCTGGCCCGTGGGTCCGGGGATCCCGGCCGCGCCGACGTAGACGTTGGCGGCGGTGAGCTCGTAGGTGCCCTCCTGGATGGTCCCGCCCGAGCCGGTCGGCGCGTCGCCGACGATGCCGTTCTGATCCACGATGACGCCCTCGTTGGGGAGAGCGGTGCACGCGCCCGCGTCGCCGGCGTCGTCCTCCCCCGCGTCCACCCCGCCCTCGCCGCCGCCGCCGCCGGCCCCGCCGCCCATCGGCGGAGCTTGAGGCAGGTCCCCGGCCGCCGGCGGCCTCTGCGGATCCTCCTTGCAGGCGGCGAAGGTCAGGAGTGCCGAGGCGACGAGCAGCGACGATACGAAGCGGCGCATGGGACGACGCTACCGCGAGGCGGCGACCACGGCCAAACGCCCCGAGAGGCGCCGCGCTTCAGAGCTGGACGTCGGCCCACAAGATCGACAGATCGAGCTCGATCGCGTCGAAGGGCTCGGCGCGCACCTTCGCGTCGTCGGAATGCGCCGCGACGATGACGTATCGCTCGCGCTCGAGCCGCAGCACCTCGAGCGTCCGCGCGATCGGATCGACGAGCCAGACGTTCTTCACGCCCGAGCGCGCGTAGATCGGGACCTTCTTCACGCGATCGAGCTTCTTCGTCGAGTCGGAGAGGACCTCGCAGACCCAGTCGGGCGCGAGATCGAAGTACGGCAGCTCCGTGGTCATCACGGGCATGCGTTCGCGCCGCCAACCGCCGAGGTCGGGCACGAGGATGTCGGAAGCGAGGTGGAGCTCCGGCTCGTCGAGCAGGATCCATCCTCCGGGACCTCCGCGACCCCGCTTGAACGGCGGACCGAGCTCCTCGCCGATCGCGGCCGTCGCCGCAGCGTGAGGCTTCGCCGG
>WBZO01002181.1_pt1 | contig 26495 bp, 23 predicted proteins | sample 5204261 | NCBI WGS metagenome assembly WBZO01 (sample SAMN12412400, study PRJNA552823) | activated sludge metagenome | isolation source: activated sludge from anammox sidestream of wastewater treatment plant... | place: USA: North Carolina | collected 2017-09
AAAATGGCTGGCAGCCATTTTCTGGTTCCTGTTTTCTTATGAAAATACATTCATCAGAGCGGTCTTTCGATAAAAATGACTGCTCGTACGACTTGATTCTCGTGAATCTCAAAAATTTAGACGGCTCCTCTCAAAAATCAATGAAAGACGGGACTTTTTCAGGGACGACTACGTAAACCAGTGGAATACAGTTTAGAATAAGTCACCCATACATGCTTTCAGGGATTATCCAGACTAAAAATATGCCTTTCATCATCATACGAGAAGATTTCTGCATAGCGTCCTAGAGTAATAATGGTTCGTAAGGTGCGCTCGGCTGCTGCCGATGGCATGTAATCTTCCAGTTCATCCGCAAACCGGTTCCAGGGTGCTTGGTGTGTTGGTCGCTCGTCTAAAACCCGTCGAATATGTGTTGCTAACGCAACATAAGTCAGTAAATGCCAGGCAAATAAGCGCTTACGTTGATCGGTATCAAATTCTGCAAATTGCAAACCTTCCGGAGTTAGTTTGATATCACCTCCGACCACTTCTGCAAATCGTAACAGTTGTAGTGTTTCAGCCACTGGAAATAATTCATCAATTTCCATATGCAAAGCAGAGGCAATCACAGGTAAATCTGCTTCTCCGAGGTAAGGGGGGGCTGCTACCGCTTCAATTAAGCCAGAAAGTGAATTCGAGGTTACAGAAGGCAAAATTGTTCCGATTCCTGTACCAGGAAAGCATTCCATCCGCTTTCCGGCTGGTTCTGTTACCGCCCGAGTCGTCATTTCTACATAGATGCGTTCAACAAGATCCCGAAAAACAGGATCAAGTCGAGTGCGTGGATGTGGCAGTTCAACCTTGATTTCATTAATGATACGGCCGGGATTGCTACCAAAAATAAAGATACGATCACACATCAATACCGCTTCTTCAATATTATGTGTTACCAGAATCACACCTTTGATAGGGAGCTGGCCTTCTGACCAGAGATCAAGAAAGTCAGTGCGCAGCGTTTCTGCCGTCAGCACATCTAACGCTGAAAAAGGTTCATCCATAAGTAGGATATTAGGATGAACAACCAGTGCACGCGCAAACCCCACACGCTGACGCATCCCACCGGATAATTCACGCGGGTAAGCAGATTCAAAGCCATCCAATCCGATTAGGTCAATAGCCTTAATTGCACGCTGGCGTAGTTCGTTGAATGGCAATCCTAATGCTTCTAGGCCAAGTTGCACATTCTCTAGTACGGTAAGCCAGGGAAACAGCGCTGAATTCTGAAAAACCATCGCCACCCCCGGTGGAGGAGCAGTAACCTCGTTACCCAGGTAGATAATCGAACCGGCAGAGGGTGATGCAAGTCCAGCAATTAATCGTAATAACGTGGATTTACCGGAACCGGATCGCCCAAGTAAGCCAATAATTTCACCTTTGTTGACGGCCAGGCTAATACCATCCAGCACCAGTAACTCACTACCATCCGGTCTGCGGAATGATTTGCGAACCTGGCGAATATCTAGCAATACGGTATCGATCTATTTCTCCTTTTTAGCCCAGGCGAAATTTACGCTCAGCTAATTCATACAATGGACGCCAAAACAAACGATTAATCATCACAACAAATGCGCTCATGACGGCAATTCCAAGTGCGACACGATGAAAATCTCCAGCAACAGTCGCTTCTGTAATGTAGGCACCTAGACCATGTGCCTGTAATGTGGTATCCCCCCAACTAACTATCTCAGCAACAATACTAGCATTCCATGAACCACCCGAAGCAGTAATTACGCCAGTTATATAAAAGGGAAACACTGCCGGAAGTGCGATTCGCCGCCACCACAACCAGCCGCGAACACCAAGATTTGTGCTGATATCGCGGAGTTCTCCTGGAATAGTCGAGGCGCCTGCAATAACGTTGAATAAGATATACCACTGTGTACCCAGAATCATCAATGGGCTCAACCAAATATCAGGGTTGAGCTGTAACATTACAATTCCGTACACTGCCAATGGGAACAGCAGATTGGCTGGGAACGCTGCCATAAATTGTGCAATCGGTTGAGCAATGCGTGCTGCATTAGGTCGCAACCCAATCCAGATGCCAATTGGCACCCAAATAACACTGGCAATTACAATCAATGCAAAAACCCGTAGCATCGTGACGAAACCAAGAAATATTGTCGTGCCTACCTCAGGCAGCGCTATTTCTTGCAAAACAAAATGTGTGATTTTCCACGAAATAGCAATACACACTATTGCAATCGTTCCGTACCATAACCAATTCATCCATGATTCAAATATCTTTTTTGTTTTTTTGCGGATAAATGGCATTTCCCAGATGGAGGGCTGTACTTTGGAGTAGGTTGATTGCCAGAATTTGATTAGCAAGGCAGTGATAAATGTTGTCCACTGTGCGCGCCGCAATACGGTTAACACCCATGAATGTGGCGGTATTGCACCTGTTTCCTGCTCAAAACGAAAACGATCCGCCCAAGCAACTAATGGCCGAAACAGGAGTTGGTCGTAAATCAAGATGACGATCAACATAGCGGCAATCGCCCAACCGATTGCCGCAAGATTACGTTGACTAATTGCCAAAGCAATATAAGAGCCAATTCCAGGTAGCGTAACAACTGTATCGCCAACACTAATGGCTTCAGATGCTACAACAAAAAACCAGCTACCCGACATGGACATCATCATGTTCCAGATAAGCGCCGGCATAGCAAAAGGAACTTCCAGTTTCCAGAAGCGCATCCACGAGCCTAGCCGGAATGAACGCGATACTTCATCTAATTCTCTTGGAACTGTTTGTAACGATTGATAAAAACTAAATGCCATATTCCAGGCTTGGCTGGTAAAAATCGCAAAGATTGAGGCCAGCTCGGCACCGAGCATTTTTCCAGGAGCAAATGACAGAAAAAACACGACTGTCACTGAGATAAAACCCAGAATCGGAACTGATTGAAGAATATCCAGCAACGGAATAAGAATTTGTTCAGCACGTTGGCTTTTAGCTGCCCAAGTGGCATAGGTAAAAGTAAAAATCAGTGATAACACCATTGCGAGCAACATCCTAAGCGATGTCCGCAGTGCATATTCCGGTAAAGCGGATGGGTCGAGATGAATAGCGTCGTGTCCTAATTCCGCCAGGGGTTGCATAAAATCACGACTGGCTTGTGCGAGAAAAACTATCAGGCCAAGTACCAACAGTGCAGCGACCATATCCCAAAATATAGTCGAAGAGCGAGAAAGCCATTTGTTGCCTGAAGTAGGTCGCATCTTCATAGTCACTTTCTCATCATTATTCTGACAAGTATCCTCAATATAGGATTTACGTTAAACAGTAATCAAGCAAGCAGTTTAAACGAATGGGTTATCACTGAATTAGCTTTAATAATTGGCGCAAATAAGGAAAATATTGAACTTCAAGCAGATGCCTTGGGCGCTGAATAAATTGTTTTGTCCAGCGCGTTCCTTCTTTGATTGCTTGGCGACGCCAATTTACTGGTAGCTGAGTTTTATTAGCGAGTAGTTGTGCGACAAGACGGGCTTGCATTTCTGCCAATGTCCATAAACAGCCTTGTGGCTGTATCAATCCAATAAAAAATAACGTGGAATGATCAGGGTGAAAAATACGTAAATAAAGAGGAATCTGATCCACATCTCGCCAATCGATAAAATCTGTTGAAAAAAAGGGGAAATCGATTTTATAGCCAGTCGCAGCAATAATGACATCATACTGTGCCGATGAATTATCAGTAAAAACTACTGTTTGTCCGAAAATACTACGAATGGCGGGACGTGGATGTATCCGACCATGCCTAATCCTGTCAAAAATAACCGAATTGATCGTCGGGTGCGCCTGCGTCGGGAAAAAATCTGGTTCAGGTAAACCATAGTCGCGATAACGTCCAATCTGGGTATAGAGCGAAATTTTTTGTAGCCAATATTGTGCAGGCTGAGGTAGCCATTGCATGGTCGCGGCAAAAGTATCTGCTGGCTTTCCCATGATAAGCTTGGGAATAATATATTGTGGTGTCCGCAAACTAAGATCAACGTGCGTGGCTACATAACTTGCTTCTACTGCGCAATCACAGCCCGAATTCCCCGCACCCACCACTAACACTCGCTTACCTGTTAATTCTTGCGCCGTTTTAAATGCTCGTGCATGCAGATACTGTCCGCTGAAATTCTCTTTCCATTCCGGGTGACGTGGCACAGTGAGATGTCCATTGGCAACAATTAAATAATCAAATTCTGCTTGACTATTATCATTAAGCGTCAATCGCCAACGTTCATTTTCAATCTTCTCTGCTCGTAATACCGTGATATTGAATCGAATATAGTGCTTTAGTTGAAAATGATGTGCGTAATCTTGAAAATAAGCGAGAATCTGTGCGTGATCCGGGTAGTCAGGATAATCCTCTGGCATGGGAAAATCGCTGAACTGTGAAAGTGATTTGCTAGAAATCGTGTGCGTATGCTTACTCATGCTGCTGCAATTCGGCGCTAAATCATATGCCCAATTTCCTCCAATCCAGTTATTTTGCTCATAGCAAACAATGTTACGCAGCCCGCTTTCGATTAGCTGCTTGATTGCTACAAGACCAGAACATCCGGCTCCAATAATGGCAATACGCATGTTATATGATTGTTTTGACGATCAAAAATATCTCGGTAAAAAGTACCATAGGTCCGTAAAGAATGATGTACAAAAAATCTACGCTACTTATCAACAGCATAATCAACGTTATTAAATTCAGAGTGTTTGTATGAATAACTGGTTATATCTTGCTGCTGCAATTACTTCAGAAACTATTGCCACATCGTTACTCAAATCCAGTGAGGGATTCACGCGATTATGGCCATCTGTAATAGTGATAATAGGTTATTGTTGTGCTTTCTTTTTTCTTTCGCTCACGCTTCGGACTATCCCGGTCGGCGTAGCATACGCAATTTGGTCGGGAGTAGGAATTGTCTTAATAACGCTGATTGCTTGGTGGATCCTCGATCAAAAAATAGATTTGCCAGGCTTAATTGGGATTGGGTTAATTGTGGTTGGTATTGTTGTACTGAAATTATTTTCTAAAACAAATGGTTATTGATCACCTTGTTATTTAATAGATAACTGGAACAGGATCCAGGCTGCGCCATAGATACCAGGTTGCAACTGATCGCCAAGGTTGCCAGTTCTCGGCTACGGCACGAATTGCGTGTTTATTAACTGGTTGATGGGCATAATAGTGCACACTGACAGCACGTTGTAGGCCAACATCATCCAGTGGCAGTACATCTGGGCGATGCAGATGAAAAATCAGAAACATTTCAGCTGTCCACCTACCGATCCCTTTTACCTCAACTAACCGACGAATCAACGTCTCATCATCCCACTCATGCCAATTAATTGTTACTAATGTTCCCTTTGAAAAATGGTGAGATAAATCCCGCAAGTAATCAATTTTTCGTAGAGATAATCCGCACGACCTCAATAAATCTGTTTCTGTTGTAAGCACAGTTTCTGGTGTGACTGTCTGAATCGAAGTTACCACTTTTTGCCAAACACTCGCTGCCGCCTTGACTGATATCTGCTGACCAACGATTGCGCGTGCTAACGTAGTAAATGCATCTCCCTGTTCTGCCGGCATTGAATCACTATAACACTGAATAATTTGCTTCATTACCTGATCACGTGCTGATAAATCACAGATAGCTTGTTTCCAAAATGCTAAAGCCATATCGATCCGATTTGAAATGTTTCCCTGGTTTATACCATGCATATACACAAATACTGAAATACCCTATTTATAGGGCGATTTTATTTGAAATGATTATTAGAAAAATCTGCTAAGTGATTGTCGTAACAGCACAAAATTTCTTTTTAGCTTGACCACAAAAATTTTATTGAGTAAAGTGGGTAAAAGTGGTGAAATATGCAAAATTGTGGGTAATGGTGAAGTGAACGGATGTTAAATCAGTTTTCACTGAGATAAAAGGGACGAAATGTTTCGTGGCTCCACTCAACTAAATCTGGATAACAAGGGCAGACTTGCAATTCCCGCCAAATACCGGGATGAGCTGCTTGCCAGTTGTGGAGGCAACATCGTCATCACTGCCGATCCTTCCCGTTGTTTATTGATATACCCCCAGCCTGTCTGGGAACCCATTGAAAAAAAATTAAATAGTTTTTCTAGCTTCAACACTCAGATCCGAAGTTTGCAGCGACTTATTATTGGGAATGCCTGTGATGTGGAAATGGATAGTTCCGGTCGTATTTTGGTTAGTCCTTTTCTGCGTCAATTTGCTGGCCTCAAGAAAGAGGTCGTGTTAGCAGGGCAAGGTGAAAAATTTGAGCTTTGGGATTTGGAGGGATGGAATCTGGAAAATGAAGCAGCAACAGCATATAAAAATGGAAATATTCCTCCAGAATTAGAGGGGTTTTCACTGTAATGTGCCGGTAACAGCGTGCATATACCTGTTTTACTGGAAGAAGCCGTAAATGCGCTGAGCATAAAGAAAGACGGTATTTATGTAGATGGAACGTATGGCTGTGGCGGCCATAGTCGTTTGATCTTGTCACGATTAGGACCATCAGGAAGGTTGATCGCTTTTGATAAAGATCCGGCAGCCATCGCTGCAGCTAGACGTATTCAGAGCGAACAATTTGAGGTAGTGCATGGCAGTTATGCGGACATGCGTGCTGCGCTCCAGTCACTAGGCATAAATCGAGTTGACGGTATCTTGTTGGATCTGGGTATATCGTCAATGCAATTGGACGAAGCTACACGTGGCTTCAGCTTCCGTTACGATGGTCCTCTGGATATGCGCATGGACACAAACCGGGGGCAAACAGCCGCAGAGTGGTTAACGACTGTAACAGAAACGGAATTAAAGGAAGTTATTAAGGACTATGGCGAGGAACGGTATGCGGGACAGATTGCAAGTGCAATTATGGCAGCGCAAGCGCGCCAACCTATTGTTACCACGTTTCAACTGGCCGAAATTGTTGCAACTGTTGCGCGTAAGCTTGGGTATCGGGAAGGTCGTCAACATCCGGCAACACGGACTTTTCAGGCAATAAGAATTTATATTAACCAGGAACTTGAGGAGCTAACAATCGCATTACCGCAATGCATGGAATTGTTAAATACAAATGGTCGGCTAGTGGTAATCAGTTTCCACTCACTAGAAGATCGAATCGTCAAACGTTTCATGCGTGCGCAAGCGAGTAAAGATATTTTGCCGCGTAAATTGCCCATCCGGGAAACAGAAAGTCACTTATTTAGCCGACAGAAATTAAGCATTATCGGCAAAAAAATTCGTCCAACACAAAAAGAAGTGACTGTTAATCCACGGGCGCGGAGTGCTGTTATGCGAGTGGCAGAAAAATTGGAAACCGATAACACAGTCAACACATGCTCAAATTGAATATTTTTCTATTTGTAATAGTGATTATCTGCGGACTGGGTATCGTGACCGCACGATATGAAGCACGCAAACTTTTCATAGAACAGGAAAAGGAACAAAAATTGACTGAGCAGCTGGAAACTGAGTGGAGTCAACTACAATTGGAGCAAAGCACGTTGGCTATGCCGGCACGTGTAGAAAAAATCGCTCGAAAAGAACTTGGTATGGTTACGCCACCCGCTACAGGTAATATTTTGGCTATTCATTCTGATTACACTGCGGATGTGGCTGAATGAGAGTCTTATTTAATCCCACACGCAAGGCCCCCCCCCTCATATCGGAAAAGCGTTCGTATGTGGTGTTGGGAATTTTGTTGACTTGTTTAATTGTATTGATTTCTCGAGCAGTCTATTTACAAGCGCTGAATAAAGATTTTCTGCAACAGCAAGGGCAATCCCGTTATGAGCGAGTAATTGAACAGAGTATGCAGCGCGGCAATATTAAGGATCGCAATGGCGAAATCCTGGCTGTTAGCGCTCCAGTTAAATCCGTTTGGATAGATCCTAAAATTGTTCGAGAAACAAACATCACACCCACACAAATCAAACAATTATCTGATCTGCTAGAAATAAATGAAAATGCTGTACGCGAGCGTGTCTATAGCAACAAGCGTTTCGTGTACCTGAAGCGAAAATTACCACCGGAAAAAGCAGATAGAATTGCCGCCCTCAATATAAAGGGATTGTATTTTAAACACGAATTTTATCGCTATTATCCAGCACGTGAGCTGGCTGCGCATATCTTAGGGTTTACCGATGTGGATGGCCGCGGACAAGAAGGCATGGAATTAGCGTGGCAGGACATGCTGACAGGAGAAGATGGTAAGCGGCGTGTTATTAAAGATCGAATTGGGCGTATCGTAGAAGACGTTGAGCAGATCCAGTCACCCAAACCTGGGCAGGATGTCGTGCTGTCAATTGACAGCAAAATACAGTACCTCGCTTATCGGGAGCTAGCTCGCGCAGTAAAAGCGCAACATGCCAAAGCAGGTAGTATCGTCGCACTAGATGTACAAACTGGCGAAGTGTTGGCAATGGCAAACTACCCAGCCTTCAACCCTAATCAACGTGCTAGCATGAATAATGATGTTATTCGTAATCGTGTGTTAGTCGATGCATTTGAGCCAGGTTCAACGTTGAAACCGTTTGTTGTAGCTGTGGCAATGGAAACCGGCCGGATTAAACCGGATACATTGATGGAAACCGCCGGAGGTAAGCTGAAAATAGGCAGAGCCGTTATCCATGATGTGCGTGACAAGGGCAATCTAACCGTTTCTCAGGTTATTCAGGCTTCTAGTAATGTCGGCGCTGCCAAAATTGCATTGATGCTTCCACCTAAAACTTTTTGGGAAATGCTCAATCGCTCAGGTTTTGGCGCAGAAACAGGTATTGGATTTCCAGGAGAAGCAAGCGGGCAGCTGCGTGCGTATCACACATGGCGACCGATTGAACAGGCTACTATGTCTTATGGTCATGGTATTTCAGTTAGCCTGATGCAATTAGCACGTGCCTATACGTTATTTGCCACTGATGGCGAGCTAAAACCGGTCACGTTATTGAAGCGTGACAGACCAGTTGTTGGCCAAAAAGTCATTTCGCGTGAAACCGCGCAATCAGTAAGAGAAATGTTAGAGCTTGCAGTCCAGCCTGAAGGGACTGGCAATAATGCTCGTATTAGCGGTTATCGTATTGCAGGAAAAACCGGTACTGCACACAAACGTTTGAAGGATCACAAGGGTTATGCCAGAGACCGCTATATTTCTTCATTTGTTGGCTTTGCGCCAGCATCTGACCCACGCGTAATTATTGCAATCATGATTGATGAGCCTTCAAGTGGGGATTACTATGGAGGAACAGTTGCGGCGCCGGTTTTTAGTCGCGTGATGGAAGGCACGCTACGCATTTTGAATGTCCCATTTGATGAGCCGTTAGACAATCTGGTTATCTCGCCTGTTCACATGAAATTGGAAGAGAAGGGATGAGCGTTTCACTGAATCTTGGATCAAATGAAGCTTGCCTCACCCGCTTATTGAACAAGTTGGGTGTCAAGATACAGCATTTGGTTGCAGACAGCCGTAAACTCAGGCCTGGTGATACCTTTCTGGCGTACGCGGGGGAAAGGTATGATGCGCGCAGTGCTATTCCTCAGGCAATTGCAGCAGGTGTGAATGCAATCATCTGGGAAAAACAGGGGTTCTCTTGGAAACCAGAATGGAAAGTACCTAATCTGGGAATTGCTGGATTACGTCATGAAGCTGGGAAAATCGCGAGTCAAGTATACGGTCACCCTTCCAGGCATTTGCGATTAGTCGGTATCACAGGAACCAATGGAAAAACGACATGCAGTCATTGGTACGCCCAAGCCATGGCAGCATTAGGAGAAAAAACCGCTGTTATTGGCACGCTAGGATACGGTTTTCCGGGAACGCTAAATCATGCCAGTCATACCACGCCTGATGCAGTTTATCTACAGCAATTAATGGCAGAATATTTGCAGCAAGGTGCGCGTTCTCTCGTCATGGAGGCTTCTTCACATGGCCTTGCTCAAGGTAGGTTAATCGGCTCAGAATTTTCGATTGCTGTTTTAACTAATTTGACTCGTGATCACCTGGATTATCACGACAGCATGGATGCTTATGCTGCTGCCAAAGCCAGACTCTTCTTCTGGGAAGGGTTACAACACGCTGTTCTCAATTTGGATGAGGTACTGGGTGTAGAATTGTCGCAACAGCTTGCTCATAAAAATGTATCCATCATTGGTTATGGCTTCAGACAACCTAATCAATTAACTCATACTACTGCTAACCAGAAAATACTATACGGAAGTAATCTACGATTCACCACACAACACATAAGCTTTGACGTTGAATTTTGTAATCAGCGAGCTAGTTTGCAATGTAATGTGACTGGTCGCTATAACGCCTACAATTTGTTGGCTGTGTTAGCCACCCTTATTGCGAGTGATGTTGGTCTTAGTGATGCAATAACTGCCTTGCAGCAAGTGCAACCTATTCCTGGGAGAATGGAGAAACTGGGAGGCGGTGATCAGCCTGTCGTCATTGTTGATTATGCACATACTCCCGATGCGTTGAATGAGGTGTTAACCGGTTTACGCGAAACACTAGCTGGCACGCGTATGAAAAAACGAATACGAAAAAACCAGGCAAAACTAGTTTGTGTCATCGGTTGTGGCGGCGATAGGGATCGAGGTAAACGTTCATTGATCGGTGAAATTGCTTCGCATCTGGCTGACGAAGTCATCGTCACCAGTGATAACCCACGTAATGAAAATCCAGCTGACATTATTCGCGAGATTATGCTTGGAACCAGCGGTCAGCACTGCTCGATTGAAGAAGATCGTGCTGCTGCCATTTATCGCGCCATTCATGGTGCTCGCAAGGGCGATATTGTACTCATTGCAGGCAAAGGTGCAGAAACCTACCAAGAAATACAGGGGAAAAAATATCCATTTGATGATCGCGAGATCGTGCGCCAGGTATTACATGATTTAGCCAATTTAAGACTGCGGGTGCAAGGATGATGAGCGTACAAGCAGCAGCGCAAGCCTTGCACGCTAACTGGTCTGGCGGCAATCCGATATTTACCAGAGTCAGTACCGATAGCCGCACATTGCAGCCAGGCGATCTGTTTGTTGCGCTATCCGGAGAACAATTTGACGGTCATCAGTTTATCTCCACCGCAATCGAAAAAGGCGCTGTTGCTGCAATGATTGCAACAGATGCAGCTATTCTTCCGACAAAATCTAGTTTTGGTTGGCTTAAGGTAAACGATACCCGACTTGGTTTGGGTCAGCTTGCTGCCAGTTGGCGCAAGCGTTTTACACTTCCTGTAGTTGCTGTAACGGGTAGTAATGGTAAAACCACTGTCAAAGAAATGATTGCTGCCATCTTTAAACGTGAATTTGGAGCAACAAAAGTTCTTGCAACGGCAGGTAATCTAAATAATGACATTGGCGTTCCACAAATGTTATTACAACTCACTACAGAGCATACCTGCGCAGTGATTGAAATGGGGATGAATCATGCTGGTGAAATTGCCTATCTCAGTAAACTCACTGCTCCAACAGTGGCTGTGATCACTAATGCTGGCACTGCACATATTGAACAGCTTGGCACCACCGAAGCAATCGCCCGAGCCAAGGGTGAAATCTTTATGGGGTTAGATGCACAAGGGATTGCAGTTATTAATGCAGATGATGTTTATGCTCCACTGTGGCGACAATTGATCGGGAACAGATCAGTTATAGATTTCGGCATAACCAATACCGCCATGATTAATGCACAGCTAATATCGAGTTCATCCCAAACGGCATGGTTGCTACAGCTGCCAAACGATACGGTTGAAATAACGTTGCAGGTGCCTGGTCGCCACAATATTTATAACGCATTAGCGGCTGCAGCAGCTGCGAGTGCGGTTGGTATCAGCACGACTGCCATTGCTGAAGGGTTGCAGAGTTTCAAAGGTACTCCTGGGCGTTTACAAAAAAAAATTGGCTTGCAGCAATCTATCTTGCTCGATGACACGTATAATGCCAACCCAAATTCTATGCAAGTGGCATTGAATGTTTTGGCGGAGATGCCGGGAAAAAAAATATTGATTATGGGAGATATGGGGGAGCTCGGTATTGACGCCGCAGCTTATCATTACAGCATTGGTCAGCAAGCTGCACAAGCTGGCGTAGATACATTATTGGCATTAGGAGAATTGAGTCGCCAAACTGTTGCGGGGTTCGGTAGTCGGGCACAGCATTTTGTTGATCTGGATACGTTACTGGAAAAAGCAAAAGATTGTCTCGGAAAAAATGTGTCTGTTTTGGTTAAAGGTTCGCGATTCATGCGAATGGAACGCGTCGTCGAACATTTGCAGGAACCATAAGATGTTATTGACGTTATTTCAATGGGCTGCAGAAAATGTTCGTACGTTCAATGTATTCAGTTACATTACGTTACGCACCATGTTGGCCGCATTGACAGCATTGTGTATCTCCTTTCTGGTTGGTCCAGCCATGATACGTAGCTTAACAGCACATAAAGTGGGTCAATCTGTGCGCGATGATGGCCCTCAATCTCATTTAACAAAGGCAGGCACACCGACCATGGGAGGAGCGCTCATCCTGGTCTCGGTCATTATTACTACGTTACTGTGGGCTGATCTAAGTAACAGCTATATCTGGCTTGTACTGCTGACAACAGTGGGGTTTGGTGCAATCGGTTGGGTGGATGATTATCGTAAAGTCATACAGCGTAATTCCAAAGGATTGTCAGCTTCAGAAAAATTCTTGTGGCAATCGGTTATCGCATTGTTGGTTGCCGTATATCTTGCCATGACTGCCGAACTTCCTCAGCACACGGACATGATCGTGCCCTTTTTTAAAGAAATCGTAATTCCATTGGGATCGTTTCTGTTTATTGCGTTGACCTATCTAGTCATTGTTGGCAGTAGCAATGCAGTTAACTTGACAGATGGGTTGGATGGATTGGCCATTATGCCTACTGTCATGATCAGTGGAGCATTGGCTATTTTTGCCTACGTTGCCGGTCACGCAATATTTGCTAAATACCTTGGTATTCCTCATATTCCCAATGCAGGTGAATTGGCTGTTTTCTGTGGCGCATTGGCTGGCGCTGGTCTGGCATTTTTATGGTTTAACGCCAACCCAGCAGAAGTGTTTATGGGCGATGTCGGTGCACTGGCATTGGGCGCAGCATTGGGAGTGGTAACTGTAATCGTTCGGCAGGAAATCGTGCTAGTTATCATGGGGGGCGTATTTGTTGTTGAGGCGCTATCCGTCATGATTCAAGTGGCTTCCTTTAAATTATTTGGTCGACGCGTTTTCCGCATGGCACCGTTACACCATCATTACGAACTCAAGGGGTGGAAGGAAAACCAGGTCGTAGTGAGATTCTGGATCATTACCATTATTCTAGTGTTGATTGGTTTATCAACACTGAAGCTGCGATGAATTACGCTGGCAAAAATGTATTGGTTTTAGGCATGGGTAAAACTGGCATATCCATGACCAAGTGGCTTTCTCGTTCTGGCGCTCGGGTAACCGTGGCTGATACACGTATTGCACCACCTAATCTTGAGTTATTCAAGCAAATCGTGCCTCATGAAGCCATTTTCTGTGGTCCGTTTGAGATAGCCTTACTCAAGGGAATGGATGTGATTGCTATCAGCCCTGGCGTGGCAATGACTGAGCCGTTGCTTCAGGCAGCATTACAACAAGGCATCCCAGTAGTTGGGGATATCGAATTATTCGCTGTGGCACTTGATCAATATGCACCTCCAGGTACCAAAATCCTGGCAATTACCGGATCCAATGGAAAAACTACGGTTACCACGATGGTGGGTGAAATGGCAAAGCATGCAGGTTGGGACGTGGAAGTAGCGGGCAATATCGGCTTGGCTGCATTGGATGCGCTCATGCAGCGAATAGATACTAATAAATGGCCGCATTTGTGGGTGCTGGAGCTATCCAGTTTTCAATTGGAAACCACCAACAATTTACGACTTGATGCGGCAGCCGTATTGAATATTAGTGAGGATCATTTGGATCGCTATTCCTCCATTGAAGAATATGCCGCCGCCAAGGCAAGGATATTTCTCAATCTTCATCACGATTGTGTACAAATACTTAACCGAGAAGATACTCGTGTCAATGCGATGGCTCGTAGAAATGGAAAGCTGTTGACTTTCGGCTTGTCTGCTCCGGCGTTCGATGATGAATTCGGTATATTGCCTGGATCAGATTTATGTCTGGCGCAAGGCGGTACCCGCTTAATGAAAGTCAGCGAACTTGCTGTCGCAAGCTTACATAATGCAGCCAATGCGTTGGCGGCACTGGCGCTATGCCGGGCGATAGATCTTCCTTTTGAGCCACTATTGCATGCCCTGCATGGTTTCAGAGGATTACCGCATCGCATGCAGAAAATTGCCGAATTCAATGGTGTTACTTTTTACGATGATTCCAAAAGTACCAACGTAGGTTCTGCTGTTGCTGCCCTAAATGGTTTCCGAAAAAACGTAATTCTGATTGCAGGAGGTGATGGTAAAGAACAGGATTTCTCTCCCTTGGAGCAATCAGTCAGTAAACATACGCGCAGTATCGTGCTGCTGGGAAAAGATGCTCAGAAAATTTTGCAAGCAATTCAAGGATGTAACGTGCCGGTACATTGTGTTACCACCATGGATGAAGCTGTACGGGTAAGTTTTTTACTGGCAGAGGACGGTGATGTCATCTTGCTCTCTCCAGCTTGCGCTAGCCTGGATATGTTCAATGACTATATTCATCGCGCTGAAGTTTTCACAGCAGCAGTTCGGGGAATTGAGCGTAAATTTGTTCTTACAACACAAACTTATCATTAAGCGTATGGCTAGCTCATCCACTACACATAATCAGCCAATTCAGTCAGAACTAGATCTATATCTACTGTCGGCTGTTCTATTGCTGTTAGGTTTGGGACTGATCATGGTGTATTCCGCTTCGATTGCCATTGCCGAATCGAAGTATGGTGAAAATGGCACCTACTATTTCCTTATCCGCCAAGCATTTTCTATATTGCTGGGAATATTCTGTGGAATGGCTGTATTTCAGGTTTCATTACGGCAATGGCAGGCGTGTGCCCGCTATTTGCTTGCAATTGGCATGGTGTTGCTGTTTGTAGTATTGATTCCGGGTATTGGCCTCGAAATCAATGGTAGTCGCCGTTGGTTGCCGCTGGTGATATTTAATTTTCAGCCTTCTGAGCTGATGAAACTACTTATTCTGATTTTCACTGCAGATTACGCAGTACGTAAAACCGCATATAAAAATCATCTTTTCAAAGGTTTTTTACCTATTCTCATATTGTTGAGTGTGGTTTCCTTTTTGCTATTGATGGAGCCAGATCTAGGGGCAACGGTCGTGATTGTCGCGATTGTGTTGTCCATCATGTTTATCAACGGAATGAGTCTTAAGGTATTTCTAGGATTGTTATGTCTAATACCAATACCGTTAATTTTACTGATCATATTCGAGCCTTATCGCATGGATCGGATCACCGCTATTTTTGATCCTTGGAATGATCCATTTAACAAAGGTTATCAACTGACGCATGCATTGATTGCATTTGGGTTAGGTGAATGGTGGGGAGTAGGTTTAGGGGGAAGTGTAGAAAAGCTGAATTACTTACCAGAAGCGCATACTGACTTTATGTTTGCGGTGCTGGCTGAAGAGCTTGGTTTTGCTGGAGTGATCACGGTTATATCGTTATTTTTCTTTCTGTTAGTTCGCGCATTCAAAATCGGTCACACGGCAGCTAAGCTGGGAGATCAATTCGGAGCATTGGTCGCTCAAGGCATTGGTGTTTGGCTAGGTTTTCAGGCGTTTATCAACATGGGCGTAAATATGGGGCTGCTTCCTACCAAGGGTTTGACATTGCCATTCATGAGTTATGGCGGAAGCAGTATTGTGATCAACGGGATTGCCATTGCCATATTGTTACGGATCGACTGGGAAAATCGGCAAAAACGCAGAGGGTTAAGTATATGAATAAACGGCTGCGATCTGTTCAATGGTCTATACCACGCGTGGAGTTTATCACTTGTCGCGCACAATCATGATCATGGCAGGTGGTACAGGCGGACATGTATTTCCAGGGCTGGCGGTTGCACGCGCGCTGCAGGCGAGTGGTTGGCGCGTGGTTTGGCTAGGGACTCATAACGGGATGGAAGCTACATTAGTACCACAACATGGTTTGGCTATCGAACTTATTAATTTTTCTGGGTTGCGCGGCAAAAAACTGATCAACTACGTATTGCTTCCCTGGAGATTAATGAAAGCTTGTTGGCAAAGTTTTCGGATATTACGTCGCCAATCGCCACAAGTTGTGCTGGGTATGGGAGGCTATCCAGCTTTGCCGGGCGGGATAATGGCAGTTTTAGCTGGAAAACCCTTGCTCATTCATGAACAAAATCGGATTGCAGGGCTTACCAATAAAATATTAGCAAAAATAGCTAATCGTATTCTGTTAGCTTTCCCGGGTACTATTGAAAACCAGACAAATAAAACGCTGATTACAGGCAATCCTGTACGAACGGAAATCGCACAGCTCCCACCGCCAGAGGCACGTTATGCACAGCGTAGTGGCAAGCTCAATATCCTGGTAGTAGGGGGTAGTCTTGGTGCACAGGCGTTGAATATGATATTGCCACAGGCCTTAAGCATTATTCCTGAAAATCAACGGCCATTGGTTACGCATCAATCCGGTAAAACCCACTTAGCTGCATTGCAGCAAGCCTACGCTGAACATGGCGTTACAGGCAATTTAGTTGCATTTATCGAGGATATGGCTGCGCATTATCAAGTGTGCGATCTAGTGATTTGTCGCGCCGGTGCACTAACAATCTCTGAATTGGCTGCCGCAGGGGTGGCTAGCATTTTAGTACCTTATCCTTACGCAGTAGATGATCATCAAACAGCCAATGCACGCTTTTTAAGTGAACATAATGCTGCTGTTTTATGGCCACAATCTGAACTAACTGCTAGTTCACTTGCGCATTGGTTAATGACTTGTACACGCGCACAATTACAAGCGATGGCCGTCAATGCACGCGCCTTGGCAATACCCGGGGCTGCACAAAAAGTAGCTGAAGTTTGTCAGCAACTATTAGGACACACACGTGAAACATAAAATCAAACATATTCATTTTATTGGGATCGGTGGCTCAGGAATGAGTGGGATCGCCGAAGTGCTGATTAATCAAGGCTACCAGATCAGTGGTTCAGATCTAAATCGCAATACCATTACCAGGCGCCTGCAGCGCTTGGGTGCCACTATTTATCACACTCATGCGGCTGAAAATATCCGTTCAGCAAATGCTGTGGTTATTTCAACAGCAATTCCACCTGATAACCCAGAAATCACCGCCGCTCGTGAACATCGCATACCGATAGTCCCGCGTGCCACTATGCTGGCAGAATTGATGCGCTTACACAAAGGAGTTGCCGTTGCAGGAACACACGGCAAGACCACCACGACCAGCCTGGTAGCTAGTATTCTGGCAGAAGCAGGTATGGATCCAACGTTTGTCATTGGTGGCAGACTAAAAACAGTTGATAGCCATGCCAAATTAGGTAAAGGTGAATTCATTGTGGTGGAAGCAGATGAATCCGATGCGTCATTCCTTTATCTGCAGCCGGTATTGACTGTGGTCACCAACATCGATGCGGATCACATGAGTACCTACGAACAGGATTTCGATCGACTCAAACAGACTTTCGTTGAATTTATTGAGCATCTACCTTTCTACGGCATGGCAGTCCTTTGTGCGGATGATCCGCATGTACGTGACGTCATCCCCATGATTTCAAGGCAGATAACCACTTACGGGATTACAGCTGAAAACGCGCAAATACGTGCCACGGATATTCGGCATGATCAATGTAAGATGCATTTTCGTGCCCACATTGGTACCAATGGTTCTGCACGAACACTGGATATTACGCTCAATCTTCCCGGCAAACACAATGTACTGAATGCGCTGGCAGCTATTGCGATTGGTAATGAGTTGAATGTGCCAGATGATGCAATAGTGAGAGCGTTAGCGGCTTTTGAAGGCGTGGATAGACGGTTTCAGCAGTACGGGGAAATACGGTTACCAGATCGAGGTTCATTTATGCTGATTGATGATTATGGCCATCATCCAGCTGAAATTGCAGCCACGATGGCAGCTGCGCGTAATGCCTTTCCGAATCGTCGCTTGGTTTTGGTATTTCAGCCGCATCGCTACAGCCGTACGCGGGATTTATTTGAAGATTTTGTTCGAGTGCTATCCAGTGCGGATGCATTATTGCTAACAGAGATATATGCAGCGGGTGAAGAACCAATTATTGCTGCTGATAGCAAATCTCTGGCACGAGCAATCCGTGTGCAAGGAAAGACGGAACCTATTTACGTAGAACATCTTGACGAGTTGAAATCCACTCTTCATACCATTGTGCGAGACGGTGATGTAGTGCTTGTAATGGGTGCTGGATCAATTGGAAAAATTGCACCAGATTTGGCAGAACCAGCAATGAAACTGGCCTTAGTTACGGGTTGATTGAAAAAACATGCAGCCAGAAGTCAGACACCCAATTTCCATGAATACTTCGAATCGGCAAGGCTATCTACTTGACATCGATAGCCATTTGCTGCGTGGAGAATTGCGTCAGCATGAATACATGGGAAAACATGTTTCCTGGCGTGCAGGCGGGCATGTTGCTTATTTTTATCAACCAGCGGATTTGGAGGATCTTGCCGTATTTTTACGCCACTGGCCAAAAGAGAAACCTATCGTAATGATTGGATTGGGTAGCAATCTACTGGTCCGAGATGGTGGATTAGCAGGTGTAATCATTTCGCTACATGCAAAACTTAATGATCTATTCCTAGTTGAGCACGATGAGCATGGTGATCTGATTTATGCTGGCGCAGGTATCTCCTGTGCCAAGTTGGCCAGATTTGCTGCATCTCACAACCTAGCTGGTGCTGAATTTTTGGCAGGGATTCCTGGTACGGTTGGTGGTGCGTTAGCGATGAATGCAGGTTGTTACGGTTCTGAAACATGGACATGGGTGGAACGTGTGAAAACGATTGATCGTAACGGTACGCTGCAAGAACGTGCACCTTCAGATTATCGTATTGGTTATCGGCAAGTAGCGTTGCGTACAGCCATACCATCCATAGCATCTGATGTTTGGTTCGTAGGTGGTTGGTTCAGGTTTTATCCAGGTCAACAAGAATCTGCTCGTCAGACAATTAAAACGCTGCTGGGTACGCGCCTCCAGACACAACCTTTGAATTTTCCCACTGCCGGATCAGTTTTTCGCAATCCACCCGGCAATCACGCTGCTCGCTTGATTGAGCAATGTGGCTTGAAGGGATTTCGTATCGGTGATGCAGTTGTTTCCACGTTACATGCCAATTTTATTCTCAATTGTGGTCACGCTACTGCTTCAGAAATTGAAGCGGTTATTGATACTGTACAAGCGACTGTTTACCAAAAAACTGGTATCGAACTGCTGACGGAAGTGCGGATTATCGGGCTGCATAAGGAAAGCGAACCATGAATAGTCGTAATCTTGGCAAAGTAGCCGTATTACTGGGTGGACGTTCCGCCGAACGGGATATTTCGCTTAAAAGTGGACAAGCTGTATTGGCAGCACTACAACGAAACAAGGTCGACGCACATGCGTTTGATCCCATCGATCAATCGCTGGAAAACCTTTTAAAGCAGCGCTTTAGTCGAGTATTTATCGCGCTACATGGTCGCTATGGTGAAGATGGTTCCGTTCAGGGCGCATTGGAACTAATGGACCTGCCTTATACCGGCAGCGGCATACTCGCCAGCGCGTTGGCAATGGACAAGTGGCGAACAAAAATGATTTGGCAGTCAGCAGGTATCAGTACACCTGACTATGTCATGCTGGACGATAACAGTAATTTTCGAGAAGTGGCAGACAGACTTGGGTTGCCGCTCATTATCAAACCAGTTCGGGAAGGTTCAACTATCGGTCTGAGCAAAGTAGATCATGAGCGAGATATGCAAACAGCTTATCAGACTGCTGCTCGCCACGATTCGCTGGTAATGGCTGAGCAGTTTATTGAGGGAATTGAGCTAACAGCAGCTATTCTGAACGATACGCCGCTTCCATTAGTACGGATTGATGTAGGCGAAGGTCTTTATGACTATCAGGCCAAGTATTTTTCTGACAATACGCGTTATTCCTGCCCCAGTGGATTGTCGGAAACATTGACAACCGACATACAAGAACAAGCGTTATACGCGCATCAGCTATTAGGTTGTACTGGCTGGAGCAGAGTGGATCTGATTCTAGATAAAAATGAGCAACCGTTTTTTCTTGAAGCCAATACTTCGCCCGGGATGACTGATCACAGTCTGGTTCCTATGGCTGCGCAGGCTGCAGGTATTTCTTTTGATGAGCTGGTTATAAATATTCTGTCATTAACTTTGTGAGCATGTTTAACGGAAAAATGCCAATCAAAGCGTAAGTTGAAATTATCAATAGAGTCTATGTGGAACGATCATCAATCTTTGAATCTTTTGGCAAATATACTGCTGACAGGCGTTCTGCTGGCTTTGATTTATACAGTAGGAATTAAGGTATTGGCATTACCATTTTTTTCATTACGTGAGGTACGGATAGAGGCGGTAGACAATGGTCAGGTGAGTAATACGAATCTGATGCACGTTACGCGCAATCAGGTTGAACAGGTCATACAGAATTCAGTAAATGGAAATTTCATCATGATTGATCTGAATATTTTACAAAAAGCATTTATGGAGTTGCCGTGGGTGCGATCAGTCAAAATTTTGCGTGACTGGCCTCCCGCGTTGAACATATTGTTAGAAGAACATAAGCCGCTTGCATTTTGGGGAGAAGCAGCATTAGTGAATACGAATGGCGAGGTATTTCATGCAATGATGGATAATGCGCGTCTCCCAATATTTATCGGACCCGATAAAAGTAGTCAGCTGATTACACAGCAATATCATATTTTTAATAAATTGTTACGGTCAACTGGATATTCGATTGCAGAAATTGTTCTGACACCACGACATGCATGGCATATCCGCTTAAATACTGGCACCTGGCTTAGGCTAGGAAGAAAACAGATCGTACAGCGTTTGAAACGTTATGTGGCTATTTACAGGCAATACCACGAAAGTCTGGATTGGTACGACAATTCTGTTTATGTAGATTTACGTTATGCCAATGGACTTGCTGTTCGTGTACACTGAATTAATATGTCAAATGGATAAACGGAACACCATAATTATGAAATCAGGGGGGATTTTCAAATGAATAAAATCAGGGAAAGTAAAGACCTGATTGTCGGTCTTGATATCGGCACATCGAAAATCGTAGCTATTGTTGCTGAAATAAAACCTGAGGGTGGTTTCGAGATTGTTGGTCTAGGCAGCCATCCTTCACGAGGCTTGAAAAAGGGTGTGGTGGTCAATATCGAAGCGACTGTCAATGCTATTCAGCGCGCACTTGAAGAAGTTGAGTTAATGGCAGGTTGTCGGATTAGCGAAGTATATGCTGGGATCGCTGGAAGCCATATCAAGAGTTTTAATTCGCACGGTATGGTCGCAATTAAGGACAAGGAAGTCACCCAAGCGGATGTAGACAAAGTTATGGAAACTGCCAAAGCAGTTAATATTCCCGCGGATCAGCAAATACTCCATATTTTGCAACAGGAATTTATTATCGATGGCCAGGAAGATGTACGCGAACCAGTCGGGATGAGTGGTATTCGGCTGGAAGTCAAGGTTCATATTGTAACCGGCGCTGTATCAGCTGCTCAGAATATTGCGAAATGCATTAATCGTTGCGGATTGGATGTACGCGATCTTATTTTACAACCACTGGCTTCAGCTACGGCGGTACTTTCCGAGGATGAAAAGGATTTAGGTGTATGTCTGGTTGATATTGGTGGCGGAACGACTGATATCGCTGTTTTTACCAATGGGTCCATACGGCATACTGCTGTCATACCAGTCGCTGGTGATCAGATTACCAATGATATTGCTATGGCATTACGTACCCCCACGAAGGATGCGGAAGATATTAAATGCCGTTATGGCACTGCCTTGCGTACGCTAGCTGATATCCGCGAAATGGTCGAAGTTCCGGATGTGGGTAATCGTGGTGTTCGCCCATTATCGCGACAAACTTTGGCGGAAGTTATCGAACCGCGTGTAGAAGAGCTCTATTTACTCATCCAGGCGGAATTAAGACGAAGCGGGTTTGAACAGCTACTTTCATCAGGCATTGTCATTACCGGCGGCAGCAGTTCCATGTTGGGTATGGTTGAGCTGGGAGAAGAAATTTTCCACATGCCTGTGCGACTCGGGTTGCCCGTTTATAACGGTAGCCTAGAAGAAGTTGTACGGACTCCTAGATACTCAACCGCCATCGGTCTAGTAATGGCTGGTATGGAAGATCATCTTCACCATCACCAGGCGAAGCTGAAAAGCGGTTCTACCAAGCAGATTTTGGCAAAAATGAAGAGTTGGTTTCAGGAAAACTTCTAAACAGGGGTTTTAGAAAAGTTCTATTAATGGAATATTGTTTGAAAATTCACCATGCAAGAGGAGAAATGTAATGTTTGAGATTACGAATAACGAATCCCTAGAAGCTGTCATCAAAGTTATCGGTATTGGCGGATGTGGTGGCAATGCCGTGGATCATATGATCCGTAACGAGGTTAAAGGTGTTGAATTTATTTGCATGAACACTGATGCTCAAGCATTGCAAGGTAATCTGGCGCCAATCACAGTACAGTTGGGCACAAATGTTACTCGAGGGTTAGGAGCCGGTGCCAATCCAGATATTGGCAAGGAAGCTGCGCTAGAAGATCGAGATCGCATTGCTGAAATCGTGCAAGGTGCCGATATGTTGTTCATTACTGCCGGAATGGGGGGAGGTACAGGTACAGGTGCTGCGCCAGTTGTCGCTCAAATTGCCAAGGAAATGGGGATCTTAACAGTCGCAGTTGTTAGCAAGCCTTTCTCTTTTGAAGGTAAACGTTTGAAAGCTGCGCAAGCTGGAATGGAAGCACTATCCGAACACGTAGATTCATTGATTGTCATTCCCAATGATAAATTGATGAAAGTACTGGGTAATGACATCAGTATGTTAGATGCCTTTAAGGCAGCAAATGATGTGTTGTATGGTGCCGTAGCTGGAATTGCAGAAGTTATCAACTGCCCAGGATTGGTTAACGTAGATTTTGCAGACGTGAAAACAGTAATGTCCGAAATGGGTATGGCCATGATGGGTTCAGCAGTTGCTGGTGGTGTCGATCGTGCACGCATGGCAGCAGAAGAAGCCGTTGCTAGCCCGTTGCTTGAAGAAATTACGCTGACTGGTGCGCGTGGGGTATTGGTTAACATCACTGCCAGTTCTGCAATGAAGATGCGGGAAGTACAGGAAGTGATGGATATCGTTAAGAAAATGACAGCTGAAGACGCAACAGTGATTGTCGGTACCGTTATCGATGAGAGTATGGGCGATAGCTTACGCGTTACGCTGGTTGCAACGGGGCTTGGCAATATTTCCCAACAATCACAAAGACCGATGACCATTATTCATACACGTACAGGTACGGATGACAGAATCTCTTCTCATCAAGTGGATGAGCCGGCTGTGATGAGGACTGGTAGAAGAAGTAATGCTGCTGTCACTGCTATGCAGCAAGCAGGGATGGATCCAATGGATATTCCCGCCTTTCTTAGAAAACAGGCAGACTAAAAAAGGTTAAGTGAGCATGGTGACCCGCATAACACTACGAAAGTAGTGTTATGCGGCGCTGTTTCTCAACAGATAAGTTAACGTTTATTAGGAAATTGGCGTTCGTGAATTTCTTTCAGCTTGTCGAGCTCCTGAATAACCGCAAATGAAAAACCAACTCGATCACGCCCCTTTTCGGTAACCAGCAATTTCTCCAGATAAAGAGAAAATTCTGTATAACCCCAAAGCAGCTTTATCTGATCTACAATTCTTGGGTAGTTTCGATCAAGTATTGATTCCCGGGCGCCCAGAAAGGCAGCAAATTCTTTTATAGTACTTTTCAACGTCATAAAATTGACCTCTTTCCAATTCCAACAAACGTATTATCCGGTTCTATCGGCCTAAGTTTATTAAGAGTTTAGGATTTGTAACCCTGGATAATTATCTGTTGTACTCTCAAAAGTTGATCCTCACTCCTGCTAAGCCAGAACGCCCTGGCATAGGTGCTTGATCTTTGAGGAAAGAGGTATGGCGTCTTGCCTCTTCATTCAACAAATTAGTACCTCGCACGAATAAATTACAATTCAATTTTTCCCAATCGAATCGATAATCTAGCTGGATATTCAGCATAGTGTAACCGGCAGTATCCGTTTCTAATGGAGCGGTATCTGTCTGCTTGAGAACGTGCATTACGTCAAATCGGCTATGCCATGGGCCACGAACGTAATCCAACATACCGCCAAAGCGCAGAGGTGTCATACGCGGCAAATACCTACCCCCGGATAATCGCCCGCGCACATAATCTGTCCATAACCGCAAATCCAGTTTACCGCGATAATCATTCAGTAAATGTGCCATTGTCTCGAACTCAACCCCAATAAAATTAGCTTGGTGCTGTTCATAATTGAGTAATAACAAACCATTTTGATCTGGTAACCCATGAATATCGACGCGATCTGGTTGCCCATCTCCTGTCAAATCCAATTCGCGTAGAAAGATAAAATGGCTCACTCGATTAGCGAACAAATTAAGCGCCCAGTCCAGCTTTCCACCGTGCTTGCCTAGTGACAAATCAATACCACTAGTTTTTTCATTAGTAAGCGCGGTGCTTCCAATTTCAAATGAATTGGTAGCAAGATGTGCTCCGTTGGAATACAGTTCTTCCAGCGTGGGTGCACGTACCGTGTGAGAAATATTTCCTTTCAATGAATAACCTGTGCTGAACTGCCAGGTAGCGCCAGCTGCAATGCTGAATACGCTATGATTTGTTTTAAAGTCATCTTCCTTGCGCGCTGTCCATTGATGTTCAAAACGCCCTCCCATCTCGACCGACCAACGTCCAATATTTCGCTTTTCCAGCAGAAATATTCCCAGCGAATCCATATAAGCATCTGGTACAAATGCTTCCTCCCCAATGCTAGCGAAATTACGATTCCGGTATTGCAGTCCTACTATTCCTTTCCAATCGCCGAGTGGTTGGTGCACCATCTCGAATCGACCCTCCCATTCGCGATTTATCAGTTGTGTTTCATCGTCATCATCACTCGATTCTTGATGTGTATGATGGTTATGTCCCCAGTGCAGTTTTATTTTTTGCCACCCTGGCAAGGGATGATTCAGCATTCCTTTGATATCGAAACGTGTCTGTTTTTGCTGGATTCTTGCCATTTCCTCGCTGCCGGGTACCCCGTAGTGGTTGATAAAGCGACTCGCCGCAATCCCCAGAAATCCTCGCTCACTGACATAAGATAAACCGCTGGAAAAATTCTTCGTCCGAACGTCGCTATTCTCAACCACCCCTTTTTCAGCACCTGGTTTAGGATGGGTTTGTGCAAAACCGGGGATCGAATAATCTCCGGCATGTCGATGCATTCCTTCCAGATGCCAAGCAAAGTGTCCCTTCCCTGCATTCAAGCGGAATGCACCAGTAAAATCATCTGCAACAGAATGATAATGCGTGTACCAATCGCCATTTATTTCATCGGGTACTTGTTCAGGTATGCGCTGATTGACAACGTTTACTATTCCGCCGCTGATGCCAGAACCATAAAGTAATGCTGAAGTACCACGAAAAATTTCAACCTGATCAGCAAATAATACTTCCGTAGCGATTGCATGATCAGGACTGACCGTGGAAACATCCATCGTGCCCATACCGTTTTCCAACACGCGCACACGAGCGCTACTCAAGCCACGCATTACCGGACGCCCGACTGCCGACCCGTAATCACTGGCGGAAACCCCTAATTCTTGAGAGACTGCCTCACCAATATTACGTAAATCGCGTGTTTGCAAATGACTGCGCGATAGAACTGTTGTAGGACGAGCAATATCCAATTGTTCCCCACCTGCAGGATCTGCCGTAATAACGATAGATTTCAGTAATGTTGGGCTAGTTTCTTTTGATTCGTGAACTGAGTTGCCTGTTATCTCCTGAGCACAAGCACAAAATGACGCCCCTAAAAAAACGACTAGGCCAGATAAAGTTTTCAATTTGTAATAAATTTCAGAGCTGTTCGTGGGCGAATTAATTGAAAAGAAAACGAATATTATAGGGAATTACGTTGTTCAACCTTTTTTTGAGTGTTAGCGATAGTGTAGGGGAATCTACAAAGTAAGCCTCCAACGCTACCACCTATCCATATTTTTTTAATAATGCTTTGATGGCCTCTGGTGCAAGCGGCAGCAACTCATCGATTCGGCTATTAGGCCAGGTAGGGAGTTTTTCGAGGGTGTCGGTC
>WBZO01002182.1_pt1 | contig 26469 bp, 20 predicted proteins | sample 5204261 | NCBI WGS metagenome assembly WBZO01 (sample SAMN12412400, study PRJNA552823) | activated sludge metagenome | isolation source: activated sludge from anammox sidestream of wastewater treatment plant... | place: USA: North Carolina | collected 2017-09
GGCAACGACCCGGCGGGCCGCGAGCTCATCGAAGAGGTCCCGCTTCCGCCACCCCGACATGGCATGCTGGACGCGGTCGACATACTGATCCTTGAGCGCTGCCCGGTTCCAGGACGATTCGAAGCGGAGGTCTTCGGCCAGGTCGTCCAGGCCGAGGAGTTGCATCGCGTCCCGCCAGAAATGCGCCCTGCTGATGGTCAACGCGAAATGCCCGTCGGCGACTGGCACCGGTCCGGCCGTGACGTCGGCACTGTCGCGCCGCCCGAGGGGGCTTCCGGTGTACTGGGCGCGGAGCAGTGCGGGTGCGTAGGTCGAGACCATGACGTCAAGGGCGGCGATATCGACTTCCTGGCCCTCGCCCCGGCGGCGGTCACGGTGAAGTATGGCGGCGACCACCGCCGCATAGGCCGCCACGCCCGTGCAGAAGGCGACCTGGTGACCGGAGGGGCGGAGCGGTTCGCGATGCGCATCGCCATTGATATACGCCCAGCCGGAACGGGCCGCGACGGTGAGCTCGTCACCGGGTACATGGGCGAGCGGTCCCGACATGCCGTGCATGGTGACGTGGGCCAGGACCAGGTCAGGCCTGCCGATCGAGCCATAGTCGAGGCCACGCCTGGCCAGCTCGGCCGGCGCGAAGCTGCTGATGACAACGCCGGCGCGCCGGGCCAGGCCGAGCGCCGCCAGCCTCCCGTCGCGGTTCTCCATGTCCAGGACCAGGCTCCGCTTGTTCGCGAGGAGGTACTCCGCCGCGATGCTCCGCCCCTTCGCGTCGAACGGGGGTTCGCTTCGCAGCGGGTGCCCTGCTGGAGGTTCGACGACAATGACAGTCGCGCCGAAGTCGGCAAGCATGCGAGAGCACCAGGCGCCGGCGGCGGAGTCCGAGAAGTCGATGACGAGGAGGTCGGCGAGCGGGCCTGGAGGCGTGTCCATCGCGGAGCGATAGCGTACCCGGCGATCGCCGCCTCCGCACACTTCCGGGAGCGCATGGGCACACCGGGCGGTGCCGAACGGCCGTTGCAGGCGGCGCCGTCCACGGCAATGCTTGCGCCAACTTCTCCGCGCGGCCGAGCCATGACCAGCCGAACCAGCACCGCCCGCTTCCTCTGGCGTTTCGCGCATCCGGGCCAGGACCTTGTCCACGAGCGGGAGTGCCTGGTGGAATCGGGCCACGACCGCCGCAACGCCACGATCTTCGCCCCCGCCGGCTGGCCACGGGGCCGGCCCGGGTGGGTCTTGCTACACGGCATAACGGTCCCGGGGCGACACCACGATGCGCTGCGGCGCATGGCGCGGTCGCTTACGGCGGCGGGGCATTACGCGATCGCCCCTGAGGTCCCGGCGTGGCGCAACTTGAAGGTGGACCCCGGGGAGACGTTGCCGGCGGTGCTGGCGGGCATCTCCGGCCTTGCGGCGCAGACCGCCGCCGACCGGCAACGCATCGGGCTGATCGGCTTCAGCGTGGCGGGCCGCTGGGCATTCAGTGCCGCCGCCGAGGAGCAGGCACGGCTGAAAGCCGTGGCCGCCATGGGCGGATACTGGGACATCGAGCGGACGCTCGCCGCGATGGTGGGCGGTGAACACGAGTGGGCCGGCCAGCGCTACCGGTATGACCCGGACCCGTACGGGCGGTGGATCATGGGCGCCAATCTGCTGCCGATGCTGGAGGGAGCCGAATTCGGCTCGCCGGCTGACCGGTCGCAAGCCGCCGAAGCGCTGCACCTCCTTGTCCGCACGGCCGGCCAGAACGGCGCCATGGCACGCACGGCCGTCTACGACAGCCTGAACGCCAGCCTTCGGGCGCAGCTCGGTCCCGGTGCGCACCATCTCTGGGACCTGCTCGCTCCTCGCTCGTTTGAAAAGGCGGCCGCGCGTCAGCCCGCTGCCGAACTGGCGAGGCAGATGGCGCGTGCCGCCGTCGACCGGTACCCGTTGCTGGCCAGCAGCACCGGCCTCGATGAGCTGCGGCTGCCGCTCGTGCTCATGCACGGCCGCTCCGATCGGCTCATCCCGTTCACCGAGACGCTGCGGCTCGCTCAACACCTGCCCCCGCGGGCCGTGCAGCGGGTGACCATCACCCGGCTGTTCGGACATACGCGGTCGAGAGAAGCTCGTCCCCCGCGGGACCCGGCCGCGCGCGCAAAGGAATTTGGGGCGTTCGCAGGGACGATCCAATCGCTGCTCGCCGCCGTCGAGGCGTGACGGTCATCAGCCAGTGCCGGGAGTCGGGACGTCCGGAGCGAGCGAATACTTCCGGAAGCTCACCCAGGCTACGAGCACGAGCATCCCCGCCACCGGCCCGACCAGCCGGATGCCGAGCGGGTTTTCGCCTGTATCGCCCGCGAGGAGGATCGCCGCGAAGATCAGGGGCGAAAGGGCGGTCGAGGCCTTCTCGACCATGTTCTGGGTGCCGTAGAACATCGCTTCGCGCCGGGTGTGCGTCCGTCCTGCGTCGTAATCCACGATGTCCGCGGTGAGGATGTTGGGGAACAGGAACACGCCGGCGGTGGCCATCCCGCACAGGAGGATCGCCCCGATGGCCTGGGCCAATGCCGGCAGCGCCGGCACGAACCCCGCGAAGAACAACAGCGGGAATGCCGCCGCCGACCAGAGCATGGCCACCCGGTAGGCCCGGGCCTTACCGAAACGGTGGGCGAGGCGCCGATACACCGGGATGGCCGCCAGGATGCCGGTGATCACGGCGGCGGTCAGCAGGAATGTGAACGCTCCGGTGTTCTCCGAGCCCTTCAAGCCAAACACCGTTGAGTCGGCGAGCACCGTATCGACGTAGAACGGCAGCACTGCCGTGAGCATCTGCAGTCCGGTCTGGAACAACACGAAGCTCGGGAGGTAGGCAAGGAACTGGGGGTTCGAAAACGTATCCCGGACCGCCCGCCGGAACCCGGGCGTGGACGGGGTTGCGTCGGCCCGCGCGTACGGCCAGATCACGATCATCGCGCCGTACCTCACGGCAAATGCGATGAACGCGACCGTGATGGCCATCGTGGCAAACCCGAACTGCTCGACCACGAGCGAGCTCACCGAGAGGCCCACAATCGCCCCGACAACGCCGAACACGAGCTGCCAGGTCGCCACTGAGATCCGGTCATCCGGGTGGCGGGCGATGGTTGGCAGGAGCGCTTCCTGGGCAGCCCCGGAGAGGTTGCTGAGCATGTAGAACGCCATCGCGAGGAAGAACAGGTAGGCCAGGTTGACCAGGCTCGCGTGCCCGACCGGCGGCAGGAAGAAGAAGATGAAAAGGCACGCCCAGAACGGCGTGAAGACCACGATGAATGGTAGCCGGCGGCCCCACCGCGACTTCGTCCGGTCGGTCCAGTAGCCGATGAGCGGGTCGTCGAATGCCTCGATCAGGCGCGCCACGGTGAGGGTCACGCCCAGCAGTACCCGCGCGTCGATCCCCCAGGCGTCGGAGACGCGCGTCGCGATCGTGGCGCCGGATGGGGGCGCATAGAAGTAGACGAGCCAGAGCGACCACGTCTGGGAGACTGCATTCCCGGCGACAGACGCGAACCCGTAGCTGAACCGGATCTTGCCGGGGGTCCGCACCTCGGAGGCGGCCATGCGCAGGCCCTTCTTCGGCGCGCCACGGGGCCCGCCGCTGGCCCAAGTATGCGAGGGAGAGCGAAGCCTGCGGAGGGCCCCCTGGGTCTGTCCCTGGTTCCCCATTCGGCCGGGCTCCAACGGCAGACACACGGGTGCTACCCCTCTGCTACGCTACATGCAGTCTCGCGCGGAGCCGCCCGTTGTCCCTTCGTCTGTTTTCGTCGCTTGGCCAGGAAACCCGAGAGTTCCGGCCAGTTTCGCCCGGCCGTGTCTCGATGTACGTCTGTGGGGTCACCCCCTACGACGTCACCCACCTCGGCCACGCTTTTTCGTATGTCCAGTTCGATGCGCTCCGCCGCTACCTCCTGTCCCTTGGCTACGACGTCAAGTACGTCCAGAACGTCACCGACATCGACGACGACATGATCATGGTGTCGAAGCGCCAGGGCGGACGTCCCATCCCGGAGATCCGCGATGAGAACGACGCCATCTTCCGGAACGACCTTGACCGCCTGAATGTGCTGCGGCCATCGGCCTACCCGTTTGCCACGGACCACATCCCGGAGATCATCGAGACGACCGCCAGGCTCCTCGAGCGCGGACACGCGTACGCGGTGGACGGCGATGTCTTCTTCGAAGCCGAGACGTTCGCGCGCTACGGCCGTCTCAACGGCCTCGCGCTCGAGGAGCTCGGCAAGCTCGAGAACCCGGAGTCGAAACGCGCCCACAAGAAGCGCGGCCCGCTCGACTTCTTGCTCTGGCAGCAGGTCGACCCGGGCGACCCCAGCTGGGAGAGCCCCTGGGGGCCTGGCCGGCCCGGCTGGAGCATCGAGTGCACCGCGATGTCGGTACGGCACCTCGGACAGCAGATCGACATCCACGGCGGTGGGCACGACCTGATCTACCCGCACCATGAAAATGAGATCGCCCAGGCGGAGTGCGCCTACGGAGTCGAACCGTTCTGCGGATGGTGGCTCCACAACGGCATGCTGCAACTCGATGGCGTCAAGATGAGCAAGTCGCTCGGCAACCTGGTCCTCGCCCGGCGCCTCATGGCCACCTACGAGCCCGACCACCTCCGCCTCTACCTGCTCAGCAACCACCTCAGGTCCGATGCGAACTACCACGAGGGCGACCTCGATGCGCTCGCCGGCCGGTATTCCCGGTTGAAGGCTGTCTCGACCCGGGAGGACGCCGGCGCCGCGCCCCCGGATGGTCCGGTGTTGCGTGCGTTCCGCGAAGCGATGGATGCGGACTTCGACGCTCCTGGCGCCCTGCACGTGCTCGACGAGGCGGCAGAACGCCTCCAATCAGGTTCCGGAGATTCCACAACCGCGGCTGAAATTCGCGCGGCCCTCTCTACGCTGGGGTTCGCCTTCGCGGGGGCCCGCGGTCCGGCGACAGGCGACCTCACACCGTAGTCCCGCCGGGACCCACCACGCCGCGCCGTTCGAGCGCCTCGATCTCGACGGGGGTGAGCCCCAGTTCGAGCAGGCTCGCGCGCGTGTGTTCCCCCAGCAGCGGCGCGGGCGCGCCAGGTTCGCCCGGAGTCTCGCTGAGCTGGATGTGCAGCCCGATGATCCGTTGCCGCCCAAACCGGGGATGGTCCTGCGCCACGACATAACCATTGGCTGCCGGCTGCTCTTCCCGCGCAAGCGCGGCATAGTCGAGAACAAGCGATGCCGGGACATCAGCCTCCCGCAGCCGCTCCAGCCAGTGCTGCGACGTGCCCGAGGCGAACGCCTCTTCGATCAGTGGCTCCAGGTCGCGCCGGTTGACCCAGCGGCCATAGCCACGGGCGAAGCGGGGGTCTTCGGCGAGCTCGGACCGCCCGAGCGCGGCCAGGAGGCGGGGCCAGAACTTCTGGTCGATCCCGACCACCATCACCCACTTGCCGTCGCTGCACTGGTAGTGGCCGACGGTGGGCGAGGCCCGGAACTCGCGCGGCCGTTCTTCGCCGAAGTGGAGGTAGTGCAACAACTCGGGAGCCTGGAGCGCCAGTTGTGTGCCCAGGAGCGAGACCTCGACCTTCTGGCCGATGCCGGTCCGTTCGCGCACAAAGAGGGCAGTCATGATCCCGAGGGCCAGGTTCATCCCGCCAGTCTGGTCGGCGATGCCGGGATACGGGACCTCCGGGCGCGAGCCGGGCCCCCCGCCGGAGTGCTGCGCGAAGCCGCTGTACGCCTGGGAGATCTGGTCGAACGAAGGCAGGTCCGCCATCGGGCCTTTCGTCCCCCAGCCGGTCGCCTGGGCGTAGATGATCCGGGGGTTCCTTGCGGCGAACGCTTCGTACCCGAGGCCCCAGCGCTCCATCGTCCCCGGACGGAAGTTTTCGACCACGACATCGCAGCCCTCGCCGAGCCGGAGCGCCAGATGTTGGCCCTCGGATGTCCTGAGGTCGATACACACGGATTTCTTTCCCCGGTCGAGCGCTTCCCAGAATGCCGAGAAGCCGTCGGGCTCTCGCCACATGCGGCGGCCATAGTCGCCAGCCGGCTCTTCGACCTTGATCACCTCTGCCCCGAAGTCGGCAAGTATCACGGTGGCGAAGGGCCCCTGTTGGTATCGGGTGAAGTCCAGGACACGGATTCCAGTCAGCGGTTTCGGCATGCGCGGCAGTCTACCGGGTTGCAGCCCGGGCCGAGGTGACCCCACGCGCTGAGCAGTCACTCAGTTGTCACGTTTGTCACTTTGGTCCCCGGGCATACCGGGGAAGGACGGCCGGGGGCCTCCAACACGGGCTCCGCCTGAATCTGCGGAGGCCCACGCGAAGGGTGTCCGGCTGGCTGTTCCTGGCGTTCACTTTCTCCCGGGCGCAGCGGCAGTTGCGCCGGGTTTTGCCACCAAATCGCAACGTAGGCGCCCGTTCCCGCTGTCAATTCCGCGAAGCGCGCCGATAAGTAAGGTGAAATGAAGAGTCGAACGGGCTCCAACACGCGCGAAAGCGCCTTCATCGGCGTGATGTGCGCTGCCGGCGTGGTTGCGTTCGCGGCCGCCTTCGTCCTCGAACGGATTGAGGAACCCTTCGCACTTGGCGCCGTGGTGTTGCTCGCGGCCCTTAGCGAAGGGCTTTCCGTCCGCCTCTATTTCGACGGCCGCGTATCGATCTCGTTCGTAGGCACGCTCCTCGCCGCGATGCTGTTCGGGCCTCCGGGCGGTGTCCTTGCCGCCGCGTGCGTCGCCATGACCGGGTATGCCGTGGCCAGCCGGAACAAGCGGAAACTGGCGTTCAACTTTGGCCACGAAGTCCTCGCGGCGTTCCTCGCAGCCGTCTTCCTTTCCTCCGTTGATATGACGGGAGCTCAACACGCCATCGAACGCCCCTTCTGGGCCTTCTTCGGGGGCGTCAGCGGGGCGGCCATCCTGTTCACGGTCGATGCCTGGTCGGTATCCGCGATTATCGCGTTGACGTCGGGACGTTCGCTCAAGGCCAGCTACCGGGAAAACTTCGGTTGGCTGTTGCCGCACTACCTGGTCCTCGGCGTCGTCGGGGGCGGACTCGCGGTGGTCTACGGGCAACTCGGCATCGCAGCGATCCTGGTCCTTGCCCTTCCGCTACTCCTCAGCCGCTACTCCATCGCCCAGTTCGTCGACCGCACGCGAGAAAACGTCATGCGGCTCGAACGCTCGAACGAACAACTCCAGAGCGCATTCGTGGAAATCCGCGACATGTCGAACGAACTGAAGGACGCCTACACGGGTACTCTCGAATCGCTCGTGACGGCACTTGACGTGCGCGACCAGGAGACACGCGGCCACTCCGTGCGCGTCGCGCAGCATTCGCTGGATATCGCGAAGATGCTCGGCATCAAGGACGAGGAAGAGCTGCTGACGGTGTACCGCGGTGCGCTGATGCACGATGTCGGCAAGATCGGTGTACCCGATGCGATCCTGCTGAAACCGGCGAAGCTCACCGAAGAGGAGTGGGAGTTCATGCGCAGGCACCCGGCGCTCGGCTACCGGATCCTCGCCCAGGTTCCCTATCTCCGCCCGGCCGCGAAAATCGTCCTGGCCCATCACGAACGCTGGGACGGCGATGGCTACCCGCGCAAGCTCAAGGGAGAAGACATCCCGCTCGGCGCGCGCATCTTCGCTATCTGCGATACGTACGACGCGATCATCTCCGACCGCCCATACCGTGAGGGCCAGTCGCCAGACGCAGCGCTGGCTGAGATACTGCGCTGCGCGGGAACGCAGTTCGACCCAAAGGTTGTCGAGGCCTTCGAAGCAGCGTTCCCACGGTGGCGGGAGGAAGAACACGGCGCGACCAGGCGGCCGCTCTATCTTCCTGCCTGGAGGCAGGATCAGGATGCGCCAGGAAGAGCGGCGGGCTAGGACCCGCGCCGCTTTGCTGAAGGCTGCTACGGCGGCATTCGCCACCCGCGGATACGATGGCGCCTCGATCGATGCGATTGCCGCCTCGGTGGACCTGTCGAAGGGCGCCGTTTACGCGAACTTTCCTACCAAGCTCGACCTCTATTTCGGCGTCCTCAACGGCCTGATGGATCAGGCGGAACGCAGGCTCGACCGGGTGGCGGAGTCCCTGGCGGGCTCACCGGACACACTTTCCGCCGCGCTGCGCTACTTCGGCCTTCCCGGCGATACGGAGCATGCATCGCTCTTCGCCGATCTGTGGCGGACCGCGGCGGACCACCCCGCGGCACGAACCGTGCTCGATAGCTACCTGCAGCGCCGGCAGGCGGTCCTTGGGAAGGCCGCGATCGATGGAGGCGCCGCACCGGCGGAAGCGATGCGCCTGGCGGGCACGGTTGCCCGGCTCATCGATGCGGAGATGCTCTATCGCCGCTTAGGGCAGGTTGCCACGGAAGAAGCCGTCTCCTGAACCATGCGCCAGCGGAGGCAAAGAGAAAGCGGGCCTTGCGGCCCGCCTTCCCTTTGGTGATTGCTCCCGTTACCAGCTGATGGTGAGGGCCGGGACAGCCGTCGAAACGACCGCCACCGCCGCCAGGGCACCAACTACGAGGAGCGTCCGGAGCCTAGCCATAGGCACCTCCCGCTTTATCCGGCCGTTTGCCGACCGGCCGGTATGTAATAACCGGGGTGGACGGACGGTGTCAATACCGTGGACGTATGTTCCACACTGCTTAGACTCGATGCCGATTGTAAAAAGTGCGTGCTAAGTGACTTATCAGGCCTGGGGCACTTCGCGGCGGTGGATGCTCAGCCCAAGCTGCAGTTCCTCGATGAGCGCTTCGGCTAGCTCCCGGTCCTCATCGGCGGGCATGCCGCCGCGCCAAACGTTGAGCGCGATCTCGGCCAGCCGGTTCGCCCCGACCGAGCGTTCGGCGTCGGCCAGTTCCTCCGACCGCGCGGCCTGGTGCTGGATGATGCGCTCCTTCAGGATCTCGCGAACCTTTTCGTCGGCAGCCTGGCGCGCCTCGGTGTCGGAGAGTGGCGGCAGGCGGCGCACGATCAATGCCCTGGCCCTATCGCCGACCGGGTCGTCCTCCGCCGGCACCGAGAAGTCTTCGCTGTGCAACCAGCGGCGGAAGACTTCCCGATTGACCGCACCGCTGAACAGCGAGTCCGGATAGCTCCGGTACTGCAGGCGGAGGTGGGGGTAGCGCAGGAGGATCGCGAGGAGCACGTCCTCAGCGGTCACCGGAGTCTCCGCGGGGCGTCCGGCCGGCCGGGGCAGGCGGCCGGGCGAAAACGCGCGCACCCGTTCCAGTACCGCCTCCTCGCTCACACCCAGGTGTCGCGCGACGCGCTGGACATACATGGCCCGCTCGACCGGGTCCCGCACGGCCACGAGCACCGGACGGAGCCGATCGACAACCGCGCGGGCCTCCATGGGTGAGCCCGGCCGCTCGGGGCCCATGATGCGCTTCAGGAGGAACTCGGCGAAGGGCAAGGAATCCTCGACCGCCGATCTCCAGGTCTCTGGAGCGTCGCGCGCGATTTCGTCGGGGTCTTGCCCCGGGGGCAGTGGAGCCACGCGGAGATCGACATCGACGGCACCCGCCAGCGTGTCGGCCGAGCGAGCGGCCTGCGCCATTCGTTCGGGCGTATCGAGGCCCAGGAAGAGTCCCCCGGCACGCTCCGCAGCCGCGAGCCCGGCGGCGTCGGGGTCCATCGCCAGGACAATCCTTCGGGCGAACCGCCGCAGGAGCCGCGCGTGCGCCTCGGTGAGCGAGGTGCCCATGGTGGCGACGAGGTTGGTGAACCCTGCCTGCCAGGGCCCGATGACGTCCATGTAGCCTTCGACGACGACGACGGTGCCCGAATCGCGAATGCCTCCTGCCGTGTGGTCGAGCCCGAAGAGGGTGCGGCCCTTGTCGAACAGCTCGGTCTGGGGAGAGTTGAGGTACTTCGGTTCCTCGCCGTGGAGGCCCCGGCCACCCATGGCCACGAACTCGCCGCGCTCGTTGGCGATCGGGACAATCACGCGGCCCCTGAACCGGTCATACGGTTCGCGCCCGGCCTCGCCCTCCACCAGCAGTCCGGCTTCGAGCATGTCGCGGTCCTCGTAGCCGCGGTTGCGGAGGAAGTCGCGCAGGCCGCGCCAGCCCTCGGGCGCCCAGCCGAGGTGCCACGCCTGGATGGTGGCAGGCTTGAGGCCTCGCCGGTCCGTGAGGTACTCGCGGGCGGCTCTTCCCTCGTCGGACTCGAGGCAGCGCTCGTAGTGGTCGACCGCGGCGGACATCAGGGCCGAGAGTCGCTCCGAATGGCTGCGGCGGCGTCCGTCCTCGGCCGTGAGCTGGATGCCGGCTTCCGTGGCGAGGAGGCGGAGAGCGGCTTTGAAGTCCAGGCTTTCACGCTTCTGGACGAACGAGAAGAGGTCGCCGCCTTCGCCGCAGCTTCCGAAGCATCGCCACGTCCCCTTGTCGGGGAACACGTAGAACGACGGGGTCTTCTCCGTGTGGAAGGGGCAGAGTCCTTTGAGGCTTCGGCCCGACTTCTGGAGCTGCGTCACCCGGCCCACATACTCGGCGAGGTCTACCTGGCGCTTGACTGCTTCCACCACGTCCATTGCCACTCATCCTACGGGCAGACACCGACATGAGGTGACGCAACCGCGACGGCCCCGGGACGTCTGAACGGAGGCTCCCGGGTTACGTCACGGACCGAGCTGGACCTGGGTGGATGCCTGGACCTGCCCACCGATGAGGACTTCGACGGTAGCCGTCCCCGTACCGGCCGGCCGGGCCACCTCGATGGCCGGGGACGACTGGTCCTTCGCCAGGGCAATGGTGATGGAGTTGCTGATGGTCTGGCTCTGCAGCGTAACCCGCACGGTCACGTTGGTGGCACTCAATGCGCCCCCGGTGTTCCGGATGACAACGGAGATGCGGTCGGCGAGCACGTCGGCGGAGGCGATCACGATTTCCGGGGACTCCTGCGGCGGCAACAGGACGAACGTCGCGACGTTGTTGTCCTCGCGCAGCTCCTTGATCGCGTCCTTGGGGTCGACCGTCACGACGGCACGCTTGCCCTGGACGGTGATCGGGGGGTCCACCTCGAACTCCAGCGTGGTGGCGCCTCCATTCGCCGCCATGGCTGCTTCGACGACGAGTTCCTGCTGTGGCACGTCGCCGCCGCCAACTGCCACCACAACGGGGCCGTTGTAGGCGTTGTTGCTGACGTTCGATACCGTAATGCGGAGTACCGCGCCCCCATCGATGAGCACGGCGTTCGTCGGCACGAAGTCGGGAGAGTTCGGGCTCGGTGAAGGGCTCACGCTGGGCGACGGCGAAGGCGAGGGTTCGGGCGTATTGGTCGAGGTCGGGCCTGGAGTGGGCGTCACGTCGCGGGTTGGGACGAGGTCCAGCGTGTCGAGCGGGTCGATGGCGCTCCTGCGCGCCCAGCGAGGCTCCTGGCCCCCGGCTTCGACCAGCAACCACTCGAGGGAACGGCTTTTCCCGACAATGGTTATCTCCTCACCGGCCTTGAGGGTCCCGGTCTCGGCGAAGTCTTCTCCCGGGCCCCCACGGAGCGTCGCATCGGCCACCACGGTTCCCTTGATGCTTTGCGGCCGCTCACCCACGGGTTCAACCGCGATGATGCGTACTTTGTCGGAGTCCCTGGTCGCCCCCGACGACGCGGTCACCCGGACGAAGAACTCGTAGGTGCCTTTCTGGTCGAGCAGCAGGCGGAGTGTCGAACGGTAGCGGTTGTCCTCGGGAGTCTCGGAAACATCGACAAAGTCGACGGAGCGATCCCCGACGAAGAGTTCGAATCGCACGATCGGCTCGGTAGCCGTGGCCTGCACGATGACGTCCTCGGGCTGACCGATGTTGACGCGTTTGTCGCGGGGTGGCGAATCGACCTGTACCTCGAACCGGGTGGAGCCGCCGCTGCCGCCATCGTCTCCCCCGCTCACAATGCTGAAGAGCAGGAACACCACGATGCCACCGACCAGGGCGGCCAGGGCGACGAACACGTAGAACATCGGCTGACGCGCCGGAGGAGGGTCGTCGTAATCGAAGTACGGCTCTTCGTAGTCATCGTATTCGTCGTCGTACTCGTCGCTGCCATCCCAGTCCTGGTCCTCGTCCTGGTAGGCGCCGGCGGCGGGTGCACCGATGTACACCTCTTCAGCCGGCGGCTGGGGTGGCGGTGGATACGTTGCGCCGATGACAGGCTCATCGTCCGGATACTGTCCGTAGCGTTCACTCATGGCGGGTACGTCCGAGTATCTGGCGGCCCTTACCTACCAGCAATCCGCACGCACGCTACATAATGATTTGGTCAAGTAACGGCGTCGGGTGTTCAGACGTGCCACCCCTCGGCCTCCGCGCACCCCAACTCCGTGGCGAGCCGGATCGCGTAGCGGTCGGTCATGCCGCTCACGTAGTCCGCGGCGCGCCGTTCGACGGGGTCGTCCGGAAGCGAATAGTCGGTGGAGATCCCAGCGGGGTTGGCGACGAAGTGGCGAAACAGGAAGAGCACGATCCGCTTTCCGCGTTCCGCCTCCTGCCGGGTCGAGTCGTACAGGTAGACCCGCCGGAACATGAACTCCCGCAGCTCGTTCGCAGCCGCGTGGATGCGAGGGCTGAACTGGATGACCGGGTCGCTGCCCGCCCCGGTCGCGGCCCAACTCGCCTCGATGGCGTCGCAGATGAGGGTGTTCAGGCGCTCGGCGTGGCTCTCCCCGAGCGCGCTTCGTGCCGCCGACGGGAGGTCGTCCTCCGTGAGCAGGCCGGCGCGGATGGCGTCGAGGATGTCGTGATTCACATACGCGATGGCGTCGGCCGTCTTCACCACCTGTCCCTCGAGCGTCCCGGGGACGCCCCAGCCTTCAGCGAAGATATCCTCCCGGGCTTTCGAACTCTTCTCGATAGCCTCGAGGACCTCGAACGTCAGGTTCAGGCCCTTGCCGCCATTTTCCAGTTTGTCCAGCACCCGCACCGACTGGTAGTTGTGACGGAAACCCTCGGGCAGGCATTCGGCGAGCGCCTCCTCGCCGGCGTGCCCGAAGGGTCCGTGTCCGATGTCGTGCCCGAGTGCCGCCGCCTCCGCGAGGTCTTCGTTCAGATTCAGCGCTCGGGTGATGGTGCGGGCAACCTGGGCAACTTCGAGGGTATGCGTGAGGCGGGTGACATAGTGGTCCTGGGCCGGCGCGATAAAAACCTGCGTCTTGTGCTTCAGGCGGCGGAACGCCTTCGTGTGCAAGATCCGGTCGCGGTCGCGCTGGAAATCGGTGCGGACAGGCGAAGGGGCCTCGGGGCGGCCGCGGCCGCGGGATGTCGAGCTCCGCGCGGCGAAGGGACTCAGGCGCTGTTCATTCCCTTCGAGCCGCCGGCGTACCGCATGCAGGTCCACATCGTGATTCTAGGCCGCTTTTGGACAAGGAATGTCGGGGCCAGTGTGAGCCACCATGCATAGCCGCGAGCGGAGTGTGAACTGGGCGATGGAGCGCGGCCTGCCCGGGTGAAACGCTGTCTTCAGGGCAGTGACGGCACCGCCCGGAGGAGAAACATGTACATCCAGACGATCACCTTCGATGTGACCGGTATGACGGAACAACAGGCGCACTACTACGTCGAATCGCTGCGCCTGGGCATCAGCGAATTCGATGGCCTCGCCGCGCACGCACGCGTGCGGATCCCCTCGAGCGGCCGCTATGCCATCTTCTGTACCTGGGAATCGCGCCATGCGCTGCGGGCGTTCCGCCACTCCGATACCTATGCGCGCTTCGTCCTGAGCCCGAACGTCGCCCACCTGCGCGATCGGGATGAAACAATCGAAGAGGAAGCCGCCGGGACCCAGACGGTACGGGCGGCGGCCTGAACCACCACCCGGGCCGCCGGCGGACTACCCGGTAGGAGCCCGGCCGAGCTTCACTTCTGCGTTCGCGATAATCTCCCGTGTGCGGTCAAGCATGTCGGGGCTGACGCTGACGCTGGTGATGCCCCATTCGACGAGCTTTTCCGTCACCTCCGGGTAGACGCTCGGCGCCTGACCGCAAATGGACACCGTGATGCCTCGGCGCCTCGCCACCGCCACGGCAGTCTGGATAGCCGCCATCACCGCATCGTCGCGCTCGTCGAAGGTGTCGGCGAGGGCCTCGCTATCCCGGTCGATGCCGAGCACCAGCTGGGTCAGGTCGTTCGACCCGATCGAAATGCCGTCGATCCCGACGTCGATGAACTTGTCGAGGATGATGACGTTCGAGGGGACCTCAACCATCATCCAGAGCTTGAACTCGTCGCTGCGCACCAGCCCCTCCTCGGCCAGGAGCTGCTTCACGCCTTTCAACTCGGCGGGCGTGCGGACAAACGGGACCATGACGTAGAGGTTCTTGAACTCCGCGCGGACCTGCTTGATGGCCTCTACCTCGAGCCGGAAGATGTCCGGCTCGCGGATGTACCGGCTGGCGCCCCGGTACCCGATCATCGGGTTCTCTTCGTTGGCTTCGAATTCCGCGCCGCCCCGCAGGTTGGCGTATTCATTCGTCTTGAAGTCGGTCAGGCGGTACACCACCGGCCGAGGGTTGAACGCCCGGCAGAACTCGCGCAGCCCTTCGAAGATCTGGCGCGTGTACTCCTCCGGGTGTCCTTCCTGGATGAAGGTACGGGGGTGAGTGCCAATCTGCGCGACGATGAACTCGGCGCGCAGCAGCCCCACGCCATCGACACTCCGCTGCGAGATGCGGTCCGCGAGTTCCGGTTCGGCCAGGTTCACGTACAGCCTGGTCGTCGTCTTCAGCCCGGATGAGCGGGCGTACCGCTCCTTCTGGCGTTCGAACCAGGCCAGCCGCGATTCGGCCCGGCCTTCGTAGACCTTGCCGGCCGACCCATCGACCGTCACCAGGCGGTCTTCGCCCAGGCCCGTCGTGGCGCCCCCGGCGCCAACGACGCAGGGAATCCCGAGTTCCCGGCTCACGATGGCCGCATGGCACGTTCGACCGCCGCGCTCGGTGATGATGGCCGAAGCGCGTTTCATGGCCGGCACAAAGTCGGGCGTTGTCATCTCGGCGACCAGCACATCGCCCGGCTGGACGATGTCGATGTCGTGCGGATCGTGCACGACTCGCACCACGCCGATGCCCACGCCAGGGCTGGCAGGCTGGCCGGTCAGCAGTACGGGCGCGACCTCGTGGTCGCCCATGTCGTCTTCCTCGTCGTGGCCAGCCCGCATCGTGGTCACCGGGCGCGCCTGGGTCAGGTAGAACTTCCCGCCCTCGTACGCCCACTCGATGTCCTGGTGAGAGCCGTAGTGGTCCTCGACGGAGCGGCCGATGCGGGCGAGTTCGCGGATCTGTTCGTCCGTTAGTTTTTGCGTTTCGCGCAGGTGCTCGGGGACTGGCAGCCAGGCGTTCGCCCCTTCGTGGCTCCCATCCGAGTCGACGGCCCGGGCGATCATCCGGTCCTGCGGGGTCACCGTTTTGTCGAGGATCTGCAAGGATTCCTTGTGGACCATGTACAGGTCGGGGGAGATCTCGCCGGAAACGATGCCCTCGCCAAGGCCGTAGACCGCCTCGATCGTGATCCGCGACGCATCGGAGGTCACGGGTTCGACGGTAAACATAACGCCGGACTTTTCCGATTGCACCATGCGCTGAACGGGTACCGCGAGCCCGACCTTCATGTGGTCATAGCCCGCTTCCTCGCGGTAGAAGATGGCACGCCCCTCGAACAGCGACGCCCAGCAGGCCTGTACGGCCCGGACGACGTTGTCGGCGCCGACGACATTGAGGTAGGTGCTCTGCTGGCCGGCAAAGCTCGCGTCGGGCAGGTCCTCGGCGGTTGCCGAGCTTCGGACCGCGACCGGGCCGTCTCCGAGTTCGCGGTAGGCCTCCCGGATCTCTTCGGCCAGGCGGGGCGGCATGGGCGCTTCGATGATTCGGCGGCGGATGTTCGCCGCCCGGTCGTTCAGGGTCTTCGAGTCATGGACGTCGAGGTTGAACAGCTCTTTCCTGATGACCGGTTCGAGGCCGGCCTGTTCGATGAAGCGGAAGTACGTGTCAGCCGTGACAACGAATCCCGGGGGGACGGGGATGGATGCCCGGGTGAGCTCTCCCAGGTTGGCGCCCTTGCCGCCGACGAGGCCGAGATCTTCCCGGCCAACTTCGGAGAACCACACTACCGAACGCGTAATGCTAACCAATCTGCCTATACCTCCGCGCACCGCGCATAGTGCAGACCGATGGCTTCGGTCGCCCGATTATAGACCGGTTGCGGCGCAACATGCGCCCCTCCCTTCGGTCCGAACATGCCATCCCCATCGGTCCCGTTACTCGACCGTTACGGTCTTTGCCAGATTTCGAGGCTGATCGACATCGCACCCCCGCTGCACAGCCACGTAATACGAGAGCAACTGCAGGGGGATGGACGCAACCACCGGTTCGAGCAGGGCCGACACCTCCGGCACCGCGATCGTGGCGTCGGCGAGTCTGGCAATCTCGTCGTCACCCTCTGTTACCACCGCGGTGACCTCGCCGCCGCGGGCCTGCACCTGCTCGATATTCGACACGATCTTCGATCGCAACGCATGGCGCGTGGCGATGGCGATGGTCGGAAAGTTGGCATCGATGAGCGCGATGGGCCCGTGCTTCATCTCTCCGGCGGCGTAGCCTTCCGCATGGATATAGCTGATTTCCTTCATTTTCAGCGCCCCCTCCATCGCCGCCGGGAAGGCGAGTCCCCGGCCAAGGAACAGCAGGTGTTGCGTGGTCGCGAACCGATTCGCCATGCGCCGGTAGACCGGCGCCTGCCTGAGCACCCTCGCAACCGCTTCCGGGACACGCGCCACCTCTTGCATTCGTTCCTGCAGCTCGCCCGGGGCGATGGTCCCCCTGGCAAGCCCCAGTTTCAGGGCGAGCAGGTAGAGGGCAACCACTGATGCCGTGAAGCACTTGGTGCTCGCTACGCCCCGCTCCAGCCCCGCGCGGGTGTACACCGTGCCGTCGGCCACGCGCGTCGTCTGGGCGCCTTCCGTGTTGCAGATGGTCACCTGCAGCGCTCCCTTCGCCTTCGCCACGGCCATCGCTTCGAGCACGTCGACCGTCTCGCCCGACTGGCTGACCGAGATCACCAGTGTGCCTGGGCCCAGCACGGGGTCGCGATAGCGAAACTCGCTGGCGTTGTCCGTCTCGGCCGGGATGCGGGCGAAGGCTTCGATGTACCGCTGCCCAAGCATCGCCGCGTGCAGGCTCGTGCCCATACCGATGAGGACGACGCGCTCGACCTCGGCCAGCCGATCGAGCGCACGCCCCAGGTCGTCGAAGTAGAGTTCGGCCGGGGCAAGCGTCCCAAGGCTCCAGATCGTGTCGGAGAGTGCTTCGGGCTGCTCCATGATCTCCTTGAGCATGAAGTGCTGGTGCTCGCCCTTGAGAGCGCTCACCGGGTCGATAGGCACCTTCCGCCGGACGACTTCGACCGGATTCCCGGCTGCATCGATGAAGTCCGCCCCGGCCCGGTCCACTCGCGCCAACTGCTGGTCGGCGAGGAAGGCGATGTCCTGGGTCAGGGGAAGGACGGCGGCGAGGTCGCTGGCGAGCATCATTTCGCCAGCTCCATAGCCAATCACCACACCCCCCGCATTACCCACGCGGGCGGCGACCATGGTCCCGGGCTCGCTGGCGGCCATGGCCACGATCGCCTGGGAGCCCTCGAGCCGTAGCGCGGTCTGGCGCAGCGCCTCGAGGAGGGTATCACCCGCTTTCAGGCGGTCCTCCATCAGGTGAGCGATCGTTTCGGTGTCGGTCTCGCTCTCGAAACGATGCCCGGCGGCGATGAGGCCGGCCCGGAGCCCCGCATAGTTTTCGACGATGCCGTTGTGGATGACCACGACCTCGCCGTTGCAGCTGAGGTGCGGGTGCGCGTTCTGGTCGCTCGGCTTGCCGTGGGTAGCCCAGCGCGTGTGCCCGATCCCGGTGGTCGCCTCACTCGCTGTCCCATGGAGTGCCGATTCGAGGTTGCTGATCTTTCCCTGGCGCTTCGTGATATGGATCCCGGTGCTTGCGGGGTCGAGGACGGCGATGCCGGCCGAGTCATAGCCACGGTATTCCAGGTCCTTCAGCGCGCGCAGCAGGACCGGGATCGCGGGCCCGGTGCCCGCGTATCCAACGATTCCACACATGACGAGTTACTCCCTTTGCCTGTTCTCCCCAGAGAGGAGCGGACGGCAGCACGCGGCACCCCGCGGAGGGGCGCTGGTTCGTTCCGAAGGGACGACGTGGAAGAGCGAAGGGGGTGCGAACCCCTGGCACCTGGACCACCTTTGTCAGCCGGTTGCCCATGCTGGTTTGTGTGCGTCCTGCGGCTGTGCCTGCCGGGGGGCCATCCGCCGAGTCTTTCGATGCTGCCCCCGCCTCGTCATCCGCCGTAGTGGCGGACCTGGCGCTTGGTGTTGTGCTCTTTGCGTGCCGTGGGCCGGTACGTGGGCCAGTCACCTCCAGTGGCTAAGGCTGCTCCGAGTTTCACCCGGCGCGAGCCGCCCGGTCAACTCTCGGCGCGCGAAATCCCGGCGAAACCGAGGAAGTCCTCCTCCCACTCAAGCACTGCCCGAATGAGCGGGGCCTCGATGCCGAACGGCTCCGCCCTGATCCCGCGCACGCGGAATTCGTCCTCCAGCACGCGGGCGATCTCGTCCAGCGGCCGCGTGTGCACAGCGAGTTCGCGCTCGGTCTCCAGGATCAGCTCGACGAGCTCGCCCTGCAGCTGGTAGCCGTCTTCCTGGAGCTGTTCCCAGATCCAGCCTGCGCATTCGGTGAAAAGCTCGCCCTGGAGCTTGCCAGTTTCGGGCACGTGTCCTGTCCTCGCCGCTCGGGTGTTGGTGCGACCAGCCTATCGGGCCTTCGCCAACCGGGAAATCGGAGGCAGTCTGGGCGCCTCCATCCCCAGTTCGGCCCGGACCTTCTTCAGCCTTCGGATGTTCTTCGCGTCTGGCCCTTTGCCGTCGAACCCGGGCACTTCCAGCAAGAACGGCACATCGCGAAAGGCCGGGTGGGCCATCAACGTCCGGAAGCCCCCGGTCCCGATGTGGCCCTCACCGATGTTCTCATGGCGGTCCCGGAACGTGCCGAGCTGCTGCTTCGTGTCGTTCGCATGGACGGCCACGAGCCGCTCGAACCCGACCTCCCGGTCGAACTCGTCCATCGCTTGCGAGCACCCTTCTGGGGTCGCGAGGTCGTAGCCCATCGCATAGGCGTGGCAGGTGTCGATGCAGACCGCGACCCGGGGATGCCCGCCGAGCGCGCGGATGATGGCCCCGAGTTCCCCGAACTTGCCGCCGATGCAGTTCCCCTGGCCGGCGTTGTTCTCCAGGATCAGGAGTGACGGGTTGCCGGGCTCGTCGTCGAGCACGGTGGCGAGCATCCCGGCGATGCGTTCGGCCATTGCGCCGTCGTAGCCGGCCCCGAGGTGACTCCCCACGTGAAAAATGGTCCCCACGACACCCATCTGGCCCGCGAAGTGGCGGTAGGCCCGGAGGGAGGCGACCGAACGGGCGAGCAGCGCCTCGTCCTGGCTCCCAAAGTTGATGAGGTAGACGCCATGGAAGAACGCGGGGATGCCGGCTGCCTGCTGTTGCCGGCGAAAGAGGGCGACCTGTTCGTCGCTGATGGCCGGCAGCTTCCACTGCTGCGGCGCCGAAATGAACAGTTGGACTGCCTCCGCGCCGATTGCGCGAGCACGCTCGAAGACCAGGTGATGGCCTCCGGCACTGGAAACGTGGGCACCAATCCGCACTGTCAGGCCTCCCGCGGGACTCCCGGCGCTGGCCGGGCGACCCCGAGTATGGCAGGGAGCGGCCCTATCTTCGTGTGCTCGATCTCCGTCAGTTCGAAACCGGCGCGCTCGATCGTCTCCAAGGTGCGCCGGTTCGGGTGGCAGCCGCCCGCGAGCCGCGACCACGCTGGAGCAATACCGTCCATCGCACGTCCGGTCACCTTCCCGGCCGGCCGGACGTGCTCACAGAAGCGCAATTGCCCGCCGGGCCGGAGCACGCGCCGGGCTTCGCGAAGCGCGGCGGCCGCATCCGGGATCGTGCAGAAGACCAGCGTCGCCAGGACCGTATCGACGCTTTCGTCCGGCAGATCCAGGGCCTGGGCATCCCCATCGCGGAGTTCGAACCCCCGCGTGAGCGGGCGCGCATGGGTCGCCGCGCGCGCCCGCATGTAGTGGTCGGGCTCGATGCCGAGGTAGTCGATACCCTCGGGGAGAAACGCCCAGTTGGCTCCGGCGCCAAACCCGAATTCGACGGTCACTCCGCGGCACCCGCCGGCGGTCCGGGCGCGCAGTTCCTTCTCTCCGCGGGGCTCATGCCGGTTCATCCATTCCCAGAACGCCGCGAATCCCCTGTGGCCTGAGTGCGTTGCCATTGCGGTCCCTCCGTCGTTGACATCCCCGGCGTGCCTCCAGAGAATCCCGGCAAGCCCGCGCTCCCCCGGGCCCCGGAGGCGTCATGTTCCCGGATGTCCCACACACAGGCCTGCCACTATCGGGCCTCACGGTCATCGACTGCACGATCTGGCAGCAAGGCACGTATGCGACGGCGATGCTCGCGGATTTCGGCGCAAATGTCATCAAGGTCGAGGGGCCCGATTCTCCGGACCCCGGCCGTGGCGTGAGTGAGGCTTACTTCGAGAGCCACAACCGGAACAAGCGCGGTATCGTGCTGGACCTGAAGACGCCCGAGGGCCGCGAGACACTGCTGCGCCTCGCCGAAAAAGCCGACGTGTTCGTCCAGAACATGCGCCAGGGCGTCATGGAGAAGCTCGGGCTCGCCTACGCGGATGTGAAGGCCCGCAACGCGGCGATCATCTACGCCTCTGCCTCCGGCTACGGCACGAAAGGCCCCCATCGCACCTGGCCGGCGATGGATATCCTCGGGCAGGCACGCGGCGGCACGATGATGACGCAGGGCCCACCAGACCTGGCGCCGATCTTCTCGTTCGGCGGCATGGCCGACCAGGTGGGCGCCATCTCACTCTCCTACGGCATCCTCCTGGCGCTCTGGCACCGTGCCCGCACCGGAGAAGGCCAGCACCTCGATGCCTCCCTGCTCGGGGGGCAGGTCATGCTCCAGTCGTTCAACATCACGGGAACGCTCTTCACTGGCGCGGTACCGCCTCGCCGCGCTCGCGAGCAGGCAGCCCCGATGTGGAACGTCTACCAGTGCCGGGATGGTGGCTGGATCGCCCTCAGCATGTCCCAGATCGGGCGCTGGTGGGTCCCCTTCTGCGACGCGGTCGAACGGCCCGACCTCCGCGACGACCCGCGCTTCTGCCGCCTTCCCGACCACTACGACCACCGTTCGGAGCTCATCGCCGAGCTGGATGAGATGTTCGCGACCCGGGACCAGTGGGATTGGGTCGAGTACCTGTGCAACAAGGGGCTCCCGGTCGCGCCCGTCCAGGACTACGCCCAGATCATCGAGGACCCGCAGGTCGTGGCGAACGATTACATCGTCGAGTACGAGCACTCATCCGGGGAGCGGCGGAAGATCGTCGGACCTGCCGTCCAGCTCGAAGCGTCTCCCGGGAGTATCCGCAGCGGGGCGCCGGAGTTCGGGCAGCACACGGAAGAGGTGCTCCTCGAGTTCGGGTTCGCGTGGCAGGAGATCGAACAGCTGCGCCATAACCGCGCTATCGGGGGCCGTTAGCCCACTCCCAGAAATCTCCGCCAGAAGTCTGAGGGCTGGCCCCTTGCGCGGCGCGGGCCGTGCTTTTAGGATAGGGGGGTACCCTATTCAGGTGGAACCAGATGACCCCCGACACCCGCCGCCAGGCCCTCCGACGCATGAAGATCATCGCGGGCCAGGTGCAGGCCCTGCAGAAGCAACTCGAAGACGACCGCTACTGCATGGACATCCTGGACCTGTCGCTCTCGATCCAGAAGGCGCTCCGGAGTCTTGATGGTCTGGTGATTGAGGGCCACCTCCGGACCCACGTCATCGAGATGATGACCGGGGGCGAGCAGGAGAAGGCCATCGCCGAACTCCTGCGGCTCTACAAGGTCCAGGGTCCCGCCGAATCGTGAGTGCACCCAACCACACACAGGAGACCTTCACCATGGCAAAGACCATCGAGCTCGACGTCACCGGCATGACCTGCGACCACTGCGTCCGGTCCGTCACCAACGCCCTCAAGGATGTCCCCGGCGTCGCCGACGCCATCGTCAGCCTTGAAGACAAGAAGGCCACCGTGACCGCCGTCGAAGTCGACGTCGCGAAGCTCATCGAAGCCGTTGAAGAGGAGGGCTACGCGGCGTCCGTCCGCTAGCCCTGCCCGGGGAGTTCGCACCATGTCAGCCAATACCAACGCCGTCACCCTCGACATCACCGGAATGACCTGCGCTTCGTGCGTGCGGCGCGTTGAGCGCGCCCTCGGCAAGATCGAGGGCGTCGAGACGGCCAGCGTGAACTTCGCGGCCGAAAACGCCCGCGTCACGCTCGCCGTGCCGGTCCCGCTCGAGGCGCTTGTGGCGGCGGTCGAGAAGGCCGGCTACGGAGCGGCTCCCGCGGTCGCCGGCAACGACCGCAACGAAGAGCGGGCGGTCCATGCCCGGAACACGCTCATCCAGCTCATCGCCGGGTCCGTCCTGGCCATCCCCACCATCATCCTGGCGATGTCGATGGACATCGCCGGGATGCACATCAACGATGACCCCCGGCTCCACGGGTGGGTCGTCATGTTGCTGGCGACGCCGGTCCAGCTCGGGCTCGGCTGGCGGTTCTACAAGGGCTCGTACACCAGCCTCCGCCATCTCAACCCGAACATGGATGTGTTGGTGGCGCTCGGGACGAGCGTGGCCTTCGTCTACAGCGCCTGGGTTGTCATAAGTAACAGCCACGAGCACATGTTCTTCGATGTCAGCGCCGCGGTGCTCGTCTTCATCACCATGGGCAAGTACTTCGAGGAAACGTCGAAGGGCGCCGCCTCCAGCGCCATCCGCGCGCTCCTCGGGCTCAGCGCCCGCTCGGCACAGGTGCTCCGCGACGGCGTGGAGACCGAGGTCCCCATCGAGCGCGTTGCCAGGGGCGACATCTTCGTCGTCCGGCCCGGCCAGCGGATCGCGGTCGATGGCATCGTCCGCGAGGGCCACAGCACCATCGATGAGTCGATGCTCACGGGCGAGTCCATCCCCGTCGAACGACGCGCCGGCGACCACGTCATCGGCGGCACAATCAATCAGAACGGCGTCATCCAGGTCGAAGCAACGGCCGTGGGCGAAGACACCGCTCTCCGCCGCATGGCCCGCATGGTCGAGGAAGCCCAGGGCTCCAAGGCGCCAATCCAGAAGCTCGTCGACCAGGTCGCGGCCGTTTTCGTGCCGGTCGTGATCGTGATCGCCATCGCGACGTTCGTCGCATGGGGCCTCGCGGCCGGCGACTGGGAGGCGGGGATGGTCGCCGCCGTCGCCGTGCTCGTGGTTGCCTGCCCCTGCGCCCTCGGCCTGGCAACCCCCACCGCCATCATGGTGGGGTCCGGCATGGGCGCTGAGCGCGGCATCCTCATCAAGAATGCGGAGGTCCTCGAGCGCACCCGCCGGCTGAACGCGGTCGTCCTCGACAAGACCGGCACGCTCACCGAGGGGCGTCCCCAGGTCCTGGAGGTCGTGACGCTGGGCTCGCTTTCGACCAACGAACTGCTGACGCTCGCCGCCACGGCAGAATCGGCCAGTGAGCACCCCCTCAGCCGGGCCATTGTCGACGCCGCTGTGGATGCGAACCTGCCGGTCGGCACCGCCACCAACTTCGAAGCGGTCACCGCCCGTGGCGTCCAGGCGATGGTCGACGGACAGCTCGTCCTCGCGGGCAACCTGCGCCTCTTCGAGGAGTACGGGTTCCCGCTCACCAGCAACTTCCGCGAGCGTGTCGCCGCCATAGAGGCAGCCGGGCGGACGGTCATCGCGATCGCCGCCGATGGCCGCATCGAGGGGCTGTTCGGCATCGCCGACGAGGTGAAGCAGAACGCGCGCCGGGCCGTCGAGGCGCTCCGCGGGCAGGGCCTCCGCGTGATCATGATGACGGGCGACAACGAGCGCGCGGCCGCCGCCGTTGCCGCACGCGTGGGCATCACCGAGTTCCGGGCCGGGGCGAAGCCAGAGGACAAGCTCGCGCTGGTGCGGGAGCTGCAGGGCGAGGGGCTCTCCGTCGCGATGGTTGGCGATGGCATCAACGATGCACCGGCGCTTGCCCAGGCCGATATCGGCATCGCCATGAGCACGGGCACCGACGTGGCTATCGAGGCCGGCGACATCACCCTCCTGAACGGCGACGTCTCGAAGATCGCCGAGGCCATCGCGCTCAGCCGCTCAACCCTCACCACCATCCGCCAGAACCTGGTCTGGGCGTTCGGCTACAACGTGTTCGCCATCCCGGTCGCGGCGCTCGGGCTCCTCAACCCCATCCTGGCGGGCGCGGCAATGGCATTCAGCTCCGTCAGCGTGATGGCGAACAGCCTCCGTCTGCGCACGAAGTCCCGGGCGCTGGCCCGGGCGAGCGGCAACGAATACTCCGCGCCGGTCCAGAACACGCTCGTCGCCAACCGGGGCCCGATCTTCGCAATGGTCGCCGCCGCCGTGGTCCTCGTGCTCCCACTGACCGTCTTCACCGGCATCGACCGGGGGTGGTTTGGCGGTGAGGAAAGCACGGCGGGCGCGCTCGGCCCGCGCGACATCCGCGTCGAGCTCACCAACTGGAGCGTCGACGCGTCCCGGTCAGAGATCAGCACTGGCCGGGTCACCTTCGTCGCGGTCCACCCGGCGGACGACCATGCCCACGGCGACGGGCACGACGAGCCCGGGCAGGTGCACGACCTCGCGGTCCTGAAGAAGCTCGCGGACGGCTCGTACGAACTCGTGGGGAAGACGCCCGAGATACAGGTGGGTGGCTCGTACCGTCTCGAGCTGGACCTTGAGCCCGGCGACTACCAGCTGGTCTGCGATGTCGTCGAAGACATCGACGGGACCATCTACGCCCACACACCCCAGGGCATGGCCACCGACTTCCGGGTCAACTGACCCGGTTCACATCACGAACGTTGTGCCCACCGCGTTCTGGACGAAGGCGCCGGGCATGGCAGCAGCGATCGCATGCGTGGCTTTGTACCCGGTGCAGTGGGCAGGGACCACGAGCCTGGGCGCGAAGCCACGCAGTGCGTCGACCGTCCGCGGGATGAACTGCTCGAAGTAGGCGCCTGGCAGGTGAAACCCGCCGATGACCGCGTGGACCTCTTCGACGCCGGTAACCTGACTCGCCCGTGCCACGATGTTGACGATGCCCGAGTGGCCGCACCCGGTGAGCACCACCAGCCCTTTGCCGGCCACGTTCACCACCAACGCCTGGTCGTCCACGAGATGGGGCTCGGGCGCCCAGCCCTGGTCCGTCTCCTCCTGGAAGAACGGGAACCCCTGCTCGAACTCGGTCACGCGGGGCACTTCGCCCGTTAGCAGCAGGCTCTCGCGGAAGAGGAGTGAGGGGTCATCGCTGTCGATGAGCTCGAAGCCCGCCCCTTCGAGCGCGACCCGCGAGGGTGGCGGGAGGGGGAGCGGTTGCCCGCCCGGCGGCGCACTTCGCCGTTTCGTATAGGCTTTGCGGTGCGCGAGCAGCGGCATTCCGGCCTTGCCAAGCCGCTGCGAGAGGCCATCGAGTCCCCCGGTGTGGTCGAAGTGGCCGTGCGACAGGACGACCGCCTCCAGGTCCTTCCCTTCGATTTGCAGCCGGTCCATGTTCTCGACCAGCCCGTCCGGGCTGACGCCCGCATCGAACAGCAGGGTGTGGTGTTCGCCTTCGATGGTCACAGTCACCAGCGCGGAGAACCCGTGCTCGGCGCGGAGCGTAGCATTCGTGAGCCCACCCTCGATCACCGGGTTCGCGACCTGCACCCAAGGGTTTCGCCGTACCTCCTCGTCGCCCGATAAGAGCGCATCGATCGTGTTGTCCACGAGCACCGTGATCTCCAGTGCTTCAGCTTCCTTCAGCGGGATGGTCTCCATTGAATCCTCCTGCGCGTGGCCGCTTCGCTAACCACGCGCAACCGGGCCGATTGATACACTTGCCCCATGAAGCGAGCAAACACGCGCCCCGTCCGCGCCGGCAGCGTCACCATCGGCGGCGGTCACCCTATCGTCGTCCAGTCGATGTGCGCCACGAAGACCACCGACCTCGATGCCACCACCAGCCAGGCCCTCATGCTGCACGAAGCCGGCGCCGGGCTCGTCCGCATCGCGGTCGATAGCACGAAGGACGTGGAAGCGCTCGCCGAAATCCGCGCCCGCGTGCCTGAGGCGAACCTGGTGGTCGACCTCCAGGAGAACTACCGCCTGGTGACCCAGGTCGCGCCGCACGTGAACAAGGTGCGCTACAACCCCGGCCACCTCTACCACCACGAAAAGCAGAAGCCCGTGCGCGATAAGGTCGCGCTCATCGCCGAGACCGCCGTGAAGCACGACCTCGCGCTCCGCGTGGGCGTGAACTGCGGTTCGGTCGACC
>WBZO01002183.1_pt1 | contig 26469 bp, 22 predicted proteins | sample 5204261 | NCBI WGS metagenome assembly WBZO01 (sample SAMN12412400, study PRJNA552823) | activated sludge metagenome | isolation source: activated sludge from anammox sidestream of wastewater treatment plant... | place: USA: North Carolina | collected 2017-09
ATCGAGGAGCCGGGCGCGTCCCGCGTGATCCGCCTGAGCTACGACTTGCTGGGCATCCAGTCGTTCTTCACCGTTGGCGAGGACGAGGTCCGGGCGTGGAGCGTGCCAATCGGCGCCTCGGCGGTAGAAGCAGCGGGCGTCATCCACACCGATCTGGCCCGCGGCTTCATCCGGGCGGAAGTGACCGCCTACGCCGATCTGCACGATCTGGGCGACATGAAGGCGGTCAAATCCGCTGGCAAGCACCGGCTGGAAGGCAAGACTTACCTCGTCCGCGACGGTGATATCCTCACCATCCGCTTCAACGTGTAATCCCGGCAGCCGACTACGCGATAATCGCCTGATAAGCCAGGTTGCGGAAGCGATCGACGACCGGATACGGCCCGACCGGAAGATGCTGCGTCATCATCAGGCCGATGAATTCTTCGGCGGGGTCGATCCAGAAGTAGGTATTTGCTGCGCCGCCCCACCCATATTCCCCGACCGAGGTTAACTGGCGGGCCTGGCCCAGATCGATAGCTACCCGGAAACCCAGCCCGAATCCGTGATCCAGCACATCCAGACCCATCTTCAGCGGCATCAGAGCCGGGGGAATGTGGTTGGCCGTCATCCAGTCCAGCGTCTTGGGGCTGAGGAGCTGTCCGCCATCGTAGACGCCCCGGTGGAGCAGGCACTCGCAGAAGCGCAGGTAGTCGGGCAGCGTGGAGACCAGTCCGCCGCCGCCGGAGGGGCACGCGGTGGGGGTGGTCACATCCCCGATGCCGTACACTTCCCGGGGCGGGATCGGCGTCGGACCGTAAAGCTCCTGAGATGCGTAAATCTGGGCCAGGCGGCTGACCTTAGCGGGGGGGACCTGAAAGCCAGTATCGACCATCCCCAGCGGCTCGAAGATACGTTCCTGCAGGAAGTCGGCCAGCGGCATATCCGCCGCCATCTGAATCACGTACCCCAGCACATCGGTCGCCAGGCTGTACCGCCACGCTGTCCCCGGCTGGAAGAGCAGGGGGATCGACGCGAGGCGCTCAATGAGTTCCGGCAACGCGCTGTCGCGCGAGCGCGCTGTCAGCCCGGCCTGGCGATAAAGCTCCTCCACCGGGGAGTCATGAGCCCAGCCGTAGCTCAGGCCGGCGGTGTGGGTCAGCAGGTGGTGGATCGTCATCGGCGGGTGCTGGTCGGCTAACTGCAGGCCCAGGACGCCGGACCCGACGCAGACCTTTGTCCGGGCGAACGCCGGGATGAATGTGGCGACTGGATCGGTCAGGCTGAGGCGCCCTTCTTCAAACAGGAGCATGGCGGCGACGCTGACGATGGGCTTGGTCATGGAGTAGATGCGAAAGAGAGCATCTTCCTGCATGGGTTTGCCGGCCTCAATATCCATCAGGCCGAACTTGCCCAGGTGAACGATCTGGCCCCGGCGTTGAAGCAGCGTCATGATCCCCGGCAGGCGGTTGTCCCTGACGAACGATTCCATCACCGGGGTGATGCGCTCCAGGCGCGCGCTGGACATTCCTGCCGCTTCAGGTGTGCTGATCTGCATGGGGAAGCTCCTTTCTGGTCACTGTGAGGCTGTCCTGAGTTTGGCTCTGCCCGGCGAAAAGCACAATGAATCGGCCGCATCGCGATCTGGCGAGGGGCGGCCGGGCTTGTTACGACGAATCGGGCGGGCTATGATTGTCGGCCAGACGCGCTGTTCGCGGCATTGTGGCCTCGATCTATAGCAGGGTGACAGCTCATGTCCGATTCGCTTCAGGTTGAACTGAATTTCCCGGCCGGCTTTCTGTGGGGCACGGCGACCGCCGCCCACCAGGTGGAGGGAGGGAACATCAACCAGTGGTCCGCCTGGGAACAGAAGGGCGGAGGGCGCATTTTCGGCAATCAGGTGAGCGGGGCGGCCTGTGACTGGTGGAACGGCCGCGCTGAGGGAGACTTCGACCGCGCCGCGTCGCTGCACAACAACGCCCTGCGCCTTTCTGTGGAGTGGAGCCGGATTCAGCCGGAGCCAGATCGCTGGGATGAGGCGGCGCTGGACCGCTACCGCCAGATGGCCGCCGCGCTGCGCGATCGCGGCCTGGAGCCGGTAGTCACGCTGTACCACTTCACATACCCTCTGTGGCTGGAGGAGCGCGGCGGCTGGCTGTGCCCGGACGCGCCGCGCCTGTTCGCCCGCTTCGCGGCCCGCGTTGTCGAGGCGCTGGGCGAATATGTCCGGCTGTGGTGCACGATCAACGAGCCGATGGTGTATGCCGTGCAGAGCTACCTGTTCGGCCTGTGGCCGCCGGGGCGCCAGGACCTGGGCGAGGCCCTGCAGGTTGCGGCGGCGCTGGTCCGCGCCCATGCCGCCGCCTATCACGCCATCAAGCCCGACCATCCAGAGGCGCAGCTCGGCTTTGCCAAGCACCAGATCGCTTTCACGCCGCGCTGGCCCGTCGTAGATGGCCTCGGGGCGTGGGCGCTGAACGCCCTCTTCAATGAGGCGATCTTCGGCGCTTTCACCCGCGGGCGGCTGCGCTGGCTGCCCGGCATGACGACGTCCGTTCCGGAGGCCCGGGGGACTCTGGATTGGATCGGCCTCCAGTATTACAACCGCTACCATGTCCGGCTCAACCCCTGTGTCGCCGGGGCCATGCTGTATGAGCAGTACGTGCCCGCCGGCCTGCCGAAAGGGCCGGACGGCTGGGGCGAGCTGGCTCCGGAACAGGTCTATCCCTTGATCCGTCAGCTTCACCGCCTGGTCGGCGTGCCGATCTACGTCACTGAGGTCGGGGTCCCTGACGCGGATGACAGCATCCGGCCCGGCTACCTGGCGCGCTCGCTCCGGTGGGTGTGGCGGGCCTGCATGCACAACTACCCGGTGCGGGGATTCTTCTTCTGGAGTCTGGTGGATAACTTCGAATGGGCGGAGGGGTACGATCCGCGCTTTCGCTTCGGGCTGTACGGCGTGGACTTCGCCACGCAGGAGCGCACCGAGCGACGCAGCGCCCGCCTGTACCGGGCGGTATGCGCCGCTCACGCCCTGACCGCCGACATCCTCCGCGAACACGCGCCAGAGGCGATCTCCGCCGTGTTTGAGAAGCCGCCCCGGCAGATGCCGTGAAGGGCGGGGGGAGGTGCAGGGTGAGGCGGCCCGCCGCCCTGCACCCTTCAGCGCCCGCGCCGCCTCAGATTTCCGCCCCCCGGCCGTAAAACATCGTATCCTCGCGCGACCCGCCCTGCCCTTCGCCAATGGTGCGGTAGTCGGCGATCAACTGGATCGACCGGATGTATTTCACCATCTTGTAGCCAAGCTGGGTCTCTACGCGGAGCCGCAGCGGCGCGCCGTGAGCGAGCGGCAGCGGTTTGTCGTTCAGATCGTAGGCCAGGATGGTCTGGTGATGGTTGGCCAGCTCGAGGTCGATGACCTCGTAGAACGGCTGCCGGGGCTTATCTCCGTAGGTGAACTGATCCAGCCCGTAGGACAGGAACAGGACATAACGCGCCTCGGGCAGGGGCTGGCAGCGCTCAAGAATCTTTGACAGCGGGACGCCGCTCCATTTGGCGATGCCCGACCAGCCCTGCACGCAATTATGCAGGGTGGTCTGCTCTTCCCTGGGGAGCGCGCGCAGGTCCTCCAGCGTCAGGGTGAGCGGCTGCTGTACCAGTCCCTCCACCGATAAACGCCAGTCGCGGAAGTCGTTACCCGCCAGTTGGATGAATTCTGCGCTTTCGTCCGTTGTGGGCGGCGCGCCGTTAACCCACAGGTAGGGAGAAATAGCAGTTTCCGGATAATGCTGCGCGGAAGAAAGGGAGTGAAAGAAAATCTTCCGGATCGGGTTTTCGATGGTGTCCAGGGCGATCTGCATCCGGCGCTTATGGCGCAGCGAATACCAGGTTGTCCACGCATAAATCGCGACCACGATCAGGAGCGCGATCACGGCGATGCTGACAGCCAGGCCAAAATCTGCTGTCGATCGGCCCAGCACGATATTGGTAATGTTGTCCTGAAAACGAACCAGGAGCACCAGGATGGTATGTCCGATGGTGAACAGGATGAAGGCGATCAGGCCCAGAAAATGCAGGCTTCGCGCCCGCTGCCGCCCGCCGAACAGGCGCAGATACCAGGGGAAACGGGCGGCAATGGCGGGAGACATGGCCGCGCCCGTCAGGATCAGGAAAGGCCCCAGGAGGAATACCACCGCCGCATAGGTTAACTGCTGCAGGGGATCGTAGGGGTGAAAGTCGGAGGCAGGCGGGATCTGGAAGGTGAGGTATCCTGCCAGCGTATGCGCCGCCCGCGGGAAAATATCCCATGAGGTGGGGATAAGGCGCCGCCATTCGCCCGTTGCAAAGAGCAGCGTCACATAGATGACGCCGTTGAGAATCCAGAAGGTGGTGGAGATGCCGTGCCAGTGACGCCCCAGGCCGAGGTTTTTATGGCCGGGGAGCGCGAGCCACGAAGGTGCGCTTACTTCGTCATCATGGGCGGTGTATATCTCGCCGCCAGCGGTGGGCACTTCCTTCTTCGTGAACTTCAGCCATTCGCTTTTGGGCGTGCATCCCTCATTCCAGTAGAGCCGTGGATGGGCGGCCAGGATTTCAATGCCGCTGCGAATTAACAGACCGAGAAAAAGAATATTGATGTAATGGCTGATCCTCAGCCATAGAGGAAATTCAACAGGACCCATCTTGCTCCTCCTCTTATTGAGCAGGGCATTTTGAAGCTCGGTCGGTGTGTCAGTTATAACGCGTCACGTACAGTTGGGGGTGTCACCGCCGGTAAAGAGCGGCGCGTTCCTGCAGGTCGGTTACGCAGCGCTCCGGCACGTCCACTGATCCGATCCGGTCGTCGTCTTCATGGGCGCGGTGGAAGTCGCTGCCGCCGGTCATGATCAGGCCGTAGGAGCGGGCGACTGCCTGCGTCGCTTTGATATCCTGGCCGGGGTAGTAAACCTCCAGGCCGTCAAGCCCCTGTTCCACCCATTCTCCAATGCGCGCTTCGTAGTCTTCCACGCGGCAGGGGTGAGCCAGCACGGCAACGCCGCCCGCCGCATGGAGCAGGGCGATTGCTTCAGCCATCGTGAACTGACGGTGGGGGATATAGGCCGGGCCGTCGTCGCCGATATAGCGCTCAAAGGCTTCCCGCCGGGTGAGGACATGGCCGGCTTCGACCAGGGCGCGGGCGATATGCGGACGCCCCACCGAGCCGCCGGCGGCCAGCTCGCGCACGCGCTCCAGCGAGACAGGCGCGCCCAGCGCAGCCAGCCGGTCCACCATGGCCGCGGCGCGGGCCTGGCGGCCGTCGCGCAGGGCGGTCAGGCGCGCCCGGAGATGCGAGTCTTCCGGGTCAAAGAGATAACCCAGCAAATCGACCAGTCGGCCGTCCGATTGAAGGGTGGATAGCTCGATTCCGTTGAGCACGGTCAATGGGGTATTCTGGGCGGCGGCGCGGGCTTCGGGGATGCCGCCGATGGTGTCATGATCGGTCAGCGCGATCACGTCCAGGCGGCGGCGCAGGGCGAAATAGACAACCTCCGACGGGGGTAACCCCCCATCAGAGGCTGTGCTGTGCAGATGCAGATCGACGCGCAGAGGTGTCATGAAGCGGCCAGGGATGTCGGCAGCAGCGAAAGGCCAGGGCGCCGGGAGCCGATGCTCCTAGCGCGGCTCGACCACGACGCGGATGGCGGTTCTCTCCTGCCCGTCAATCACAGTTTCTGTGAAATACGGGATGAAGATAACGTCGATATTGTCCTCGGCCAGATAGCCGCGGGCGATGGCCATAGCTTTCATGGCCTGGTTGACTGCGCCAGCCCCGATGGCCTGGACTTCGGCGCGGTTGTGTTCGCGGATCACCCCCGCAATAGCCCCGGCAACGGCTGTGGAACGCGAACGGGCGGAGACTTTAATGATGTCGACCTGTGGATGATCCACCTGAGGGGCGGCGAAATCGGAAGCAGCGGAGGTTTGCATGATGGGATTCCTTGTAGAAAAGTACTCCTGGCGGCAGAGTATAGATCCTTCGATATTATCATTGTACTGAAATTCACATTCTGCACAACCGGTTTGTCCAAAAACGGGCGGCTGCCCCGGCAATGACGTTCTATAACGCCTGTTCCGGCGCGCGGGTAATCAGGCGCGATTCATCAAAACGGAGCGGGGAATAAGAGGTCTGTCTGCGCCGATCGGGTAGACGATTCTGCCGGCTCTTTCCGGACTCGCGTATTAAAGGTGAGCTAACAGCGGCGAATAGCCGCCGCCGCAGGGGTCGGCGGTATCCTGCGCCTGACGTTCAGCGCTTCTGGCCGGGACACCCACCGGTGCGGTTCCGGAGGGATGCCCGCCCCCGCCAGTGCCCCTTAGCATAAGGGAGACTTCGTCGCCGGTCAGGAGGGCTGACAGAAAGTGTTTCCGGTGTTGGGCACAGTTGTTTTAGCGCGAGCTTAAAACCTTAAAACTTTTAAGGTATTTGCGGCGTCCGCTTGTTGAGCCGCCGCGCACTCTCTGTTACAATCAGAGTGTGGGTTGAGGTAACCGGGGGTCACTTCCCACCCGCGCTCCGGGTGGTTCTTTCCGGCAGCGCTCCGCTGCGTACAAGCGTATACGTGCAGCACAACCACAGATCGAGGCACCCCGTTGTCCGCCGGTTGAAGCGCGCATAACTGCTGGCTGACGCGATGCGCTCGATTTTTGTCCAGAGGGGCCTATGAGCGACATCAACCAGACAATGACAGCTCAGGATGCCTGGCAAGCGACGCTCGGTCAGCTTGAACTCCAGTTGAACCGCCCTACCTTTGAGACATGGGTGAAGGGGGCGGAGCTGCTGGCCTATGAGGATGGCTCCTTCATCGTCAGCGTGCGCAACGCCTACACCAAATCGTGGCTGGAAAAGCGTCTGTACGGCTCCATCCGCCGGACGCTTTCCGATCTGTTTGGCCGGATTGTGGAAGTCCGCTTCGTGGTCTATGACCCCCTCGACGACGTGCGCGATCTGGGGCCGTTGTGGGATGAAGTCGGGACCCCGCTGGCTGAGAGCGACGACCGGCCTCACGAGAGCAACCTGAATCCGCGCTACACTTTTGATCGCTTCGTTGTCGGGGGGAGCAACCAGCTCGCCCACGCCGCCGCCATGGCTATCGCCGATCATCCCGGCGGCGCCTATAACCCCCTTTTCATCTATGGCGATGTCGGGCTGGGCAAGACGCACCTGCTGCACGCGATCGGCAACGCCTGCCACGAACGCGGGATGCGCGTCCTGTATATCTCGTCTGAGCAGTTCACCAACGACCTGATTGACGCCATCCGCAGCCAGGATACGGCCGCCTTTCGCACCCACTACCGCACGATGGATGTCCTGCTGGTGGACGATATCCAGTTCATCGCGGGCAAGGACAGCACGCAGGAAGAATTCTTCCATACCTTCAATGCCCTGCACAGCGCCAACAGCCAGATCGTGCTGGCCAGCGATCGCCGGCCCCGCGCCATGGCGACTCTGGAAGAGCGGCTGCGCTCCCGGTTCGAGTGGGGCCTGATCGCCGATATCCAGCCGCCCGATCTGGAGATGCGCATGGCTATTCTCTCCGAGAAGGCGGAAGCTCAGGATATTGTGCTGTCGGAAGACCTGGCCGGCCTGATCGCCAACCAGATCCGCGGCAACATCCGCGAGCTGGAAGGTGTGCTGACCCAGGTGCTGGCCCAGGCCCGCCTGACTTACCAGCCGCTGTCAGCCGATCTGGTCCGCCGGGTGCTGCGGGAGTTCCGCGCGCCGCGCCGGACGCACACCGTGGAGACGGTGCTGGAAGTCACCGCCGCCTTCCACAACCTGACCGTGGACGACCTGATCGGCCCTCGCCGCACGAAAGAAATTGCTATTGCGCGCCAGGAAGCCATGTATCTGGCGCGCGAAGCGACCGAAGCCTCCCTGCCGCAGATCGGGGCGGCGATGGGCGGGCGCGATCACACGACGGTCATGCACGGCTGCAACAAGATTGGCGAGCTGCTGGAGCTGGATGAGGAAGTGCGGCAGGAGATGAAGCAGCTCCGCCTGCGGTTGTTCGGTGATGATGTGTAGTTTTTTTGATTGATTTGAGAGGCGCCCGCAAGGCCGCCTCTTTTTGATTCGATGTCCGCGGCGCCTGCCGCTAATCTGGCGGCGGGGCTACGCTTCGTGGAGGAAGCGTAGCCCGTGTGTCGATCCCGCTCGGCGGAGGATAAAAAGGATGGCCGGGCAGACTCATCTCCGGGCCTGCCCGGCGGGCGTTCTCTATTCCTGCGGGGGGGCGGCCAGGCGCAGCCGTTCGATGGTGAACGCGCCCGCCGGATGGTCGCTCTCCTGCAGGGCGGCAATCGCAGCTTCGACAGCGTAAGGCACGCGGCGGATATCTACCTGCGCCGCGCCGTTTTCAATGGTGATCAGGGCGTACGAAGCGCGCTGATCGCCGTCAAAAGGCAGTCCGACGCTCCCCGGGTTGACGAAGCGCCAGTCGCCCAGATCGCGGTCCATCGGCCTGTGCGTATGCCCGCCGACGGCCAGCCGCCCTTCCCGGATCATGAGGGCATCCAGGATGACATCTTCGGGCGTGTAGGGCAGCAGAACCATCTCGTCATCGCCCGGCCCGGCGTGGAAGCCGACGATCGGGCCGTACCCCTCAACGGTCAGGCTGAGATCAGTCCCCAACTTGAGCAGGTATTCGGCGTCGGCGCCGCTCAACTGGCGGGCGGTCCAGGCGAAGCTGGCGTCGCGCTGCATCATGCGGGCGACATAGCTTTCCCACTGGTCGGGGGTGGGCTTATCCTGATGTGGGCGCGCCCAGGTGGTGACATAGCGGTCGGTATTGCCCTGGATCACGCTGGTGGTCTCGGCGGGCAGGGCGCGGATGGCATCCAGACAGGCGACCGGGGCCGGGCCAAAAGCGACCAGATCGCCCAGCACCCAGATGCGGTCGGCGCCGCCGGCGGCCTGAAGATCGGCCAGGACAGCTTGCAGTGCGTGCAGATTGCCATGAATGTCAGAAAGCAATGCCAGGCGCATGGATGTGCTCCTCCAGAACAATACACCGGTCATAATCGGGTTTACGCCGCCTCCCCGGGGGCAGCCAGGGGCGGCTCGCCGGGGCGATTATAACCAACGATATCCTAACTTGTCGTGCTTTTGTCAGTTTTGGCCCTGTGCTATACTGAGCACGGGATAGGTAAAAGCCCGCTTTCGCGCTGCTGCTATCAGAATGGCGCGTCATGAATGATGATCTGGATCGTGCCAGTCTGGAATCGCGTTTCGCCCGCTGGGGGGCACGGCTGCGCGCACACGGGCTGGAGGGGTTGGCGCTGGCCCTGCTGGAAGCGGCGGAGCCGCTCAGCCCGCTGGGGGCGCAGGCGCTTTATGTGGCGCAGCCGGCGCTGGGATTGTTCGTTTCATCCGAATCGGTAGGGCGCTGGGCGCGCTGGCTGGAGGAACCGGCCAATCTGGCCTGGATGCGCGAGCAGATCGCCGTTTCTGCTGATGACAGGATACGCCTCAACGAGGAAGGGCCGTCTGATGGATCCGGTCACTAGCGTGTTTACCCTGTTGATCCTGTTGCTGACCTTCGTCCTGGTCACGCTCGGCTCGCAGGCCATGCGCCGCCAGCAGCGTATCCGGCTGTCGCTGCGCCCGATCGGGGCCTACCAGGAAATGCCGACTATCATCGGCGAAGCGGTGGAGAGCGAGCGCCCGATTCACGTCTCGTTCGGCGGCAGCGGTCTGGGGGCAGAGGCGACGGTGTCCGCCCTGGCCGTGGCCGATCTGCTCTACCCCCTGGCCGAACGGGCCGCGATTGCCAGCCAGACGCCGATCATCTCCCTGAGCGACCCGACCGCGCTGGGACTGGCCCAGGGCACTCTTATTCGCGCCTACCGCCGTCGTGACAACATGGATGCCTACACCAGCACGGCGGCGCGCTGGTACCCCAACGGCGGGCGTTCGCTGGCGCTGGCGGCCGGGGTGGCCGGGGCGCTGGCCGATGAAGACGCCAACTTGAGCGTGGTCGCCGGGCGCTTCGGGCCGGAGATCGCCTTCATCGGGGAGCAGGCAACCCGCTACGACCAGACTTTTTACGGGCACAGCGATCAGCTCGATGGGCAGGCCGTCGCCTGGGTGATGTCGCGCCAGCCGCTGATTGGCGAGGAGCTGTACGTGGCCGGGGCGTACCTGCCCGCCCAGCCGTCCGCCACGCATCTCAGCCAGCTTCTGGCGATGGAAGGGCTGCGGGTAGTTGTGCTGGTCGCGCTGGTCCTGATCACGATTGTCGCTTTTGCCGCCGAATGGATCGGCCTCTTCCTGCTGGTGGTGGGCATCGCAGCCGGGGTGCTGGCAGTGATATTCATACTGAACTATTTGCGCCAGCACAGGGGGAGGGCAACATGAAGCGCATCTCCGGCATTCTGGCTTCGGCGCTGGTGATCGGGCTGGGGCTGATCACGCTGTGGGGCCTGTTCCCCGGCTCTCCGGTTGCCTTCATCGCCACGGTGCTGGTTCAGCTTGTCGTGGTGGTCAGCGCGGCTGCCGTGCTGATCGGCGTGATCAATCTGCTGTGGGTTCATTTGCGGCGGGTGCTCCGCGGCGATCCAGGCTGGCCGTACAGCCTGGCCCTGTTCTTCGCCGCCCTGGCCGTCATCGTCATCGTCACGCTGGAGCGGCTCAACCTGATCGGCGGCGAGGTCTCCCTCAGCACATTCCTGTTCAACGCCGTCCAGGTCTCAGTAGAAAGCGCCCTGGCATCGCTGATTGTCTTCTTCCTCGTGTATGCTGCGGCTCGCCTGTTCCGCCACCGGGTGACCTGGAGCAGTTTGCTGTTCGTGGTGACCCTGCTGATCATCCTGATCGGGTGGCTGCATATCCCGGCGCTGGACTTCTTCAGCGGAGTCAGCGAATGGATACGCACCATCCCCGCTTCGGCAGGCGCGCGCGGCCTGTTGATCGGCATTGCGCTGGGCGTGGCGACGGCGGGCGTGCGCGTGCTGCTGGGGCAGGACCCCAGCTACCGGGAGTAGTCTATGCCGGATAACCGTCAAATGCCTCAAGGTGAAGACCTGCCGGATTGGCTGCGGGGGCATATCCACCCCTATCCCGGCGAAGAACCTGCGCCGTCGGAGTCTCCTGCGGAGCCTGCCGGATCGCCCCTGTCCTGGGCGGAGGAGCCTGAGGGCGACTCAGAAGCGCTCTGGTTCGCCGACGCGGGCAGCCAGCGCCCGCCGCCCGATGAGATAGCCGATATGGGCGGCGAAGCGATGGAGCCGTCCTGGCTGTTCGATGATCTGGACGAAGAGGCCGCCGGCGCGGCTGATGCCGGGACAGGCCCGGCGGAGCCGGAAGCGGTCCCGCCCTCCCCGGCGGAAGCCCTGCCGGACTGGCTGGAGATCGCCGATTCGCTGGGGGAGGAGCCGGCGCCTGCTGCGGCTATCCCGGACTGGCTGGCGGCTGCCGGGGCGATCGAGGCTGACGAAGGATTTGTGGAAGACGAGCCTGCGGCGGACGAGGAGGGCTTCCCTTCTCCTGATGCCGCCGCCGTTCCGGACTGGCTGGCCGCGGCTGATGAGCTGACCCTGGACGATGAAGAAGAGGCCGTCCCGGAGGAGGAAGCTGCCGAGGCGGCGACGCCCGAATGGGTGCTGGTTGATACCGGCCAGCTTTCGCCTGAGCATCTGCCGCCGGAAGCAGCGGCGGAAGAAGACCTCACTTATGAGGAGTGGCAGGAGATTCAGGCGGAGGCAGAGCGCGAGCCGTCGGCGGAAGAAATGCTGGCCGAAGAAGTCCCCGACTGGTTCGAAGAAATCGGGGCGGAAGAAGCCTCCGAAGTGCCGTCCGAGCCGGTCGGGAAAACCGGCCCTGAGTTTGTGCCGGACTGGTACCTGGGGTTGGAGGAGCAGGGCGAGGCCGCGCAGCCGGAATGGTTCGATAACCTTGATTTCTCTGTCGAGGCGCTGGCCGCCGCCCCGATCCTGCCGGAGGAGCCTCCTGAGCCAGAGCCGCCCGCCGTTGAAGCGGCTGCGGCGGCTTCCCTGGATGAGCTGCCGGACTGGTTCGCCGATATGCCGGATCAGGCTGCGCCGCCGGATGCCGGACAGCCGCCGGATGTTGGACAGTTACCGGGTGCGGAACTGCCCGACTGGTTCGCCGATATCGGAGCGCCGCCAGCGGCAGAAGCGCCCGCGCCGCCCGCCCCGGATGCAGCGCCCGCCGCGGCAGCGGCGGAACAGCCCGACTGGTTCGCCGAGTTTGAAGAGGCAGTGCAATCGCCGGCGGCGCCTGTGACGCCGGCGGCCGCTCCGGCGGTCGGGGCGGAAGGCGGCCTGGCCCCGGGCGAAGCGCCGGACTGGCTGGCCGGGCTGTCGCCGGAGGTCCCGGCGGAAGCGTTAAGCTCCGATGCCATTTACGCCGGCGGCGACGACTTCATGAAGATCATCGACGAGGAGCTGGGCGGGGAGATTGATCCGCTGGCCGCGCTCGGCCTGAGCGCCGGGGGCGCCGCCGATGCTGCCCTCCTCTCTGAAAAAGACGCGACATTTGACCTGGACGCGCTCCTGGCTGAATCCGGCCTGCCGCCGATCGTAGAGGAGCGGGCCGAAGACGAAGACGAGATCGTGCCCGGCCTGGAAGGGGCGGAGATGCCGGACTGGCTGGCTGATGCCCAGACGGGCGAGCCAGGCACGCCGGGGTATTCCGCTGTGGGCGCGGTCCTGCGCCGTTCCGAAACGCCCGAAGAAGAACTGAGCGAGCGGCTGCGCCTCCTGCGCAAGCGGACGGGCGAAGCGGCTGCGGTCGCCATCCCCGCCGCCGCGCCTTCCGATGCGCTGGCCGGCGTCACCGATGGTCTCAGCCCGACGACGGTGTTCAGCTCGGTGGCGGTCGGGCGTCAGGTACAGGCAGGCGTCACCCTCGATAAAACGCAGGAAGCCCGCGTGGCGACTCTGTCGGCGCTGCTGGGGCTGGAAGCGCTGGCTGAGCCGGAACTGGATGAGGAGGGCCGCCCGCTCCCGGTGGATAAAGCTGCGGAGGCGGCCCGCATTAAGGAAGCGGCCAGGCGCGCCCGCGCGCGCAGCCGTCGCAAGCCCCTCCGCCTGGTGATCACGGTGGCTCTGGTTGTGGCTGTGATCCTGCCTTTCTTCGCCGATTTCTCGTCCCTGATCAGCCTCCCGGTGGCGGCTTTCGATCCGGCCCGCAACGGCGAGATGGACGCTGCTATTCAGGCCCTTCGTTCCGGCGACAGGGTGCTGATCGGCTTCGAGTACGGCCCGACTTCGGCCGGTGAGATGGACGCCCTGGCTGTGCCGCTGCTCATGCACATCCTGCTGCGAGGGGCGCAGCCCGTGATTGTCAGCACTAACCCCGCTGGCATCCTGCACGCCCGCGATGTTCTGAGCAGGCTGGCGCACGACGAATTCCTGCTGGCGCAGTTGGGGCGGCCGATCGATCGCCCGCTTACGACCCCGGATGACTATGTTATTCTGCCCTATCTGCCCGGCGGGGTAGTCGGCCTGCGGGCGCTGACGGCGACTAGCACCGATGTGAGCGCCGTCGATCGGGGTGTATTCGCCGTCGATCTGGAAGGCAACCCGACCGGGCTGAATGTCCGGTTCCTCCAGACTACGTTTAAGCTGGTCCTGACGCTGGCCGAACGCGGCGAAGACCTGCGCCAGTGGGTTGAGCAGGTGGGCGTGCCGGTCCGGCTGCCGCTGGCGGCGGCGGTATCGGTGGCCGCTGAGCCGGTGGCCCTGCCTTATCTGCATTCCGGCCAGCTTGTCGGACTGCTGTCGGGCTATCGTGACGCCTACGTTTACAACGCGATTCTGATGGCCGCGCTGCCGCCGGTGGTCAGACTGCCGCTGGCCGGCCCGACCAGCCGGGCGGCGGCCGCCGCGATTGCCGGCCCGACCAGGACGCCTGTTGGCGAGCCGGCGGATATTGCCGAAGGGCCGAGCGCGACGCCGTCGCCGACTGCCCCGGTCAGCGGGCTGCCGGACACGGTCCGGCTGATCACGTATACGCCGTTCCCATCCGCCACGCCGACGGCGACCTTCACGCCCAGCATCACGCCCAGCCCGACACAGGTCCCCACGGAAGCGCCGACGCTGACTGAAGATGAACTCACCGCCGCTGCGGAGGCCAGCCCGACGCCGCCGCCAACGGCCACCGAGCGCATCTTTGTCACGGCCACGCCGCAGGAGGCCGGGCCAGAGGCGTCGCCGACTGCCGCCCGGACGGTGCTGCTGCCGCCAGACCAGACCTATCGGGACACGCGGTGGTACAGCCTGACTCTGGGCACGCTGGCCGCGGCCGTCCTGATCGGCGTGGGCGCTCTGTTCAATCTTGCGCGGTTTAGGTCCAGTCGTCGGAGGCGGGATAAGTGACGCCACAAACGCTTGATGTGATCGCCGGCTGGGTGGGGTTTGTCCTGACGCTGCTGATCTTCAGCTATCTGCTGGCGGATAACTTTTTATACCGCCTGGCCGTGTACATCTTCGTCGGGGTTGCGGCGGCTTACAGCGCGGTCGTGGCCGTGGAGGGGGTTCTGCTGCCCTGGCTGCGGGGGACGCTCCTGGCGCCCGGCGTCAGCGCCGGCCAGATTCTGTTCGGGGTCGTCCCGCTGCTGATCGGCCTGCTCCTGCTGCTGAAGTCTGTCCCCCGGCTGGCCTTTCTGGGCAACCTGGGCATGGCCTTCCTGATCGGCATCGGCGTGGCGGTCTCGCTGATCGGCACGATCAGTGGCACCCTGATCCCGCTGATCGCGTCCAGCGGGACGGCGGTAGGGGATAATCTGGTTGACGGCTTGATCATCATCCTGGGGACAATCACCTCGCTGCTGTACTTTCAGTATCTGGCGGTGCGCCGCCCGGATGGCGAGATTGTGCGGCCCTGGCCGCTGCGGCTGGCCGGGGCGGTGGGGCAGATATTCCTGATTGTGACCTTTGCCTCGCTGTACGCGGGTGCGATCCTCTCCAGCCTGACCATCTTCAGCGAGCGGATTGCGTTTTTGCTGGCGCAGGTACTGGGGTAGGGCGAGCCGGACACGAAGCGATGAGGGCTGGTATGGCCGATACGGACGATATTAAATCCATCCTTGCGGCAGACTTTGGCAGCGTCAACACGCGCGTGATCCTGATCGATCTGGTGGACGGCGCGTACCGTCTCGTTGCCCGCGCCATGACCCGCACTACGGCGGATGACCCGGTTCGCGATGTGAGCGTGGGGCTGTTCCGCGGGCTGGAGCTGCTGACCGAACAGACGGGGCGGGCGCTCCTGGCCGGGCGCAAGGATCAGGTGCTGATGCCGGAGGGGGATGGGCAGGGGGTGGACGCCGTGCTGGCGACGGCCAGCGTCGGCCAGCCGCTGGATGTGGTAGTGGTCGGCCTGATGCCTGATGTCAGCGTCAGCAGCGCCCTGCATGTCCTCACCGGCTCGTACGCGCGGGTGGTCGATACGCTTTCGCTGGCCGATATCCGTACCGAACAGGAACAGATCAACGCTATCCTGGCCAGGAAGCCCGACCTGATCTTCATCGTCGGAGGGACGGATGCCGGCGCGGAGGAGCCGATTCTGGAACTGGTGCGCGTGGTGCTCAGCGCCGTGCAGATCGCGACCAAGAAACCGATGGTGCTGTTCGCCGGCAACCGGGCCATTCAGGCTGAGGTCAATGAGCTGCTGCAGGACGCGACCAACCTCTTCGTGGTCGATAACATTCGTCCCAGCCTGGTCGATGAGGCGTTAGGGCCGGCCCAGCAGGGACTCGCCGCGGTGTACAACCGCTTCAAGGTTAACGGCGGCGGGGGCTTTGAGGAAGTCAGCGCGATCAGCAAGGTGGGAGTCCTGCCGACAGCGCAGAGTTATACGCATCTGGTGCGCTACCTGGGGGCAGTTGCCCGCAAGGATCACAGCGGCCAGGTGCCGGGTGTGCTGGCGGTTGATGTGGGCAGCGCCACCACAATGGCCGCCTCCTCGATTCAGAGGCGCGGCTATACCTGTATTCGCACCGATATCGGGGTGGGCCACAGCGCGCTGGGGACTCTGTCCGGGACCACACCCGGCAACGTCCGCCGCTGGCTGACCTGGGACGCCCCCAGCGACGAAATTCTGGCTTACGCTTATAATAAATCGCTGCGTCCGGCGACCGTGCCGCAGTCCGAACAGGAACTGGAGCTGGAATACGCCCTGGCGCGCGAGGCAATCCGCCTGGTGGTCGGGCAGGCCCGCGAGGCCTGGCCGGGCGGCGCGAAGGCAGCCCCGCCGCTGCGCCCGATCATCGGGGCGGGCGCGGTGCTGGCCCAGGCGCCGCACCCCGGATACGCGGCCTTGCTCCTGCTGGATGCCATCCAGCCGGTCGGGGTGACCGAGCTGCTGCTGGACCCGGCCGGCCTGATCCCGGCGCTGGGGGCCGTGGGCTATCTTCAGCCGTCGGCGGTGGTGCAGATGCTCGACGCCGGCGATCTGCTCCGCATCGGGTCCGCGGTGTGCGTCGATGGGCGGGTCCGCCGGATCGGCTACGGGGGGATGCGCGTGACGATCAAACTGCCCGGCGGGCAGGTGGAACGCCGGCAGGTGGCGGCAGGGACCCTCTGGACCTATCCGCTCCCGCCCGGCCAGACGGCGCGGGTGGAGGTGAAAACTTCGCGCGGGCTGAGTATCGACGGCAAGTCATCGCTCAAGCTGACGCTGGAAGGCGGCGCCGCCGGGCTGATCTTCGATGCGCGCGGCCGCCCGCTGCCGCTGCCGCGCAATGCTGAGGCGCGGGCCCGCCTGTATCCGGCCTGGGTCGCGGGAACTCAGGGAACTATCCGCCTGCGCGTGGATGAGGTCGATCAGTCCCAGGTGGACCGCGACGCGCTGGGGACAGTCGAGATTATGACCGGCGAGGAAAAAGCGGCAGAGTCGGACGGAATTGCTGAAATTGCTGAAGAAGAAAAGCCGCGCCGCAGGGGGGTGTTCGGTTTTCTGCGGCGGACGCCTGCCCCACACGAGGAGGATGCCGGGGCGACTCCTGCTTCGGAGATGATGGCCGAGCTGGAGGCTATTGCCGCCGCGCGTTCCGCCGATGAGGTCCGCGCTCCTGCCCCGGCGCCGGCGGCGGAGCCGGCGAAAGCCGATAGCGACGAAATGTTGTCGGAGCTGCGCGAATCGACGCAGGAGACAGGCAAGAAGCGGCGCTTCCGCCGTTAGGCGCGGTGAAAAGCAGGGATGCTCATGGCTAACTACTATCCGGATCAGACGACTATTCTGGCGCAGACCACCATCCGGCGGGAGCGTCTCCTCCCGCCCGATGTCATGGGCAGGGTGGATGTAGAAGAGGGCCTGTCCGTGCGCGAGGTCGATATTGTGGCGCAGGGGGTTCGCGCCAGTCGCTATGTGGTCGTGGACCTGGCCGCCCATCTGGGAACCGCTGATCCGGACCTCCTGGCGGAAATGATCATAGTCCATGACCGCGAGCCGGTGGAAGAAGGCAAGATACTCGCGACAGACAAAAAGAAAAAACGCACCGTGCGCGCGCCAGCGAACGGGATTGTGGCCCAGGTGCTCGGCAGCCGGATTGTGCTGCACACCGGGCTGGTCAAGGAAGAGCTGCGGGCCAACCTGCGCGGCACCGTTGTCTCGGTCCGCCCGGGGCGCGGCGTCCTGATCGAGACGATCGGCGGCCTGGTGCAGGGCGTGTGGGGCAACGGCGAGGTGGGTTTCGGGTTCTTGAAGATGGAGCCGCGCGACGGATTGTCCTCTGTGGAGGTGGATGAGTTCTCCAATGAGTGGCGCGGCGCCGTCGTCGTGGTGCAGGGTTCGCTGGAACAGGCTGACATGGCCAGGGCCGCCGCCCAGGGGATGGGGGGATTGATCGCCGCCAGTATGTCCGCTAACTTGCGCAGAATCGCACTTAAATTGAAAATACCTATACTGTTGACAGAAGGATTTGGTTCCGACCGGATGAATCGCCTGGCGGCCGGGGTGCTCGAGTCCTACGTGGACCGGCAGGTATCCGTGATCGCACACGAGCCGGACCGGTGGACGCCTGATCGACCGGAGGTTATCATCCCGACGGGTGGGGACAGCAAGACCTCCCCGCCTCCGTCCCGCAATGAGCCGCTGCGTGTGGGGGCAGAAGTGCGCATCCTGCGCAAGCCGTACACCGGGGTGATCGCGCGGGTGAAGATGCTGCCCAGGACGCCGCAGCGAATCGAAAACGGGCTGCGCCTTCCGGTTGCAGAAGTGACATTGCCTAGTGGACGTGCCGTGACAGTCCCCCTGGTCAACCTGGAACTGTTCGGTCGGGGTTAGAGGCCCCATGTGTTCCGGGGGCATCGATCCCCCGCACGGTGGAGGAGAGCTTTATGAGCGATAGAGACGATCTGTTGGGCGGATATGAAGGCGATCCTTTTGATCAGGGAGATGACTTCGATTGGGACGAGGACGAGGGGTTCCCTGATCTGGGGGATGCCAGTGCATTTGAACTGGGGGATGAAGAGGCCGACCTGCCGTCCTTTGGCGAAGGGCCAGGAGAGGTCGATGAGGAATCTCCGACCCTGTTCGGGCTGAATCGTACGTTTGTACTTATCCTGGCCGTCGTGGCGATTGTGCTCTGTATCGGCGTGATCGGGCTGGTCTTCATCATCCAGCAGAACGCCGGGCCATCGGATGTGGAGCTGACGGTGACGGCGGTGTATGCCACTAACACCTATGTGGCCTATGCTCTGGAGCTGACCGAGACCCAGAACGCGGCCAACGCGGCCCTGACGGCCACGGCTGATGCCTGGACGGATACGCCGACGCCGACGCCAACCTTCACCCCGACGCCAACCTTCACCCCGACGACCGAATCGCCGCCCACAATCGCGTTCTTCACCCCGACGCCGGGCCAGGTCGAGAGCGGGCTGGACCCCGGTGGCGTGGCGGCCACAGCGACCCGGCTGGCGGAAATCCTCGGCGGGGCGACGCCAACGCCCGAGGAAGGCGTGGGTATTGGCGGCGGGTTTGTCACTCCGACGCCGGCCACGATCGCCACGTCCCTGCCGCAGACCGGGTTGTTTGACGCGGGATTTGCTGGCGGCGGCGGGCTGGACGGCCTGCTTCTGGCCGGGCTGGCCGCTCTGGGGCTGGGCGCTGTTATTGTAGCCAGCCGCTGGCTGCGGTCGCACTAGACGGGCCGGTGGGCTTCCCGCGCCCGCAAATCTGGCAGGCGTCAGAAACGGAACTGGCAACAGGCCGGGCGTATAGTGCTGCCCGGCCTGTTTTGCATCCCGCCCGGCCTGGCGATGATATCCCGGAACAGCGCGACAAAGATACCTGACGCCCGTTTTCTGGTATCATCGTGATTGGGGGAGGTAAAGGGCGTGCCCGGCAGGGCGCGCGGCTGTTACACCGTGGAACGTCGCTATGTCCGTAAAGCTGCAAACATATTATCGGGATGATGCTCTTCGCGCTGTGCTGCAACTACTCGCTGGCGATCGCTGCGTTGCTGTCGTCGGCATGAGCAATTTTGGCAAGTCCACGCTGTTACGCCAGATGCAGACACCGGAAGCGGCGGCGCGTTACCGGGAACTGACCGGCAAAAAGGCGCTGTTCGTCTATGTGGATTGCAACAGGATGCTGGAGATGTCGCCGCGCGGCTTTTTTGAAGTCACCCTGCGGGCGGCGTTGGAGGTCCTGCCGGGCAGCGAGTCACACCTGAAGCCGGTGGTCGAGGAGCAGTATCGGATGGTCGTGCAGCCGCCGAATGATTTCGCCGTGCCGCTGGCCTTCAACGATGCGCTGGTGGCGTTGGTGGAAAAGAACACGCGCCAGGTGATTCTGCTGTTGGATGAGTTTGACGAGGTGCTGACCGATCTGGACCCGCGCATCCTGCTCAATCTGCGGGCGCTGCGCGATCGATATGGCCCGGACCTCAGCTATGTAATTGCGTCGGCCATGCCGCCCTCGGAGATGCTGCAGCGAAACGAGCTGGTTGCGGAGTTTGCCGAACTTTTTGAGGCGAGCGAGCACTATCTGGGGCCGCTCTCGCTGGACGAGACGCGCCGGATGGCGGCGGAGATATTCGAGGCCGCTGGATATGCGCTGAATGATGCGGAGGCGGATTTCATCGTCCAGGAGGCTGGCGGGCATCCCGGCCTGATTCAGGCGGTGGGGCAGGTTCTGCTTCAGGTGGAAAGTGGCGCGCCGGCCCTCTACCAGCAGCAGGCGTTTGATCTGGCCAACGCCATGCTGGAGTCCGACCGGATAGCGCTGGCCGAGCTGAACCGGCTGTGGCAGCAGCTCACGGCGGAAGAGCAACAGGCAGTTGTGGATGCCGTGGTGGCGGGCCGGTTTGATCCGTCTATCGATCGTATTCTGCGTCAGCGCGGCCTGATCAGCGCTGCGCCGGATGATAGGGAATCGCCGCAGTTCCTGGGGCAGTTATTCACCCGTTATGTGCGCCGCAAGGCGCTGACCCGGCCCGGCTCCCGGCGCGGCATCCAGATTGATACGGATTCGGGCGAGGTCTGGGTGGATGGCTTGGCGGTGGAGACCCTGACCGATCTGGAGTACCGGCTGCTGCTCCTCCTTTATGGGCGGCTGGATAAGCTCTGTGACAAGTACCAGCTTGTTGAGGCAGTATGGGGCGAGCATTATATTGACGAAGTTGATGATGCCCGTATCGAAAAGCTGGTCAGTCGGCTGCGAACCAAGCTGGAGGCGGGCGCTGCCTCTGCGCGTTACCTGGTCACGGTGCGGGGCCGGGGATACAGGCTTTCCAGCGTGCCGGAACAGATAGCTTAGGCTTCCTTCGGGCCTGGCGCACGGGTGTGCCTCAACGCCGCCAGGCTATCATACATACCAGGCGATAACCGGACTGGCAGGATATGAGCGCGCTGCCTGATGAGATCAGGCCGAATCTGGCAATGATCCGGAAGATCATTGAGCAGAATCATGGTAGAATTGAGCAGAAGTATACGTAACCAGGAAAACATCCTTCGGATTCATCTGCCAGTGATTCTTCCGCGAGTATGTTGCCCTGGAAAACCAGCATTAATCCTGTAAAAGCTGGAGGTGCGCATGGCCGGCCAAACGACACTCCTGGTCGTTGAGGATGATGTTCATCTGTTGCAGGGAATCCGGGACATTCTGGAAATCGAGGGCTATCGAGTCCTGACCGCCGGGAACGGGGTTGAGGGGCTTGATGTGCTCAACGGGTTGCCCCGCCCCCCCGATCTGATTATCTCCGATATTATGATGCCGCGCATGGATGGGTACCAGTTCTTTCAGGCTGTGCGTGCTTCAGAACGCTGGGTGGATATCCCCTTTGTCTTTCTGACGGCCAAGGGCGAGAAACATGACGTGCGGCTTGGTCAGCGCCTGGGCGCGGAAGCGTATGTCGTGAAGCCGATGGACCCTGAAGACTTGCTGGTGATTGTGGATGCGCGGCTCCGCCGTATCCAGCAAATCCGGGAACGCTATGACGATCAGGTTTCCGATATCAAGCGCAATATCATGACCATCCTCAATCATGAGTTTCGCACCCCGCTGACCTATATGGTCGCCTATTCCGACTTGCTCAACAGCGATGCCGCATCGCTGACGCCGGATGAGCTGCGGACGTTCCTGCGCGGCGTCAATAATGGGGCGGACCGCTTCCGGCGGCTGGTGGAAAACTTCATTTCGCTGGTGGAGCTGGATGTTAGCGAGGCTGCCAAGAATTTCGCGTGGCGGAGCCAGACGATCACCGATATCCGGCCGATTTGCGCGGATGCTTTCAGCACCTGCCAGGTCATGGCCGAAGATAAGGGGGTGACGCTGGTGCTCGATGTGCCCGATCATGTCCCGGCGTTTGTGGGGGATTACGAATATCTGCGGATCGCGCTGGCCCAGCTTGTCGAGAACGGCATCAAGTTCTCCGATAAGCCGGGGGGCCGGGTGGAGCTGCGGGCGAGCCACGACGCTGAGAGTGTCTCCCTCATTGTTCAGGACTGGGGGCGCGGCATTGCCAGGGAGGAATTTGAGCGTATCTGGGAACCTTTTTACCAGATCGATCGGTCCGTGCACGAGGATCAGGGCGCCGGGTCGGGGCTGGCGATTGTGCGCGGTATTATTGTCAGGCTGCACGGAGGGACTATCGCTGTTGACAGCACCCCTGGCAAAGGCAGCACGTTCACCCTCAGGCTGCCGCGCGGGGAGAAGCCCGGCGCCTGATCGCGGCGGCTCTCCCGGCGCCCCGGGAATCGTCAGCATGGCGTCCGCTTGCTGTCAGAGTTGCGCGCAGCGCCGTGTTACGATACAAACACAATCAGGATGTGCCACTCTGGCTGGCCGCATGGCGGCTGTTCGCGCTGCGTCTGCTTATAAGGAGATATCTCGCTCATGGCTCAATCACTGATAGAAAAGATCAACACTCTGATTTCGGCTAACCTGCACGGCATGGTGGATCGCGCTCTGGAGCAGAACTCGGTCAAGGTGATGGATGAGTACATCCGCCAGGCCGAGCGCAACCTGGACTCGCTGGAAGATTCGGCGGCCACTATCGGCGGCACCGTCCGCACGCTCAAGCGCAAGCACGAGGAGTTCGCCGCTTCGGCAGAGAAGCTGGATCGCGATATTGACACCCTGCTGCTCAAGGGCAAGAACGAGCTGGCTGCGGCGGCCCAGGCCGATCTCAACACCAAGCAGCAGCTTGCTCAGGAATACTACGAGCAGTGGCAGAACCAGGAAGATCAGTATCGCAAGATGATGGATATGAAGCTCAAGCTGGAAGCCAAACTGACCACTATCAAGCAGGAGCGCGAGCAGGTCAAGGCTCTGCTGGAGCTGGCGGAGGCCAAAGCTGTCACGACCAGGACTATCAAGAGTCTGGACGATCTGGCTGGCGTCGGGGACGAAGATGTCGCCCGCGTCGTCGATTCCATCCGCTCCCGTCTGGATCGCGAGGATGCCAAGCTGGCGATGGCTTCTGGCCGCCTGAGCGATCAGATCGACGAGGCGGTCGGGTACAGCGAGATCGAGATGCAGCTTGAGGAACGGCGTCGGCGCCTGAACCTCGGCAGCGAGGATTCCGGCGCTGCGTCGGGCGGCCGGGCCGCCGGCAGCGAATCCGGCGGAGCCAGCTAAGTCAGCGGCGCGTTGCCCGCCAGGTTACTATACAACCCAGGCGAGGTTGTCCGGAGGCAGGCAGGCTGCCACGGTGCGCGGCCCGGCAGGAAAAGCGCACTGTGAAGCGTCGCCCGCACCGGCGGCCTCGTTTCTTTTCCTCCGGGGTGGGGTGGTGGCGATCGTCCGGGGCGCGAGGCCCGCGTTCCGCGCCATAAATCTCCGGCCATCGGGTATAATAGGATCAGCAGGCCCGATCGGGTATCTGCGCCGGGGACAGGCCCGGGGCACGGAGGCGGGCCGAAGCAGGAGCCTAGTGGATCGTTCACCCGTACAGGAAGCAGGCCAGATCGCTGATGAGCGAACGTGACGAGCAGAAAACTCCGAGAGAACAACTGCACGATCAGGCGGCCAGGGCTGTGCTGGCTGATGCCTTCTTTCGCTGGGAGAGCGCGGCGACAATTGCCCTGACCATGCTGCTGGCGTTCTTTTTGCCCACGCTGCCGTTTTTCCCCTGGTGGCAGTGGTGGATGTGGATTGTCCTCGGGGCGGTCGCCGAAGGCGCGCTGGTCGTGGCCCATATCACCGACCCCAAATCTTCCCAGCAGGCGGTGGCCCGGCTGTTCCGGCAGGAGTTCAACCCGACGGATATCAAGAACACAGTGTCGCGGGGGCGGCTGGAAAAAGCGCTGGAATACCGGGACGGCATCGCGGCGCTGGTTGTACAGCAGTCGGGCGCGATGCGGCTGAGCCTCCAGCAGACGCTCGATGAGGTTGACGACTGGATTGCGCAGATTCACCGCCTGGCCCGGCGGATGGACAATTTCGATGAAAACGCCATTCTGGGCAGCGATCTCAAGACGGTCCCCAACGATCTGCGCAATCTGCACCGCCGGCTGGAAGCCGAAAAATCGCCCACTGTCCGCGCCGAACTGGAGGACGCCATCCAGATCAAGGAGCAGCAGCTTCGCAATCTGAACGCCCTCGCCGACAACATGAAGCGCGCCGAGATCCAGTTGGAAAATACCATGGCGGCGCTGGGCACGCTGTACGCCCAGGTGCAGGTCATCGATTCCAAGGACCTGGATAGCGCCCGCGCCCGCCGGCTGCGGGAGGAAATTCAGGATGAAGTGACCGGCCTGCAGGACACTATTCTGGCTATGGACGAGGTGTACTCCAGCAAGCGCCTGCGGGATTGAGATGGACAGGTTCGCGAGGGGATACTCCCCCTCATGAGGCGGGTCCTGTCAGGAGGGCGCTGCCGCGATGGCTGCGCCAGCTAAGGCGGGCAGCTTCTCGGGCTGCGCCCGGCCTGATAGACCACGTTAATACGTCCGGACCTGAAAGCGAGTTTCTCTCTTGTGTGCGGTTTAGAGTTTATGCGCGGGCCTGCCCCGCACAGCCGCCTGTCTGAAGTTGTTAAAGAGCCGCACCGGCCGCGGGCTGGGGCGCTATTACCCTGCTACCCCTCGGCGGCCGGCCGCGCTGAGCCTGTTCTGGCACACTGGTGTCTGGCTGAAACGAGAGGAGGTCACCCGGCTTTCGCTGTCGCCTGAAGGCGGCAATCCCGCCGGGAATTTCTATGGAATCGATAGAGTCACTGCTGTTGCAGCCGGGTCTGTTGTATTTCACGTTGATCGCTGCGGCCTGGATCGGGATGCTGATGCTGCTCATCCCCGGCACCGGCATCATCGAAATTGTTGCGGCTATCGGCCTGCTGTACGCGGTTTTTGGCCTGCTTCATGTCGGGGCCAGCCTGGCGGGCCTGCTGCTGATTATCGCCGCTTTCATCTTCTACGCTGTGGCTGTTCTGCGGTCGTACTGGTATGCCAGCGAGAAGGTCAAGAGCGGCCTGTCGGAGCCGCCGCCCCTGCTGGGCGCAGTGGTGGGGACGGTTGTGCAAACCATCGGCGGCCTGCTCATGGCGGCCAGCCTGCCGGGGCTGGAATGGTGGCTGGTGATCGCGCTGGCGCTCGGATCGCTGGCTATCTACCGCTGGATGCTCATCCCGACCGTCAACGCGCTACGCCCCCCGCCGCAGACCGGTATGGAGGCCCTCATCGGCGCGCAGGCTCGCGTCCGCAAGCCGCCCCGCGGCCCCGACAAGCCCGGCACAGTGTTCATCTCCGGCGAGCTGTGGGCAGCTTCTTCTGAGGACACCTTGCAGGAAGGCGATCTGGTGGACGTAGTCGCCCGCGACGGGATGTCGCTGGTGGTGCAGAAAGCAGTGATGGCTCGCCCGCCGTCTTCAGAAGATTCTGACGACGCAGAAGCGCTGTGAGGCCGCTCACCGGTCATCGGCAGGAGTACAGCGGGGCAGGTCGCCCACTCTTAGTGAATGAGAAGTTGGATGGATGGCTCTCTGAGTGCAGGCGCAGAGTCTCTGGATGGCTACCGGGTTATGCCGGCTGCGCTGCGCGATCTGCGGGCTGTGCGCCGGCTGGAGAAGCTGATTTTCGCCGGAGAGGCGTATACATATCCCGATCTGTTATTTCTGTTTCTGCGACCGGGGATTATCAATCTCAAGCTCGTCACGCCGGATAACGCCCTGGCCGGCTTCGGCTCTGGCGGGCGGCTGCCCGGCAGCCCCCGCGTCTGGATCATCAGCCTGGGCATTCACCCTGATCACCAGCGGCGCGGTCTGGGGCGGTTCCTGCTGGAGATGTGCGAGGCGCGCCTGTCCGGCCCGACCCTCTTCCTGACGGTGCGGGCCGACAATGAGCGGGCCATCACCCTCTACCGGCGGAGCGGCTACCGGCAGATCGGGATCAGATACAGCTACTATTCCGATGGCGAAGATGGTATCGAGATGTGCAAAGAGCGTCCCTGGCCGCCGGGTGCAAGCCGGTGACTGCGGGCGCCGCTCCCTCCGCCGCTCAGCCACCCGGCAGCTCAATGAAGCGGAGATCGCCGGCGGCGACATCCAGAATGGCGATTGAACGCGACTGAAAATGCGCGCCGCCGAGCGCGCCGGGGTTGATCACGCGCGTCCGCCCGATCTGCTCATCGCGACGACGGTGAGTATGTCCGTGCAGCACGTAGTGCCAGTCCTGCCCGCGGATCAGGCGGTCCAGATCAACGTGCCCGTGCAGGACGTAGAGGCTGAAGCCGTCCACCAGCAACTGGTAAGACGGCTGTGGCGCGGACAGGCCGTAATGCCCCGCCGCCGCTTCCAGCCCGGCCAGCTCGCGATCCATATTGCCGCGGACAAAGATGGCGTCCCATCCCTGAAAGAGGGCCAGGAGGCTCCCGCCGGTCACGTCGCCGCAATGCACGATCCGCGTCACCCCCTCCCGGCGGAAGATATCCAGCGCCGCTGTCGTATTGGGGGCGTTATTATGCGTATCCGAGAGAATGCCGAGGCGCATGCGTTCCTCCGTTTCTGGATGGGCGTTTCCAATCGAAAAGGCCATGATCGCCGCCGCGCG
>WBZO01002184.1_pt1 | contig 26466 bp, 25 predicted proteins | sample 5204261 | NCBI WGS metagenome assembly WBZO01 (sample SAMN12412400, study PRJNA552823) | activated sludge metagenome | isolation source: activated sludge from anammox sidestream of wastewater treatment plant... | place: USA: North Carolina | collected 2017-09
ACAAGGAGCTGATGTGCCCTTACCACCAGTGGACCTTCGAGCTGAACGGCAACCTGATTGGCGTGCCGTTCCGACGCGGGCTCAAGGGCAAGGGCGGTTTCCCGGCCGACTTCGATCCGAAGAACCACCCGCTGCGCAAGCTGAAGGTGGAGTCTGTCAACGGTGCGGTCTTCGCGTCGTTCGATGAGCAGGTGCTGCCGATGAAGGACTACCTCGGCGCAGAGTTCTACGACCGGATGCTGCGCATCTTCGACGGGCGCGAACTGAAGGTGCTCGGCTACCAGCGCCAGAAGATCCGCGCCAACTGGAAGCTCTATCCGGAAAACATGAAGGACTCGTACCACGCGTCGCTGCTGCACGTGTTCCTCATCAGCTTCGGGCTGTACCGGATCGACCAGAAAGGCGAACTGCGGCAGGATCCGCGCACGCTTGCGCACAACCTCGTCAGCTCGCGCGCCAGGAGCAGCGAAGACGAGAAAGTCGAAGAGATGAAGTCGCTCAAGTCGGACTTCCGCCTGAACGACATGCGCATCGTCGACACGGTGAAGGAGTACGACGACGACGTCACGATCCAGATCCTGTCGATGTTTCCCGCCTTCACGCTGCAGCAGCAACAGAACCTGCTGCAGTGCCGCAACGTGATTCCGCGTGGCCCCGACGAGTTCGAGCTGTCCTGGACGTATTTCGGATACGCGGACGACTCCGAGGAGATGACGCAGCGACGCCTGCGCCTGGCCAATCTCACCGGCGCGGCCGGCCTGATCTCGACCGACGACACCGCGGTGTTCACGTACTCGGGAGAGGGCATGCGCCAGAACGCCGATCGTGACTGCGTCGTCGAACTCGGGGGGCGCTCGCCCGAGCCGCCGAAGGAATTCGGCGACATGGTCTCCGAGGGCCCGATCCGCGGCTTCTACGACTTCTATCGCCGCGTCATGTTTACCGATTGAGAGTTGCATCATGAGTACCGACACCGTATTCGTCCGCGCCGCGGAGGTGCAGGAGGTGGAGCCGGGGCAGGGCCTGCGATGCGTCGTGCGTGATCGCACCATTGCGCTGTTCAACGTCGACGGCAGCATCCATGCCATCGACGACCTGTGCACGCACGCGACCGCGTCGCTCGCCGAGGGCTGGCTGGAAGGTTGCGAAATCGAGTGCCCGCTGCATCAGGGGCGCTTCGACGTCACTACCGGAAAGGCGACGGCCGCCCCCTGCGTGGTGGACGTCGCGAGCTATCCGGTCCGGATCGAGGACGGGCAGGTTCTGGTCGGCATACCCGACTGATCCGCTGCCGCGCTCAGCCCGTGGATCTCCGGAGCGTGCGCGCACCGGCCACGGGCTCATCGGGAAGCACCGTGGCCGACGCCTCCACATCGGCGGCGAGCGTGGAGCGGACCTTGCCCAGCAGTCGCTTGAGCTGGGCTTCCTCCGAGGCGTCGAGTCCGGTCAGCATCAGCGCGTTGACGTCGGCGGCGATGCGCATCAGCGTGGGTTCGAGCTTTCTCGCGCGTGGCGTGAGGCGGATGCGCATCTTGCGCCGGTCCTGTTCGTCGCGCTGGCGGGTGACGAGGCCGTCGCGCTCCATTGCGCGCAGCATCTCCTGTACCGAGGGCTCCATCAGACCGAGCCGGTACGCGAGTTCACGTTGCGTCACGTCATCGCGTTCCCACAGCACGCGCAGCACGAACCACGCTCCTCCGCGGATTCCATGGGGCGCGATGCGGGCATACAGGGAACGCTTGACGTATCGACTGCTGTCGGCGATCAGGAATCCCAGGCTGTCGTCGAGGTTCCCCGACAGCGCGCGCCTCGTCGCCTGTTTCGGCGTACGCCGGGCCTTCGCGGGTGCCGTCCTGGGTGATTCCGGTCTGATTCTCATCTGGCAAGGCTGCTGATCGACACAAGTGTTGCGGGGGCCGGCGACACGTTAGCCCATCGGGTTTCCACCTGGCTACCCCGGGATTGCAATTGCTTAGGAACCTATGGACAATTGCAAAGGAGCCGAAGTATTCTAGCCGGAGGGCGCATTGCCTCGCCCGGCGCACACAGAGGAGACACCATGAAGGCATTCCCGGCCCTTGCCTTGCGCGCAGTGATCGTTTCGTTGACTGCAGCCATGACTTGCGTGGCGGCATTCGCCCAGACGCCGATCAAGATCGGCTTCGTCGCAGAACTGTCCGGCCCCCAGGCCGTGCTCGGACAGGATCAGTACGACGGCTTCATGCTCTACCTGGAGCAGAAGGGTGGGCGCCTGGGCGGCGTGCCCGTCCAGGTGCTGCGCGAGGACACGCAACTGCGACCCGAAGTCGCGGTCCAGGTCGTGCAGAAGCTGATCGAACGCGACGGAGTGCCGATCATCACGGGCGTGACCTTCTCCAACGTCATGATGGCGATCCACAAGCCGGTGACCGACAGGAAGGTCTTCCTGGTCAGTTCGCTTGCCGGTCCTTCGCCGATCGCCGGCGCGCAGTGCTCGCCGTACCAGTTCATCACGTCGTTCCAGCTCGACGTTGCCGCCGAGGCGCACGCCAATTACGCGAATGCCAAGGGCTACAAGCGCGTCTTCATGATGGCCGCGAACTACCAGGCGGGGAAGGACTTCCTCGCCGGCTTCAAGCGCGCCTTCAAGGGCGAGGTGGTCGACGAGATCTACACGCCGATGAACGCGCCCGATTTCTCGGCCGAGTTGACGCAGATTGCCGCCGCCAGGCCTGACGCGGTTTTCGTCTTCTACCCCGGGGCCTTGGGGATCAACTTCGTGCGTCAGTACAGCCAGATGGGTCTGCTCAAGACCACGCCGCTGCTATCGCAGGGGGCTGTCGACGGCTCCACGCTGCCCGCCCTCGGGGAGGCGGCGCTCGGTGCGCTCAATGGCGCGCCCTGGGGGCCCGATCTCGACAACCCGGCGAACAAGCGATTCGTGCGCGACTTCGAGCGGAAATACAAGCGCATCCCCACGCTCTTTGCGGCGCAAAGCTACGACGCGGCGCAACTGATCGATTCGGCCCTGGCTCGGGTCAACGGCAACGTGCAGGACAAGGAGGCACTCCGCCAGGCCTTCAGGGCGGCCGACTTTGCGTCGGTGCGCGGAGGCTTTCGCTTCGGGAACAACCAGTTTCCGATCCAGGACTACTACATCCAGGAGGTGGCCAAGGACGCCGAAGGGCGCGTGAGCCTGAAAACGGTTGCGACGCCCCTGAAGGACTTCGCGGATCCGTACGCTGCACGCTGTCCGATGAAGTAGCCGTCGCCAGCGAGGTCGCCCGATGAGCCTCTCGGTCCTTGCACTCCAGTTGCTCAATGGCCTGCAGTTCGGCGTGCTGCTCTTTCTGCTCTCGGCGGGTCTGACTCTCGTGCTCGGCATCATGGGTTTCGTCAACCTGATGCACGGTTCGCTCTTCATGCTGGGGGCGTACCTGGCCGTGTCACTGCATGAGCTGTCGGGCTCGTTCCTGCTGGCGGGCGCAGGTGCGGTCGTCGGTACCGTCGCCGCTGGCGTGGTGCTGGAACGTCTCGTTTTGCGCGAGCTCTACCAGCGCAGTCATCTCGACCAGGTACTGGCCACTTTCGGACTGATCCTGATTCTCAACGAACTCGTCCGGGCTGTCTGGGGGCCGGCGGCCAAGTCGATGGACGTGCCGCCCGCGCTTGCGTCCACGGTCACCCTACTCGGGCTGCCCTACTCCTCCTACCGCTTCGCCGTGATCGTGGTGGGTCTCGCGATTGCGATCGGCATGTACTTGCTGATCCATCGGACCCGCCTGGGCATCTGGATACGGGCTGCAGCCTCGAATACCCCGATGTCGGGCGCCATGGGGATCAACGTCCAGTTGCTCAACATGGGTGTGGTCGGCCTCGGTGCGGCGCTTGCCGCAATCGCCGGTCTGATGGCTGCGCCGCTGTCGTCCATCCAGTCGGGCATGGGAGAACCGATCCTCATCATGGCACTGGTGGTCATCGTCACCGGCGGCATCGGGTCGGTTCGAGGTGCGTTTTACGGCGCCATGATCGTCGGGGTGATCGACACCCTGGGCCGCTCGATGCTTCCGCTGATCCTGCGTGAGGTGATGGAGCGCAATGCCGCCCAGGCAATCGGGCCAGCCGTCGCCTCGATGCTGATCTACATCGTGATGGCGGCGGTCCTGGTGTTTCGCCCGCAGGGGCTCTTCCCGGTGCGACATGGCTGACGTCAGGAGCTATGGCCCCCGCGAATGGGCCAACCTGGGAATCATCGTGCTTCTGGCGATCACGGTGCCGGTGATCGCCATGTCTCAGGGCCAGGTGTACTACCTGACGCTGACCACCCGCATCATGGTCTTTGCACTTGCGGCCGCCGGGCTCAATCTGGCCATGGGGTTTGGCGGCATGGTGAGCCTGGGCCACGCGATGTACCTCGGCATCGGGGCCTACGCAGTGGGCATCCTGTCCGAACACGGCATCGCGCAGGGCTACGCGCATTTCGCGATCGCGCTGCTGGTGGGCGCCCTGGTGGCCGTACCCGTTGGCATGGTTTGCCTGCGCACGAGCGGGATGGCGTTCATCATGATCACGCTCGCGTTCGCCCAGATGGCCTATTTCGTCGCCGGCAGTCTCGAGCGCTACGGAGGCGAGGATGGCTTGCCGGTGGCCGCGCGCAGCCAGATCGCCGGTCTGGACATGGCCGATGGCCTGACGTTCTACCTCGTGGTGTTCGTCGTCCTGATGTCGGTGCTGTGGCTGATGCAGCGCCTGATTCACTCGCAATTCGGCATGGCGCTCCAGGGGGCGCGCATCAACGAGCGCCGGATGGCCGCAATGGGCTTTCCGGTACGGCGCTATCTCCTCATCGCTTATGTCCTCTCGGCCGAGATCTGCGTCGTCGCGGGCGTCCTGCTCGCCAACCTGACGAAGTTCGTGTCGCCGTCCTACATGCAATGGTCGATGTCGGGCGAGCTGATCGTCATGGTGGTTATTGGCGGCATGGCGACACTGCTGGGTCCGGTGGTCGGCGCTGCCAGCATGGTGGCGCTCGAGGAAATCCTGGCCAATCTGCAACTCGACTGGCTCCCCGGTCTCAATCGCGCCCTGGCCGATCACTGGCTGGCGCTGGTTGGTCTGTTCGTGATCCTGGTCACGCTCAGGATGCATCGCGGGCTGCTGGGTTCGTTGCGTTCCTCGGGGCAGCCGTGATGACGACCCTGCTGAAGGTGAGCAATCTGACCAAACGCTTCCGCGGCGTGGTTGCCACTGACGACTGCAGTCTCGAGGTGCTCGCAGGCGAGTTGCATGCCCTGATCGGTCCCAATGGCGCGGGCAAGACCACGCTGGTCAACCTGCTGTCGGGCGAACTGGCGCCCGACGCCGGAAGCATCGTGTTCGACGGCCACGACATCACGCGCACGGCAGTTCACGAGCGCGCCTTGAGAGGATTGGTCCGCTCTTTCCAGATCACCTCGGTCTTCCCGGAACTGACCGCGCTGCAGAACGTGATGCTTGGCGTACAGGCGGTCGCCGGTGACGGGTTCTCGTTTCTGCGCGACGCGCGCACCGATCGGCGCCTGATCGAACCCGCGAACGAGGCGCTGCATGCGGTCGGGTTGGCCAGGAGTGCCAATCGACGGGTTGCCGATCTCGCGCACGGCGAGCGACGCCAGCTGGAACTGGCCATGGTGCTGGCGCTGAAGCCCCGGCTGATGCTCCTCGACGAACCGCTGGCCGGCATGAGCGCGGCCGAGGGTGAAGCGATGGTCGCGTTGCTCGGCAAGCTGAAGGCCGATTGCACGATCGTACTCGTCGAGCATGACATGGGGGCCGTCTTCTCGCTGGCCGATCGGCTCACCGTACTGGCCTCGGGCCGCCCGATCGCCACCGGTACGCCCGACGGCATCCGCAACGACCCCCTGGTGCGCAACGCGTACCTCGGCGAAGAGGGGATGATCGCATGAGCGATGTCCTGTTGCAGCTCGACGAACTGCACGCCGGCTACGGACAGGTGCAGGTGTTGCATGGCGTGTCAATCACGATCCCGCGTGGTGCCGTCACGACGCTGATCGGACGCAACGGGATGGGAAAGACCACCACGGTGAAGGCCCTTACGGGACAGTTGCCCGCTCGTCACGGTTCGTTGCGTTTCGGCGATCGCGATATTACCGGACTGCCGGACTGGCGAGTGGCCAGAGCTGGCATCGGGCTGGTCCCGGAGGGGCGCGCGATCTTTCCGAACCTCAGCGTCCGGGAGAACCTGATCTGCGGCGCCGCCAATCGCCATCGTTCCCCGAAACCCTGGACCCTGGAACGCGTCTTTGCCATGTTTCCACGCCTCGAGGAGCGGCAGGCGAATCTCGGAGCCAATCTCTCCGGAGGAGAGCAGCAGATGCTGGCCATCGGGCGCGCCCTGATGACGAACCCGCTGCTGCTCATTCTCGACGAAGCAACGGAGGGGCTTGCGCCATTGATCCGGAGGGAGATCTGGAACTGTCTCGACAACCTCAAGCAGACAGGGCTGTCCATGCTGGTGATCGACAAGAACATCAGGGCGCTGTGCCAGATCGCCGACCATCATCACGTGCTCGAAAAGGGACGCGTCGTCTGGGAAGGGAGCACGAGCGCCCTGAAGGCCGACTGGGCAACGGTGCGTGGCCACGTGAGCATCTGATGGCGATGCGGGAGCAAGGCGGATGAGCAGGCAGCTTCAGGTCCTGTACGACGAACACCAGTCCATCGCCGCGGTACTGGATGCCTTTGCACACCTGCTTCGTGAGTCCGACCGTGGCAAGCCGGTCGATCCCCGGGTCTTCCGGCAGATCCTGTACTACCTGGATGTGGTGCCGGAGCGATACCACCATCCCAAGGAGGACCAGTTCCTCTTCGCTTCGCTGCGCAGCCGAACCCGTGAGGCAGACAGTCTCATCGCCACGCTGGAGCAACAGCACGTGATGAGCGTGCAGTCGATGAGGCATCTGGAGCAGTTGATGGCGCGATGGGAGGCGGGCGGAGATTCCGAGCGTGCCGCTTTCGTGGAGGCGGCCAGGGTGTTCATCGAGCGGTACATCGAACACATGCGTCTGGAGGAAGAGGAGCTCATGCCGCTTGCCGAGCGCTGTCTCACGCCCGAAGACTGGGCCCTGTCGGAAGCCGAGTTCGCCAAACACCATGACCCGATGCGCGGCGCGGCTGATTCATCGGAGCTATTGCGCCGCATTCTCTACCTCGCGCCCGCGCCGATCGGCCTCGGCGATCCGATCGAATGATTCGTCGCCGCTTCGTGTGGAGCCGGGTGGTCGAAGTTGCGAGCGCAGTGTCTTCGGCGTGACCGGATTTTTTTTGGCCAAACACACAGGAACCTAAGGAAACGGGATGAGATTGACTGTCGACGACTTCGTTGGGGTGGCCGGAATCGTGCCCACACCCGCCACCGACGATGCCGGGCAATGGAATGCCCGGCAGACCGTTGCTTATGACGAGACTCGCAAGATGATCGATCTCGTCGTCGGCGCGGGGGTGGACATCCTGATGACGACGGGCACGTTCGGGGAATGCGCCACGCTGACCTGGCCGGAGTTGCGCGGCTTCGTGGAGTGCGTGGCACAAACCGCGGCACGTCGTGTCCCCGTATTCGCCGGCGTCACGACCCTCAACACGCGCGACACGATCGAGCGGGCGCGCGAACTGCTGCACGTCGGTGCCGACGGTCTGTTCGTTGGCCGTCCGATGTGGCTGGCGCTGGATGACGCGGGCATCGTGCGCTACTACAAGGACATCGCGCAGGCGTTGCCGCGCGTGCCGCTCGTGGTCTACGACAACCACATCGCCTTCAAAGGCAAGATCTCCACCGAAGCGTATCTCGAGTTGGCCAGGATCCCGGAGATCATTGCCACCAAGCACATGGGTGGTGCAGCGCTGGAGAGCGACATGCTCACGCTCGGGCGATCGATGCGGGTGCTGCCTCTGGCGCCCGAATGGGGACCCATTGCCGAACGTCATCCCGAGCTCGCTCGCGCGTGCTGGTCTGGCGCTGTCGCATGTGCCCCGGCGGCCCTCGTTGCCGTTGGCCGTGCCGTTGCCGCGCGCAACTGGCCGCTGGTGCGCGAGATCACGGAAAAGCTGCGCTGGGCCGAAGCCCCGATGTTCCCCGGCGGTGACCTGACCCGCTTCATGGACTACAGCATCCAGATCGGGCACATCCGCTTCAAGGCGGCCGGACTGATCGACCCGGGTCCGTCGCGGCCGCCATACCTCGAAGTGCCTGCCGGATACGTCGCGGGTGCCGAGGAGTGTGGGCGGCGTTGGGCGCAATTGCAGGCGGAATTCGACACCGGATCCGCTTCGGTTTCTCCGTCGCGATCACCGGCAACGGGCGCATGAACACTGCCTGCCGGATCGGTTCTCTTCCGTAGTAATCAGGAGTCGAGCATGAACGACAGAACTGCGCATTTGCCAGTCCTGGTCGCTGGTGGCGGAATCGGTGGCCTGGCCGCCGCTCTGGCCCTCGTGCGCCAGGGTTTCACGGTCAAGGTATTCGAGCAGGCGCCGGAGATCGGCGAAATCGGCGCCGGGATCCAGCTCGGTCCAAACGCCTTCCACGCGTTCGACGCGCTCGGCGTCGGCGAGAAAGCGCGCGGCCGCGCCGTCTACACCGAGTGCCTCGTCATGCACGATGCGATCGACGAGTACCAGGTCTGCCGGATTCCCACCGGCGAGGCCTTTCGTCGGCGATTCGGGAATCCCTACGCCGTGATCCATCGCGTGGATGTGCACCGCTCGCTCTTCGAAGGTGCGCAGGAGACAGGCCGCGTGAGCTTCCAGACCAGCGCTCGCATCACGCGCGTGGAGCAGGGCGCAGACACCGTGACGGTCCATGACCACGCAGGCAACGTCTACACGGGGCAGGCCCTGATCGGAGCCGACGGCATCAGGAGCGTGGTGCGCGAGCAGTACGTCGGCGACCCCGCGCGCGTCACCGGCCATGTCGTCTACCGCGCAGTCGTCGACAGGAAGGACTTCCCCGAGAACCTGCGCTGGAATGCGGCCAGCATCTGGGTAGGCCCCAACTGTCATCTGGTGCACTACCCGCTGCGCGGCGGCGAGCAGTACAACGTGGTGGTGACGTTCCACAGCCGGCAGGCGGAGGAGTGGGGCGTCACGGAAGGCAGCAGGGAGGAGGTGCAGAGCTACTTCGAGGGCGTGTGTCCGAAGGCGCGGCAACTGATCGACCTGCCCAGGAGCTGGAAGCGCTGGGCCACGGCCGACCGCGAGCCGATCGACACCTGGTCCTTCGGCCGCGTCACGCTGCTCGGCGACGCTGCACATCCCACCACGCAGTACATGGCCCAGGGCGCCTGCATGGCCATGGAAGATGCGGTGACCCTGGGCGAAGCGCTGCGCGCACATGGCAACGACTGGTCCGGCGCGCTGGATCTGTATCAGCGCTCGCGCGTGTCACGTACTGCGCGCATCGTGCTCTCCAGCCGCGAGATGGGTCGCATCTACCACGCGAAGGGAGTCGAGCGTCTGGTGCGCAACGACCTGTGGAAAGGACGCTCGATCGAGCGCTTCTACGACGCCCTGGAGTGGCTGTACGGCTGGAACGTCGACAACTGTCTGGCGACGCCCGGCTGATTGACATGAGGAGACATACGATGAGTCGAGAGTTGGGACGACTGGAAGACCTGCCGCAGCACTACCGCGACGAACTGACCAGGCACAATCTCGTGCCGCTGTGGCCCGGCCTGCGCAGCGTGCTGCCGCCGGACGTGCCTGCGCGCCAGACGCGTCCCGTGCACTGGGCCTACAGGGACATCAGGCCGCTGCTGCTGCAGGCGGGCGAACTCACGCCCATCGAGAAAGCGGAACGCCGTGTGCTCGTGCTGGCCAATCCTGGCCACACCCTGGAGAAGATGCAGGCCAGCGCCGCCATCTACCTGGGGATGCAACTGCTGCTCCCCGGCGAGTGGGCGCCGAGTCATCGCCACACCCCCAATGCGGTGCGCATGATCGTGGAGGGCGAAGGTTCCTGGACCACGGTGGGCGGGGAGAAATGCCCGATGAACCGGGGGGACCTGATCCTGACGCCCACCGGCCTCTGGCACGAGCACGGCCACGACGGCAGCGAACCGGTCATCTGGCTCGATGTCCTGGACCTGCCGCTGGTCTACTACATGGAGGCCAGTTATCACCTCGAAGGCGCGCGCCAGGACGTCAAGGCCAGCCAGGGCAACCGCGCCTACGCGCGCGCCGGCCTCGTGCCGACCCCCGTGTTCGACCGCAACGGCAGGCGCTACCCGATGCTGCGCTACCCCTGGGCCGACGCCAGGACCGCGCTGCTCTCGTTGGCCTATGACCAGCCCGGCCTTGCCAATGTGCAGGTGACCTATGCGAACCCGGAGACCGGCGAGGACGCGCAGAACATCCTTGGCCTGCATGCACTGATGCTGCGCCCCGGCCAGACGCTCACCCTGCCTGCGCGTTCGCCGGCGGCGGTCTACCACGTCATCGAAGGCGCGGCCCGCGTGGCTACCGACACCCGGGGGTTCGACCTCCTGCCGGCCGACACCTGCTGCATTCCGGGCTACACGGCCACCACGCTGACCAACGCCTCGCCGAGCGAACCGACCTTTCTGTTCGTCGCCGACGAGTCGCCGTTGCACCGCAAGCTCGGCGTGTACGAGGTGCGCAACGAGGGCCGGCCGGCCATGCCTTTCCAGTCCTGAGTTCCCCGTCGCTTTCGCGAGTCAGTCATGCCGCAATACCTCTTCCCCCCGCACGCGGTTCCGTCCCTGCCCATCCGGGGGATGGCCGAGCGCTTCCCCGCCAACCGCATTTTCTGCGTCGGGCGCAACTATCATGCGCATGCCGCCGAGATGGGTCGGCCGGTGGACAAGACCGCGGAGCGGCCGTTCTACTTCACCAAGTCAGCGCAGACCCTGGTGCAAAGCGGTGCCACGGTGCCTTATCCGCCAGAGACGAAGAACTACCACTTCGAAATGGAACTGGTGGTCGCGGTGGGCAAGCCGGGCTTCCGGGTGCTCGCCGGGAACGCGCACGAGCTCATCTACGGGTATGCGGCCGGTCTGGACATGACGCGCCGCGACCTCCAGCTGATCGCACGCGACAAGGGACGTCCCTGGGACCTGGGCAAGGACATCGAGAATGGCGCGGTGTGCAGCGAAATCGTGCCGCTGGAAGGCGTGGCGATCGAGCAGGGCGCCATTGCACTGGAGGTCAACGGACAACCGCGGCAGGCGTCCGACATCGGCAAGCTGATCTGGAGCATCCGCGAGATCATCGCGGATCTCTCGCTCTTCTATCATCTGCAGCCCGGCGACCTGATCTTCACCGGGACGCCGGAAGGCGTGGGCGCGGTCACGACGGGCGACTGCATCACCGGTCGTGTCGAAGGCGTGGCCGAAGTGGCCCTGACCATCGGCGAGCCGGAGTGACGACTCCGATGAAGCTCTACAACTTCTGGCGCAGCGGTTCTTCGCACCGTACCCGCATCGCCCTGAACCTCAAGGGCCTGCCCTACGAATACGTGGCGGTGCACCTGGGCAACGAAATGCACCTGCGCGACGATTTCAGGGCCCTGAACCCGCAGCAACTGGTGCCGGTGCTGGATACGGGCGATGCGGTGCTCATCCAGTCTCCGGCCATCATCGAATGGCTCGAAGAGAAGTATCCGGCGCCGGCGCTGCTGCCGCGCGATCCGGAGCAGCGTGCCCGGGTGAGGGCGCTCGCGGCGATCGTCGGTTGCGACGTGCACCCGGTGAACAACCGACGGATCCTCGAATACCTGCGCAGGAACTTCAGCGCCGACGAGCGCGCGATCGACGCCTGGTGCAGCACCTGGATCGGCGCCGGCTTCGACGCATACGAAGCGCTGCTCGCCGCCGATACCCGTCGCGGGCGCTTCAGTCACGGCAATGCGCCCACGCTTGCGGACGTCTACCTGATTCCGCAGATCGAGAGTGCGCGGCGTTTCAAGGTCGATCTCTCGCGCTGGCCACGAATCGCGGACGTGGAGAAGGCCTGTCTCGAGATGCAGGCATTCTCGCGCGCTGCACCAGCCGCCCAACCCGATGCGCACTGAGGGACGTCAGGCGATCATCGACGCTACGGGGCCGCGGTCTCGCCCCATTTCTTGAGTCGATAGTCGACCTGCGCGCGGGTCAGGCCGAGCTTGCGCGCGGTTTTCTGGAGATCGCCGCCGGCTTCGCGCAACGCGGTCATGACCAGCCTGCGCTCCAGGCCGGGCAGGCCCGAAGCGTCGCACTCCTGCAGTGCCCGTTGCGCCCAGTTGGCCGGTGATGTGCCCTCGCCCACCCCGTCCCGGTCGCCCGCCGCAGGTCCGCGGCCCTCGTCGGTCTCGACGAGCTGGCCCGCGTCGTTGACGAGCAGGCCACCTTCGGAAGGGAACTCGGCCGGATCCGTGAACAGGTGGTGCAGGTCGAGCGCCTCTCCGTCGTTCATGAGGATCACCGCGCGCTCGAGCACGTTCTCGAGTTCGCGCACGTTGCCGGGCCAGTCGTGGGAAAGCAGCGCGCGGTACGCACGCGGGCTGATCTGCATCGGATGCGTGCGACCGTAGCGCGCGCGATACCGCGCCAGGAAGTCCTCGATGAGCAGCGGCAGATCGTCGCGCCGGTCGCGCAACGGCGGCACTTCGATCGGGAAGAGGTTGATCCGGTAGAAGAGGTCGAGGCGAAAGTGTCCGTCATCGACCAGTCTGCGCAGGTTCTCGTTGGTGGCCGCAACCAGGCGAACGTCGCCATGCAGTGTCTTGCCACTGCCCAGTCGTTCGAACTCTCCCGTCTGCAGCACCCGCAGCAGCTTGCCCTGGGCGGTGAATCCGAGCGTGCCGATTTCGTCGAGAAACAGCGTCCCGCCGGCGGCCCGCTCGAAGCGGCCGGCGCGACTGGCATTGGCGCCCGTATAGGCACCGCGCTCGACGCCGAACAGCTCGGATTCGAGCAGCGACTCCGGCAGCGACGCGCAGTTCAGCTCGATGAACGGCCCATCGGCGCGCGCACTGCGTCGATGGATCTCGCGCGCGAACAGGCTCTTGCCGACGCCGCTTTCGCCGAGCAACAGCACGGTGGCATTCGTGCCCGCTACGCGTTCGATCTTCTGGGCAACGCTGTTGAACGCTGCCGAGCGGCCAAGTGCCTGCAGACCCGCACCGCCACGCCGCTCGGGCGCCGGCTCATCCGCCGCCTGCAGATCGCCGCCGTTCGTCTCGGGCGCCTGCGCCGCAGGCGTGGGCGTGGCCGACCAGGCCTGGAGATATTTGACGTCTTCGGAAGGGTCGTCCCACTCGTGCTCGAATTTTGCAATGCAACGGCAGCCCGAATGGCCCAGCGCCGCGCATTCGGTCTCGCGAACGATGACCGAGGAGCCGAAGCACGTCGTCAGGAACCCCGAGGCGTACCCGATTTCCATCCAGCACGTCGCTTCGTGCGTCGGGCGCGGGGTTCGGAGCTGCGCGTGATCTTCGATCGAATTCTTCCAGTTGAATTCCATGTGGCAGTGATGGGCGTCGAGGTCGACCTCGTAGACGAGCGGGGTGACCGCGACCGTGCCCTGCAGCGCGTGCAGCTGGGTGCCCGAGTCGACGATCTCGCGCAGCGTGCGGTCCGCATGCAGCTTGAGTGCGAGTTGACCGTCACGGCAGCCGGCGGAATACCCCAGCCGGGTGATCAGGCCACGGGCCTTTTCCACCCCAAGTGCCGCGATCAGTTCGTGGCGAAGTTCGACGAACCACTCGGCCTGGAGAATCAGCACCCGCTGCGAGTCCAGCCAGATGCAGCCTTCCTTGAGGTCGAAGTGAAAGCGTTCGGTGAGCGTCCGCAGGTCGGGACTGCTGAAAGCCAGCGGCGCAGACACCTCGGTGTCGTGCATCCGGGACGGTTCGCCGGTCGATGTGGTTGCAGTTGCCGGATTGGTCATGGCTCGATAGAAAAATTTTTCTGAAGTCTAGAAATTTTCTTCCTCTGCCACAAGCAGGTCTGTCCGCTCGAACCCGGGCCGTATTGCAGCTGCACTCTTGTGCAAATGCACAAATCGAATCGGGATTTCGCGCTCTTCCCTCTAGGTTGCTTTGCAGCAAAAAGTCGCTCCGAAACGGCGCCGAAGCGCAGTCGAGAGCAAGTGGCACGTCGTTTGCTTGAATGAATGCAGGGAGGTAGGGCGTATGGGCGGAGTCACGAGTCTCGCCAGAAAAGCGGCGGACCACGGCGCAGCGTCATGCGAGGCGAGCGCGCAGGGCGAAGACACCGTGGTGGACGCGGCGGCATTCCGGTCCGCGATGAGACGGTTTGCCGGCGCGGTCTGCATCGTCGCTACCGGAACGCCCGGGAGGCGATTCGGCCTGACTGCCACGGCCGTCTGCTCGATCTCGGCGGATCCGCCGCGCCTGCTGGTCTGCCTGAACCGCAATACCGGCACGCACGAGGCCATCGTTACCAACGGCCGGCTCAGCGTGAACGTCCTGCCGCGCGAAGCAATCCAGCTGGCCCGGCGATTCGCCGGAATGGTGCCCGGCGTCTCGGGTGAGGAGCGCTTCGCCGAGCGCGACTGGTCGACGCTGGCCGGCGTGCCGGTGCTCGACGGCGCGTGCGTTGCGCTGGCCTGCAGGGTGGCCGAAACCATCCCTGCGAGCACGCACTCGATGTTCCTCTGCGACATCGTCGCCGTGCACTCGGCCGCCGGTGATCCGGGGTGCAGTTCGGGCGAAGCGCTCATTTACCTCGACGGCTGCTTTCGCCAGCTTGCGCCGCTGGCCTGCAACGAGGCGCAACCGATCGAATGGCTCTGGTGATGCACAACGCCGTTTCCGCGACGACCGGGCCGGTTCGCGTCGCGCAGGCACGTTCAGTCCGACATGGTGTCGAAGACAGAAAGGGAGGATGAGATGGAGACGATTGACAGGAAGGCGGCCTCGGCCGCAGCCGGCGGCGAGGAGATCCCGAGCGCCGATGAACTCGTCGCGCGCGCGCGTGCACTGGTACCGATGCTGCGCGAACGCGCCGATGCGATCGAGGAGGCGCGCCGCGTCGACGAGGAAGTGATCGACGCGTTCCGCAAGGCGGGCTTCTTCCGGATCATGCGGCCGCGCAAGTGGGGTGGCTACCAGATGGATCCGGTCGTGTTCATGCGCGTGCTGATGGAAATCGGTCGCGGCTGCTCGTCGAGCGGCTGGAACCTGATGATTCTCGGCGTGCACCAGTGGGAGTTCGGGCTGATGCCCGAGCGGGCATGCGCCGACATGTGGTCGCGCAACAGCGAGACGCTGATCGCCTCGTCGTACGCGCCGTTCGGCAACTGCCGGAAGGTCGACGGCGGCTGGGTGCTGAACGGCACCTGGGGCACCTCCAGCGGTACCGATCACGCGCAGGGCGGCGCGTTCGTCGGCGCGCGCGTGTTCGACGAGAAGACCCGTTTCGTCGATCACCGCTCGTTCCTGGTTTCGCGTGACGACTACGAGCAGATCGACGACTGGTTCACGATGGGCCTGTGCGGCACGGGCAGCAAGAGCATCCGTCTCAAGCCCGACACTTTCGTTCCCGACTACCGCTCGCACAGCATCATCGAATACGCGCCGACCGCCGAGATGCCGGTGGAGTACTGGTATCCGTTCAACCAGGTCTTCTTCGCCTCGGTGTCTTCGGCGCTGATCGGTTTCGCGCAGGCAATGATCGACTACTTCATCGAGCACACGCAGAAGCGGCAGGGGATCATGGTTCCCGGCTCCATTGCGCTCAGCCCGTACGTGAAGGATCGGCTGGGCAACGCGATCGCGCTGGTGAGGTCGTCGCGCGCGCGGCTGCTGCAGATCATGGCGGAGACCCGCCCGATCGTCGAGCGCCGCGAGAAGGTCCCGGAATCATCGCGCATCGAGCACATCCTGGACATCGCGCGTGTAGGTCGCGAGTGCGAGCAGGCGGTGCTGCTGCTGCACAAGGCCAACTCGGCACGCGGCATCTATCGCAGCAATCCGATGCAGCGGGTCCTGCGCGACATGCTGGTGGCGGCGAACCACACCACGCAGAACGCCGACGACTTCGCCGGCATGCTGGGCGGTTTCCACCTCGGCCAGGGCCTGCCGCCCGGCATGTACGAACTGCCGCGCTACCCGGATTGAGGACGGCCATGCGCGACGACGAGATTCTGTCGCTCGGCGAGGGCCTGTTCGAGGCCCTCACGCAGTGCCGCACGGTCGATCCGCTCACCGAACGTCATCCGGACATGACGATCGAGGACGCGTACCGCGTGCAACAGCGGCTGATCGAGCTGCGCCGCGACAGGGGCGGCCGGGTGATCGGAAAGAAGATCGGAGTGACGAGCCAGGCCGTGATGACGATGCTCGGCGTCGATCAGCCCGACTTCGGCATCCTGCTCGACGACATGGCATACGGGCGCGGCGACGCGATCCCCGTGGAGCGCCTGATCCAGCCCAAGGCGGAGGCCGAGATCGCGTTCGTGCTCAAGCGCACGTTGCGCGGTCCCGGTGTCACCGCCGCCGAGGTGCTCGCTGCGACCGAAGGCGTGATGCCCTGCTTCGAGATCGTCGACTCGCGGATCCGCGACTGGAAGATCCGGATCCAGGACACCGTCGCCGACAACGCGAGTTGCGGCGTCTTCGTGCTCGGCGACAGCCTCGTCGCTCCGCAGGAGTTCGACTTCCACAGCTGTGGCATGGTGATGCAGAAGAACGGCCGGATCGTCGGACTCGGAGCGGGCGCGGCGACGATGGGCAGTCCGGTCAACGCGGTCGTCTGGCTCGCCAACACGCTCGGCCGCCTGGGCGTTGCGCTCGAATCGGGCGAGATCGTGCTCTCCGGTGCGTTGTCGGGGATGGTCGACGTACGGGAGGGCGACTTCCTCGACATGCGGATCGGCGGCCTGGGCAGCTGCTCGGTGCGCTTCGCATGAAGGACGGGAGCCTGCAATGAAGAAGATCCGGTGCGCGCTGATCGGTTCCGGCAACATCGGCACGGACCTGCTCGCCAAGCTGCGGCGCAGTCGCGTGCTCGAGCCCGTCTGGATGGTCGGCATCGACGCCGCGTCCGACGGCCTCGTCAGGGCACGCGAGATGGGACTGAAGACGAGTGCCGAGGGCGTCGACGGGTTGTTGCCGCACGTTGCCGCCGATGGCGTACAGATCGCTTTCGACGCGACCAGCGCCTACGCGCACGCCGAAAACAGCCGCAAGCTCAACGCCGTGGGCGTGATGATGATCGATCTCACGCCGGCCGCCATCGGGCCCTATTGCGTGCCGCCGGTCAATCTCGCCGAGCACATCGGCAAGTGCGAGATGAACGTGAACATGGTTACCTGCGGCGGACAGGCGACGATTCCGATGGTTCATGCGGTGAGCCGTGTGCAGCCGGTGCGCTACGCGGAGATCGTCGCCACGGTCGCCTCGCGCTCGGCGGGCCCCGGCACGCGCAAGAACATCGACGAATTCACCCGCACCACGGCCGGAGCAGTGGTGAGCGTGGGCGGCGCCGCACAGGGCAAGGCGATCATCATCATCAATCCGGCGGAGCCGCCGCTCATCATGCGCGACACGGTGCACTGCCTCGTCGACGGCGAGCCGCGGGCTGCGCAGATCGAGGAGTCGGTGCACGCGATGATCGCCGAGGTGCAGAAGTACGTTCCCGGCTACCGGCTCGTCAACGGCCCCGTGATCGACGGCGATCGCGTCTCGATCTACCTGGAGGTCGAAGGACTGGGGGACTACCTGCCGAAGTACGCGGGCAACCTCGACATCATGACGGCGGCGGCCGCGCGTACGGCCGAGATGTTCGCCGACGAACTGCTCGACGGGCGGCTGAAGCTGCGGCCCGTCGTCGCGTAATCGGGAGGCGATATGGATCTTCGCGGCAGAAAGATCACGCTGCACGACATGACGCTGCGCGACGGCATGCATCCGAAGCGTCACCAGATCACGATCGCGCAGATGCAGAGCATCGCCCGGGGTCTGGACGACGCGGGCATACCGCTGATCGAGGTCACGCACGGAGACGGACTGGGCGGGGCGTCGGTCAATTACGGCTTTCCGGCCCACAGCGACGAGGAGTACCTCGCCGCGGTCGTGCCGCTGATGCGGCGGGCGCGCGTCTCGGCGCTGCTGCTGCCCGGCATCGGGACCGTCGACCATCTGAAGATGGCGCACGGGCTGGGGGTCGCGACGTTGCGCGTGGCCACGCACTGCACCGAATCCGACGTGGCCGAGCAGCACATCGGCGTCGCGCGGCAGCTCGGCATGGACACGGTCGGCTTCCTGATGATGGCGCACATGGCGAGCCCCGAGCGGCTGGTTCGCGAAGCACGCCAGATGGAAGCGTACGGCGCGAACTGCGTCTACGTCACCGATTCGGCTGGCTACATGCTTCCGGACGACGTGCGCGCCCGCATTTCCGCCGTGCGCGAGGCGCTTCGGCCCGAAACCGAGCTCGGCTTCCACGGCCACCACAACCTCGCGATGGGCGTCGCGAACAGCATCGCAGCGATCGAGGCAGGCGCGAATCGCATCGACGCTGCCGCCGCCGGGCTCGGCGCCGGCGCCGGAAACACGCCGATGGAAGTCCTCGTGGCCGTCTGCGATCGCATGGGGATCGAGACCGGGGTCGACGTCTGGAAGATCCAGGACGTGGCCGAGGATCTCGTCGTGCCGATCATGGACTTCCCGATCCGCATCGACCGCAACGCGCTGACCCTCGGCTACGCGGGCGTCTACGGCAGCTTCCTGCTGTTCGCAAAGCGCGCCGCGGAGAAGTACGGCGTTCCGGCGCGCGAGATTCTCGTCGAGATGGGGCGACGCGGCATGGTGGGCGGCCAGGAAGACATGGTCGAAGACACCGCGCTCACGCTTGCCAGGGCGCGTCGCGTACAAGCCGATTCCCGAACCAACCGGAAGGAGACAACGAATGGCTGAGCTGACCGAGGCATCCACGAGCCGGTTCGCGACGATCGACGAGGCGTCGCTGCACGGCTTCAGGATCCACTACAACGACGCCGGCCAGGGCGAGACGGTGGTCATGCTGCACGGTGGCGGCCCGGGCGCCGGCGGCTGGAGCAACTACTACCGGAACATCGACGCGTTCGTCGACGCGGGCTACCGGGTGATCCTGATGGACTGCCCCGGCTTCGGCAAGTCGGACGAGATCGTACCGGAGGTGTCGCGCGGGCTGCTCAACGCGCAGGCGCTCAAGGGGCTGCTCGACGTGCTCGGAATCGACCGGGTGCACGCCGTCGGCAACTCGATGGGAGGGGCCTCGGCGCTGAACTTCGCGCTCGAGTATCCGCAGCGCATGCTCAGGCTCGTGCTGATGGGGCCGGGCGGAATGGGTCCGAGCATCGTGCAGCCCAATCCGCAGGAGGGCATCCGCAAGATGTTCAGGCTCTACAACGAGCCCACGCGCGCGAACCTCGACGACATGCTGGAGTGCTTCGTCTACGACCCGTCGTCGCTCACCGAGGAACTGCGCACGGGCAGGCTGGCGAACATCCAGCGCAACCTGCAGCACCTGAAGAACTTCGTCGCGAGCATGAAAAAGATGCCGCCGTCCAGCTGGGACGTGTCGGCGCGCGTGCACGCCATCGAGCACAAGACGCTGATCACCTGGGGGCGCGACGACCGTTTCGTGCCGATCGACCACGGGCTGAAGCTGATCAACCTGATGCCCGATGCGCAGCTGCACGTGTTTCCGCGCTGCGGCCACTGGGCGCAGTGGGAGCACGCCGACGAATTCAACCGCCTGGTGATTTCGTTCCTGAAGAACTGAGCGGGCGCCTGTGCGGCCGGCCAACGCCGGTCATCCGCAGCGCCCGCAACACCCTGATGCAAAACTGGAGGAGCACATCGTGGCTGAGCTGTCGAATCTCGGATATTTCGTGATCGGTGCGAGCGATCTCGACGCGTGGGAACGCTTCGCGGTCGACCTCATCGGGCTTCAGACGGGGCATCGCGACCCGGGCAAATCGCTCGCGCTGCGCATGGACGATTACGAGCAGCGCATCCTGATCACCCGCACCGGCGAGGACGACTTGTGCGCCGCCGGATGGGAACTGGACACGCACGACGACCTGGACGCATACGTCGAGCGGCTGCGCGCAGCCGGGGTGACCGTCACCGACGGCGGGCGCGAGCTCGCCGACAGCCGACGTGTCGAGCGCGTCTTCGTCACCGAAGACCCCAACGGCCTGAAGCACGAGTTCTACGTGGGTGCACAGCGGGCCATGCTGTCCGACGCGTTCCGTTCGAAAGTACTCGTCGGCGGTTTCAACACCGGCCGTCTCGGCGTCGGTCACATCCTGGCCGTGGCGCGCGACCCGGGCGCGCAGCGCACCGTGCAGTTCTACAGGGAAACGCTGGGGCTGCGGCTGAGCGACTACATCCGCATGGAGATGGCGCCCGGTGCGCTGATCGACGCGACGTTCCTGCACTCGGCCACCGGCCGGCACCACTCGCTGGCGACCGCGTTCATGCCGAGCGACAAGCGCATCCACCACATCATGGTGCAGGTCGAGAACATGGACGACGTCGGTCTCGCCCACGACCGCTGCGCGCGGGCGGGAGTGCCGTTCCTCCACGGCATCGGCCGCCATCCGAACGACCGGATGTTCTCCTTCTACGTGCAGACGCCCTCCGGGTTCGGCCTGGAGTTCGGCTGGGGCGGCATCGTCATCGACGACGCGAACTGGGAGATCAAGTCGTACACGAGGATCAGCGAATGGGGGCACCAGCCGCCGGGGCCTCCGCCCGGGGCGCCGGCCCGCTGACGGGGCGGCGCCGTCGAGCGCTCGCGGGGCGGCTCCGATCGCCGCGCGGTCATTGGCATTAGACTGCGACACATGCGCGTCGGCAGAGGGTCGGGAGGTCTCTCCCGACCCCCGAAGCCAGGGGTCGGCGGTTCGATCCCGGCAAGGCGTGCCAATTCCGCTTTGCATCGATGACCGAACCCGTCCGCCGCCTCGACTTCGGCCGCGTCAGCGTCTTCTTCGGCGAGAAGTCGGGCAAGTATCCCGACGGCAACCAGGTGATCGTGCGCGGCGCCGACACGCGCGTCGCGTTCGACACGCCGCTGGTGGCCAACCGCATCGGGCCCGAGTTCGACGAGGCCGAACTGGTGATCCTGGGTCACGCGCACGAAGACCACATGGCCGGGCTGCACCGGCTGCCGAAAGCGGCAGTGCAGGTGCACGAACTCGATCTCGAGGCGGTGCGCAGCTGGGAAGGGCTGCAGCGGCACTACGGGCTGTCGGCGGACGTCGCCGCACCGATGCTGGAGCTGATCCGGCGCGAGTTCTTCTACGTGCCGCGCCCTGACGCGACCGCTTACCGCGACGGCACGGTGTGGGAGCTCGGCGGCTCGCGGGTGCGTGCGATCCACATGCCGGGCCACACCTCGGGCCACAGCGTGCTGCTGGTCGAGCCCGAGGGCGTGGCTTTCCTCGGCGACATCGAACTGAGCGGGTTCGGGCCGTACTACGGCGACGCCACCTCCAGTCTCGCGGCATTCCGGCGCACGCTGGCGCGGGTGGCCGAACTGCCGGCCACGGCCTGGGTCACTTCGCACCATCGCGGGGTCTACACCGATCGCGCCGCGTTCCTGAAGGCGCTCGCTGCCTACGCCGCCAGCCTCGACGAGCGCAGCGAGCGGCTGCTCGGGATGCTGGCCGACGGACCGAAGACGCTCGAGGAACTGGTCGCGATCCGGCTGATCTACCCGCTCGATTACCAGGAAGTATGGGTCGACGGGGCCGAGCGACGCACGATCGAGCAGCATCTCGACGAACTGCTCGCCGCCGGTCGCGTCACGACCGACGGACACGGGCGGTTCGCGCGCTGCTGAGCAGTCTCGACGCCGCGGCGCACGGTATCCTTCGGTGATGAAGCTCGCTGCCGTGTCCACTTTCGTCGCCGGCGTACCGGCCGTACCCCGCATCGTTCGCAGCTTTGCTCGCGGCGTGCTGCTCGCGGCGTGCTCGCTGTGCGCGGCACCGGCTTTCGCCTGGAGCAACCACGCGCTGGCCACTGCGCCCGCGCTCGAGGCGATGCCCGAATTCGCCGGACTTGCGCCGGTGAAGGTCGAGTCGCTCGAATCGTTCCTCGCCGCGCAGGGCGCGGGCCTGGAGAAAGTGCTCGACGAGCAGGAGCGCTGGGCGCGAGAGCACGTGGCCACGTATCCGCCGCGACCCGAGGCGCTGCGGTTCGTGGCCGCCGGCGCGGCTGACGCGGTCGAGTTGCGCCGGCGCTTCGTGGCGGCCGTGCGCATTTCGCCCGAGATGCCGCTCAGCCTCTTCCTGCAGCGCAAGCCCGGCGCCCCGGTCGACGACGGCCGCGCGCCGCTGCCGGCACGCGAGGCAACCACGCTGCCGCGCGATACCGCGATCGAGGCGGTGAAATTCGCCGCGCTGCGCGAGGGCGAGCAGGTCGCACCGATCGACGTGGTGGCGAGCGCGTCCGACGAGCCCGACTACGGGCTGGACCTCGGCCTGTGGGAAGACAACGGCACGGCCCAAGGCCGCGCCTACGGCTTCGGCAAGCAGCCGTTCGGCAACCCGGCGCTCGACTTCGGCACACAGGCGCCGTTTCACATGGGCTTCTACCACGAGTCGCGAATCGTCTACGCGGCGGCCGGCTTCCTGAAGCGCACCTACCCCGAATATCGCGTGCACCTGTGGAAGACGCTGGCACTGCACGCGCTGCGCAGCGGCCACGACTACTGGGGCTGGCGCTTCGCCGGCTGGGCGATGCACTACCTGCAGGATCTCACGCAGCCGTATCACGCGCGGGTGCTGCCGGACGTGAGCACGGTGCGCATGCTGTGGATCAACACGCTGCACCTGGCCGGCTGGCCGGATGCGCGCAACCGCGCGGTGACGCTGGTGTCGAACCGGCATCTCGCGTTCGAGAACTTCCAGCGCACCGCGCTGCTCGCCGGTTACCGCGAACGCAGCCGTGCAGCCGCACTGTTCGACGCGCTGGCCGGGGCGGGCGCGGCCTCCGACCCGCAATACGACGACGGCACTGCGCGCGCGGCGGTATCGCTGCGCGCGGCCGGAGCAGCCGACGCGCTCGACCGGACGATCGCCGCGTCGCTGCCGGCGCGCTACGTGAGCGACCCGTCGTTCGAGTTCGGCGCATCCGAGCGCGGCATCGATCTCTTCGCGTCGTTGTCGCGCGACGATCCCGCGGCGCGCGACGCGCTGTCGCGCGCGCTCGCGCCGCGGCTGGCCGACTACGGCGCGTACACGCGCGCGCTGGTGCGCAGCCTGCTCACCGCACGCTGATCAGCCGTCCGCCTCGTAACTCGTGAGGCTCAGGTCCGCGGCCGCCTCGCGGATCGGGATCAGTGCCTGATAGTCAGCCGAGCGGTGCCAGCCATCGATCGACGCGAGATCGGGAAAGCGCACCACGACGGTCTCGGTGTAGGGCTGCTCGCCGGCGAGCACGTCGGCGCGCCGGCCGCGGAACAGCAGTTCGCCGCCCCACGGGGCGAGCGTGGCCGGCACGCGGCTGCGGTATTGCGCCCAGCGCGCCGCATCGCGCACGTTGACGTGACCGATCAGGTAAGCGGGCATCTCAGTTTCCTTTCAACTGTTCGAGCGGCAATTCGGTCGTGCGCTTGATCTCCTGCAGCACCACGCTCGACTCGACGCTGCGCACGCCGGGCACGCGCATCAGCCGGTGCATCATGAACTGGGCGAAGGCTTCGAGGTCGGCGGCGACGATGCGCAGCTGGTAGTCGTAGGGGCCGGTGACCGAGTAGCACTCGAGCACCTCGGGCATCGCCGCCACCGCGCGATCGAATGCGTCGTTGTGCGCGTCGCCGTGCCGCTGCAGCGACACGCGGGTGAACGCGGTGACGGTGAGTCCGAGCTTCGCGGGCCGCAGCAGCGTGACGCAGCGCTCGATCAGTCCCGCGTCCTGCAGCCGCTGGATGCGGCGGCTCACTTGCGAGGCCGACAGGTGCACGCGCTCGCCGAGCTGCGGATTGGTTGCGTGACCGTCGTGCTGCAGTGCCGCAAGCAACTGGAGGTCGATCTTGTCGAGGTCGAGCACGGTCATGGCTCCGGATCGGCCAAATGATGCACGAACCGTGTGCGGGCTGCCAGATCGGATGCGAAAGTCGCGCGGACCTTGCGTGCCGCCGCGCCTAGCATTGGTCGCATCGACTCACGGTTGCCGCTCGCGGCCGGTCATCCCATGAACGCACCCGATCGCCTGTTCGTTCCGCCCGCGCCGCTGCGCGTCGACTACCGCCTCGAAGACAGTCTCGCCGCGAGCGCCGGGCCGATCTTCATCACCGGCACCCAGGCCCTGGTGCGCCTGCCGCTGATGCAGCGCGCGCTCGATGCAGCCCGCGGCCTCGACAGCGCCGGTTTCGTGAGCGGCTACCGGGGATCGCCGCTCGGAGCCTACGATCAGCAACTGTGGCGTGCCCGCGAGCGGCTCGACGCCGCGAACGTGCGTTTCCTGCCTGCGGTCAACGAGGAACTGGCGGCAACCGCGGTGCTCGGCTCGCAGCAGGTGGAGTGCGACCCGCAGCGCACGGTGGCTGCCGTTTTCGGGCTGTGGTACGGCAAAGGGCCGGGCGTCGATCGCGCGGCCGATGCGCTCAAGCACGGCCACGCGCGCGGCGCCTCGCCGCACGGCGGCGTGCTGGTGGTGGCGGGCGACGACCACGGCTGCGTGTCCTCGTCGATGGCGCACCAGAGCGACTTCACGATGATCTCGTGGCGCATGCCGGTGCTGAGCCCGGCCAGCGTCGCCGAACTGATCGAGTTCGGCCTGTACGGCTGGGCGCTGTCGCGTCATTCGGGCGCCTGGGTCGGCATCAAGGCGATCTCCGAGGTGGTCGAGAGCGCGGCCACCGTCGACCTCGATGCGCTGCACACGCACTTCGAGGCTGTGGGCGCGCCCGGCCTGCACTACCGCCCCGACGACACGCCGGGCGCAGGGCTCGAGGCCCGGATGGCGCAGCGCCTCGACGCAGTGCGCGAGTTCGCCCGCCTGCAGCCGATCGACCGGACGATCTGCGCGCCGCGCGATGCGCGGCTGGGCATCGTCACCTGCGGCAAGGCGCACTTCGACCTGCTGGAAGCCTTGCGCCGCATCGACATCGGGCTGGCCGACCTGGAGCGCGCCGGCATCCGCTTCTACAAGGTGGGTCTCGCGTATCCGATCGAACCCACGCGCATGCTCGCGTTCGCGCGCGGACTCGACGAGGTGCTCGTGGTAGAGGAAAAAGGGCCGGTGGTCGAGCAGCAGATGCAGGCGCTGCTCTACGATGCGCCGGCCGGCTCGCGTCCGCGCATCCTCGGCAAGCGCGGCGCCGACGGCGCGCCGCTGCTTGCCGAGATCGGGGAGCTGCGCCCGTCGCGCGTGCTGCCGGTGCTCGCCGAATGGCTGGCGCGCCACCGTCCCGAACTCGACCGGCGCGACCGCGTGATCGAGTTCGTGCGTCCGCCGCTGCCGTCGAATGCGGCCGACCGCGTGCGCCGCGTGCCGTACTTCTGTTCGGGCTGTCCGCACAACACGTCGACCGTGGTGCCGGCGGGCTCGCGCGCGCTGTCGGGCATCGGCTGCCACGCGATGGCGATGTGGATGGACCGCGACACGAGCGGGCTGATCCAGATGGGCGGCGAAGGCGTCGACTGGATCTCGCACGCGCAGTTCACCCGCGTGCCTCACGTGTTCCAGAACCTCGGCGACGGCACCTACTTTCACTCGGGCTACCTGGCGATTCGCCAGGCGGTGGCGGCGGGCACCGCGATCACCTACAAGATCCTGGTCAATGATGCGGTGGCGATGACCGGCGGACAGCCGGCCGACGGCGTGGCCACCGTCGATTCGATCGCGCGGCAGGTGCGCGCCGAGGGCGTGCAACGCATCGCGGTGGTCTCGGACGAGCCGCGCAGGCATGCGGGTCGCGAAGACCGCTTTCCGCCGGCCACGAGCTTTCACGATCGCAGCGAACTCGACGCGGTGCAGCGCGAGCTGCGCGCCACGCCCGGCGTCACCGTGCTCTTGTACGACCAGACCTGCGCCGCCGAGAAGCGGCGCCGGCGCAAGCGCGGCACGCTCGCCGACCCCCCGCGCCGGCTGTTCATCAACGAGGCGGTGTGCGACGGCTGCGGCGACTGCGCGGCGAAATCGAACTGTCTCTCGGTGGTGCCGGTCGAGACGCCGCAGGGGCGCAAGCGGCAGATCGACCAGTCGTCGTGCAACAAGGACTATCGCTGCGCCGACGGCTTCTGCCCGAGCTTCGTGACGGTGCAGGGCGGCAGCCTGCGCCGGCCGGCCGCGACGCTGAACCCCGAGCGGCTCGCGCTTGCGCTCGAAGCGGTGCCCGAGGTCGAGCCGGCGAACTGGCGCGGGCCCTACGACCTGCTGGTCACCGGCGTAGGCGGCACCGGCGTGGTCACCGTGGGCGCGGTGATTGCGATGGCGGCGCACCTGGAGGGCAGGCACGCGTCGGT